>Ga0207421_10000016_pt1 | contig 179314 bp, 175 predicted proteins | sample SodLakKL_010_SED_4_FD_187542 | JGI IMG/M metagenome (GOLD analysis project Ga0207421, IMG submission 187542) | Alkaline sediment microbial communities from Lake Tanatar, Kulunda Steppe, Russia - 8KL_010_SED (SPAdes) (version 2) | ecosystem: Environmental > Aquatic > Non-marine Saline and... | reverse complement strand
CCAAACGCGGCCTGGTAGTTCAGTTGGTTAGAATGCCAGCCTGTCACGCTGGAGGTCGAGGGTTCGAGTCCCTTCCAGGTCGCCATTTAATTTCATAGCTTTACGCTGGCGTAGCTCAATTGGCAGAGCAACTGACTTGTAATCAGTAGGTTGCGGGTTCAAGTCCCATCGCCAGCTCCATAATCATGCGGGTGTGGCGGAACTGGCAGACGCACTAGACTTAGGATCTAGCGCTCCGGCGTGGGGGTTCGAATCCCTTCACCCGCACCATTTTATTTTAATCCGCCAAAGGGAATAAGGGCTCATAGCTCAGCAGGTTAGAGCGCACGCCTGATAAGCGTGAGGTCGGTGGTTCGAGTCCACTTGAGCCCACCATTTCTGTAAATAGAAGAGTATGCCCAAATAGCTCAGTCGGTAGAGCAGAGGACTGAAAATCCTCGTGTCCGTGGTTCGATTCCGCGTTTGGGCACCAAAAAGAAGCAAGGTTCAATGAACCTTGCTTCTTGTTATATAAAATTACGAAAGATCCATCATAAAGGCTTCTCCCTATTGAGATTATCTTTGTTTTGTGAAATAATAATAGGGAATAAGTAGTAATACTATTACAAATTGATAGACCACTGAATCTATGGGGGACAATATATAAGAATAAGAGGGTGCCGAATATGAGAGATATACTTCAAATTGTAAGCAACATCGGAGTACGTGATATGGTGGATATAACGATCGTTGCTTATGTTTTTTATAAAATCTATATGTTGATTAAAGAGACCCGGGCTAAACAGCTGGTAAAAGGGATTGTTGTACTACTTGTTGTCACGCAACTCAGCGACTGGTTTCAGCTTCACGTTATGAACTGGATTCTGATCAACACTATGACCGTTGGTTTAATTGCTCTTTTAATTGTTTTTCAGCCTGAATTAAGAAGGGCACTCGAATATATTGGAAGAACAAAACTATTGACAAAGTCCATGCAGGAATTAGAAAAAGAACGATTTGAACATATCTCAGATGAAATGGTGGAAGCTATGAGCTCCCTGTCACGCCAGAAAATCGGAGCATTAATTGTCATGGAAAAGGAAACAGGGTTGAGCGAAGTTGCAGAGTCAGGAACAAACCTTGATGCAGATATATCACGGGGATTACTTATTAATATTTTTATGCCTAACACACCATTACACGATGGAGCAGTGATTATTCGAAATGATAAAATTCTTGCAGCAGGCTGTTTTCTGCCTTTATCGGATAATCCGAGCTTAAGCAAAGAATTAGGAACACGTCATCGTGCAGGGATTGGGATATCGGAAAAATCCGACGCTTTTGTAATTATGGTATCCGAGGAAACCGGTGCAATTTCTATCGCACAGCACGGAAAAATCAGCCGGTTCCTGGACACAAAAACCCTAAAAACTAAAATTATCAACACAATGGGTCCCGACAGGAAGAAAAAAACGTGGCCATTCATTAATCTGAATTGGAGGAAAAGCCATGAAAATGATGAAAAGGATGGGGAATAGCATAGAAGGATTATTGGGAAAAAACCTGGGCACAAAAATTTTGGCTTTGGTTTTTGCTCTCTTTATGTGGATTTATGTGATGAGTGTTATTAACCCCGTTGTGAATGACAATGTGAATAACGTTCCGGTTCAATTGCTGAATTTGGAAGAACTGGAAAGCGATGGATTAGTCATAAAAGATGATGCTGACTTTGTTGTGAACCTCCGTGTATCAGGAAGAAGCGACGTGGTCTATCGTTTGAGTCGTTCGGATTTTGTTGTCACAGCAGATTTGACGGGTCATCGAAACATTGGAATGAATACAATTCAAGTGGATGTCCAGGTGGATGCTGATGTGGATATTGAATATACACCAAGACATATAAGGGTTGAACTGGAAGAAGTTGTGAGACGGCAAAAACCTGTAGAGCTTGAGATTATCGGGGAGCTCGCATCGGGATATATGCTTGGAGATCGACAAATTACGCCAAGTGTGATTTGGGTTGAAGGTCCAGAAAGTAATGTAAATTCAGTACAATCAGTACTTGCAGAATTGGAGCTGAACGATGAAGACAGTGATATCAGGGCAAATCTTTCATTAAAAGCCATTGACGCTGAAGGTAATGAGGTACAAGGGGTTCGACTGGAGTCGGAAGCAGTGGAAGTATTTTTGCCTGTCGAACAGACAAAAGAAGTGACCATTAAAATTAATGCTGAGATAGAAACTGGCGAAGGATTTATCCTCAGAAATATTACGGTTAATCCTGAAACAGTTATTGTAAGGGGAAGAGAGGATCGCTTGGAAGATCTCACCGAGATTGAAACAGAATTTGTTCAACGCGAAGGAATAACAGAAGGGGAAACGATTCAGGTAAATCTGAATCTTCCTGAGGGAATTCAAATGGTTCAGAACGAAATAATATATCTTGAAGTAGAAATAGTGGAAGAAACTCAGGAAACGATAAACATTCCTGCAGAACAGTTAAGTATCGAAGGTTTAGAAGAGGACCTGGAGATAAACCCAGAGGAGTTTCCGGAAACATTTACAGTGAGATTTTTTACTCCAGCGGATCTAATTGAAAATATTCGTTCAAACTCAATCGAATTATTCATTAATCTGGAAGGACTGGGAATAGGGATCCATACTGTTGATCTTCAATACCGGGTGTCTCAGCAGTTCTCTGATGAAATAAGAGATATTGAAGTTGAACCCAGTACAGTTGTTATCGAAATCCTTCCTCCTGAAGAGCCTACGGAACCGGATGAAGAAGAAAATGATGAGAACGGTGAGAATGATGAAAATGATGAAAATGAAGATGACAGTGAAGGCGGAGAGTAAAAGGGAGTGATCGGATGGAGAACACATTGCAGGTGGTCCTGAATTGCAGTAATGATGGTGTTATTGCCGTTGATCGCAACAAGAAAATCATTCTGTTTAATCCCGCAGCGGAGAGAATTACCGGGTATTCAGCTTCGGAGGTTATGAATCAGCCGGTAGAAAATTTCATCAGAGAGACCAGACTGCCGTACGTTGTTGATCACGGTATTGAAGAAAGAAATAAAAGACAGTCATTAGGAAATACCATGATCATAACAAATCGACTTCCCGTGAAAGACAATCACGGGAATATTACCGGTGCAGTCGCAGTATTTCGAGATGTTACAGAAATGGCAGATCTCAATTATGAAATTTATCAATTAAAAGAAATGCAGAGTATGCTGGAGGCGATATTCAATGCCACCCAGGATGCGATTTCTGTATGTGATGAAAACGGGATTGTTGTCATGATCAATCCTGCGTATACACGCATTACAGGGCTGAAGGAATCAGACATTATCGGGAAACATACCGTAAACGATATTATTGAAGGAAATAGTGTGCACCTTGAGGTATTAAAGACAGGGAAGCCTGCCGATCGGACAAGATTAAGAGTGGGTAAGTTCAAACGAGAAGTAATCTCAAGCGCAGCTCCGATTATCGTAGACGGGAAATTGATGGGCAGTGTTGGAGTTTTACATGATGTGACGGAGATCAAAAGCCTTACTAAAGAATTAACGGAAGCCAAAAAAATTATTCGAAAACTGGAAGCTAAATACACCTTTGATGACATTATTGCGAAGGATTCACAAATGCTTCAAGTAATGGAAAAAGGCAAGCAAGCTGCAGTTACTCCTGTGACTGTATTATTACGAGGGGAAAGCGGAACAGGGAAAGAACTGTTTGCTCACTCGATTCACAATCTATCAGATCGAAAGTACAATCAGTTTGTTCGAGTAAATTGCGCTGCAATCAGCGAAAGTCTTCTGGAAAGTGAGCTTTTCGGCTATGAAGAAGGGGCTTTTACCGGTGCAAGAAAAGGCGGTAAAATCGGTCTGTTCGAAGAAGCCCATGGAGGTACGATTTTTCTTGATGAAATTGCAGAGATTCCTTTAAGTACACAGGTCAAATTGCTTAGAGTCCTTCAAGAAAAGGAAATTTTGAGGGTTGGCAGCACTAAAGCAATTCCTATTGATGTTCGGGTAATCGCTGCAACAAATGCGAATCTGGAGGAGATGCTCCGAAAAGGATCTTTTCGTGAAGACCTGTATTATCGATTAAATGTTTTCCCCGTTGTTATTCCGCCATTACGGGATCGAAAAGATGATCTTTATCCATTAGTGATGTATCTTATCATGAAATTCAATCAGGAGTATGGGAGGAACGTACAGGCGATTTCCAAAGAAGCCATGGAACATCTAAAAGATTATAATTGGCCGGGGAATGTGAGGGAACTCCAAAACTATATCGGGCGTACCTTGGTGAATATCAAGTATCATGAAAGGGAAATCTTTAAAAGACACCTTCCGAAATTCTTTGACCATGACAGGGAATTGATTGCAACGGAAAGTGACTTTTCCAAAGATGAGTCGATTTCCATTAAACGCGGAAAGTCTTTAAAAATGGTACTGCAGGAGAAGGAGAAAGAAGTTATAGAGTTGACCCTTAGAGAAATGGGAGGGAATCGAAGAGAAACTGCAAATGTACTTGGACTCTCTTTGAGAAACTTGTATTATAAAATAGATCAGTATGACATTCACTAATAATGCAAAATACTGCACAAATAATGCAATAAATTGCACCAAAAGAATGCAACATTTTGCATTCTTTTTTATGTGCTTTAACACTGTCTTTATAAAGACTGGTGAGAATTTGTGAAACCTTTCATTTGCAAACGTGACAGGAATAATAGGAAAGTCTGGACTTGGTTATTTTGAGATCATAGTTGGCACAGAAGTTGCTTTAATATCATTAGAGTATAAAGAAGATCAGAGTAAAAGTAAGAGAGGTGACTTATGTGAAAAAGTATGTGTTAGCAATTAACCCAGGCTCGACGTCGACGAAAGTAGCGGTTTTTAATCAAAACGAGCTTGTGACAAAACACTCCATTGATCACTCAACAAAGGATTTAGAAGCTTATGAGAGTATGGCAGACCAGTACCCTTTCAGAAAAAAAACGATTCTTCAATGGCTGAAGGAAGAAGGACTGGAGTTGAAGGATTTAAAGGCAGTGGTGGGAAGAGGGGGCTTGCTAAGACCGATGCCCGGAGGTACGTATAAAGTGACTGAAGCGATGGAGGAAGATCTGAAAGTCGGATATCAAGGAGAACATGCTTCCAACCTTGGAGGGCTTATCGCCAAAGCAATCGCTGATGAACAGAGTATCCCCGCCTACATCGTGGATCCTGTTGCTGTTGACGAATTTACGGAAGAGGCAAGAATCTCAGGAATGCCTCAAATCAAGCGAAGATCTTTAGGTCATGCCCTCAATATCAAAGCGGTGGGACACAGGGCAGCGGAGGAATTAGGCAAAGGATTTAACGAGGTCAATCTTGTTGTTGCTCACTTAGGTGGCGGAATTTCTGTAGCCCCTGTCCGTAAAGGAAGAATTCTGGATTATAATAATGCCAACGAAATGGGGCCATTTTCCCCGGAGCGGACAGGAGGTTTGCCCGTCGGAGATTTGGTAAAAATGTGTTTTTCAGGTAGATATGACCATAAAACCTTAAAATCCATGCTGAGAGGGAAAGGCGGATTAAGCGCTTATCTCGGAACGAATGATGCGAGACAGGTTGAAAACAAGGTCAATGCAGGAGACCAGGAAGCAAAACTCATCTATGATGCCATGGGATATCAAATTGCCAAAGAAATCGGTGCAATGGCAACAGTGTTACATGGTGAAGTTGATGGCATTGTTCTGACCGGAGGAATCGCGCACTCCGATTATTTAATGGATCTTATTAAAGACCATATCAGTTTTATAGGACGGGTATTTGTTTACCCCGGAGAAGATGAAATGAAAGCATTAAATGAAGGAGCACTAAGGGTTTTAAATGATGAAGAAGAAGTAAAAATTTATGAAAAAGAGGTGAAGATGAATGATTAAGAACTTTGACCAACTTATGGAAATTGCTCGAAAAAGGGGACCTAAAAAAATCTCTCTTGCCTGTGCTGAAGATGCAGATGCTCTAAAGGCAATTGAAGCCGCAAGAAAAGAAGGAATTGTAGAAGCTATTCTTGTGGGAAATGAAAAAATTATTCGAGAAAATGCGAAAAAAGAAGATATTGACATCTCCAATTATGAAATCGTTAATGAAGAGGATATGATGGAAGCATCGTTAAAGGCTGTAGAAATTGTGTCCACCGGGAAAGCACATATGGTAATGAAAGGGTTAGTGGACACTTCAATTATCTTAAAAGCTGTGTTGAATAAAGAGGTCGGTCTTCGAACGGGGAAACCATTATCCCATGTGGCTTTATTTCATGTACCCGGTTTTGATAAGATGCATCTTGTGACTGATGCTGCAATGACAATTGCACCGGACCTCGAGGGAAAAAAGGCATTAATTGAAAATATTGTTCCTGTGGCAAAAGCCCTGGATATCGATATGCCAAAGGTAGCAGTAATCTGTGCGAAAGAAAAACCGAATCCCAAAATGCCTGATACGATGGATGCAAGGGCATTACAGGAAATGAACGAAAGAGGAGAAATTAAAGACTGTATCGTCGGCGGACCTTTAGCCCTCGATAATGCTGTATCAAAGAAAGCTTCGGAAATCAAAGGGATTGATCATCCCTGTGCTGGAGACGCAGACATTCTTTTGACCGGTGATATCGAAGCAGGAAACGTATTGTATAAGTCTATGATCTACTTCGGGAAGGCAAAAAATGCAGGAGTAATTGTTGGAGCGAAAGCACCGATTGTTCTTACTTCAAGAGCAGACAGTGATGAAGCGAAGCTGTATTCCATTGCACTGGGAGTTTTGTGTGCTGCAGAGTTTTTCAAGAGCTGATTTGAAGGTGGACAGCAATAAACGTAAATAAAAGAAGAGGTGAAACTATGGGTGAAGCAAAAAGAATTCTGACCATTAATCCGGGTTCAACGTCGACGAAAATAGCAATCTTCGATGATGAAAAACCTGTTTTTGAAGAGGTCTTAAGACACTCTTCGGAGGAAATCGGTCAGTTTGAGAAAATTTTTGATCAATATGAGTTTCGAAAAAAGGTGATCTTAGAAACCCTTAACGAAAAAGGAATTAATCTTACAAAATTAGCGGCGGTGGTTGGTCGGGGAGGACTTTTGAAGCCGATTCCGGGAGGAACCTATCTTGTAGATGAAAAAATGCTGGATGATTTAAAGGTAGGAGTCCTTGGAGAGCATGCATCAAATCTTGGAGGTGTACTGGCTTATGAAATTGCAGAGCAATTAAACATCGAGGCCTTCATAGTGGATCCGGTCGTTGTGGATGAAATGAACCACATTGCCAGAATATCAGGGATGCCGGAAATTAAACGAAAAAGTATCCTTCATGCGTTGAATCAAAAAGCTGTAGCCAGAAGAGCCGCTGAAGAAATAGGAAAACCCTACAATGATTTAAATCTTATAGTAACCCATCTTGGAGGAGGAATTTCCGTCGGAGCTCATAAGAAAGGAAGAGTGATCGATGTGAACAATGCCCTCGATGGAGAGGGACCCTTCTCACCTGAACGGTCAGGTGGCTTACCCGTGGGCGATCTTGTAAAACTTTGCTTTTCAGGAAAGTACACCCAGGATGAAATTAAGAAGCTGATTAAGGGAAATGGCGGTCTCGTTGCTTACCTTGGAACCAACGATGGTCGAGAAGTGGTAAAGATGATTGAAGATGGAAATAAGCACGCAGAAGTGGTTTACAAAGCAATGGCATATCAAGTTGCGAAGGAAATAGGAAGCTGTTCAGCTGTATTAAAAGGAAAGATTGATGCTATCGTACTTACAGGTGGGCTGGCTTATGACAAGATGTTTATCAAATGGATTAGTGACAGCGTGGATTTTATCTCAAAAGTCTTGGTCTATCCGGGAGAAGATGAAATGATCGCTTTAGCCCAAGGAGGATTACGGGTTCTGAACGGAGAAGAGGAAGCAAAACGATATGAATAAGGTGATTTGAATGAATGACAAACGTATACGCATTATTATTGGACATTACGGTAGCGGGAAAACGGAGTTTTCCATTAATTATGCGATTAAACTGAAAAAACAACATGAAAAAGTAGCACTAGTCGATTTGGATGTAATCAATCCCTATTTTCGATCCAGGCTACAGGAATCAATGCTGAATGAAAAAGGAATAGCAATGATTGCGAGTAATATAAAGGGATCTGGCTCAGATCTTCCGGCGGTGTCCGGCGGTGTCCTAGGACCTCTCCAGAATCAATCTACCCAAGTAGTATTAGACGTTGGAGGAGATTCCACCGGAGCGAGAACATTAGGAAGATACGAAGAGTATTTTCAAGATGGAGCGTATGATATGTTTTGTGTCGTAAATGTTAATCGCGGACAAACGGAAACCGTAGAAGGGATCCTTAGAAATGTCTATGCCATTGAAAAAACTTCAAGGGCAAAGGTTACGGGTCTGATTAACAACACACACCTTCTCAGAGAGACCACTGTGGAAGATGTCCTCAAGGGTCAGAAAATTGTCAAACAAGCGGCAGATAAGCTTGGTGTACCAATTCGCTATGTAGTAGCATTGGAAGAGGTGGCAGCATCTTTACCTTCAAATATTGAAGGTGAGATTTTCCCCATAAAGCTATACATGAGAGAAAAATGGATGTAAATAAAGGGAGGTAAGGAAATGGCAAAAGGAAAAGTGCATTTTGATGATGACAAATGTAAAGGGTGTGAATTGTGCACGACGGTTTGTCCGGTAAATATCGTTTTGATGGACAAGGAGCGAATCAATGCAAAGGGGTATCATCCTGCAACGGTAAAAGAGATGGAGAAGTGCATCGGTTGTACCAATTGTGCAATGATTTGTCCGGATTCTGTGATTACCGTGGAACGAGAAAAATAAACCAAACCGTTAAGGAGGGAATAATCAAATGGCAAAAATGTTAATGAAGGGAAATGAGGCGATTGGAGCTGCAGCGATTCAAGCAGGCTGTAAGTTCTTTTTCGGTTACCCCATTACACCACAAAATGAATTACCTGAGTATATGTCAAGAGAACTACCAAAGATCGAAGGAGGAGCCTTTGTACAGGCGGAGTCAGAGGTTGCTGCAATTAATATGATCTATGGAGCGGCAGGAGCCGGAGCCCGATGTATGACAAGTTCTTCTTCGCCGGGAATGGCACTGAAGCAGGAAGGGATTTCCTACATTGCAGGTGCGGAATTACCGGCAGTCATCGTCAATATCTCCCGAGGAGGTCCCGGGTTAGGAGGAATTCAACCGTCACAGGCTGATTACTTCCAGTCAACCCGGGGTGGAGGGAACGGAGACTATCGTCATCTCGTTTATGCGCCGGCTTCACTGCAGGAGGCAGTCGATCTTGTCATGGAAGCCTTTGATGTGGCGGATTACTACAGAAACCCGGTAATTGTTCTTGGAGACGGAATGATCGGTCAAATGATGGAACCTGTGGAGTTCAAAAAAAGCAACGGTCGGGAACTACCCGCCAAGGACTGGGCAACAACAGGAACCAAGGAGGAGAGAACTCCGAACATTATCAACTCTTTGGCGTTGGACCCTGCAAAACTGGAGGAGCATAACCGAAAGCTGACACGAAAATATAAGGAAATAGAAAAAAATGAAGTACGTCATGAAGACTACAAAACGGAAGATGCGGATGTGGTGATTGTTGCATATGGAACAACCGCCCGAATTGCACGGAATGCCGTGGATGCATTAAGAGAAGAAGGAATAAAAGCGGGAATGATGAGACCGATTACATTATGGCCGTTTCCCGAGGCTGCAATCCAAAAGGTGACTCATACAGCAAAAGCCTTATTGTCGGTGGAAATGAGCGAAGGTCAGATGGTTGAAGATGTTCGTCTTGCCAACGAAGGGAAACTTCCTGTTCACTTTTACGGTCGATCCGGAGGAATGATTCCAAGTCCTGATGAGATCGCAGATAAAGTGAAGGAAATCATAGGAGGTGTGAAGTAATGACGGTTGTATATGAAAAAACAAAAGGACTTACGGAAAAGCAAACCCATTATTGCCCCGGATGTACCCATGGAGTCATTCATAAACTGGTAGGAGAAGTGTTGGTTGAACTTGGGATTCTTGGAAAGACAGTGGGTGTTGCACCGGTAGGATGCTCTGTTCTGGCGTATGATTACTTTAACTGTGACATGCATGAAGCAGCCCACGGTCGTGCGCCGGCTGTTGCAACAGGGATTAAGCGGGTTTTACCGGATCATGCAGTTTTCACCTATCAGGGAGATGGAGACCTTGCATCCATTGGAACAGCGGAAATCGTTCATGCTGCCCATCGTGGTGAAAAGTTCACCACAATTTTTGTAAACAACGCAATCTACGGAATGACCGGAGGACAAATGGCTCCCACAACACTGATTGGTCAAAAGGCAACGACATCTCCTTACGGAAGAAGCGTTGCGGATGCAGGAATGCCCTTAAGGGTTTCTGAAATGTTGGCGACGATTGACGGAGCGGTCTTCGTTGAGCGGGTATCGGTTCATGATGTGCCGAATATCCGAAAAGCAAAAAAAGCCATCAAAAAAGCTTTTGAGGTGCAAATGGAAGGAAAAGGATTTGGGATTGTTGAAGTATTGTCAACATGTCCAACCAACTGGGGAATTTCACCGATTGAATCCCTAAGCTGGTTAAAGGAAAATATGATTCCATATTATCCGCTTGGAAATTTCAGAACACCGGAGGAGGGAAAATAATGGCAGAAGAAAAAATTATAATGGCAGGTTTTGGTGGACAGGGAGTGATGTCGATGGGACAGCTTCTTACCTACGCCGGGATGTTGGAAGATAAGAATGTTTCCTGGCTTCCTTCCTATGGTCCTGAAATGCGTGGAGGAACGGCAAACTGTTCGGTGATTGTGTCTGAAAAGCAGGTGGGATCGCCGGTTATTACTAATGATGCAACTTCAGCAATTGTTATGAACCTTCCCTCTTTGGATAAATTTGAGAAAGACGTGGTGGAAGGTGGAAACCTGCTGATTAACGAATCTCTGATTGAAAGAAAAGCGGAGCGGAGTGACCTGAGCATTTACTATATTAAAGCCAATGAAATCGCCAATGAGATTGGAAATTCAAAGGTTGCCAATATGGTGATGTTAGGAGCTTACTTGGAGTTGACGAAAATAGTCAAGGTAGAGTCGGTAATCGAGGCCTTGAAAAAAGTATTCGGTCCTGCGAAGGAGCATTTAGTTCCAATGAACAAAGAAGCACTGGAGCGAGGAGCAGAATCCATAAAGTAAAAAATGTCTAAAAAACGAGAAGATCAGTGTATATACACTGATCTTCTTTTCTTATGCATTGGTATATTGGGGACATTTTCGTCCATCAACGATATAGTAACATCTTGGGCGACAGCGATGACATGGATTCACCGTCTTGCTCTCAGCGCCTTTAACAGACCATTTTGAATCGACAAGAATTCCCCGGCCTATGGCGACAAAATCGCCATCGTTGTTATTGATTAGCTCTTCGGCTTCCGGGGGAGTTCGAATTCCGTTCACCAAGATCACTGGGATATCAACGGTCTTTTGAACTTCTGAGCCCATATAGACGATCCAGTTATAAGGGAACTCAGCAGGGACCGTTGGATGGGCATCTGCTTCTCCGATTCCCGCAGACACATGAAGAAGATCGACCCCCATCTTTTCTAAGGCTTTTGCAATTTCCATACCTCCATCGAGATCAGGAGTATTCGCACCGTGGCGATACCCGAGGATGAAATTCTCAGGGAGTTGATCAGTCAACATTTCCATGACTTCTTTGATAAAGCGGAGTCGATTCTCAAAGGTACCACCATACTCATCTTTTCGCTGATTGAGAGTGGGAGACAGAAACTGATTGATAAGATACCCATGAGCGCCATGGATCTCTATACCGTGAAATCCTGCTTTTTCAGCTCGAAGTGCAGCTTCCAGGAAGTCCAGCTGTATCATTTTGATTTCTCCTTTGGTTAAGCTCTTCGTTTTCCTTCCATCTGAAAGAATATAGCTTGAAGGAGCTACCGGTTCCTCTGTAACACTTTTCGGAGTTTTGTCGCCGGCATGATGAATTTGAAGGAGTGATATTGCTCCGTTGCTGTTAATCACGTCAGCTAAACGGGAAAGGCCATCAACCTGTTGTTCATTCCAGATTCCCAACTGGCTGGGTGCAAGACGCCCAAGAGGATTGATAGCAGTGGCTTCTACAATCACCATCCCTACCCCTCCTACACTACGCTTTTCATAGTGTTCTAAATGAAGTTTGCTGACAATTCCATAGTTATCAGACCAGTTAAAACAAACCATCGGTGGAAAAACTACACGGTTTCGGACTAGGTGTCCTTTGAGATGAGTGCTTTTATACAGTAATGACATTCATAGACCTCCTTTTAGATAATCTTATTTCTTTAATAAGCTCGAGCGAATGATTTATGAATTATCAAATGGAGAAGAAAAGGAACCAGGATTGAAATTTTCCTCATTATACTATAAAATCAAAGGGATGAAAAGGAAGAACCCAAGTATAAGACTGTGCATTTGGAAGATCGATTGTCGAAGTGTGTCAAATAATAGGGAAAAGACTTTGAAATTCAAGGATTGAGGGAATAACAGAAGTATGGTAAAATATTTATCAGACTCATAGAGAGGAGCGTTTTATCGTGGGAAAACTATTTGGTACCGATGGCGTGAGAGGGATTGCGAATAAAGATCTAACTCCGGAGTTGGCAAATCAGCTGGCAAAAGCATCGGCAGAGATTTTCATAAAGGGAGAAAAAGGAACTGTCGTAATCGGAAAGGATACCCGGCAGTCCGGTGATCTTCTGGAAGCGGCAATGGTTTCCGGGTTTTTGGCGATGGGAGTGGACGTTGTGCTGCTTGGAGTAATTCCGACACCCGCAGTTGCATATATTACACGAAAAATTCAAGCCGGTATGGGTGTGATGATCTCTGCTTCTCATAATCCTTACGAATACAATGGAATCAAATTTTTCAACCAGGATGGTTTTAAGCTCAGGGATGAAGTGGAGGAAGAAATTGAGACTTATATTCTCCGAGGGGTGAAGGAATCAAGCAACCCAACAGGCAAGGAAATTGGAAAAATTCTTCCCTTTCAAACTTCGGAGAATGTGTATGGAGATTTCGTCAAGTCATCGATTAACAATGATTTTTCAGGAATGAAAGTTGCCATGGATCTTGCGAACGGCGCTGCCTATAAAGTAGCTCCAATGGTTTTCCGTTCTTTGGGAGCGGAAGTCATTGCTGTTCATAATCAACCCGATGGAGTAAACATTAACGATGGCTGTGGGTCAACCTATCCTGAGGTTCTTAAAGAAATCGTTGTGGAGCATCAATGTGATCTTGGTCTCTCTTTTGATGGAGACGCAGATCGCTTAATTGCAGTGGATGAGAAAGGCCAAGTTGTGGATGGCGATCAGATCATGGCCATCTGTGGAAGCTTCTTAAAGGAAAAAAACCAGCTAAAAGCAGATACGGTTGTTGCAACCGTCATGAGCAATATCGGTCTCTCACTTGCCCTGAAGGAAAAAGGAATCCATTTAAAGCAGACGAAGGTCGGTGACCGCTATGTGTTGGAAGAGATGAAGGATAAGGGCTTTTCCCTGGGAGGGGAGCAGTCAGGGCATCTCATATTTCTCGATCACAATACAACAGGAGATGGACTTCTCAGTGCATTGAAACTGGGAGAGATTATTAAAGAAAAAAACGTCCCGCTATCTCAGTTAGCGGGGATGATGGAAAAATTTCCTCAAACCTTGGTGAATGCAAAAGTTCCTAATGAGAATAAACATGGACTTACGGAGATTCCGATGATCAAAAAAGAAATTAGACGACTTGAGGATCTACTGAATCAGGAGGGGAGAGTACTTGTGAGACCTTCCGGTACTGAGCCCTTGGTGAGAGTAATGATTGAAGGGAAAAATCTAGATGAAATACAAAGCTTTGCCACAAATCTAGTGAAAATGATTGAAGAGCAATTTTAGGAAACAGTCTCCGGGGTTGATGGGAAGTTGACCCCGGAGGTTTTTCATAGAAATTTCTAAGAAAGGGGGGAGAAGTCAATTCAAATCGAGGGAGGTGTGGAGAAAGAGGGATAGGTGAAGATGTGGAAATGAAGCGCCAGGACTTAAATAAACCATTTAAGTTGACGAGGACAGGGTTTATCGAACTATCGGCGGATGCCTTGCGGTGAATGTTGCTACCGAGAGACCATTTATAAATACCTGAAGTGATTCGGGGGACAAAGAGATGGTTGCAACAAATAGAAAAGAGGAGAGTACATTATGTGTGGAATTGTTGGTTATATTGGAGGAAAACAAGCGTCCCCGATTTTAATTGAGGGGTTGCAAAAGTTAGAATATAGAGGTTATGATTCAGCGGGAGTTGCAATTTATAACGATGGTGAAATTGCAGTACAAAAGTATAAAGGGCGGCTAAAAGTCCTAGAGGAACATCTTGAGAAAAAACCCATCCCAGGTTCTGTAGGAATTGGGCACACCCGGTGGGCCACCCATGGTGAGCCGAATGATTTAAATGCCCATCCCCATATCACTACAGACGGTCACATTGCTTTAGTGCACAACGGTATAATTGAAAACTATACCCGCCTAAAAGAATGGTTGATTGAAGAGGGAAAAATTTTTAAGACGGAGACGGATACGGAAGTAATTGTTCACCTCGTGGACTACTTTTATGAAGGAGACTTGGAAAAAGCGGTGCGAAGGGCGATCGGAAAAATGGAGGGAGCCTTTGCTCTTGGGGTGATTAGTAAAAATGAACCGGAAAAGATTGTCTCTGTGAGAAAGGATAGCCCTTTAGTTGTGGGAATCGGTAAAGAGGAGAATTTCATTGCATCGGATATTCCTGCTCTTTTGAAACACACAAAGGAGGTTTATTTCCTGGATGATGGGGAAATGGCTGTCCTTACAGAAAAGGATATTGCGATTTACGATGAGTTTGGTCAACCGGTTGAAAAAGAACCTTTTACTGTGACATGGGATGTTTCATCAGCTGAAAAAGAAGGCTATGAGCATTTTATGATGAAGGAGATTCATGAACAGCCAAAGGCAATCAGAGACACTCTCTCTCCCCGCTTAAATGACCGGAACATGGTTGAAATTGAAGAGTTTAATCTTTCCAGGGAAGACATTCAAAGAATTGATAAAATCATGATTGTTGCTTGCGGTACTGCTTATCATGCGGGACTGATCGGAAAATTTGCTATTGAAAAATTCGCAAAGATTCCTGTGGAGACCGATATTGCATCGGAGTTCCGTTATCGGGATCCTTTTGTGAATGAGAAGACCCTTTTCATAGCGGTGAGTCAGTCAGGAGAAACTGCAGATACTCTTGCAGCTTTAAGAGAGGCGAAACGAAAAGGAGCAAGAACCATGGCCATCACCAACGTGGTGGGAAGCAGAGTTTCTCGAGAGGCCGATGATGTGTATTATACCTGGGCGGGGCCGGAAATTGCCGTTGCATCAACCAAGGCCTATACAACCCAAATCGTTGCATTTTATACCATTGCATTGGATCTAGGACTCAAGCTGGGTACTCTTAAAGAGGAAACGTATCATCAAATTATTAAAGAGTTACTGACCTTCGGTGAAAAAACCGAAGCATTGCTCCAGTACAAGAAAGACATTCAGTTTCTTGCCGATGCACAGTTCAATAATACAAGTGCCTTTTATATTGGCAGAGGGATTGACGATGCTGTTGCAAGGGAAGGGTCATTAAAACTTAAGGAAATTTCTTACATTCATTCAGAAGCGATTGCAGCGGGAGAGTTAAAGCATGGAACGATTGCATTGATTGAAGATGGAACTTTGGTGGTTGCCCTTACGACTCAGGATCGTCTCTATGACAAGATGCTTTCAGCAATTAAGGAAGTAAAGGCCAGAGGAGCTTATGTAATTGCTGTTGCCAAAGAGGGAAACCAGGATATTCAAAAAGAAGCAGATGCAGTGATGTCTATACCTGACACTTACGATGAATTGACACCGATTTTATCAGTTATTCCATTACAACTTCTCGCCTACTATATTGCAGTAGCAAGAGGATGCGATGTGGATAAACCGAAAAATCTTGCAAAATCTGTAACAGTCGAATAAGCTTTTTCCAAAATTTATTAAGTTCAACTAAATAGAATAATGAAAAGCAGAACCTATTATCGGGTTCTGTTTTTTTACTTGCTGTTTTCAGAAAAAGATAGTAACAAAGCATATTCAATCAGGAATAGTGTGAGTGCAGAATATCGAGTTGATATAACATAAAAATTTAAATAAAGTTAAATAAATCAAAATATTGACTTTAATAATATTAAAGTATATACTTAATATTATTAAAGTTTGGAGGTGATTTGCATGTCAAGAGAAGTAGTCCCTGTATGGATGGAAAATTTGGATGATGAAGATATGGCATTTATAAGAAGATTTTTACTGGCATCCGGATCGTTAAAACAAGTTGCGACACAGTACGGTGTTACTTATCCAACAGTTCGGCTAAAGCTGGATAAACTGATTCAGAAAATCAAACTTTCCGAGAATGTGACCAGTAACCCTTACATTTCGTTGATTAAGAAACTGGCTGTTGATGAAAAATTAGAGATCGATACGGCTAAAATACTTATTTCAGAATTTAAAAAGACGATCAACGAGGAGGAATCATAATGACGGAGTTTAACTTTACATCTATTTTTTTTGCAGTACTATTCGTAGCTTTACCGGTAGTTTTTGTAAGTTTAGTTTTAGGCATCCCACAATATTTCTTAAGCAAGAACAAGAACAGATGGTTTGGATTGATACTGCCAACATTGTCATTTATTTATGCAACAGGTGTTTCTTTATCAGGGTTTGTTTCTGGGTTGTATTGGATAGGTATCATTCAATTCTCTATAAGTAACATTATTACCATAATTCTTCTGACTATTTACTGGTACGTTAAAAAACAGAACATGAAGAAATCAGAAATCCGCAAAATGACCATCGAGGATTTAGAATAGCAGGTTATTCTTTTTCAAAGTTCTTTTTCATACCGACCCCAATCAGACTACCAAAGACTAAAGCCCAAAAAGGGGCACTGATATTGAAAAGTTGAAAACTGGACAGTGAGATCAAAAAGGCAATAAATGCTCCAGCTTGATATTGTTCAGTAGAAAAAGCTTTTTGAAAGAAGGACATCAACACAGGCAGCATAGCGAGTCCTGCAATTAATTGGATCATTTCCACCGGAAGAACAGTTAAAAGTCCAATTGCATAGGAGGACAAAAGGCCGAATAAAACAAAAATAATTCCGTCGACCACTGCGGCAATGTAGCGTTTACTAAGATCACTCCCAGCGGAAGAGGATGCACAGATTGCAGTTTTCGGACCTGCAATTGTTGCTCCGTGACCACCAAAAAATGCAGAAACAAGACTGGCCCAACCGGTTGTGGTCGTCATGTGGTCTATAGGAGCTGAATATCCCTGAGCAATCAGAACTCCTATCGCTTGTGCATTATTTACTCCAATTGCAAGTATTGCTACAGGAACAGAGATTGAGAGAATCGGGGAAAGATGAAAAGATGGAAGGATCAACTGTGGGCCCATAAACACCATAGTATGATCATAAACATTAAACTGTCGAGTGATAAATAATCCGATAATGGAAAAAGCGATTGCTCCCAAAATGGGCGGAAACTTAGTCAGATTTTTTACCGATAAAAAGTATCCAATGATGCTTAAAGAAGCAATAATTGGGATCGCCTCGAATGAAGTGATAATGTTCAGTGCAAAGTTTAACATCGATCCGGCAACCATGGCCATGATAATAGGAACGGGAATCCACTGAAGTATTTTACTGGTCAGTTTTGAATATCCTAGGATAAGCACTAATAATGATGAGATGATGAAGGCACCTATAATTGACGAAAAAGAATATTCTTGGAGCAAGGTTCCGATAAAAACTGCTGAAGGGATGGACCACGCTCCGGAAATCGGGATGCGATACTTTAAAGCCAAGTATATACCCAATAAACCTCCAATTACATACACTGAAAAAATCCAGGAGATCATCTCTCCTTGACTCAATCCACCGTCGGTGGCAACATTCATCAAAATGACAATAGGACCTGTACATCCGAAAATCGATGCAATCACACCGGCGCTTACGTTGGAGTAACTCATATCGTTTAAGATCCTTTTAAGAGATTTCATCATCAACATCGAATTCGCTCCTTTATTTATGATAAAATAGTATCATACACAAGAGGAAGGTGCAAAGCGAAAGGGGTCTTACTGATGCATTATAAATTGTACAAGAATGTGCTCTCACCCAAGAACGGAATGAATCTATACCGCGGATGCACTCATGGATGTATCTATTGTGACAGTCGAAGTCTTTGTTATCAGATGGATCATCATTTTGAGGATATTGAAGTTAAGGAACATGCTCCGCAATTGCTGGAAGATGCTTTGAAACGCAAAAGAAATAAAGGCATGATTTCAACCGGGGCCATGGGAGACCCCTATGTACCAATCGAAGAGAAGCTTAAATATACACGGAAATCTCTTGAGATCATTCACAAATACGGCTATGGTCTGGCAATACATACAAAGTCCGCTTTGATTTTAAGGGATCTGGACCTGTTGGAGGCAATTCACAAAAAAGCAAAATGTGTTGTGCAACTAACGATGACCACATTTGATGAGGATCTAAGCAAAGTGATTGAACCGAATGTGGCAACAACAAGAGAGAGATTTAACGTGCTAATTGAACTGAAGCAGAGAAATATCCCTACTGTGATCTGGTTGACACCGATTCTACCCTTCATAAACGATACAGAGGAGAATATTCAGGGAATTCTGGCCTATGGAGCTGAATCGGGCGTAAAAGGAATAATGACATTCGGGATTGGTCTTACATTGAGAGCTGGAAATCGTGAATATTTTTATCATCAGTTGGATCGCCACTTTCCCGGTTTAAAGGAAAAGTACAAGCGGATCTATGGAAATTCCTACGAGATCCATAGTCCTCACAAACTGGAGTTAATGAGTCTAATCACAGAGTTTTGCGTGAAACACAGCATTCTTTCCAATCAGCACGAAATTTTTTCCTACCTCAGCAGGTTTGAAATTCCGGAGAAGGATTGCCAATTGAGGATGTTTTAAATTTATGGGCCTAATCGGCCCTTTTACTTTTTAAATAATCCAGTAGCTGAGAAGGCTGATCAATCACTAGTTCTGCGCCTGCCTGGAGGAGTTCAACCTTCCCTCGAAAGCCCCATGACACACCAATTCCAATAACTCCTGCATTTTTTGCAGTGATCATATCCACATCGGAATCCCCCAGAAACAGGATTTCATTTGTTTGCAAGCTGAAATTTCTACGATAAGCATCAAGGCTCTTTGGATCTGGCTTAAGAGGGAATTTTGAGGGTTCCCATCCCTGGACAAAATCAAACTCCCATTGGGAAAAGAAGTGTTCTACGGTCTTTATTGTAAAGTCATGGGGTTTGTTGGAAAGAATTCCGAGGGTTATTTTCTTTTCTTTTAATTGATTTAACAGATCAGGAATCCCCGGGTAAAGTTTCGAATTGACTTTCCAGTGGACAGAGAATTCTTCTTTCATTTTTTGTGTGAGCTGTTGTACATGATTCAGGTCAGGATTCTCTTCAGGGAGGGCACGGTGGACGAGATTCGCCATCCCGTTTCCGACAAATTGACGATAGCTTTCGATAGGGTGGCTGGGATAGCCTTCGGTTTCCAAGACGTGATTCATTGATTCTGCAATATCTTCAAGAGAATCAAGCAGAGTGCCGTCTAAATCGAAAAAGATTGCTTTGATCATAATGCTTTCCTCCTTCCATTACTATAAAAAGTATATCATAGAAAGAGAGAAAATCATTAAAATCAGACAGGAAGAGATAAATTCAAAGAATTTGAATTTTTCTTTATATCTTTTTTAGCTAAAGGGAGGAGTATGATACAATATTTATATGAAAAAAATAATTTATAAGGAGGAAGAATATGGAGATCAAGAACTTCAAATACGCTCTGCCAAAGGAAGGGTTTTCTGATATTCGATATCAGGAATATAAGAACACATTGATTAAAGGAACGAAAGAAAAAATCGATGAAGTTTCAATGATTCGAAAAAATGGAGGGAATGTTCGTGTTCTAAAAGGTGGAGGGTTCGGAAACTATGCATTTACAGATCCTGCAGATGTGGAGATGGCATTTCGGGAAGCAACAATCGCCAGCGAACTCAATCCGGGGAAAGAAACCTTAAAAAGGGTGGAATTTCATAGGGAACATATCCGGGTATCGCCTGAAAAAGATCCCAGATCAATATCCGTAAAAGAGAAAAAAGATTTGTTACAGAAGTATATTGATTTAATTATGGACAACTCGAAGATTGTTGATCTTGAATCCCAATATTACGAACAGTTTACCGATACAATAATTTTGAACAATCAAGGCACGGAAATTCGACAGGAGGAATTGATTTGCGGAATGAGCTTTCGAATGACTTCAAAGGAAGGAACCCTAACCCAAATGACCCGACTTTCCTTTGGAGGGACAGAAAGCTTTGATGAGCTCTTAAATAAAGAGCAGGAAGTAAAAGAAAAAGTGAAACAGACTGTAGATCTGCTTCATGCAAAAACGATTTCCGGGGGCAATTATGATGTGATTTTAGACAGTGATGTGGGAGGATTGTTTATCCATGAGGCCTTTGGGCACCTATCGGAATCGGATAATTTGATTGGAAATCAAACCTTGGCGGAAACGATGGAACTGGGGACGAAATTCGCCATGAAGGATTTTAATGTCATCGATGATCCCACAAAAAAAGGGCACCCCGGAAGTTATGTCTTTGATCATGAGGGGACTAAGGCAAAAAAAGTTTCTTTGATTACTGACGGAAATCTAACGGGTCGTCTCCATTCCATGGAAAGTGCAAGTTATATGGACGAGGATCCCACAGGACATGCTCGGGCGAAAAACTTCGGATTTACTCCGATTGTTCGAATGGGAAATATCTATATTGATAAGGGCACTAGTACATTAGAACAAATGATTCAATCCATTGATGACGGATTGTACCTTTTTGGATCAGCCGGGGGACAAACAAGCGGAGAGACCTTTACCTTTGCAGTTCAGGGAGGATACCGGATTGAAAACGGAAGGATCACGGATATGGTCAGAGACATATCTTTGACCGGACACTTGTTTACAACCTTGAAAAACATAGAAATGGTTGGGAATTATGTGGAATTCTCCAAAGCCGGAGGATGCGGGAAAGCAGGCCAGATTCTGATTCAATCGGGGAAAGGGTCTGCTCCGATCAAAATCAAAAATATGGGTATAGGGGGACAATAAAATGCAGAACTTACTGAACAGGGCACTAAAAGTCGCTGATGCAGGCGAAGTCTATAAAAGAGATGTGAAAACTGCATCAGTATCATTGAAAATGGGTAAACTGAAGGATATCCAAGGCGAAAAGAAACGTGAGGTTTCTCTTCGCATCAATAAAGGGGATCGTATGGGGTTTGCAGTGTCCAACAGTCTTGAGGATGAAACCATTGTGGAAAGAGCCTTGGTTGCCCTCGAGAATCAAGAATCAAAAGCTGCAGAATTTCCCTCGGAAAGCCCCCGCATGGTATTCTCCTATTCTCAGGAAGTGGAGAAATTAACGACGAAGGATTTAACAGTTATGGTTTATAAACTGCATGATCGACTAAACAGAAAAGCACCTGACGTGCCTACAGCCATTTCCATTCATAAGACCATCAAAAGAGTGGCTTTGAAAAACAGCAGCGGCTTTTATGAATCCTATGATTATTCCAATCTTTCGATTTCTTTAGGAACCATTACAGAAAAAGGGTTCATGGGAGCAAGCAAAGAATTTTCTTCCGGCAAAGTGACGGAAATTACCGACAGAGAACTTGATTATCTTCTGGAAATGCATAAGCTTGGGAGAACACAAATTACGCTGGAGAACGAAAGATTGCCAGTGATTTTCAGCGGAAAAGTAATGGGTGCTCTTATGCTTAGGGTTCTTGGTGGTGTTCATGGTGGAAATGTCTTAAAGGGAGTTTCTCCTGTAAAGAATCGCATAGGTGAGCAGGTGTTTTCCGAAAAACTGACGATTAGGGATGATGGAAAAATGAACTTTGGCGTGAACACCTGTCTTTTTGATGATGAGGGAACCCCTGCAAAAAACACGATTATTTATGATAAAGGGAAATTGAAATCCTATCTGGTAAATAGGGATCAAGCCAAGAAGCTTGGGCAGGAGCCAACAGGAAATGCTATAAAACGGTCTTTATTCTCCAAGGAAATTGAGGACAAACCCTCAGTATTTGATACGAATCTTATTATAGAGGGTGAGAACCGGGAGGATGAACTGATGATCAAAGGAGTTAAAAGAGGGATCCTTATCACCGGAGTCATGGGTGCTCATACAGGAAATATCAACCAGGGAGATTTTTCTCTTAACATTTCTTCGGGGTATCTAATTGAAGAGGGAGAACTGAAAGGGCAAGTGAAAGGAGCCATGGTGTCAGGAAATATATACGAACTTTTCAAAAATGTTGAGGCCATTGGAATGCGCTACGAAGTAATGAGGAGTATTTTTTATCATATGGGGTATTCTCCTATGGTTTTATTTAGTGAAGCATCCATAGTCGGAAAGTAATATGACAAGGCTCTTATTAGGAGTTTGATTCTATTTATCCATGGGTATATAGGTAAATAAGAAGGGAGTGGATAAGTATGAAAATTTTAGTTTGCTATGATGGATCGGAGCCTAGCGTGAGAGCATTGGAGAAGGCTCATCAATTAACCTCCGATTGTGGGATTCATGAAGTGACCCTCGTTCATTCCTACGAAGAAAACTATTGGATTTCCACCTCCGCTGACGGATACGCCCCAACTCCTGAAAGTCTCGAGCGTTTAAAGGATTTGGAAAAGCGAAAGATTGACGAGAAGAAGGAAGACATGAGTGAAAAAGCGAAAATGTTCGAAGACACCAATGCTTCGGTAGACATACGGATTGCCCAGGGATACCCTGCAAAAGTAATCACCAAAATTGCTGAAGAGGGCGGGTATGACATGATTATTATTGGAAATCGAGGGCTTGGAGGACTCCGGAAAGTTGTTCTCGGCAGCGTAAGTAATGCAGTTATACAAGGGACAAATGTGAGTGTTCTCGTTGTCAAGTAGCATTCCCTGTGACTCCAAAGAAAAACGTGCATCTCAAAAATGAGGTGCGCGTTTTTCAGTCAGGACGGAGTATGTTCAGGATTATTCGATCGTTGACTCTTTTGGCTTTGTTAATGAAAAGAAACCTTGGATATCTGTAACGAAGAATGGTAAAATAAAACATGTATGACAAAAGAAAGGACTGAAGATGATGGACAATATAAAAAAAGACCTTGATCAATGTCGAAAACCCCTCGGCACAGAAGGAAAAGAAATGGTTGAACGGATGAATAAAAATCATTACGAGGTGACCGGATGGGGACTTCAAATGTTGAACCTGCAGGATGACTCTACGGTAATTGATTTAGGCTGCGGTGGTGGAAAAACTGTTCAAAGGCTTACTATTCACACTCCGGATGGAAGAGTGTACGGACTTGATTATTCCGAAGACTGCGTGGAATGGGCAAATCAACTGAATGAAGAAGCGGTCAATGAAGGGAAAGTGGTGATTATTCGAGGTGATGTCGGAAATCTTCCCTTTGAGGATGAAATTTTTGATGTGGCCACTGCTGTGGAAACCATCTATTTCTGGCCTGACATTGAAAGATCCTTTAAAGAAGTATATCGGTCATTAAAGCAAGGGGGAGAGTTTCTGATTATCAATGAGGCATATCCTCATGAAGATCATAAGGAGAAGAACAGGGCCTATGAAGAAATCGGCGACATGGTGATTCCATCCGGTGATCAACTACACGAATGGTTAAGGAATGCAGGTTTTAAAAAGGTTGTGATTGAACTTGAAGAAGAAAAAAACTGGATTAGAGCGTTGGCAACGAAGGAATAGAGGGAATTTATCGTGAGTTTCAGTGTATTTACAAAAAACGAAATCATTTCATCCACACTTTATACACAGACTTATACACATTATGCACAGACCGACCGGTGATGATTTTCAGCAAAAAAAGAAAAAGAATCCACACATAAGGGACTCTTCTTTTTGTGGATAAGAGATAAGTGTGAGCGTGTCAAAAAAGTATTTTGTGAGTCAATACAAGATAAACACCATCTGGATAATCAGATGGTGTTTTTTATGGTGACTAATCTGCTTTAAAATCCTCATCGATATGATGACCATCACAGAAAGGTTTATTTTTGGAATGCCCACATCGACATAAAGTATAATGCTCTTCGCATTCGGCCTTGGAACCACGATCATCTTTTAGCTTGATTCCTCCGGTGACCTTTAAAGGACCGTCTTTTGAAGTTGTAATCCCCAACTCGTGTCCGAATTCCTGATAACGGCGATCACCAAATCCATAACTTAAAGCACCGGAAGGACATTTTTCTATGGTGTTGATAATTTCTTCGGGAGCAGCTCCATCGGGATCGATCCATGGACGTCCTTCTTTTTTGAAAACTGAGGGTAAAAGATCAACACAACTGCGATCATGAGAACAGACTCCACGGTTATCATAAATAGTAATTGTCTCTCCTTCGTACTTCTTTACTTCATCCTTAATACGATCCTTCTTTTTTAATTCATTGAGCCCTTTTTCTTCATGGGAGCCATCACAATAGGGCTTCATTTTAGAGTTACCACAGCGGCAAAGTGCTGTGACAGGTTTTGTGTCCAGGGACTCCCCTTTTGAGTTTTTCAATGTTTCCAAATCCGTAACTAAATAATTTGAGTAAGCTGTTGTCACAATGGTTGGAATCGTTTTCTTGTCTTTCTCTTCTTTTGGCATAAACACCCTCCTTTAAACTTAGTTCATATAATACGGTACTGTTTTCTAAAATATACCCGCTTTTCATTTGAGTATTCACACAACGATAAAATACCATTTCATTAATCTTTGATTCAATATAAAAGATGGATTAAAGAGAGGGAATGAAACCATTACTTTAGAATTTGCATCATAAATTGAAATAACAACTATACAAAAATAACTATATGAACAGAATAAACTATTTGAAAATTTCTGAAAATATCCGTTGACACTGAAAAAAAAGTATATTAGTATCATAAGTAGAACAGCGTTCTATTTAATGAAAAAACATAAGCCCCAGATTATCAGATTAGCACAGGATATTTGTCTGATATAAGTTTTGTTTAGAGAAGAAACGAGAATCAATTTAGGACAAAAATAGACCGATGTTCTAATTACTTAAAATTATCCCAAAGAAGTGTCCATAACCATGGGATTATAATTTTATAAGGAGGAGAGATGAATGCCAAAGAAAAAAAGCGTGTTGGATCTCATGAAAATGAAGAAAGCAGGAGAAAAAGTAGCATGGATCACGGCCTATGATTATCCCACTGCCATGTTTGCAGAAGCGGCTGGTATGGATATGCTCTTAGTAGGAGACTCATTGGGAATGGTAACCCTTGGTTACAGCGGAACGATCCCTGTAACAATGGAAGACTGTATTTCTCATTGCAAGGCAGTTCGACGTGGAGCACCGAACACCTGGATCATTGGAGATATGCCCTTTGGATCTTATCAAAGCTCTGATGAGCAGGCAGTGGACAATGCCGTAAGGTTCTTGAAAGAAGCCGATGTGGATTGTATAAAACTGGAAGGCGGCGTTCGAATACAAAGCAGAATTCGGGCGATTACTGATGCGGGGATTGCTGTCATCGGTCATATCGGATTAACTCCTCAAAGCTCCGGGCAGCTTGGAGGTTTTAAGGCGCAGGGACGGGATGTAAAAAATGCAAGAGGTGTGATTGAAGATGCATTAGCTGTTCAGGAAGCCGGGGCCTATGCGCTTCTTGTGGAAGCAGTGCCACCGGAACTTACCGAGTTTATTGCTAAGAAACTTGATATTCCCGTGTATTCCATCGGAGCGGGAGATTGTGATGGACAGCTGCTAATTAGCAGCGATATGGTCGGAAAATTCCAAGCGTTTACACCAAAGTTTGTTAAAAAGTATGCCAATGTGGCGGAAATTGAAACGGATGCATACAAAGAATACATTAAGGATGTAAAAGAGGGAGTTTTCCCATCGGATGACTATGTATATCACATCACTGATCCGATTGAGGAGTTTGAGAAACTTTTTAAAGAGTTCGAGTAAGAAGATTAACCAGAGATAAGAAGATAAAAAAAGATAAGATAAATGAAAAAAGGGAGGAATTGCCATGTCCATGAAAGAAATTGAAAAGTATATCCTAGAAAACACTCCGTTTCCACTGGATGATCTCCATGATCTTCCATCGTCCAAAGCAACCTTTGATGGAGGCGCACATTATCGAATGGAAGTGCCGGGGATTGAAAATGCATCCAACTTTGAGACCCTCATAAAAGAAGCTGAAGCTCAAAAAATTCAGATTCATCGGGTAATTGGAACGGTAGGCGGGTCAGCTTTATTAGACAAACAGGAATTAAAATATTACGCACAAATCGGTGCAGATGCTAAAATGGAGACTCTGGTTAATCCTATGCCCACAAGAGCATGGGACACCGGAAAGCAGTACGGTACTCCGGAGGGATATGTTTCCGGTATGAGAGTAAGGGGCCAGCACAACTTGAAGCTTTGGCTAAGAGAAGTCAGCCGATGCATTGATGCAGGAATCCGAGGCTTTTTAATTCCTGACGAAGGATTATTGTATCTTGCCAATGAATTAAGAGAAAAAGGAGTAATTCCAAAGGATGTAAAGTTTAAGGTTTCAGTTTTTGCAGGGCATGGCAATGCTGTCGGTGCAAAAATGCTTGAAGAAATGGGCGCAGACAGCTTTAATCCTCTTGCAGATCTCTCCCTTGGAATGTTTGCAGCAATCCGGCAAGTAACAAATATTCCTTTAGATGTGTACATGAGTATTGTAGACTCCATGGGTGGAAATCAAAGACACGTAGAGTCCGAAGAAATTGCAAGAATCTGTGCTCCGGTTTATTTCAAGTTCGAGCCGGGGAAAAATGAATGTGATCTTTACAACTCGTGGCATGATGATGTAACACTTAATCATTTAGTCAAAGTGAAAGTTCGAATGGCGAAAGTATGCAAGGAATGGTGTGATGATGGTGAAACTGAATTAGTATTCAATAACTATACGGATGATTTGGCTGTACCGAGACCATAGGAATGAGGTGTTAAAATGAGCAAAAATCCATTTGATACTGCGTTAACCACATTAAAAGAAGCCAGTGAGATGGCAGGAATCGATTCAAATGTTGTAAAATATTTATCCAAACCAAAACGTATCTTTCAATTTACAATCCCGATGAAGATGGATAACGGTGAATTTGAAATCTTTGATGCATTTAGAGTGCATTATAATGATGCTCGTGGCCAAGTGAAGAACGGAACACGATTTGTTCCGGACTTGGATCTTGATACCGTAAAGGCTCTTGGATTTTGGATGACGATCAAGCATGCTGTTGCAGGCATTCCCGCAGGAGGAGGCAAGGGTGGAGTAAGGGTCGATACTCGAAAGCTTTCCGAAGGGGAACTGGAACGACTTTCCCGGGCATTTATTCGAAAGCTTCCCGTGAAAGGAGCGTGGGTTGACATCCCGGGTGCAGACATCGGAACCAGTGCAAAAACCATGGCTTGGATGTTGGATGAGTATGAAGAAATTAACGGCTTCCACAGTCCTGCAGCCATCAATGATAAGCCTGCTGAGACCAGCGGAACTCTCGGCAGTATGGAAGCAACTGGAACAGGAGCATTTTTCGTAACAATGGAAGCAATCCGGGATAATAATGTTCCAGATGGGGCAACAGTTGCCATTCAAGGATTTGGAAACGTCGGTAGAATAGCTGCAAGACTTCTTCATGGTGAAGGATATAAGATCGTAGGTGTAGCAGACCTTTCAGGGGGAGTCTACGATTTAAAAGGAATTGATATACCAAAACTTGAAGAGTATGTTGATGAAAACAATGGTGTAGGAGGATATCCGGGTGAGAAGGAAATTGATAAAGATGAAGTACTAGAGCTTGATGTAGATATACTAATGCCATCTGCAGTGCAAAGCGTGATTCACGAAGAAAATGCTGGGCAGATCAAGGCAAAAATGATTATGGAATGTGCCAACGGTCCGGTAACACCCGGTGCGGAAAAAATCTTGGAACAGAAGGGTATCCTTGTTGTTCCAGATGTTTTGACAAACTCAGGAAGTGCGATCGTCTGTTCTTTTGAGCGGACCCAGGGATTGACTGACGATTACTGGGATCTTGATAAAATTAACGGGAAGTTGAAGGAGCAGATTACAAAAGCCTATCGGGAAACTGTTGAAACCGCTGAAAATGAAAACACTTCTATGCGTAATGCAGCGTGGATCAACGCACTGAAAAAGCTTGAAAAATCAATGAAGGCTCGTGGCTGGGTATAGGATAATTTAATGGGAAAGGTTTTCTGAATAAGAGAACCTTTTTCCGCCCCTCGTTCTTTGATACAATGAACCTATATAAATGGAACATGTACGAAGAATAATGGAAAGGGTGAAAACAAATGGAAAATAAAAAAACCCAGCATACTCCGAAATATCCTGTGCAAACCATCGATAAGGCATTGGAGGTACTGGAGATCTTAGCTGAAGAAGGGTATCAAGAAGGATTGGGAATTAGTGAGCTCAGCTCGAGATTGGCAATTGGAAAGAGTACTGTGCATCGAGTACTGGATACATTGTCGTCAAGAAATTATATTGAACAGTGTCCGGACACAAAGAAATATCGATTAGGCTGGCGTCTTTTTGAGATAGGGAACATCATTCCCCAACAACGGAATTTATATAATTTCGATATTGCGATTTTACAAGAACTCTGTAATCAATACCAGGAAACTGTAAATCTTGGAGTGCGAGTGGAAAACAGTGTTGTGACCATTTCAAAGGTCAGTCCGAAAGCCAGTTTGATTGCTAATCTACAGATTGGAGCAAGGGAGTCTCTACATGCTACAGCAATGGGAAAGGCATTGATCTCAGAGATGACCAAGGAGGAAATCAAACAGATTTTAGGAGAAGGTCCCTTGGAAAGATATACAACAACGACGATTACTGAAATTGACTCATTGATGGAGGAGTTGCGAAAGATTCGAAAACAGGGATTTAGTATTGACGATGAAGAATTTTCTCCCGGATTGACATGCATCTCAATGCCTGTACGGGACTTCAACAATGAAATTGTCGCAGCTATTAGTGTAAGTGGAGCAAGTATTCGACAAACCTATAGTAAAATTGAAAACATTAAAACCGGTTTGAAGGATGCAACTGATAAGCTGTCATATTTCCTGGGATGGCAGGGAGAAATCGGGGAGACTTCAGAAACGAAGTAAATCTGAGTTAAGGGAGTTGACCTTAATCATGGATTGGATTAAAGAACAATGCAAAGACTTGCAGGAAGAACTAATTAAACTTAGAAGAGAATTTCATGCGTATCCTGAATTGGGATTTGACGAACATCGAACAAGCGGAAAGATTGAAAAGTATTTACAGAACCTTGGATTAGAGACAAAAAGAGTGGCGGAAACGGGAGTCGTTTCAAAGATACATGGAAAAAAAGATTCGCCGGTACTAATGTTGAGAGCGGATATTGATGCCTTGCCGATCCAAGAGGAGAACACTGTCTCTTATGCGTCGAAGAATCCGGGAGTGATGCATGCCTGTGGTCATGATGCCCATATGGCGATGCTATTAGGAACCGCAAAAATCCTCGCTCGAAATAAAGAGCGGATTAACGGAACCATCAAATTAGTCTTTCAGCCTGATGAAGAAAACGCAGGGGCATTGCCAATGATTAAGGAAGGTGTTCTTGAAAATCCGAAAGTCGATGCAGCGGTAGGAGTCCATATATGGACCCCGCTTTCCTCAGGAGTTGTTGGGATATCAGCAGGTGGAGTCATGTCTGGTCTCGATATATTTAAGATTCGAGTGAAAGGATACGGAGGACACTCCGGTTATCCTGAGACAGCGGTTGATCCGGTGATTGCCGCTTCCGATATTGTCGTCACCTCTCAAAGGATTCAAACAAGAGAGATCAGTACAATGAAACCGATGACGATGGTTTTTGGACAAATTCACGGAGGAACTAAAGCGAATATTATCCCCGATGAAGTTGTTCTTGAAGGCTCAATACGAACGCTGTATGATGATAGCGATGATCCGCCGATAAAGCGGCTGGAAAGCTTAGCAAAGAATGTAGCGAAGACCCATGGATGCCAATGTGAGGTATCATGGGTGAGGGAAAACATTCCTTTGATTAATGATGAACAAATGGCTGAACATATGAAATCTGTTGCCATGGAGGTTGTTGGTGTGAGTAATGTGATCCCTTATTCATCAATGGCCAGTGAAGACTTTTCAGAGTTTACAGCGAGAGTTCCAGGTGTTTTTCTGTTCCTTGGAACCGGGAATGAAGAAAAGGAGACCCATTATCCTCATCATAATCCACGTTTCAATATTGATGAGTCGGTCTTGCCTTTAGGAGTGGAATTATTTGTTCGGGGAAGTCTGAAGTACCTGGACAGCTAGGCTTAAAATTAACAGAAGATTTCAAAGAGTCTCAATATATCCACCACATAAATGATGTAAAAGAGGAAAACCAAAATCAAAGGAGGAAAGAAGGATGAAAAAGAGTAACAGAAACATGAAGTTACTGGTAGTATTGTTAAGTTTGTTGTTGATGGGAATGCTTGTGTTTGTAGGATGTGGAGGGGATAATGGGGACGATCCTGATGCCGGCCCCGATGATGTTGACGTGGACTTGGAGGATGACAACGATAATGATGAAGAGCGGGAAGAAACTTTAGGCGATTTACTACCTCAGCCGATTCAGTCACGCCTTGCTTCTGAAGAGATTGAAGGAGACTTTATGACGGTTTGGGCGGAACATTATGCGGATCATATGAGAGAAGTCACTGACGGGAAATATGAGTTGGATGTGTATCCCTATGGTACCTTAGGTGACACGAGAGATATTAATGAACTTGCTCAGCTTGGTGTCGTCGAGTATGTATTTTCCGACTTCGCATGGATCAGCGCATTTGTGCCTGAGGCACAAGTTCTTACATTACATTATCTATGGCCTCCGGATCATATGCCTGAAACTCTTGACTGGGTAGTTCGAAATGGAGAATTTATGGAAGTGTTGGAAGAAGCATTTAGAAGAAACGATTTAGTGCCACTGGGACTGCTTTATGAAGGGTGGCAGACAATTACATCGAATCGGCCCATTAGATCTGTTGATGATATGAGTAACTTTAAGGTGAGAATCATGGGGTCAGCACTACTAACTCAGAATTATCTGGCGTATGGAGCGGATCCTACACCTATGGCCTATGGGGAAATTTATGGTGGACTTCAAACAAACCTCATCGACGGTCAGATTAATCCGATTTTTGCAATTCGAAGTATGAATTTCTATGAAGTCCAGGATTACTTCACCGATATTTTTGCAGAACCTTTTACCGGAATTCCAACGGTCAATATGCAGTACTTCGATTCTTTACCTGAAGAAATTCAACAGGAAATGAGAGACTTTTGGACGGAAGCAATTCTCCCGTCAGCAGAGTGGATTAACGAGAGACATGAAACTGATTTACAAGCAATGTTAGATGAACGTCCGGAAATTGAGTATCATGAAATTACCGGAGAAGAACTGGAAGAATTTAAAGAAATGTCACAGCCGGTATATGACCAATTCTTAGAAATCGGAGGACCTCAAGCTGAGGAAGTATTGGAAACTTTATTGAACGATATTGAAAATGCAAAGGCGGCATTGGGAATTGACTAATTAGAGGAACAGAAATAATCTCTGCGACCATTCAATGGTCGCAGAGATTTTAGAAAGGAGAGTCGATATGAAAGGGAAAGAATCATCAGGCATCTCCCTTATTTATGAGAAGTTTGAAAAGATGATTGAGTTTTTCGAAGTCTTTGTTTTGTCGATCTCGGTATTTGCCATGGCCAGCCTCGTGATTGCCAATGTCATAGCAAGAACCTTTTTTCGAAGTATCTACTTTGCGGAAGAAATCACTGAATTATTTACCATTTTAATTACTTTTGTCGGTGTTAGTTATGCCGTAAGAAAAGCAAGACATATACGGATGGGGGCATTTTTTGATGCTGCCCCGTTTAAACTACAGAAGATCATGATTTTTATCATTTGTACTGTGAGCGCAGTGGTAATGTTTTTAATGGCAAGTTATGCCTATTCGTATATGGATCAGGCCAGAGTTATGTCTCATGTTACCCCTGCTTTGCGGCTGCCTTACTGGATGTTTCTTGTAGTGATTCCTTTTGGGTTCTTTTTTGCAGGTATTCAGTATATAAGAACAATTATTAAGAACATTACTGAACGTGAAGTATGGCTGTCGCCGGAACAACAGGGAGAATATGAAGTGGAGGAGCTTCAGCAGCTTGCTGAGGAGTATGAAGAGTTAGCTGATGAAATGGCAGGAGAATTAAGTAAAGAGCTGGATGAGAAGGAGAATAATAAGACAGATGATTCCAACGAAGAGAAAAAAACTGAGTAGGGAGGTTGCCATATGTTATTATTAGTCGCTACAATGGTCTTTAAATTATTATTTGGCTTTCCCTTCATGGTTATCTTGTTGGGATCGCTGATTTTGTATATTACGATCTACATGCCCACGTTCAATATGAACGTCATTGTGCAGCAGGTGGTTACAGGAATCATCCCGCCATCCCTTGTAGCAGTTCCAATGTTTATTCTGGCGGCAAATATTATTACCGCCGGACAAGCTGCAAAGAAGTTAATCAGGATGGTTAAGGCTTTTCTGGGGCATATACCCGGAGGACTTGCAATTACAACAAATGCAGCGTGTACTTTGTTTGGAGCGGTTTCAGGATCTACTCAAGCAACGGTCGCTGCAATCGGAGGAACAATGAGACCAATGTTACTTGAAGCAGGATATTCAAGTCCTTTTAGTCTGGCATTGATAATTAATTCCAGTGATATAGCATTTTTAATTCCTCCAAGTATCGGTTTTATCGTATATGGAGTTGTTACTGGAACTTCGGTCGGGAAGCTCTTTTTAGCAGGAGTGGGTCCCGGAATTCTCATTTTTATTCTCTTTTCAGTTTACTCATATATTTATTCGAAGAGAAACAACATTGCCAGTGCAGAAAAAGCGGATTGGAATGAGAGAAAAACTGCAGTGAAAGGCGGGATTCTTGTTATGGGATTTCCTGTCATCATCGTTGGGGGAATTTATGGCGGGATTTTCAGCCCGACGGAAGCTGCGGCAGCGTCAGTTGCTTATGCATTATTTTTAGAGGGAGCAATTTATCGAACCCTTCAATGGAGAACCATGATTGATCACTTTTTACAAACAGGAGTCGTTACGGGAGTCGTTTTTGTATTAGTCGGTGCTGGGAATGCATTCTCATTTTTATTAAGCTTTCTTCGGATTCCACAGACTTATTTACCACCGTTGTTCGGAGAGGATCCATCAAGACTGTATGTAATCTTTATTGTCGTTGTGGCATATTTTATAGCATGTATGTTTGTAGATCCTATCGTTGCAATCTATGTTTTGAGCCCGATTTTTGCACCATATGTTATTGCCACCGGAGTCGATCCTGTACTACTTGGTGTACTCGTTGTACTGCAGGCTGCAATCGGTTCTGCTACACCACCATTCGGATGTGATATCTTTACCGCTCAGCTGATCTTCCGAAGGCCCTATTTGGAGATTATCAGTCACACACCACCGTTTATTTTAATTCTATTGCTTGTAACGGTACTGCTTGTGGCCTTCCCTCAGATTGCACTTTTCTTACCGAATACTGCACTGCTATAAGGAGGAGGATGATCGAGTGATTTATCATCGAAAAAAGGGACAGGTAAGTTATGGAGAAGCGATTGGCATTCTTCTTCTTGACAGTGAAGCTCCATTTATTCCGGGAGATGTTGCCAACGCTTCCACGTATGATTTTCCAGTCCGGTTTCAAAGAGTGGAGGGTTTAACTGTAGCGCAGATGATGAACCGTGATAAGGCCGGTTTGAAAAAAGTGATTGAAGCCGGGAAAGCCCTTCAAAGGGAGGGAGTGAGAGCCATAACCAGTGATTGCGGTTTTATGGCTCTTTTTCAAAAAGAACTCCGCAATGAATTGGAAATTCCGGTGTTTTTGTCAAGTCTTCTTCAAATCACCTTTCTTCAGCAGATTATCCCTCGTGACAGACGTATTGGGATCATCACTGCAAATGGTGAGTCTCTGGATGATGAGGTCTTGAAAGCTTGCGGGATCATCGATAAAAAGAACCTTGTGATTGCAGGCCTGGAGACAGAAAAACACTTCTCTAGTGCATTTCTCTTGGAGGAGGGAACACTTGATGTGAACGCTGTGGAAAGGGAAGTGGTTGAAAAAGCATTAAATCTTAAGAAACTGCATCCGGAGGTGGGGGCAATTCTCATGGAATGCAGTGTTTTGCCACCCTATGGGAAGGCTGTGCAGGAAGCAACAGGACTGCCGGTTTTTGATTTTGTCACCATGATCCGTTATGTTTTTTCTGCACTGGTGAAAGAAAAAAGGATTGGATTTATGTAGATAAATGCTTTATATTACCGATTTAAGGAGGGGAAAGAGTATATGCATGTGTTTAAAAAAGAAGAATACCTAAATCGAATTGAAAAAACAAAGAAAAAGATGGAAGAATGGGGAATTGAGGTATTGTTTATCTCTCAGCCTGCAAATATGAATTATTTGACGGGATATGACGGATGGAGTTTTTATGTACATCAATGCCTGTTGGTTTCTCTGGAAAAAGAAGAGCCGGTGTGGATTGGTCGTGGGATGGATGCCAATGGTGCAAGAATTACAAGCATGTTGTCCGATGAAAACATTTATGAATATGCCGATGATTACGTCCAATCCCTGATTAAACATCCAATGCATTTTATGGCGGACATCATTAAAGAGAATGGTTGGGAGAAAAAAGTGATTGGTGTTGAAATGGATCAGTTCTATTTTACTCATAGAGCCTATGTAGAGCTGGAAAAATCCTTGCCTAATGCGACTTTTAAGGATGCAAACACCTTAGTGAACTGGGTTCGCGTTGTGAAGTCCGACAGCGAAATTGAATTTATGAAGATTGCCGGAAAAATTGCATCAAAAGTGATGAAAACGGCTCAAAAGAACATTGCTCCGGGAGTGAGGGAATGTGATGTTGCAGCAGAAGTGGCAAAAGCACAGTATAGTGGAACTTCAGAACACAGCGGGGATTATCCCGCGATCGTGCCCTTAATGATGGCCGGGGAGGCTACAAAAACTCCTCATCTGACATGGAGTGAAAAACGATATAACGAAAATGAAGCTGTTCTCTTGGAACTTTGCGGCGTCTATAAACATTATCATGTGCCGATTGCGAGGACGCTGTACTTAGGAGAGGAAGCACCTAAACTTATGGTGGATACAGGAAAAACGGTTCTAGAGGGTTTGAATGCAGCATTGGATATGATCAAGCCAGGAGTTCTTGTGGAGGATATAGAAGCAACCTGGAGGAAGACCATTGAAAAAACAGGACTTGTCAAAGAGTCAAGGATTGGATATTCCATCGGTGTCAATTATCCTCCCGACTGGGGTGAGCAGACGATCAGTGTCAGACCCGGAGATAAGACCATTGTGCAAAAGAACATGACTCTGCACTTAATTCCGGGAATCTGGTTGGATGATGTTGGATTTGAAGTGGATGCTTCTTTCTATGTTACCGATAACGGAATCAAACACTTTTTCAATGATTCTCTGGAAATATTGGTAAAAAAATAATAAAGCAAAGTGAGAAGGAGTGTTCAGTGTGAGTGTAGTCAGATGGGACTGTTTAGGGCTGAAAGAAACCTATGAAGCCCGTTTGAGAGTTGAGGGAAAAGTATTTAAAACTCCTATTTTGGAGGATGAGATTTTAGGGAAATCAGTGGGTGCTAAAAGAGTTCATCATAAACTGGAATGTATTCAACCGACGGGATCTTTTAAGATTCGGGGAGCCACTAATAAAATTATGGCTTTGACTCAGGACGAGAGAAATATTGGAGTGATTACTTTTTCTACAGGGAATCATGGGCGGGCGTTGGCTCATGCTGCAGGGAAAGAAAAAATGAAAAGTTACGTCTGTATGTCCAAGCGGGTATCAAAAGACAGGATAAAAAATGTTGAAATGTTAGGCGCGAAAGCCATCGTACATGGAGACTCCCAGGACGATACAGAAGAACATTACCGGAAATTAATTGATGAGTTTGGATATATCCCTGTGCCTCCATTTGATGATCCCCATATTATCTCAGGACAAGGGACCATTGCTCTTGAATTTTTGGAGAGCATTCCGGAGTTGGATCTGCTTCTGGTTCCCTTATCGGGAGGAGGCTTATTATCCGGTATAGCATTGACTGCAAAACTGATCAATCCTCGAATAAAGATTGTTGGCGTTTCTATTGAAAAATCCCCTGTAATGCTTGAAAGTATAAGGCATGGGAAACCACTAAAATTGAAAGAGCAGGATTCCATAGCAGATTCTCTTTTAGGAGGAATCGGGAAAGAAAATCGCTATACAATGAATCTGGTGATGAAATATGTAGATGAGCACATTGTTGTTTCAGAAGATGAAATTCATAGAGGGATGAAACATCTGTTTAACAAGCACAACATAATCATTGAAGGGGCTGCAGCAGCAGGGATTTCAGGAATCATCACGGAAAAAGTGGATGTTCGGGGAAAGTCGGTGGGAACGATATTGACCGGTAGAACCGTGATGACTGATAAATATCTCTCTTTAATGAATCAAACCGACTATCAGAAGGAAGGGGAGTGAGTATCAATGCATAATAAGCCGATCCATCCCGATAGTGCACCACTACCTGCAGGACCTTATAATCATGCGATTATTTCGGGAGGGTTTGTATTTGTCAGCGGACAGACTCCGGAAAAACCAGGAACTGATGTGATCGTTGCAGAAGGGATTGAAGAACAGACAAAGCAGGTTATGGAGAACATTCAAAACATCCTGAAAGCTGCAGGATGCACTATGGCAGACATCGTCAAGGTAGATGTTCATTTAAAGGATTTTAATGACTTCAGCGGGTTTAATAAAGTGTATGGGCAATACGTTGAGGAGCCTTATCCTGCAAGGATTACTGTTCAAAGCGTACTGCCACAGGGAGCATTATTGGAAATCAGCGTAACTGCAAAGATAGACGAAGAATAATTAGTAAAAGAAGGAGACCTTGTCATCAGGAAAGGTCTTTTTTTCATTCTTTGCGAAAAGAGGATTGTATTTATCTTCGATCATCGATAAACTTATAAATACGATGTATACAGAAATGATAGAACGGAATGATAACAAATGTTTGTGAAGGGACTTGTCATACCGAGTCACAGCATAAAGAATTCATGAAAGGGGAAATGAGCATGAAAATTTTAATCTTAACCGGAAGTCCTCATAAAACTGGAACGACTGCATACTTAGCTGATCAGTTCATGGCAGGAGCAGAGGAGGCCGGGCATGAGGCTGTTCGGTTCGATCTAGGATCATTGAAGATCAACCCATGTATCGGGTGTTATCATTGCAGGGACAATAAAGGGGAATGTGTTTTCAGTGACGACATGAATGCAATCTATCCAAAGGTTCTTGACGCTGAAGCAATCGTTTTGGTAAGTCCACTCTATTATTTTGGATTGACAGCTCAGCTCAAAAGCGGAATTGATCGTTTCTTTGCCATTAATCCTGAATTAAAAACTCAAAAGAAAACGGTCCATCTGATATCAGCAGGAAGTGATGAGGATAAATGGGCTATGCAAGGAGTTCAAGAAAATGTGAAGTGTATCTGTCGATACCTTGGATGGAAAAAAGGCAGTGAAGTATTAGCCTTCGGAGCTACGACTAGAAAAGATGTTGAAAACAGTCAATATGAAAAAGATGCATGGGAACTGGGATATCATTTATCACGGTAAGAGAGAGTTGTGTAATGAACATGATAAAGAGGAGGAAGGACTTTGTTAAATCAAATGAATGTAAAACTCAATGTAATTGAAGGGATGCACTATTTTTGGCAGGCTACAAGTGAACGTGAAAAGGTGGGGGAGAAATATCTGGTCGATCTTGCAAACCTCCCTGAAATGGAAGCCCTTTATGATGAGGAATTCACCAGGGATTCTATAAGAAAGGTTCTTAGTGCGATCTCGAATCGAGAGGTGTTAAACAGCGAAAGTAAAAAAGAACGGAAATTCTGGAATAATAATATGTGGGTCATGGAAGATTTGGAACTTACCAATATGATGATTTCACCTTTAAAAGTCTTAAACCTTGATAAAGTAAAAGAGGAACTGAACCGCGGAATTGGCTCAGAAAACTATGAAGATATTGATGTAGTGTTTGTACCTGGGCATTTTGATGAGTATCGTATAGAGAAAAACCAACTCTACATAAATTTTTTCAAGGTTCAAGCAGACCTTTATGGAGAGAATAAATTAACAATTGGAGAAATGTCCATCGAAAAGTATATTGAAGAAAAAGCTGAAGAACTGATCTTTAGGACACAGTGAAACGATCATTAATGACTAATGATACAACAAAAGGCCCTCATTGGATGGAGGGTCATTTTGATTTGAGAAACAATACCCGGAGGAATTGAGAAGGAAAGACATAGTTTTGGCAGAAGTGCAATACCAATGCATTATTGTAGATGATTATGGTATGGGTGCGTGATATTGGGTAAAATGATTAAAACCAATAATTGGTGGACGATTCATCTGTGAAATTTTCAAATTACTTTTTAAGGAGGAGAATTATGGAGAAGACCTTTGTGATGATTAAAAGTGATGGGGTAAAAAGAGGGTTAATCGGAGAAATCATTGGCCGTTTTGAAAGGAAAGGCTATCGGATCCTGCGGGCGGAACTTCAAAAGCCTAATCAGGAGAAGGTGGAGGAACATTATGAAGAACATAGAGATCGACCATATTTTCAGGATCTTGTTGAATTCATGATGGAAGGCCCTGTATTTCCAATGATTTTGGAGGGAGAGAAAGTGATTGAAGTTGTTCGCCTGATGATTGGGGACAAAGATCCTACAAAAGCTTTACAGGGTACAATACGAGGAGATTATGCCAACACCACAACTCGGAATCTGGTGCATGCTGCAGATTCAACCGAGTCTGCGGACCGGGAAATTAAACTATGGTTCCCAGAGCAGGATTGTTAAGTAAAGAGGAGATCATTTCATGGAAAGATCATTTGAGTAAAGGCAAAAGGAATCGGGTAATAAGGGAGTAATACGAAGAAAGGAAGTGGGAGAGATGTCCATTCATATTAAAATTCCTTGGGGGAACAAATACGTTTTGGAAAACCTTGTTTTTGATCTCAACGGAACCCTAGCCAATGATGGAGAAGTTACGGAGGAAACCAAGAAACTCTTAAAGGAACTGTCAAATGAAATAATCATTCATGTGATTACTGCAGACACCCATAATACTGCGGACGATCTGAAAAAAGAACTGGATGGGATCGCCACAGTCATGGTTCTCCAAGGTGATGATCATACGACTGAAAAAGCTCAATTTGTGAAAGGTCTGGGGTATCGTACTACTGCTGCAGTTGGAAATGGTGCCAATGATGTAAAAATGGTTGAAGAGGCGATTCTCTCCTTTGGAGTGATGGGTAAAGAAGGATTCTATGCCCCGATGCTATCAAGGGTTGATTTACTTGTGGGTCACATCGATGTTGCGATCGAGATGTTTCTTAATCCCATGAAAATTGTTGCCAGTCTGAGGAAGTAAAGATGAAGAAACGCTGCGAATGGAGCATAGGAAACACCTTATATGAACAATATCATGACACCGAGTGGGGAGTACCGGCTTATAATGATCAAGTTCATTTCGAATTCTTAGTCTTGGAATCGGCTCAAGCGGGTTTAAGCTGGATTACAATTTTAAAGAAAAGAGAAAATTACAGAAAGGCATATCATGAGTTTGATCCAACAACCGTATCGGATTATAATCAAGAGAAAATTGAGGAACTCCTTCAGAATCCCGGTATTGTAAGAAATCGGAAAAAAATTGAAGCTTCAGTCAATAATGCCAAATGCTTTATGGCGGTGCAGGAGGAGTATGGATCATTTTCAAAGTATATTTGGAGTTTCGTTGGTCATGAACCCATTCAAAATCATTGGACAACGGAAAAAGAGATACCTGCAAAAACCACTCTCTCAATAAGACTTGCAAAGGACATGAAAAGACGGGGTTTTCAATTTTTAGGGCCGACTATTCTCTACTCTCATATGCAGGCCACAGGCTTAATAAACGACCATGTAAAGGATTGCTACCGGTTTCAGGAAATCAATGAACGGAGCGCTGAGAGAAAGGAGTAATCCACTCTCAAAGCGCTCTTTTTTTTATCATATAACATCCCTTTTTTAAAAGACGGTTCGACAAGAAATAAAGCCCATAAAAATACCGCCATTGTACTGAGAAGTTATCAAACTCAACAGAACAGGGGGTATTTTTTTTATCAAAATCATTTGTGGTTACTTTGCTGCATCGATTGCCGCAAGTAATACATCCTCTACCTCACTGGCTACGTCAAACAGATTGGAATTTCCTGTCATACCCATAAGCTTCGTTGGCAAAGGCATACCGATATAGACTTGGTGATTGATTTCATAGACACCAACCTTGCAAGGAAGAAAATATGCCATTTCCAAATCTTCGTCTAAAACGATTTTAGCTTTAAAGGGATTGCACACTTCTAAAAGGATGAAGCGCTTATCGAAATCCACACCCTTATTTTTCAAAGTCTCCTGAAAGTTATGCTCAACTAAAACGCCAAAGTCACGTTCTGCAAGAGCGATTTTTAATGACTTCACAGCTTCTTCAATGGTTTTATTGGTTCCAACTTTATAATTCATCTCCATATAGATCCTCCTTGTTTGATGAAATGCAAGACTCTTTCATTTAAATATACCCGAATTTCCTTAAGATACTCCGAAAAGAAAAGAGGAAGAACTGAAAAAGTGTGGAGTCAATCAATTAAGGGTATAAAGAAATAAATTGCTAAGAGGATGTGAGCAGTGAGAAAGGAGGGAGTTCGTTGGCGGAGAGTATTAACGAAATAAAAATTGCTGAATCAGCACGAATCATTGGAGAGGTCGAGCTCGGGGAAGCGTCTTATCTTGCTCAAGGGGCAATCATTCGATCTCATCAAGGAGTACGTCTGGGAAATAATACCTGGGTCTTGGAAAATTCCACTGTAATCGGAACTAAAAAGCAGCCCACACTGATTGGCAGCAAAACGGTTTTTGGGCATAAATGTGTGGTGCTGGGGGCAACGATTGGAAACTTATGTGAAATAGGAAATGGATCGATTTTCATGCCAGGATCAAAAATTGGAGATCGGTGTATATTCGGAGAGAGCACAATTGTCCCCGAGTTGATGGAGATTCCCAGTGATTCAGTTGTTGTCGGCCGACCCGCTCGGATTATTCGAAAATTAAGCAAGGAGGATTTTGAAAGGATTAAACAAATGAGAAATGATGATGTGGAGTTAAGTGAACATAATGGGATACGAGTCGTTCGACCCATCAAGGAGGTGGAGGAAATGGGAAAACTGCATCCATATAAAAATCACTATCCAAAGGTTGCAGATTCTGCAGTAATACTGGATTCAGCAGAGATTAACGGTGATGTTGAAATCGGAGATAATTCTGTGATCTCCCATGGAGTTAAGATTATTGGAAATTCTCATGGACCTGTAAAAATCGGAAAAAATGTCCAAATTTTAGAAAACTGCGTACTCCATCTGCTGCCCGACAATCAATTGATTATTGAAGATGATGTGATTATCGGACCGGGTTCAATTATTCATGGAACAATGATTGGAAAAGGTTCGATTATCGAATCGGGAAGCAATGTCTGCGATTACAGTTCAATCGGCGAAAACTGTATTGTAAAAGCTGGCAGTTTGGTTAAGCAGAGAAGCGTCTTCCAAGAGAATACCGTTATCGAGGGTTTCCCGGGGAAAGCGGTCGGGACTCTTATTAAACTTCTAACGAGACCCCCTTGGGCCTATAAGTAAAATTAGACTTCGACGATCAATCTCATCATTGAAGCCTTTGTTCTGAACCAGAAAATTATGCACCGAAAAGAACGTTTGCCAAAATACCTGCTAAGGTGGGAATAAAAAGATAAATGCTGTACTTAAGCAGGACAAAGCGATAACCGAGAAATGCAAACTCGTAGGGTAAATGACCAACATTGATCATCCCCCAAGCGGTAATCATAGCCACTGCAGTTCCTGTCGTAACAGTGTTTCTAAATACTGAATCAAACAAAGGGAAAAATGCGAAAGGCCCTCCCTGTACGAGGGCTCCGATCAAGGGCCCAATAAAAAGTCCTCTGTAGCCGGATCCTTTCCCCAGCCAACCTGAAAGGGCTTCCTCTGGGATTAGTACTTCCAGATACCCTACGATGAGAAAAGCCAAGAGGAGAAGAGGAAAAACATTAATAAACATCTTTGCTCCTTCGCGGACGCTTTTGATATGTTTTTGATTTTTATAGGCGATGGCAAAGAGAATTATCGCCATAATTGAGAGAGTGTAAAAAGCATTAGTCATTTTTCTCACCTGCTTTTTCGGGCCTTCTTTTCAACTGCAACGATTGAATATCAGAGCGGATTTTTTCTTCAAAGCCTGGAAGTATAAGGTTAATGAGGGTTCCGACAATAATCGGAAACATAAAAGTAACAACAATGCGGATCAGTGTTAATTCCAGACCCACAAAAGCAATTTCGATCGGTAGGCGTGCAACGTTCCAAAGGGTCTTTGCAGCAACAAAACTCATCATGGTGCCTAAACTCGCTCCTGACGTCAGGAGTGTAGCCATAAGAGGATAGAAGAAAAACGGTCCTCCTGGAACCAATGCACCCATAATACTTCCAAAGAAAGGGCCTTTCCAGCCTGCTTCATGACCCAACCATTTTGTGGCCATTTCTTTCGTGACTAATGTAGAAATGAGGCCGGCCACAAGAAATGCGACAATAAGAATGGGGAAAATACTGATGATTGTCTTTGCTCCCTCTAAAACCCCGGAAAAAACTAAATGGATTCCACCACGAAAAAAAGCAGTAATACTGAGGAATAAAGCAATGATGGTCATACCTGCGGTCGTTTTGTTCATAAAATCGTCTCCTTATAAGCGCATAGATCAAAGAATAATGCTGCTTTCATTGTATCATATAGAACATTGAAGGAACAAATATGGTAGAATTACCTAGAAAGCAACCGATAGATAGTATTCAGCGTTTTAAAAATGGTGGAAATATGTAGGAAAAAGCCGTATAATAATTACAAGTTGAAAAGAATATTTTTCCGTATAAATTGTGCTAATAATACAATAAAGTGGGTAAGGGAGTAATAAACTAAACGAAAATGACAAAAATAAAAGGTGAGATTATGAAAAATTTACTGAATGTGGGATTGGATGTTGGATCAACAACTGTTAAAGCCGTGGTATTGGATCATGAAGGTCACTTGATTTACAAAGACTATCGGCGGCATTATTCTGATGTGAAAAATACTGTATCTTCCTTATTAGAAGACATGAAGAGTGTTTTCTCAGGGGAAATGATAAAAATTTCAGTGACAGGTTCTGCAGGTTTAGGGCTGTCCGAAATTTTACAGGTACCATTTGTTCAGGAAGTCTCAGCCTGCTCCAGAGCCATCAACACCTATGCACCTGAAACCGACGTTGCCATTGAGTTAGGCGGAGAAGATGCGAAAATCATGTATTTTACCAATGGAATTGAGCAACGGATGAACGGAACATGTGCCGGTGGGACCGGTGCATTTATCGATCAAATGGCATCACTATTGAAAACAAATGCAAGCGGTTTGAATGATCTTGCAAAAAGCTATAAGACCATTTATTCAATTGCTTCTCGTTGTGGAGTTTTTGCTAAAACAGATATTCAGCCTTTACTCAATGAAGGGGCAAACAAATCGGATATCGCGGTATCGGTACTGCAGGCGGTGGTCAATCAGACAATCAGTGGTTTGGCCTGTGGGAAACCGATTAGAGGAAAGGTTGCTTTTTTAGGAGGACCTTTATCGTTTATGCCTGAACTGAAAGTTCGCTTTAGAGAAACCCTGAAACTGCTCCCTCAGGATGAAATTAAGTTAAAGAATACAGAGTATTTTGTTGCAATAGGAGCTGCACTTTCCTCTCAGAATGAAGAAACCATAGAACCGCAGTCCCTTTATGACCGGCTCCCTGATTTGTATCGCGAGCAGGAAGAAAAGAAGGATGCTTTAGAGCCACTGTTCAAAAATGAGAAAGAATACCTGGATTTTAAGAAACGGCACGGAAAAAATAAAGTTGCGAAAATTCCTATTGAAAGTGCTATCGGGGATCTATTTCTAGGGATTGATGCCGGATCCACAACCTTAAAAGTTGCAGTGCTCAACGATAGAAAAGAACTGATTTACTCCTATTACAGCTCGAATGAAGGGAGCCCGCTGCAGATTGCCAGAGAAGCAATACAGGAATTTTACAAACAACTCCCGAAGGAGGCTCGTATTGCGCAAACTGCTGTCACGGGCTATGGTGAGCATTTATTGAAAGCAGCTCTAGGAGTGGATCACGGAATTATTGAGACGGTAGCCCACAGCAGGGCAGCAGATCATTTCATGCCCGGAGTCGACTTCATTCTGGATATCGGTGGACAGGATATGAAATCCTTGCGTGTTCATGATGGAGTTGTGGACTCCATTATGTTGAATGAAGCCTGTTCATCCGGTTGCGGATCCTTTGTCGAAACCTTTGCAAATGCTCTCAATCACGAGGTTGAGGATTTTGCTCAATTAGGCTTGTATGCAAAAAAGCCTGTTGATTTAGGCACCCGTTGTACAGTATTTATGAATTCCAGAGTCAAACAAGCACAAAAAGAAGGAGCAGAAGTGGGCGATATTGCTTCAGGAATTGCAATTTCGGTTGTAAAAAATGCACTTTTTAAAGTGATCCGAATGCGTTCAAAGGAAGATTTAGGCGAAAAAATTGTTGTTCAAGGTGGAACCTTTTACAATGACGGAGTCTTAAGAGCATTTGAAAAGATTGCAGAAAAAGAAGTGGTACGTCCGGATATTGCTGGAATTATGGGAGCATTCGGTGCCGCTCTCATTGCAATGGAAAAATATGAGCCGGAGTTTCAGAGTTCATTTTTATCGGAAGAGCAAATGATGGATTTCAAAGTTTTCACAGAAAACAAGCGGTGTCGCCTGTGTAATAACCGTTGTCAACTGAATGTCAACTATTTTTCTGATGGGCGCCAATATATTACAGGAAACCGTTGTGAGCGAGGCGCTAATGTGGTGGAGCCTAAGGAAGAGGTCCCCAATCTCTATGAATTTAAACTTAGAGAAGTTTTTCGCATACCGAAAGCAATAAATAAGCCAACCAAGGGAGTTGTGGGTCTCCCTAGGGTTCTCAATATGTATGAAGACTTTCCATTCTGGGCCAGTTTTTTTACGGAACTTGGGTACCAAGTAAAAATCTCCGGCCATTCAACGAAAAAAATTTTTGAAATGGGAATGGAAACCATTCCTTCTGAAAGTGTGTGCTATCCTGCAAAACTTGTACATGGACATATTGAAGATTTAATTAATAAAGGTGTGGATCTAATTTTCTATCCTTCGATCCCCTTTAATATTAAAGAGAATCCGGACTCAGACAACTACTACAATTGTCCTGTTGTCACTTCTTATCCTGAAACCATTAAGGCGAATGTAGACCGTCTCCATGATGAGGATGTGGAATACATGCATCCATTTCTTCCATTAGATCACATGGGAAAAATGAACAAACGTATTCAAGAAGTTTTTAAAGGGAAAGGATTCAGTAAACGGGAATTAACTCAGGCTGTGGAAAAGGGGTATACTGCTCTTGCCCAGTATAAAAGAAAAGTGCAAAACGAAGGTGAAAGAGTAATAAAATGGATGGAGGAGAACAACAAGAAAGGAATCGTGCTGGCAGGCAGACCATATCATGTGGATCCTGAGATCCATCATGGAATTCCTGAATTAGTTGCATCCTACGGATATGCAGTCCTCTCGGAAGATGCTATTGCCCATCTCCATCGGGTTACGCGACCGCTTAATGCTTTGGATCAATGGATGTATCATTCAAGACTCTATGACGCAGCAGCATTCGTTGCAAAGCGAAAGGATCTTGAGCTGGTACAACTTAATTCCTTCGGGTGTGGACTGGATGCAGTGACATCTGATCAAGTGGCTGATATTTTAAAGCGTCATAACAAGATGAGTACATTGGTCAAAATTGATGAGATAAACAACCTAGGGGCGGTACGAATACGAATGAGGTCTCTTTTTGCAGCAATGGAACAAAGAGAAAAACGGGGATTGGTTCCTGTTAAAGAAAAGCCTCCAATGGAAAAGGTGATTTTCACCGAAGAGATGAAAAAAACTCATAAAATTCTTGTGCCCCAAATGTCTCCGATTCATTTTCAATTTTTAGGACCTGTTCTCCAAGATGAAGGATACGATGTTGAAATACTCCCTTCAATCGATAAAAAAGCAATAGATGAAGGATTGAAATACGTGAACAATGATGCGTGTTATCCGTCCATTCTGGTGATCGGTCAGATGATGAAGGCTTTAAATAGTGGAGAGTATGATTTAGATAAAACCGCTCTTATCATCTCTCAAACCGGTGGAGGGTGTAGAGCGACCAATTATATTGCTTTTATTCGTCAGGCGCTTCATGAATCCGGGATGGGTCATATTCCTGTAATAAGCTTGAATGCTCAAGGGATTGAGAAACACCCGGGTTTTTCCCTATCACCGAAATTGATCAAGCGATTGGTCGAGGGGATTCTTTATGGGGATCTTTTCATGCGGGTTCTCTATAAAACCCGACCCTATGAAAAAGCAAAGGGTTCCGCCAATGACTTGTATGAGAAATGGGTAAGGACTTGTATCGATTCATTGACTAACAAGAAAGGATCATCCTTTAAAGAAAATGTGGAAGGAATTGTGGAGGCATTTGACCAGTTACCTCTTCTGGAAATCAGCAAGCCGAAAGTGGGTCTTGTAGGGGAAATTCTCGTGAAATTCCACCCAACGGCCAACAACAACATCATTGATATGTTAGAGCGTGAAGGAGCGGAAGCAGTAATGCCAGACCTGATCGATTTCTTTTCCTACTCCGCCTATAATGGAATTACAAAGAGAAAATATCTTTCGGGATCTTTAAAGAATGAAACGATTTCGAGAGTGGCCATCGCAGCAATTAATTATTTCAGGAAGCCGATGGTAAGAGCTTTGGAGAAAAGTCAACGATTTACACCACCTCCAACCATTGAAGAGTTGGCAAAGCTTGCTGAACCACATTTATCTCTATGCCATCAAACAGGGGAAGGCTGGTTTTTAACAGCTGAAATGATTGAGCTTATCGAAACTGGAGTTGAGAACATTGTTTGTATGCAACCCTTCGCCTGTTTGCCGAATCATATCACTGGAAAAGGAATGATAAAAGCTCTTAAGAAGAGCAACCCCAAAACAAATATCGTGGCCATTGATTACGACCCCGGAGCAAGTGAAGTGAACCAGTTAAATCGAATTAAACTTATGCTTTCAACTGCATACGATCAGCTGGAGGAAGAGAGTGGGAAAAAGCAAAAACCGTGCATAAAATAACTTGTACACACCAAGAGGAGGGTATAAACATAAAGTTTATTGCCCTCCTCTTTAAGTTCAGCATCATTTTATAGAGGGAACAGTCAACCTTCAAATCCTGGACATCCATAAGTCCACTTGCAATCATGATTATTGAAACTCTTCAGAGACTATGAGCGTAGAAGTGATTAAATATTTAAAGGAGAGATAGAGTGGAACCGGTGAAGAAATATGAAAAAGCCGTAAAGCATCATTGGATTTACTTTTTTATTCTAGCTTACGTAATATCATGGATTCTCTGGGCACCTATAGTAATCTTTGACAATGTTCATCCGGGCGTGTTTACCATAAGCCTTGTATTAGGAGGTTTTGGACCAATGGCTGCAGGATATATGGTAAGTCGCAAGGAATACGGAAAAATGGGTACAAGGGATTATTTTTACCGAATATTTGATTATCGCAGAAATGTCAAAACCTATTTAATGACACTTTTAATCCCCATAGGAATTTTTCTTCTAGCATATCTGTTTTATCGTATTCTGGGAGGTGAAACCTTTGATTTTAGCGAGGTGCCAAATCCTTTAATCTATCCGCTGCTATTGCTTGTTGTGATTTTCACAGGTGGAGGATTGGAAGAATCTGGATGGCGCGGATATGCTCTTCCAAGGCTCATGGAACGGTTTACACCTGTTTTCGCAAGTCTATTGATAGGAGTTTTCTGGATCTGTTGGCATATTCCCCTGTTTTTCAGTGAAGGAGTAACACAGGGTAATTTTGATTTTTTGTGGTACTTGATTAATGGTCTTGGTTTATCGATCCTGTTTACAATTTTTCATCTTTATTCAAAAGGAAGCGCTTTTATCGCAATCATTCTTCATGGTGGTGTCAATGCTCCATCTGCATGGTTTCCAATGAAAAGTACCATCGATACTCCTATAGGGGATGTTGCGGCTCATTTCCCGATAAGCTTAGCCACTTGGTTGGTGGTCTTGATTTTGATTTTCCGATTAAAACCCCAATTAATGAAAAAAAGGCGGTTTCAGTTGCGATGCAAACACAGTGGTTAGAAAAAATGGATTAACCGGTAATTAATGAATAAATGGTTCTGTTATAAAATTTTCAAAAGAGGGTATACATTATAAAAAGAGCTTTACTTAAAGGTTTCTTTCATTAAGAGCATATGAAAGAGGGTAGTGAGCATGAATGGATTTTCCAGTTGGCATTGGTATCCTTTTTATTCAGGAGTCCTAATAATTGCTTTTTATTTTTATCGCAGCAGGTTTGGCAGAGTAACGTTGAAGGAGAAGCTATATAACCGGATAAGCACTGAAAAATTTACACCTCCCAGAGTCTTTATCGTTATGTTTCTTGGGGTCTTTTTTTCTTTGGGTTTTTCACTGGTTTTTCCAGTTGGAGAAATTGATGAACCTGAGGGATCTTTTTATGTTGGGACCCAAACATATGAGCTTGAGGATATGGATCGATTGGAGGAATATGGAGAGAATGAAGATCAAAGGAACCGACGGTTAAAAGTGCAGGTGTGGTATCCCGCTGAATCAGTGGAGGGTATGTCCAGAGCCCTTTGGATTCCTGAAGGAAGAAGGGTTTCAAGAAATTTGGCAAGAATTTTTTACTTTCCTCCCTTTATGCTGGATCAATCTGAGGAAGTACTCTCAAACAGTTATCTCAATGCACCCATATCAAAGGAGCATTATCATCCTGTGATTATCCTTTCACATGGGTGGAGTGGCTTTAGAACTCTTCATACTGACTTTGGCGAACTGTTGGCAAGTCACGGTTTTGTGGTGTTCGGTATTGACCATACCTATGGGGCACCGGTGGTCATCTTTGAAGACGGAGAAGAAATTCTTATCGACGGAAATGCACTGCCCTATCGGAGCGATCCTGAATTTCTCAGTGCGGCAAATCGATTCCTTGGAACCTATGCAGAGGATATTCTTTTTCTTCTTGATCTTTTGGAGAACAGAGATACCAGTTGCTTTGATCAAAAGCTTGTGCAGCAATTAAATGTGCGAAAAATTGGATTGTTAGGGCATTCAACCGGTGGAGGCGCAGCTGTGGAAGTTGCATTAACGGATGAGCGAGTGATGAGTCTTATGGGTTTGGATCCTTGGGTTGAACCGTTGAATAGCAATCAGGTTTCCATCCCTTTAGAGAAGCCCTTTTTATTTTTACGCAGCGAAGAATGGGAAAATCATGAGAACAATGAGAATCTCTATGAAGTTCTAAACAGTGGCAGCAAAGGCTTAGCCTTTGATATTGAAGGAACTACCCATGTTGATTTCACAATGATCCATCTTTATTCCCCGATTACAAGCCTTGTGGGGTTAACAGGAACGATAGAAAGAGAACGATTTGAAGAAATTCAGGAAAATCTCATTCTCCAGTTTTTTTTCCAAACCTTAGTTGAGGAGAAACTGGAAGCGGATTTATCTGAGTTTGTGGACAAATATGATGAGCTTCGGAGGATTCTACCTTAAGTAATGTTAAAGGGGATTGAATAGATTTAGCAGATAAGAAGTGTAAGAAGTGTAAGTGTCGGGCACGGACTTTGTGCGGAGACAGTTATACTTTTTTGAGTGAAATCCCTTGACAACACATTACTTGTATAATACAATCAAAAAGGAGGTGAAGAAGATGACTAATGGAAGTGGTTACGCTGATCGATGTTGTGTAGATGAAGTTGGACCAAGAGTTCAAAAACTTGTGAGAATGATTCAAATCTTTGAACGGGACGAGATAAAACCCCATGGATTCACAACCAGTCAAGCCTATGTTCTGCTGACGATTAAAGAACGAGGACCATTGTCAATGCAACAGCTTAGTGAGGTAATGAACCTGGATACAAGCACCATGACACGAGTGGTAAAGAACCTTGTTAGGGATCAATGGCTAAAAAGAGAACAAAATGCAGAGGACAGAAGACAGGTCATGGTGGATTTGTCTAAAGAAGGGTTAATGATGGTCGAGAAGCTTGATAACTCAGTCTCGGAGTATTATCAAAAAATTATTCGAAATTTACCTGAGGGGCGAGTGGATGAAGTATTGGAAGCCATTGATTATTTAACCCGGGCATTTGAGAAAGCAAATCCTAAATGCTGTTAGGAATTTTTTTAACCAAATACTTGCATAATACAAATAAATTCGAGGTGATTGTATGAAGTGGAGAATCTTATTTCGTATAGGATCTATTCGAGTGACATTCATAGGAGGGGAAAAAAATGAATTTCATTTGGTATGGAGACGTGGTTAAGATTTTGCTGAGTATTGTTGAGTCGCTTATTAGTATTCTGCCATTTCTCATGATTGGAGTAGGGTTTGGGGCTTTGCTGGAAACCTTTAACTGGAACAGTAAATTTGCAAGATTATTTTCCGGAAAAAATGCAATAGCGATTCCTATAGCATCGATCGCTGGAACCTTCAGTCCGTTGTGTTCCTGTGGAGTCATTCCCGGGATTGCTGCGTTGTTAATTGCAGGTGTCCCGGTCGCACCGGTCATGGCATTTTGGGTCTCTTCACCATTAATGAATCCTGAGGCGTTTTTAATCACCTACGGTACTCTTGGAGGAACCTTTGCCTTTGCGAGAGTAATTTCCACTTTAGTCATTGCTCTTGGTGCAGGATATAGTACAGCGTACTTTGTGAAGAAAGGATTTTTAAACAACCAGATAAAAGTTCAATCATTCTCAAAAAACAAAGAAAACTGTTGCTTGGAAGACCAAAATAAAGTGAAGGAATTTACAAAACGATGGTTTAAGTTATGTCTCCATATTGGAAAATTTCTTATTATTGCTTTTGCCATTGAAGCAGTGATGATTGAATATGTTTCCATGGATTGGATAGTGAATCTATTCGGAAGAGAAAGTGCTTTTGGCCCATTGATGGCAGGAGTGTTGGGGGTTCCCCTTTACACCAGTGGAATTGCTGCAGTGCCATTGATCCGCGGGATGGTGGATTTAGGGATGGATCACGGCTCCGCATTGGCATTTATGATTGGGGGTGCAGCAACCTCTATCCCAGCTATGATTGCAGTGATTTCATTAGTAAAAAAAAGAACATTCTTTGTGTATCTGCTTTTTTCCATGGGTGGTGCGATCGTCTTCGGCTATGCATTCCGAATCATCAATTGAAGGATGAAAATTTGTTCATTAATTGGAATAGTGATATATTAATAGGTGTAGCATAGCTGAAAGTTGAATATCAAGAAGGAGGAATTACTGTGAAACTACTACTTGCAATCATTAACAATCCGGATCACATGACGGATATTCTGGATGAGTTTATTAAGGAGAAAATCAAGGGAGCAACCGTACTTGAAAGTATGGGGATGGCACATATCATGGCTCATTATACTCCGTTTTTTTCCAGATTTGCCGAATTCGGAGAGAATGAAGATCGAAACAAAACGCTTTTGGTCGTTGTCGATAGTGATCAAGAGAGGGCGCGAGTTGTGGCGGCGATTGAGCGTGTGGTCGGAGATCTTTCGAAATCCGATACGGGAATTGTTATGACTCTACCGATTGATTATTGCAAAGGACTTCTTCAAGAGAAGGGAGAAGGTTAGGATGGACGTATCATTGGCAATTGGGATCATTTTCCTGGCGGGAGCTGCAGGAGGTAAAATCGCCAGAACAGTCAAACTTCCATCAGTAACTGGAAATTTATTCGCGGGGATTCTTATCGGACCATCGATATTAGGACTTGTCCATGGGAATGTGCTGGCTGAGCTGGGACCGATTAATGACCTGGCTTTAGGGGTAATTGCTTTGTCGATTGGAGCGGAACTGCATTGGAGTAAGATGAAAAAGCTGGCTGGCGATGTAGCAAAAGTTTTTTTTGTGGAAGCATCTATTACTTTCGGTGTTGTGTTTTTATCCTTATACCTGTTCGGTGTACCGTTTCGGTATGCTATGATTTTTGGTGTGATCAGTATAGCCACGGCACCGGGCGCAATAATTGCATGTATTCGTGAAAATCCAACAAGAGGAAATTTCAGCAAAGTCCTGCTTTCAGTGGTAGCATTGGATAATCTGTTTGCAATTACTTTATTTGGTATCGTATTAAGTTTTTTGCAGGTGAGTGTGGGGAACCTTCCTGAAGGCAGTTCTTCGATGTGGATTATGGCATCAAGAGATATTGGAATTGCAATATTAATCGGTTTGATTGCCGGAATTTTTCTTGTGTTGACGTCCATATGGGCAAAAAAAGACGGGCACATTCTTGTATCAGTGCTGGGAGCTGTGCTTATTACAGTTGGAATATCTAATCAGCTGGATACTCCTGCTTTACTCGCAGCAATTCTATCAGGTGCAATATATATCAACTTCAGTAAACGGGCCCAGAGAATCTCCAGGTCCCTCATTCATGTTGAGGATCCAATCCTCCTGGCATTCCTCACGCTGGCAGGAACAAAGCTGGACCTTTCTGTCTTACCCGTTGTGGGACAGATAGGAATTATTTACATTTTAGCCCGATTCATTGCAAAACTTATTGGAAGTCGGGTGGGAAGTTCACTGACACTGTTCCCGATGACATGGAAGACAAATTTAGGCAGAGCGCTAACCCCTCAAGCCGGGGTAGCAATCGGTTTGGCGATACTCGCAGAACAAAAAGAAATTTTTGCACCGGGATCAATCATGCCGGTAGTTCTAGCGGCAGTGGTGGTATTTGAGCTGATTGGACCAATTCTCGTCAAAAAAGCCCTTTGTGATACTGAAGAGCCGATGTCAGACCTTTAAGCAGATCTGAGCTTTGCGTAGCCCCTCCAGATAATAAAGGGGAAAAGATGCAGTACTGCAAAAAACCCGAAAAGCGTTCCATAGGTGAAATGGTTGGCGATGAATCCCCCACCAAAGGTAAAGATCATTACTGAAACACCGGTTGCCACAGCGGTAAAAAAAGAAAGGGCGGAACTGAGTAATCTCTCATCGACTGTATCGCTGATCATTTCAACAAAAAGCGGGATAAAGGTTCCCACCGCAAGGCCTCGAAGGATGCCTGCAAGAATAAAATGGGAAAGACCGGAACTGAACATGAGGAGAAACATACGAAGTGCACTGACAACTGTAATAAACAGCAACAGTTGGGAGTGCCCTCTTTTTTTGATGATTTCTCCGGAATGAAAAATCAAAGGGATTTCAACAATTACAGCAACGAACATAAGAAAACCAACGGTACTTACTTCAAACCCCCGACTGCGAATGTAGAGGCCTAAAAACTGATCTGTTGCAAACAAGCTTCCGACGATAAAGAAACTGAAGGAAAGAATAAATAAATAGCTTCGATTTTTCATGAGATGGCGTAAAGCTTCGTGATAATTTCCTTTTACTGAGGACACGTCAACCGGGGGGATATTCATAGATACCAGAAGGGTAACAAGGAACCCCAATGCTGCTAAATAGAAGATGAAATTCATCCCAAACATCTGCCCGATAAAACCGGCACCATAGGATCCAAAGGCAAAACCGATTGCTCCCCAAGCCCTGATGTTGCCAAAAGAGGCTGAATGGCTTTGAGCAATATATTGCATGGAAATTGAATCTTTAAGTGGTGCCTGACCACATGCAAAAATTGTGTATAGAGAAAAAAGGATTATGCTGATCCAAGGAACGTTTACAAAACCCAGAATACTGGATAAGATTGCAGTGGAAATAAAAAGGAGTTGAAGGATACGAAGTCGGTTTCCGAAAATATCGGCAATACCTCCCCAGATTGGCTGAAAGAACAGGTTAATTAACGGCATTAAGGACAGAAGCATACCGATTTGCGACACTGATAAACCAACAGATTCGTTGAAGTAGATTGGTGCCATTGAAACAATTGCTGCCCAGGAGAAATATTCCAAGAAATACATGCCGTAATATTTTTTGTTTTCCATTCTTCATCCCTCCCTTTCTGTGACCTTATTATAATGAAAAACGAAGAGAAAAGCCAGAAATGATGGAGGAAATCGAGGGGCATGAAGGTCTGTATAGGAGACAAAACAGTAATAATAGCTTTAAAATTCAAAGGATAATGAGCGTTTAGACTCATCAAAAGATTCAAATAAATACACTCGTGTATAAGACTATAGTCTCATTTTGTGCAAAATGAATCTATTCCATTGAAAAAAGATGAGTTGCCTTATCTAATAGGCACTGATTTTAAGTATTATGGATAATTTACAAAAAAAAAGAGGAATAACATGTCACAAAATCAAGGAACAAAAAAAGAAAAGTTTGGGTGACGGTTTCCTAAATGTAGTGGAAAGAGTAGGAAACAGACTTCCTCATCCGGTAACGTTATTTGCGATTTTCGCAGGAATTGTACTTGTATTATCATTTATTTTAAGTGCACTAAACGTCACGCAGTGAACCCTGCGACGGATGAGTTAATCGAGGTTCGAAATCTTTTATCAGCAGAAGGGATTATTGACATTCTTACCGGGGCAGAAACAAACTTTACCGGGTTTGCACCACTTGGAGTTGTACTTGTTGCAATGCTTGGTGTTGGAGTTGCAGAACGATCTGGCTTAATTAGTGCATTCTTAAAGAAAACTGTGCTTGGAGCACCGGAAAAACTGATCACCGTTGTGGTAGTTTTTGCAGGGGTTATGTCCAGCATGGCATCGGATGCCGGCTACGTTGTACTTGTTCCTGTTGGAGCAATTGTTTTTGCTGCGAAAGGACGACACCCTCTCGCAGGACTGGCAGCTGCTTTTGCCGGTGTTTCCGGCGGTTTCAGCTCAAACCTATTTATTACAATGCTTGACCCTCTCTTGATGGATTTTACTGAGGAAGCGGCCCATCTACTGAACCCTGATTATGGGGTGGAAGCAACAGCAAACTGGTTCTTTATGATCGCATCCACAGTCCTGATAACTTTTGTGGGAACTGTTATTACTGAAAAAATTGTGGAACCACGACTAGGGAAATATACAGGAAGTCATGTGGAAACAATCGAGGAGTTAAAGTCTGAAGAGAAAAAAGGTCTTTTATATGCAGCAATCTCTCTTATTATTCTTACCGCAGTAATTCTCTTAACTGTTGTACCTGAAAACGGAATATTACGATCAGAAACCGGGAAATATTCGGTGGATTTCCACCTTCACCTTTTGTGAACTCTATCATTATATTGATCACGATTTTCTTCTTCATTCTGGGAATCGTTTATGGGATCACTGCAAAAACCATTAAAAGTGACAAAGATGTAGTGAAGTTTATGGAAGAGTCCATGGCATCCATGGGAGGATACATTGAACTTGCCTTCGTTGCAGCACAATTCGTTGCATACTTTGACTGGTCAAGAATCGGAATTATCCTCGCCATTCAAGGTGCGGATTTCCTGCAATGGATTGGACTCCAGGGGATTCCACTGATTTTAGGATTTATTATCGTCAGTTCAATTATCAATATTTTCGTTGGAAGCGCATCTGCTAAATGGGCCATTATGGCACCGGTATTCGTGCCTATGCTTATGACAATGGGCTATTCTCCTGAAGTCACTCAGCTCGCATATCGTATTGGAGATTCAACTACAAACATTATTTCACCATTGATGCCCTACTTTGCTATCATCGTGGCCTTCGGCAAAAAGTATGATAAGGATTTAGGAATCGGGACACTGGTCTCCACAATGCTTCCCTACTCCATCGTTTTCATGATTGCATGGATGATTCTGTTGGCAGTTTGGTTGATTGCAGGCCTTCCTATTGGACCCGGAGCACCAGTCGACTATATTATGTAATTCATTCGATAAAAAAATATGAACATCAAAAAAAGAAGGTCTTGACTAAATACAAGGTCTTCTTTTTTATTCTTCTGATAGACAAAACCGTATAGTAGGATAAAATAGAAGAGGAAAGGAAGGTGAGTGCAGCATGGAACGAATGAAGGCTGCGGAGCTGTTAATTGAAAAGATCGAAAAGGATTATAAGGATGATATTGCCTGTGTTGTCATCATGGGATCCACGATTTACAATGATACCCATGATAAGTCGGATTTGGATTTGTATTTCATCCCCAAAACGGAGCGGGGATATCAGCTTCAAGATGTTTTTATCATTGACGGAGTCGGTTATGATTTCTGGGCGGTTTCCTGGGAGTTTATAGAGAAGCTTTCAAATCACGAACTTAGAATTACTTCCATTCTGACGGAGGGCAAAGTTTTATATTACGGAGATGAAGAAGATCAAAGGAAATTTCAAAAGTTGAAAGAGCGTGCCCTCAATGAGAATGATCGTGATACATTCTTCAACCGAGTGGAAATACAGCTAAAAGAATCCCAGAACCTATTATTTATCTTAAATGAAGAAAATTCTCTACATAAAGTGAGACAATATGCAATTGAAATGATCGGAGCGGTGACATATGGGATCGCTTTGTTAAATCGAACAACGATTAAGCGCGGCAGGGGAAAACTGAAAAACGAAATTCTCCAAATGGCAATCGTGCCAAAAAAGTTTGAGAGAGATTATGACACGGTTTTTATCAGTAATGAAGTTTCATCAATAAAGAGGGCTTCTAAATCTTTAGTAAAACAGTTAATCAATTCACTACAGGAGGAACGAAAAAAAACAGGTAGTTCCATTGACTTCAACGATGCATTTGGGGGATATTACGAGGAGTTGATCAATTTCTACAATAAACTGGAGAGAGCATGTCAAACAAATGATCCATATGCAGCACTGATTGTTGCGACGGAAATTACAAAGGAAATAGAAAATGGATTTAAAGGCACAGATGTATCCCCTGACGAACTGCCAGACCTCATTGAGCCCTATAATCCCCAAGATTTAAAGGGATTAGCTTCAGCAGGCAAAAAGCATCAAAAAGCATTATTGGAGATTCTTGATAGAAAGAAAGTACCAGTTAAAAGTTACGAGAACTTTGAAGAACTAAGAGGGGCATTGGAAAGGAAGTAGGGTGCGAGTTTCCTCTTTTCAGATCCTTAGTACTGGTGTATAATTGTAAAGCACTTTATAGGATGGTGAAATGATAAAGGAGGATTTGAAATGCTTGGAATTGAATGGGTGGAATGGCTTGGGTATTTAGCATCAACCCTTGTTTTGGTCTCCCTGCTGATGAGCTCGATTATTAAACTTCGATGGATTAATTTAACAGGAGCACTAACCTTTGGGATATATGGATTCTTAATTGGATCAGTCCCTGTAGGGATTATGAATTTGGGGATTGTTCTGATTAATCTTTACTATCTACAAAAAATCTATGGGAAAGAGGAATATTTTCAAATGCTTTCAATCGAACCAGACAGTGAGTACTTTCAATATTTCCTCGAGCACTACAAAGAGGATATTAAGAAATATTTCTCCCGGCATGAATACAATCCTGAAGAGTCACAGATGGGATTCTATATCTTAAGAGACATGGTACCTGCAGGAGTTTTTCTTGCGACGGAAGAGGATTCCCGTACCTTGAAGATCAAACTGGATTTTGTAATTCCGGAATATCGGGATTTTAAAGTGGGAGAGTACATTTTCGATGAACGGAAGAAGTTTTTTCTGGATTTGGGGTATCAAAGATTTTTAAGCAGGGCTGTGAATGAAAAACACCGTAAATATCTTAAAAAAATGGGGTTTAAGGAGTTGGACGGAGCAAAGGAAGAGTTTATTAAAACCATCGGTTAGGATCTTTGGAAAGAATTTCATTGCCGGAATGAAAGTCAGGTGACAAATATATATGGAATGGTATAATGGATATGGAGGGTGAATAGGACAATCAGTTCACCCTTTTTGTATAAGAAAATTCATTAAAAGGAGACCCTCATGCTAATCAAAACCGAAAATGAGAAAAAAACACGGAGAAAGCGTCGAATTCTCAAAACAATGAAATGGGCGATGATCCTTTATGCTTTATATGTATTTGTCTTCGGGTTTGTAATTTTTCATTTTATCTCTCACAGTGAAAGAAACAATCCCTTTGAAATTCCAAGGATGGCAGAGGAGCAGGACGAAAACCTCGAGGAGAGCGTTGATCATGCAATTCTTCTTGAATCCATGGAGGATGCTGGAACCGCCCGCCTTCATCTCCTGAGTGAAGCCGAAAAAAGCATTGATATTACCTACTTCAGCTTTGAACCAGGAACAACTTTGGATGTATTTCTGGGGGCTGTTGTGGAGGCTGCTGATCGAAATGTACAGGTTAGAATTCTTCTCGACGGATTTTTTCATAACCTGAGGAGAGAAGATCGAAGAATTCTTCACGGACTGGAAGTTCATGAAAATATTGAAGTTCAATATTATGAACCGCCGAATCTTCTGATGCCATGGACCATTCATAATCGTTTGCATGATAAAATGTTTATTGTTGATGGCAAGCATGGAATTATTGGTGGGAGAAACATCGGAGACAGGTATTTTGATCCTGAAGCGGGAGATCAAGGGGCCCGTGATCGTGACGTTTGGGTGATTAATCATCTCGAAGAGCAACGAAATGAGAGTGTACTCCCTCGAATGCAGGAGTATTTTGATGATCTATGGGAGCACGATTTTTCTGTTTCAGCAAAGGAGCGCTTGTTCCCTGTTCGGCGTGATGAAGGGGATGAATACTTAGAGCATCTGAGAGGGGCATTGAATGACTTTCAAGAACGCTATCCTGAATATTTTGACGGGGAAGGATTGATTGAAGAGGTGCATCCGACGAAGGCCATTGTATTTATTCATAATCCCATTGAACGATGGAGAAAATCCCCATGGGTCTGGGAAACCCTCATGGAACTGGTTGGACGGGCCGAAAACAGAGTGTGGCTGCAAAGCCCATACTTCATTCCTTCAAGGCAGATGAGAGGAGATATGGAAGATCGTCTGGGTCAGGAGTTTTCAAGCTACTATGATGAGATTTCCGCTGAAAAACTTTTGTTGACAAACAGTGTAGTAACCAATCCCAACATCTTTGGGAACATAGGCTATTATTATTACAGAAACGATCTGAACGATTATATGGACGAGGTGTACGAGTTTCGGGGAGCGGGATCCATTCATGGGAAAACCTATGTCATTGATGATGAAACCACGATCATCGGTGCTTATAATTATGATCCGAGAAGCACCTATTTGAGCACTGAAAGTATGATTGTCGTGTATAGTGAATCTTTTTCAGAGGAAGTCATTGATCAGATTGAAGGGATCGTACAGGAAAGTCGAAAAGGCGTTGAAGGAGACCAAAGCAGGAGTTTTTCACCGATCGAAATCATGATTCGGATTCTCTCCTATGTTGTGCCTGCAATTGAACCGATGCTATAAAAGGAGGCTTGAATATGAATGATAAGCTATGGGAAAAAATTGTGAGCTTTCACGGACATGAATGCTCCGGGCTTGCAATGGGATATCGCGCGGCGGAAGTTGCAATGGAACACTTAAATCTTGAGTTTTCAAAGGATGAAGAGATCGTCTGTGTCACGGAAAATGATGCATGTGGCGTGAATGCGATTTCTGAAAGGAAAAACAGTCTGCCTGGATTGTAGTGAAGAGTTGAGATAAATCAGGAGAAAGGAGGAATAATCCAAACCCTCTATTAAAGAGGTTAATTGGATTATACGTGAGGATATGAACATAAAAGAAATGGAGAAAACTGCAAGAGAGAATTTGAAAGGGTATTGTCGAGTTTGTCCGGAGTGTGACGGGTATGCCTGTCAAGGGGAAGTTCCCGGGATGGGTGGTGTTGGAACCGCATCAGCATTCAAAGCAAATGTGGCGGATTTGAAAAATGTGAAGTTGAAGCTTCGTACCATTCATGATGTCAAGGATCCGGACATGGGATTTGACTTCTTCGGGGAAACACTGGATTTTCCAATTATTACTGCACCGGTCACCGGAAGCGTGTATAACATGGGAGGTGCTTTGAGCGAAAGAGAGTACATTCAAAGTGCTGTTCAGGGAAGCATTGAAGCCGGTACGATAGCAATGGCAGGAGATTCGGCGGATTTGACCATGTACCAGGATGGTCTCTGGGCATTGGAGAATGCTGATGGGAAAGGATGCTGCATTATAAAACCCCGCTCCAACCGGGAGATTCTAAGGAACTTGAAAGAGGCGGAAAAAGCTGGAGCAAAAGCTGTGGGTGTTGATATCGACGGGGCAGGTCTGATCACGATGTCTTTGAAGGGACAACCTGTGGGCCCTAAAACAAAGGAAGAATTAAAGCAATTGATTACCTCCACAAAGCTTCCTTTTATACTAAAAGGAGTTATGACTCCTGATGAAGCGGAACTGGCTGTGGAAGTGGGGGCGAAAGCCATTGTTGTCTCAAATCATGGGGGAAGAGTGCTTGATCATGCAGAGTCATCAATGAAGGTGCTTCCTGAGATCTCCAAACGGGTAAAAGGTAAAATCATGGTGCTTGCGGATGGGGGCGTGCGCTCAGGCGTGGATGCCTTTAAGATGATCGCCCTCGGAGCAGATGCAGTTTTGGTAGGAAGACCGGTTGTAATAGGAGCTTTTGGGGCATTTAGCCATGGCGTCAGGATGGTTTTGGATGAAATGAAAAATCAGCTGTATCAATCCATGATTTTAACCGGATCGGCAGACCTTAAAGGGATTGATGAAGAGAAAATCGTTTTCGATTCTATTGATCGAAGGATAAGGGAACTAAAATGATTTTCCTGCGTCTTATAAATGCAGGGTAAAACCAGAAAAAACCCACAGAGGAGGGAATTGAAATGGATCGCAAAAACCGGATGATTATAGGAGGGATTCTCATGACCCTACTCTTTCTTACCGGTTGCGGGAACGACCTTAACGATGAAGATCTGATGACACAGGAAGGTTATATCGTGGAGATAAGCGAAGAGCGTATTCTGGTAATCAGTCATATAGAACCGGAGGACATCGATGAAATGACCATAGACGAATTATTGGAGAAGAGTACGGAAGATGATGGCCCTTCAGATTTATCAGCGGTTTGGTACGCAGTTGATAATATTGAGGAACTATCCATAGGTCAAAGAGTACGGGTCAGCACGAATCTTGTGCTGGACAGCTGGCCTCAACAAGGGGAAGCAATTGAGCTGGATATTCTTGAGGGACATGAATAAAGGGATTAAGAAGGAATTAGAAAAGACCGAAGCTCCGCTAACTGTAAAAGTTGACGGAGCTTCGGTCTTTTATTATCAGAACCATTCGTTTCTACGATTCCATCGAAATAAACCGTAGAGAATAATCAGCACTCCGATGGTTATGAACCAGGAGCGTTCGGATTCATCCTCGTAGGGGATGGGGTCAATATCAATATCAAGAAGTTTTGCATGCCTTAGTGCATCGGGCCATCGATAAAAATTATTTGTTTCGAAGTAATCCAGGCGCATCGTGTAAAGATCTGCATATTCCTGGGTATAAACCGGTGCCATCATCCAGTCTTTCTGGAGCAGAGTTGCAATTTCCTGATAGATGGGAATCAGGATCTCATTTTCATGAATCACTTGAGCTCTTTCAATCAACTCATCCACTTCAGTGTTTGCGTATCGACTGATATTTCCATGTCCCGTACCAATTGTTGATGAATGGAATCTTTCTGCGACAGAAAGTGGTGAATGAGGGTTGACTGACTGGGGAAGATAGACTACATTCCACCCTGAGCGACTCTCTTCTTCATCAAAGAGTACTTGATTCAAGACCCTGTCTATGGGACCATGAGAATAGATCAGGCTGATTCCCAGAGCATTTGCCCAGTCCCTGTCCCATAGGGGAGTGAGTGTGTCTACAATGTCTGAGTAGTTTGCTGCCACAATGTGAAGCTCCAGGATCTCACCATTCTTTTCACGCATTCCTTCGCTGTTTAAGTACCATCCTGCGTCTTCAAGGACCGCTGCCGCTTCCTCAATATTGTAGTCAGGAGCTCTTAATCGATTTTCAAACTCCTGATCGATCACGAAAGAGTTTTCTCCAAAGGGATGACGGGGAACTTTGGCGAAATCATTAAAATAATGATCGACAAGACCCTGGAAGTCCATCGCTAATTGCAGAGCTTTTCGCACCTCAACATGTCGGGTAGGTCCATTTTCATGATTAAATTTCAGAACTGAATAAGAGTCTGAAAAAAAGCGGTTGTATTGAATCGCTTCTTCCTCCTGCGCTCTTTTCAAATGTCGAACCTCTGTCATGCGACTGATCAGATCAATCTCTCCCTGTAGAAGAGAAGGCATTAATGTGTTGGAGGTAACATTCTCAAAAAGAATTTCATTGATGGAAAAAACATTTTCATCATAGTAAGAGGGGTTTCTCTCCAAAAAAATGAATTGTTCCATGAAATAATTCGAAAGGAAATAGGGTCCTGAGCCCAAAGGCTCCTCCCTGACTTGAGTCAGCTCTGAGGTATCACCGGATGCGTAGTATTGACCGTAATAATGTTCCGGAGTGATATAGAAATTTGCACGGGAGAGATTGTCGGGAGACCCTTCCTCAAAAACGAAAAGAACCTCGGCAGGATTTAATGCCTCAACGGTTACCAATTCCTCCGTATAGGAAACATGGCCTCCAAGAAAGGAAGGGTCCATCAGCACACTGTAAGTGAAAACAAGATCATCTGCTGTTAAAGGCTCACCATCGGAAAAGGTGAGATTTTCCCTTAAGGCAAACCGGATTTCCTTTAAATCATCAGAAACAGACCAGGATTCTGCAGCCTCTCCGACCCAATCACCATTAAGGTCACGTCGCAACAATCTCTGAAACACTAAATCAATGACATATTTATCACTGTTACGGGGGTAATAAAAGGGCTGAAAATTTCCGGCAGTCTCCACCATTCCAACAGTCAACATCTCTGAAGTTTCATCGTTCCCCCATGCTGTTCCATGGGATTGAAGAAAGACGATAATAATGATCAGCAGGGGAATGATGGATGAATTTCTTATTCTCATATACTTTCCCTCCCTTGGAAAAAATTAATGAGTCGTTCATAGTGTACCATAGAAAAACGTAAAAAAGGACATGAATTTTCATGTCCCTTTGATTTTCTGCTATAGCACGATTATCTGAAATAGTTTCCGTTAAAAAACTCGTAGAAGTACTGCTCTTTGATCTTCTCGAGATCCTTTTCCGCTTCTTTCCGCCGGAGAATCCTGGATATTCGATCCCCTGCACTTTTGAAAATCAGAGTCGGATTTTTTCTTTCTGTTACTTGCTCATTGATCACCTTAGGTAATACTAACTGTTTGTTCAACTGTTTATCTCCTCTCGACTTTGTGTCCCTTTGACACACTTGTTTTTCGATCACATATTCATGGGTTTCGTCAGCGTACAGCGGATATTCCATAATGATCCCCCTTTCTGTTTGATACATTTATTATAAAGGAAGAAGAAATTATGAAGAACCGCCCGCAGTCCCGTTTTTTTTCAGTCTTGAGGGAAGAAGAACATCCGTCATGAGACGGATCAATTTTATTGAGTTGACTGTCGGTGGATCTCCTTTGTCAGCTCATCGATTTCATCAATCAGAGATCCGATGTATGCAATGGTATTGCGTAAGGGCCGATCCGTTGTGATATCGATCCCTGCCAGCCGTGATAGACCAACAGGCTCGAGAGTGCCTCCCGCTTTTAACACCTTAATCCAATCCTGAACAGCGGTTTTGCCTTCAATAAGAATTCGCTGATTCACCTCAGTTGCAACAGTAAGACCTGCACTGTAGGTGTAGGGGTAAAGACCATCGTAGTAATGAGGCTGGCGCATCCAGGTGAGTTCGGCCCCTTCGTTGAGATGGACATCCTCTCCCCAGAAATCCTCTAAAGCTTTTCTTTTCAAACGATCCAGGGTATTTGCATGAACGGATTCACCACGATCAATGAGCTTATATACTTCTCTTTGGTAGGTAGCCTCCAGGAGATGGGTAACAAAATTATGATAGTAGGTATTTGCAACCATTGAAGAGAGCACCCATCGTTTGAACCTTGGATCTGAACTTTTTTTCATTAAATAGTTGGTTAAAAACAATTCGTTGATGGTGGAGGGCGCTTCAACAAAATACATCGAGGGGTCCTGTTCCAGCAAACTGACCTCTTCCGACGAAAGCATAAAATGTGCTGCATGACCAAGTTCATGAACCAATGTAAAGACCTCACTCATCAATCCACTCCATGATAAAAGGATGTATGAATTTTGGCCATAGACACTTGCGCAAAAACCGCCGGTGGATTTACCAGTATTTTGAGCAAAGTCGATCCAGCGTTCATCATAGGCAGCCATAACAAGGTTTAAGTAATCTTCACCGAGAATCGAAAGAGCACCCTTTACATATTCCTTGGATTCCTCAATGCTTATCTTTGGATCATAGTCGGGATCGATGGAGATTTTTAAATCCGCATAGGTCATCTGCTCCAATCCATGTTCCTGCTGGAGCAGCTTTGCATAGCGACGCATATGAGGAGCAAGCTCACTCATGATCAAGTCGATCTGTCGGTCGTAAAGGCTTCGGTCCACTTTCTGCTCGAAAAGAAGATAGTCGAACACACTGTTGAATCCCCGGAGGTCGGATAAGATTTTTTCCTCCTGTAACTTTGATAGATAGGTTCCCGCCATGGTATTCCGATATTTGCGCAGCTCTTTTGAAAATACGGAAAAGGCTTCGCGACGGAGATCCTTTTCCGGCTCCATCTGGTAGTCGTTTTCGAAAAGAACGAAACTTAAGGGATGCTCTATCCCTTTTACAGTAAAGGACGGGAAGGAAAGATCAGCAAGTTTCGCTTGATTGTAGATTTGATAAGGTGCGTCAAAGACCGGTGACAGTTCCACAAGGGTTTTTTCTACATCGGGATGGAGCTTATAGGGCTTTTGTCTTAAAAGATCCTTCAAATACTCATTATAACGACCTGTTAAGCTGATGGCACTGCTTAGTTTTTTCTCATCAGCTTCCTTCAGTTCGCTTTCTACAAAGGACAGGTTGCCAAAGACCTTGGCAAAAACCATTTGTGCCTTTGCCACTCTTTGCTGATTTTCCTCATCGGTTTCATCGACAGACGAAGATAAAAATGCATATGCGTTGGCTTTATAAACGTCAACCAAAAGGGTTTCATATTGCTCCAAACATTCAATGATTTTTTCAGGAGTGAGAAGATTGTCCTTAAAAGTGTCCTGAATCAATCTGCTTCTTTCAGGGAAGGTTGAGAGCAGATCTTCATAGTCATCGACAGTGGGAAAAATTTTGGTCAAATCCCAGGTCAGTGAGGGATCCACCTCGGATCGGTTGAGAAGTTTTTTTTCATTCATTGACTTTCCTCCTTCAATTCTAATTTCCGATAATCCGTGCATAAACGGTTTTACCTTCCTCCAAGGTTTTGGCATTCTTAATGAGGGCTCTTCCATCGGGGAAGAGGGTGATTTCATAGGGTTCCGCATATATTTTTAAAAGATAGGGAGTTCTTTTGGTTCTGTAGTTTGTGGGCTGTAACCGCTTTTCCAGTGCTTCGAGAGAGATCTTCTCTTCGGTGGGGGAAGATACCTGTACACTGTTGATGCCACAGAGAAATGCGGCATGATCCTCTTTATTTTCATAAAAATGGTACTCTTGCCCTTGACAGCAGGGGCATTCAGGATTTAGTGGGATTTCGATTTTCTCAAGAGTGTTTTCCCATAAATCCAGATAGAGCATCTTTCGGAGGAGCTTATCTTTGGCTTTGGTCAGATACTTAATTGCTTCGTTGCTCTCAAGGGATCCGATTATGCCGGTTACTGTATTGAGAACTCCTGCGGTGTCACAGGTTGGAACTGCTCCACTTGGTGGAGGCGCATCCATCATACATCGAAGGCATGGAGTTTCGCCGGGAAGAAAGACCTGCAATACTCCCGTTGCACCGATGACTCCCCCATAAATCCAAGGGATTTCGAACTTATAAGAGACATCGTTGATGAGATAACGAGTTTGGAAGTTGTCGGTACAATCCATGATTAAATCAATTCCCTGAATCAGATCATAAATTGTGGTGCTGTTTACATCCTTGACGATGGTTTCAATATCGATTGAGGAATTAATTTTCGAAAGCTTCTCTTTGGCTGCAATGGCTTTCGGCAAATTTCTTTGAACGTCGTCCTCATCAAACAATAACTGCCGCTGAAGGTTGTGAAGTTCCACATAATCACGGTCAACAATGCGAATGTACCCGATTCCTGCTCTGACAAGATTATTTGCAACCATCGTTCCGAGAGCTCCGCATCCGATGACCAGAACCTTTGATTTTGCAAGGTGTTCTTGGCCATCATGACCGATTTCCTTAAAGTTTGTTTGTTTTTCATAACGCATTTGCGCAATCCTCCCTTCTTTGTTATTATAGCTTATTTATATTTCCACAGTAAAGAAAATCCCGTAGAATGGTTCGTAGACCGAACATAAATATGATACAATAGGGAAGTGATCAGCAACTTTACAAATGTGGGATGTGATGAGGTGGCTTCTTTTCAGGAAGTTAGTATTTTATTTCTTATGGTTCTATTAGGATATGTCATGAGAAAGAAAAATATTATTACTGACGGGTTTAACCGGGAAATAAAGAATTACGTTCTGGACATTGCCCTTCCCGCAATGATCATTGTCTCAATGAAACTGCCTTTTTCCCCGGACTTATTATTGGATTCCGGTATTTTGTTAGTGATTTCAATCATCTCTTATGTTTTCATTATCCTTTTCTCATATGGAATTGTAAATATACTGAATTTAAAGGAAAGCCGACGGGATATTTTTCAATTTGTCCTGATCTTTTCCAACGTGGGTTTTATGGGATTCCCCGTAGCTCATGCGGTGTTTGGAGAAGTGGGAGTGTTTTATGCATCAATATACAACCTGCCCTTCAACTTCCTCATATGGACTCTGGGGGTCCATATTTTAATGAGAACAGGAGCAGAAGTCGATGGCGGGAATGGAGGAAGTCTGATTAAAGTTCTTCTTAATCCCGGGATTATTTCAGTGTTTATCGGCTTTTCCCTATTTCTTTTTTCAATCGATCTTCCTTACCCTGTTTTCCGTACATTGGAGCTGGTGGGTGCAACAACTACACCCCTGGCAATGATTTTTATCGGAGCGTCTTTAATGAAAGTGCATTACAGTGAGTTGACAACAGATAAAAATCTTCTGCTCTTGAGCGGAATCAGGTTAGTTTTTCTTCCCGGGATTGTCTATTTCATTCTACGGCTAATTGGAGTTTCGGGGCTTCTGCTAGGAGTTCCGGTTCTCATTACAGCAATGCCTGCAGCTGCGAACTGCGCAATTATGGCAGCAAAGTACGGTAATGACGGATACTTAGGCTCTAAAGCTGTTTTTATCACCACGATGTTGTCTATTGCCACTATACCGATCGTTGTGTTTCTTTTGACGAATTAGCTCGAAGGACTATTGATCAATGGAAGGAGTCAGACTTTGGATACGACTGAATATTTATCACTATTTGCAATTTTGGTTATTTTCATCTCCGGATTTACCCAGGGAATGACGAGTTTCGGGTTTTCTCTGCTGGCACTCCCTCTAATGACTATGATCCTTCCGATTCAGGTTGTGGTTCCTCTTTTGATGATCTTCAGCTTGGTTCTGAATTCAATGATTCTGGTGAAAATGCACTCATACGTCCAGATCAAAAGAATCGGTATCCTTGTGACAGGAGGTCTGATTGGAACCCCCATCGGAGTACACGGTTTGCTTTGGATGTCGGAGAGTATTTTGAAAATCATCGTTGGAGTCTTAATCATTATTGTTGCCACAGTGAATTTCAGCGGGAAGAAAATTCCGATTCGCAATTCAAAGAGAACGCTCTTTCCAATCGGACTATTAAGTGGATTTTTCAGCGGCAGTGTATCCTTGGGAGGACCACCGATTGTTCTTTTTCTTAACAATCAGGGTGTGGAAAAACAGAGCTTTCGTGGAAACCTTACGATGTATTTCTGGATTTTAAATATTTTTTCCATTCCCAACTATTTTATGAGCGGTTTGATTACAGAACCGGTAATCGGTTACACTATCACTTTATTGCCGTCGCTGATTCTTGGTACTGCATTGGGAATGTTTGCAGGGAACCGTTTGAATGACGGACTTTTCCGAAAGGTCAGTCTGGTCTTGATCACAGCCATGGGTTTCCTTGCTTTTTACTCTGGAATGGCTTAAGTGGAGAATAAGATAAATTGGAATTCACATCCTGTTCGTTTCGTTACGAAGTGAACAGGATGTTTTTTTATATAAAAAAATAAAGTAATTTAAAAAAACACTTGCATGTTACGTTACGTCATATTGTAGAATGATCTTAAGAACAGGAAATTTAAGCAAAATAAGGGGGATGAAAGACTATGACATTGGAAAAGAGATTTACCGTGGGTGAAATTGCAAAAGGACTTAACGTAACTGTACGGACGATTCAATATTACGACCAGGTGGGGCTCGTGAAACCCACATCTTTTACAGAAGGAGGCAGAAGACTCTATACAACAAAGGATTATATCATGCTGCATCAAATCATAAGCCTGAAAGAATTCGGATTTTCCTTAAAAGAAATCAAAGAAAAGCTTATGCCGGCGGAAACTGTTCAGGAAATGGATGAATATCTTAAAAAGCAGGAAGAATTGATTGATGAAGAAATCCAGCGAAAAAAAGTGACCTATGAGTTGATTCATAAATTTCGCGAAGAAATGAACGAAGTAGGGAAAGTGGATTGGGAGATGTTCATGGAAATTATTCAGCTCCTCAGAAATCAGGATGAACATTACTGGATTGTGAAGTATCTTGATAAAGATCTGTATCAAAAAATTAAAGAGGAATATAAGGAAGAGAAGGGGAGAATCTATTTAGAACGGATGAAGGGAATCTGTTTAACGGCACTGGAGTTGAAAGAAAAAGGAGTAAAAGCAGATTCTATGGAAGGATTGAAAGTTGCAGAGGCCTGGTGGAAAGAGGTGATAGATTTTACCAAAGGGGATATGAAAATGATACAGCAACTTGCGGAATTCTCAGAGAAAAGCAGGGGAGAGGAACAAACAGAATTTATGAAGGAGTTTCGCAAAGTAGAGGATTTTATTTCGGAGGGATTGAGAAGCTACTTCCAGCAACAGAATATTGAGATTAAATAGCCAGTTTTCAAGAGGAAGAAAGGAGAATAGCATTGATAAAAGTGAACCATCTAAAGAAACGTTATGGAAAGGAAATTGTACTAAAAGATTTGAGTTTTGAAGTTCGAAAAGGAGATATTTTTTCTTTACTGGGACCCAATGGAGCGGGAAAAACCACAACCTTAGAATGCATGGAGGGTTTAAGGAATTTTGACGGAGGAGAAATCTTAATCGATGGACTTAGACCTAAGGAGGCATTGAAGAAGGGTTTAACCGGAGTACAATTACAGTCGTCATCTCTACCGGCAGCGATTACAGTGAAGGATGCTATGAAACTGTTTTGCACATGGAAGAAGATTGAGTACCGGGGAGATCTTATGGAGGGACTTGGTCTTGAAGAGTTGAGTAATAAGAAATATAAAACCCTCTCAACCGGTCAAAAGAGACGACTTCATCTTGCTCTTGCATTGAGCCATTCACCGGAAGTTCTTTTCCTGGATGAGCCGACAGCAGGTCTAGATGTAGAGGCCAGAGCAAATCTTCATAAAGAAATTCGAAGATTGAAAGAAGAAGGAACCACCATTGTTCTTGCTTCACATGATATGGCAGAGGTCGAGGCTTTGAGCGATCAAGTAGGGATGATCGTCAAAGGGGAACTGCGTCAGCTGGGCAGTCCGGGAGAAATTGTAGGTAACATTGAAAAAGAAGAATGGCTTGAGGTGTGTTGGAGAGGAACGATCGAAGATTTTCCTGAAGAATTTCTTTTCCAATGGGAAAAAAACAAGGAAGCATACCGATGTCGCACCTTCGACAAGATTAATGGAATTCGGGAGATCCTTGATTTTACAGAAAGCAGAAGCTATGAACTTCTTGATTTGAAAATTGTAAAGCCCTCATTGGAAGAACGTTTTCTGGAGCTCTCAAAAGGAGGTATATAGAATGAAAAGTTTTTTATTCACCTTGGGTTTAAAAACAAAACTGGATATCAGAAGTTCCGAAATTTTTATCACCTATTATGGCGTTCCCTTAGTATTCTTTTTCGTTATGGGAGCAGTCTTTACTTCGATCATGCCGGAAGCAAAAGAAACCTTAATTGCAACGATGACGATTTTTACTGTGACTATGGGAGCGTTTATCGGCACTCCTTCAGGGATTATCGAGTACATTGGAAAGGATCTCAGAAAAACCTTTCGATCCGTTGGCATTCCCATGCATACAATTCTTTCGACAACAGTGATTTCAGGATTTATCAACTTAAGCATTGTTGCAACAATCATATATTTTACAGCGCCTATGTTCTACAATGCAGTTCAACCGGAGAATCTGGTTTCTTTCCTGCTCGGAGTCGCACTTTTTACTTTGGCAACCTTGCTGTTGGGATTGTTGATTGGTCTCTATGGTAAAAGCTCTTCAAAAGTAACGATGCTTTCCCAGGCTGTATTTCTGCCTTCAATGATGCTGTCGGGAATTATGTTCCCATCGGAGATGCTGCCAAGACCACTGGAAATTGCTGGCTTGTTGCTTCCTGCAACCCATGGGATGAAAATTCTCAGCAGTGATGGAATTGAAGGTGTGAATTTTGCAGTTCTGGCAGGATTTATTCTTGTGGCTCTTATACTAATCGGTGTTCAACTGAAATCCCTGGAAACCGAATAATGACATAAAAAAAGAGGCCGGCAAGGCCTCTTTTTTTGTGATTGATTAAGTTATTCCAGGATATTCTCCAAAATTTCCTCGGTTTCATCGGCTGCCTGCTGCATGACATCGTTGATGATTCCTCCAAAGGGTCGTGCCATTAATTTTGAATTCATTCGTGCGATGTAGGTATTTCCGTCGGATTTCTCATAGATGGAAATTCTACAAGGCATTAATGGAGAAACGATTCGTTCGTCATCTTCCTCAAGAATAACAGCAGAATATTTGGAAGAGCAAAGCTCATAAATCTGAATGCGGTCAACCTCATGTCCATGACCTGCAAGGATCTCCTGCATATCGTGCATTCCGGCAATTGACCAACCGGCTGCTTCTACTTCCTCTTCAAACCGTGCTGTGGTTTCATCAAAATCATAGGGACTGATATCTTCCATCATCATAACATTTGGTGCACTTTGGTAGAGGGTAAACCCGGTTAATAAACCTCCTGCCACCAATGCAATAATGACAAATAGAATTGTTCTGTTTCGGTTTTTTTGATCCATTATACATCCTCCTTTTTGTCTCTCTGTGATTGAATCTAAACTTATCTTAACAAAGAGAGGAGGATTTTACCGTGACTTAATCACAGAGGAAGAAATTTTTCTAACTTTTTTATGGACAGGAGAGTGATTTTTCCCCGGGACATATTCAAAATCTTTTGTTTTTGAAAGACTTTCAGCATTCGACTCACAACTTCTCTGGCTGTCCCGATCTCAAAAGCAATTTTTTCATGGGTAACGGAAAGGGTTGTGGTTTTCTCCTGTTCGTACAGATTCAGGAGGTATTTGGCTAAACGGCTCTCAATCGAGAAAAAAGTAATTTCTTCTGTGAGCATCACGAGATTGGATATTTTCATCAACAGCCGGCGAAGAAAGTATCGTTGGAATTCCAGGTTGTTTCCCATAAGGCTTTCAAAGTATTCCGAAGGAATACCAACAAGCTTGGCTTTGTCTTCAACGACAGTGATCGTATCGAGACCTTCTTCTCCCATAATGCAAGTAAGGGTAAAGAGGCAAGCCTCGCCCTTTGCAGCTCTATAGAGCGTGATCTCCCTCCCGTCTTCCGAAAGCTTATAGACGCGAAGACGGCCTTCCAGGACAAAGTAGACCATGCGGCAAAGAGCACCGGCCTCGATGATGACTTTTCCGGCTTCTCCTTCAAGGAACTGACTTTTTTGAATGAACGTCCGCTTCTCCTCAGGGCTGAGGGTTTTAAAAAAAGGAAGCCTTTGCTCAAAGATTTTTTCCATTGAAATATCACTCTTTCTTTGGTTTTTTTCATTCTTAAAGGGTAAGTATGTTTCAGTAGAACATTAGTATAGCATAAACGGCTTTTAGGTGCATACAGTAAAACACAGGAGGAAAATTCAATGTCATTAAAAATGAAAGTCATGGGTATAGTTTTTTTACTCATTTTGTTGATGCATGGAGTTCCTTTTCTTATTCCTTTGTCCACTCAGAGTGTAGGGACTCCGGAAAAAGTTTTTGATAACAGCCAGTGGATTTCGGTGGACGGGGTGGATCTTCACTACCGACTTTGGATTCCGGAGCAGACGATTCATGATCCCATCGTTTATATTCATGGATTAGGGGGATCGACTTTCTCATGGAGAGAAAACATAGATCCGTTTGTGGAAGAGGGGTTTCCTGTGGTTGCTTTGGATTTGCCTGCTTTCGGATATAGCTCACGGAAGACGGGACTCATTCACTCCCAGGGAAATCGAAGCCGCTGGGTCTTTGGACTTCTGGATGATTTGGAAAATCGGGGAAGGATCAAGAAAAGCCAAGGATATCATCTGGTGGGGCACTCTATGGGTGGGGGAGTGATTACCGCCATGGCCTTAAATAGACCCTATGACATCCAGTCTTTAACCTATGTTGCAGGCGCTGTGATGAATGAACCGCCAAGAACAAGGAAGATACTTTCATATCCACCGATTAAGAGAATGGTTGGTGTGTTGGGAGAACGTATATTTTTCAGGGAAAACCGACTGGAAGGAGTTCTGGAATCCGCTTATGGCAGGAGGATTAGTGAGGACGAACTGAGAGGATACTTGGACCCCCTCAGGGAACCTGGGACAGGAAGGGCGTGGGGAGATTTGATGACCACCACAACAAGCTTTCGAAAAGAAGAGATTCAGGAGATTGCCATCCCCTCTTTGCTCATTTGGGGGGAAGAGGATGCCTGGATTTCCTTAAATGAAGGGATCCGCTTAGAGGAAGCATTGCAGAATTCACAGCTGGTGATTATTGAGGAGAGTGGTCATTGTCCCATGGAAACCGATTCCGACGAATTTAATCAGCGACTGCTGGAATATTTGAGTGATTTCTCCTCATAAAAACCCCCCTTTATCCGATTTTGAATAAGGGGGTTTTGAGATTACTCATTTAATTTTTTAAGAGAGGCTTTGATAAATACCGGTAAATCTTTTGGAGTTCTGCTGGTTACAAGGTTTCGATCGACCACAACTTCCCGATCCACATAGTTTGCACCGGCATTCTTCACGTCCACGATAATTGATTTATAGCAGGTGAGAGTTCTTCCTCGTAGAACCTCAGCGGTAACAAGGAGTTGAGGACCATGGCAGATTGTAAAAAGAGGTTTATCCAAGGTGAAGTAATTCCTTACAAAGTCCACAATACTGTCATCAGATCGCAGAACATCCGGGGAGAATCCACCGGGAATCAATAGCCCCATAAAGTCATCGGGAGAAACATCCTTTGCTACAGCATCAATTTTCACTGGGTTTTCCCTGTTTTTATCGAAGACCTCTTCCCCTTTTTCCTTCCCGATATGAACCAGCTCATATCCGGCGTCCTTAAAGGCTTTTGCCGGTTCGCTGTATTCACTTTCTTCGTACAGTTTTCCTAATAGAACACCAATTTTTTTCATTGAAAATCCTCCTTTATGGAAATATGGTTCTTATCTCTCCTGATTTTTTGATACCCGAAGAATATCGGATTAATCAGTGAAATCCGTCTAGGGGCGGATGGCGAAGGCTTGAATGGAGGGTACACTGAAAAGAAGAACGCATAAAATTCGAGGAGGGTTACAAATGGTAAAGCGGGTTGTATTAGAAAGGCTTGATCATCATAATTTTTATGATGTTGTGAAATTGAGTCAAACACTGACAACAGAACAGCAGAAATGTGTTGCGCCAAATGATTATTCCATTGCTGAAGCCTCAATGTATCCAGGCATCAGTTGGCCGAGAGCCATTTATGCAGAGGGAAAGCCTGTGGGATTTATGATGCTGGAGCTGGATAACCCCGAGGAGAGGAAAGCAGGAGAGTTGCCAAGCCATTATCTATGGAGGTTCATGATTGGTGGTGATTTCCAGGGGAAGGGGTATGGAAAGGATGTTCTCGATCTGATTGTAGAGAAATGTAAAAAAGACGGGGTCAAGGAGCTAAAAACCTCTGTTGAGTTAGGGGGAGCATCTCCCTACGAGTTTTACAGAGCCTATGGATTTAGAGATACCGGGGTGAAGCTAGATTGTGGAGAGTTGGTCTTATCGCTTTCACTGGATAACTAGAATAAGGTGGTGGAACTATGAGGGTGTTCATTGCTGTACCCTTTGATGATAAAACAAAAAAGTCATTTGCCGAGGTGCAGAAAGAATTAATCGAGGGAAGCATCAGCGGAAAGTTTACAGACTGGAACAATTTTCACCTGACCATAAAGTTCATCGGAGAAGTGACAGAGGAAGAAATTATGAAGATTGATGGCACATTATCCTCCATTGCAAAGGCACATCATTCATTTACTCTTCAAATCGGAGGGCTGGATGGATTTACAAGAGGGCAGACAATAATTCCCTGGCTCGCAGTGAAGAGGGGGAAGGAGAAAATTTTTGCGTTGAATAACGACGTTGAAGAGGCACTGTATGAACAGGGGCTTCCAAAAGAGAGCAGACCCTATCAAGCACATATGACTCTGGGAAGGAAAGTACGGATTTCAAATGATTCCTGGTCAAAAATAAAGCATAACCGGGAACCATTTGAAGTGAGTGTGCATGTTACATCAATTGTACTCATGGAGAGTACAAGGCAGGATGGAAAGCTGGTGTATCGGATTTTAAAAGAATACCCGCTATCAGGTAAAAGAATGGACTCGGGTCATATTCGATTATTTTGATGGCTTAATTCTCTTTTCCCATGCATAGAGAGGCTTCTCCAGCTCGTTAAGAGATGCGTCGGGGTTCTTGGTAAGAATTTTGCCCAGCTCAATGGAGACTGGAACAAGAAAATCATCAAGAAAATGCTGAAGGTTCTTTTTCTTATAGCAGGTTTTTTTCTTCATGTCTGCGTAATTTCCGCTATAGACACAACTCGGGTGTTCTTCTCCCTCTTCCCAGTCCCACCCCAGAATGTCTTTGATCCGATCGCCTTCCTCAACTTCTTTGATGGGAAAGTGAAGGGTTACATTCAATTCATCAAGGACTTTCTTATAGGCATCCAGAGAAATTCCCAGTTGATTCAATTTAACCCGGTGGTCATGACGAAGTCGTTCTCCTGAAACAATCTGCTTTCCGATTTTCAGAGCCATGGGAACCCTTAACAGGTGGAAATACATATGGCATCCGATGCAAGGTGTGTAAAAATTATAGGTGTGGACAAGAGAGTTCACGAGGCGTCCATTTAAAACACTCCATAATTTAGGGTTACTGTAATAGACTAAAGGATAGATATGCTTCTCTTTACCGTAAAGGCTTTCCACTCTCTTAAGTAACCGTTGATAGTTGGATTTTAAACCCTGAATACTTCCATATTCTGTCCCTGCAAAAGAAATGACGGGAAGAATGTAATTGATTTCGGGATCTTTCAATGCCTGAAGAATTGCTGCCACACTGTCGCGACCGGAAAATTCCCCAATGACCGTGTCCGGAGAAAGAGTTTGCAATGTAGTTTCTATTTCACGTGAAGAATGACTATGCTGTTCCATAAATAACACCTCTTTTATCGTTTTATTACTCAGTATAGCATTTAAGAAAAGTGCCGGTCCAGTATGTTAAAAAAGAATCAGGAAATCCCGAACTTTTATTCTTCAGAAATTTCTCATAAAACAAAGGGATTGTAAAGGGTGGACCTATTTTAAATAGCGATGAGTGACAGTTATTTAAAAGGATATAAGGATCCAGTGGTTACTTCAGTGCATATTAAACAGGAATAATTTTTAGAAAGCAGGCCACCGGCTTTTTTTTATTTTTGTCACAAAAATGATTTCATGTTACACTGAGAAAAATGAACGAAGATCAAAAAGGAGTGAGGTTATTATGGATGTTGTGTACTACCGTTGTGATAAATGCGGATTTGCTCATCAGATACCGGAATACTGGAGTGGATTTGCCCCGGAAAAAATGATAGAGATGGAGCATATTGATCTTGGGACCGGGGATTTATGTGAGAAAAAACATTTGGAGTTGATAGAACAAGAGGTATTGTAGACATGGAGCTATATGATAAAATAATAGTGACGGACCAAAAACTCAATGGAGGGAAATTCATGAAAAGCTATCGAAAAGAATTACGGTTTCATACAGACACCAGAAGAGCTTTTATCAATATTACCTCAGAGGTGGAGCAATGTTTGCGTGACAGTGGCATCAAAGAAGGACTGCTGCTGGTGAATCCCATGCATATTACTTCCAGCGTATTTGTTAACGACGATGAACCTGGTCTTCATCGGGACTTTGAACGATTTCTTGAAAAACTGGCCCCTGAAAAACCCTATAACCAATACGATCATAACGGCTATGAAGATAATGCAGATGCACATTTAAAGCGAACCATTATGGGAAGAGAGGCAATGGTTGCAGTAACTGAGGGGAAGTTGGATTTCGGAACATGGGAAAGAATTTTTTATGGAGAATTTGACGGTAAACGGCAAAAACGGGTATTGGTAAAAATCATCGGGGAATAAACGTCCCGAAAATTGAATCTATGAGAATAAGGGGTATAGTCAATGGATGAGAAAATTTACAGGATCGGGAAAAATATTTTATTACTCTTTTTAATTATTTATGTGGGCAGTTTGATTGATTGGTTCTTCACACCCTTTCGTGTGGCCTTTCAAACCCTTTTTATCCCTTTAGCCTTGGCAGGATTTCTTTTTTATCTGCTTCGACCCTTTGTGAATCTGCTCAATAAAAAAATTCCCAAAGGCTTCTCGATTCTGATCATATACGTGGTGCTGATCGGGATCATGGTGCTGGGATTGGCATTAATCGGTCCGATTCTGCAGAATCAGATCATGGGTCTTGCCAACAATATTCCAAGCATTATTTCAGGGATTGAACAATGGGTTTTCGAGATCGATTTGTTTAATCGAATCAGTGAGTTGCAGGATGATCAGTTTATTGATATCGATGGATATATTGAAACTGCATCGGATACATTAAACCGTATGGGTAGAGGAATCATCAGCGGATTTGGAACTCTTCTTGGGACAGTTGCAAATGCCTTGTTTGTTTTGGTTCTCCTTCCGATTATTCTTTTCTATGTGTTGAAGGATTCTGAAAAGTTTCAGGACAGTTTTGTCAAGTTGTTCCATCAAAAGCAACATGAGGAAGTGCGGAGCATCCTGATGGACATCGATTACACTTTGTCTTCGTACATACAAGGTCAGGGGATCGTCTGTCTTTGTGTGGGAACTCTATGTTTGATTGCTTTTCTGATTATCGGGCTGGAGTATGCACTTCTGTTGGCTATTATTGCGGGAATCACAAACCTGATTCCTTACTTTGGTCCTTGGATCGGGAGTGTGCCCGCCGTTATTGTGGCGCTTTTTACTTCCCCGTTTATTGCCCTTGTTACGGTGATTGCTGTTATTGTAATCCAACAGATTGAAAGCAACTTGATTGCACCTCAGGTCATCGGAAAGAAGTTGAACATCCATCCTGTGACGATTATTTTTCTCATATTGATCGCAGGACAGTTGATCGGACTGATTGGAATGATTTTAGCGGTTCCCTTTTATGCAACCTTCCGGGTCTTGGTCACTCATGGCACAAAAATTTGGAAACTCAGACTGGAAGCAAAGAAAGCCTTTCTCAGTCATAAGGAGTAGGATCAGTCAGTCCGGGGACGGATTTTGTGAAACTCTGTTGACATGAAATCCCTATTTGTATATGATAAAAGAGAAATCAAAACAAACCGCAAGGGGATCGATTGAATGTATGCTGGAGTTCTTATCTAGGAAGCGAATATCAGGAAACAAAGAAGACAAATCACCGAATTTTTGGGATGTTTTTGTCATGGGAATTTTCCCGCTTTGATTCCTGTTCCAGAGAAAGAACACCGGCCATAGGAAGAACATGCAGCCGTGGGTTTCCCACGGTTTTTGATTCCTTCGATTTTTTGCGTACTCATAGGAAACCTATGTTATTCCGCAGGCTCGGTAACTACGCCTGTGGTTTTTTTGATTTCAATTCTAATAAAGTTCGATAAAATCAAGAGATGATTTGAATGACAGGAGGAAAAACATTGAATCAACATACCCTAGATCTATTGGAATATCAGTGGATAAAAGATAATGTAAAAGAATACACTCTTTCTTCTCTTGGAGAAGAGTTGGTAGATCGGATGACACCATCCGTGGATCTTCATATCGTGAAGAAATGGCTTCTGGAAATGGATGAGGTCGTGAAAATTCTTGAAAAAAGCGAAAGCGTACCGATTCATGGTCTGAAGGGGATTCCCGAGACTGTGAAGAAGCTTGAAAAAAACATTGTTTTACAGCCGAAGGAAGTATCAGATATTGAAGAATTCCTTCTGGAAGGTCGGAAGCTGAAAAAATTCATGGAAAACTTTGAAGATTATGCTCCTTTGGTGAGCAGTTATGCCCGGTCCTTTTATGAACTGGGGCATGTTGTGGATCAGATCCGCAAAACCATCCGACATGGGAAAATCGATGATCAGGCAAGCCCACAGCTGGAACGGATTCGTAAAAAATTACGTATAACGGAAGGGAGGCTAAAGGAAAAGCTGGATTCGATTCTTCGATCACCCCGGTTCAGCCCCTATCTTCAGGAGAATATTCTCAGCAAGCGGGGCGAGGCCTATGTTATCCCAATAAAAAGTGAGCATCAGAAACATGTGGAAGGAAGAGTTGTGGACCGTTCAGCCTCCGGGATGACGGTATTTATCGAACCGAAGGATGTAAGCCGACTCTCGGGAGATGTGGCCCAATTAAAGGGAGAGGAAGAACAGGAAGAGTATCAGATTCTTACTGCGCTTTCAGGATTCATTCTGGTCAATTTGCGGGAACTCCATGTGAATGTGGAGCTGATGGGAAATTATGATTTTCTGTTTGCGAAGGGAAAGTACAGCCAAAGCATTAATGGGCGGGGAGTTTCCTTAAACGATCATGGGCGTATTGTTTTGATCGGAGGAAGACACCCTCAGCTTCAGGATGAAGCGGTTCCCCTAGATGTCAGAGTGGGCGATGATTACAGGGGATTGATCATCACCGGACCAAATACAGGAGGCAAGACTGTTACTATAAAAACTGTAGGTCTCCTGACTCTGATGGTTCAATCCGGGCTTCATATCCCGGCGTCTGAAAACACAGAAATGGCAGTATTTGATAAAATCCTTGTGGATATTGGAGATGGACAGAATATTCAACAGAGTCTCAGCACCTTCTCATCCCATATAAAAAATGTGATTCATATTACTAGGGAAGCCAATGAAAAATCCCTTGTGATTATGGATGAATTGGGAGCCGGCACTGATCCCGCTGAAGGAACAGGACTGGCGACAGCAATTTTGGAGAAGCTGAATGAAAAAGGAGCAACACTATTGGCCACCACCCATTATAATGAAATCAAGAGGTTTGCATTGGAGCATCCCGATTTTACTAATGGTTCCATGGCATTTGACATTCAATCGTTAAAGCCCCTCTACCGATTGGAAGTGGGATCCGTCGGTGAGAGTAATGCCTTTCATATCGCTCTTCGTCTTGGGCTGAACCATCAGATGATTGAGCGGGCCCATGAAGTGACCTACGGTGAGAATAAAGAATATAATCCTGAACTATACAGGACAGATACCGACAGGACAGATACCGGTGCCCATGGTGAAAGAGTTCCTGCAGAGAATCCAAATTCACGGGATGTGGCTCGACATCGGAAAAAACCTTCTCTCATAAAAAACAGGATGAAAGCACAAGAAGCACTTGAGGAGAAGTTTTCCGTCGGTGACAGTGTTTATATTTCAAGCCTCGGAAGGACAGGGATTGTTTATCAATCAACAGACAGTAAAGGAGATGTAGGTGTGATGGTCAAAAAGAAGAAGCTGACAATCAACCATAAACGCCTTCGATTGAACATAAAGGGTGAGGAGTTGTATCCGGAGGATTATGATCTGGATATTGTCTTTGAAACCAAAGAAAATCGAAAGAAAAAGCATCAATTGGAAAGAAAGTACGATCCATCAGTAACCATTGAATATGAGGGAGGGAACAAGAAATGATGACATTGAAAAGATGTACGTTGAAGGAAATCGAAAAAGAGGTACAGGATCTGTACGGGGGAAATCATATTATCGTGGATTCATTTTGGGAGGATCATGTACTGAAAAGCAAGCTGTATCAACTGATGATAAAGGATAAATGTGTGGGATTTGCCGGTATTTTTGAAGAGCATACCCTGATGCTCTTTCATCTTTTCGAGGATTATCGACAGCTTGGAAGACAATGGATGGAGGAGTTAAAGCGAATGGAGCTGGTAACAAACGCCATGATTCCAACGGGAGATGAGTTTTTCCTGAGTCATGCTATGGATAATTATCAGCGATTGGAGAAACAGGCATATTTCTCCCTTTACAGGAACGGGGACTTGCCAAGAGGAAAGGAAATTGCCTTGGAGTTGAAGGAAATGAACGAAGAAACAGGTTTTGAATCATTAAAGACTGCCGGTGACTTTTTTGAAGAGGATACTGCAGAACGTCTGACAAAGGAACCTCACTTAAAAGTCTATGAGGTTTACAGTGAAGAAGAGTTCATTGGTTTTGGTGTGATCGAATATGGGCGAGTCGTAAAGGACATTGCCAGCATTGGAATGTTTGTTGTGCCGGAAAAACGTCAACAGGGATATGCCCGGAATATTCTGAAGCACCTTCAAAAGCATGTGTCGGCCAAAGGATATCTTGCCCGGTCCGGGTGCTGGTATTATAACCACAATTCCTTAAAATCCATAATTTCAGCCGGAGCATATTCACAAACGAGACTTTTCAGAATTTATTTTTAATCCCGCCATCCGAAATCGATGAGGTCTTTTTTTGAAGGAATTGAGGGCTGGGCACCGGATTTGGTTACTGCCAGTGCTCCTGCATGGATCCCATAGGAGACAGATTGATCAAGAGTATACCCTATGGATTGCCCGGCAACATAAGCTCCAAGAAAGCTATCACCTGCTGCGGTGGAGTCCACGACCTTTACTTTTTTTGCAGATCGATGAAGGATCAAAGGATCTTCCTCTGAATTTTGGTCATGATTATAATACACTCCCTGATCCCCCATGGTGAGAATCACCCGGGGGATCTTCTGTTTTACGAGAAATTCTATAAGGGCTTCCGGGTGATTTTTCCTGCCGTCCGAGAGAATGGACTTTTCATCAATGGATTCGGCTATCTGCTTCGCCTCCACTTCATTGACGATCAGGGTATGAACCTTTTGAAAGGAGGTTTTTGGAATCGCTTTGAAGGGTGAAGGATTTAAAATCACAGGAATATTGCGGTTAAATGCTTCATCAATGGTTGAAATAATAACATCGTAGGGAATTTCCATTTGTAAAACAAGCAGGTGGGCATCGCTATGTTCACGGATTGCCTCAAGCACCCATTTCCCATTGAGGGCATGATTGGACCCGGGATGAACGACGATGGTATTTTCTCCATTATCGGATACGGTAATAAAGGCAATACCGGTTTTCATCTCTTCAGTTCGAGCGATCCAAGCAGTCTGAATGGACTCATCTTTCAGACCTTGCACGAGGGTATCTCCATCCTTATCCTTACCAAGGCATCCAATAAGAATAGGATTGCTGCCAAGACGTTTTATTGCAACACTTTGATTCATTCCCTTTCCACCATGAACCATTAGAAAGTCTTTTGCAGGCAGAGTCTCTCCTTTCATAGGAAGGCGTTCGGTTTGGAGAACATAATCCATATTCAGGCTTCCAACCACAAGAATTTTTTTCATAAAGAAATTCCCCTCCAGTTATTTGATTGATCTCAATCATGCATCAGCTGCCAGATGTCTAAGTTCCTCAATGTCAAGGATCCGTACTTTCTTATTTCCCTCCATGATAATTAGATTCATTCCCTGAAATTGTGAAAGTTGACGGCTTACGGTTTCTCTGGTCAGGCCAAGGTAATTTGCGATATCTTCCCGGCTGATGGGGAAGGTGATTTCGATTTCTTCTCCCTTTTTGATTCCGAAGTGGCGACTGAAGTGAAGGAGAAAGTTTGCTAAACGGAAAGAGACATCCTTCGATGTAACGGTTTGGATCTGTTTTTCCAAGGAGGAGATTCGATCGTAGGCGTAGGCAAGAATTTTTTCATTGATTGTGGGAACTTCGAGAAGAAGCTGCTGGAAATTTTTGCGGGTCAAAGTACAAAGCCGTGTATTTTCCAAGGCTGAGGAATAGTATTCATAACGGTTTTCCTTGAAAAGATTCAAGTCCCCTAAAAAATCACCTTCAGTGAGCAGGTAAAGAATCTGTTCCTTCCCATCGATCGTATAACGAAAAACCTTCACACTTCCTTCATTGACGATCCACAGCCTCTCCGCTGTTTCTCCCGGCCGAAAAAGAAATTCTCCTTTTTTATATTTCCTACGGTCAATTTTTTTCAAGACTTTCGTCATATCCTCTCGATCCAGATGGCTGAACAAAGAAATTTTACTGACACAATAGGTCTCCTTGCAGATTGAGCAGGGATCATGATGAAGAGTTTGATTTTCCATGAATGGCACCTCTTTTTCCGGATTGATTACATTTTCTTTTCTCTATCATATCATAGAATAAAAAATAGATAAATTTACTCCTTTGTGATTCCAATCACGGGAAAAATTTAACTGATCCCCTATACTATAGATAAGTCACAAAAGAAAAACTCAAAGGAGAGATATAAGATGATAAATAAAATTGATCGACTGAATGAATCAATGACCATTGGAGAAATTGCAAAAGATTTTCCTGAGTCCATGAACCTGTTTTATGATGAGGGAATTGACTTTTGCTGCGGTGGAGATCGAACAATCAGGCAAGCGGCGAAAGAAGACGGGTTTGACCTTACAGTTCTCGTTGAAAAGCTTGGACAGGTGAGCAGGATGACGGGAAATCAGAAAAGCACGATTCCCTTCAATGAAATGACAAAGGAAGAACTGATTAGTCACATTGTTGATACCCATCATCAATACGTGCTTGAGAATCTGCCAAGGATCGAAAGTTTGACCGAGACGATCAAAGAAGTTCACGGCGAGAATCATGGCGACTCTCTCAAACCTCTCTATGAAAACTTTGTGGAATTGAAAAATGAGCTGATGGAACATTTGCGGAAAGAAGAGGAAGAGCTCTTTCCCCTTGTGATAAAAATAGAAAAAGGGAAAGCCTCCAAAAAAGAGATTGAAAGACTCATTACCGAATTAGAAAATGAACATGAAAATGCAGGCGAAATTCTCAAAGAAAACCGAAGAATTACAAAGGACTTTACACCGCCGGCAGGTGCTTGCAATACGTATGTGTTCACCTTTGAAAAACTCATTGAATTTGAACGGGATCTTTTCCAGCACATACATCTGGAAAACAATCTCTTATTTAAAGATATTGAAAACACCATCTCTTAATGAGCTGGTGTTTTTCTTATTGGTTTTAATCGGAAGAAAACTGTTAAATAATCTGTAAAACATATTTCAAAAGAGTCATATGCGGGTATAGTATTAATGCTCGTAAAAGTATAAAAATTTTCAAGAAGGAGGAAAAAAAATGAGTATGTTTTGCCATCAGTGTCAGGAAGCTGCACGGAATGTGGGTTGCAGCGGTAAGGCAGGAGTTTGTGGGAAGACCGAGGACGTGTCCAACCTACAGGACCTGTTGGTTCATGTATTAAAGGGCGTTGCGGAGTTTAATCTTCAAGCTCGGAAAGCAGGACTCAACGAACATTCTACAGATCGGGAAGTTATGGATGGACTGTTCTCTACAATTACCAATGCGAATTTTGACGGAGAAGCGATTAAGGATCGCATCGAAAATGCTTTGGAAACAAGAGAAAAGATAAAAGCAAAATTGAAAGAACACGGGAAGCTTGAGGAGAGGGACTATAAAAACTATGCCACCTGGACCGGAAAAAGAGAAAACTTCCAGGCTAAGTCCGAAGAAAAACAGGTAGGGATTTTAAGAGACGACAATGAGGACGTGCGGAGCCTTCGGTCTCTGGTCCAATTTGGTTTAAAAGGAATGTCAGCTTATGGTGAGCACGCATTGAACTTAGGAAAGCATAAACCGGAAATATCCCAGTTTATCGAGGAAGCTTTGGTTGCCACCGAGGATGAAAGCCTGAGTGCCGATGAGCTGACTGCATTGGTGCTGAAAACCGGAGAAATGGGAGTCAATGTCATGGCACTTTTAGATGAAGCCAACACCTCAGCCTATGGGAATCCTGAAATTACTGAAGTGGACATCGGTGTGAAAAACAACCCCGGAATCCTGGTAAGCGGCCATGATTTGAAAGACTTCCATGAATTATTGGAGCAATCGAAGGATCAGGGAGTGGATATTTATACTCATTCAGAGATGTTGCCGGCGAATTATTATCCTGCTTTTAAAAAGTATGATCATTTTGCAGGGAATTACGGAGGATCCTGGTGGAGACAGAAAGAAGAGTTTGAAACCTTCAATGGACCGGTCCTCTTTACAACAAACTGTATTGTGCCTCCGAAGGTCAGCTATAAGGAAAGGGTCTATACCACGGGCTCTGCTGGTTATCCCGGATTTCCCCATATTCCTGATCGGAAAGAGGGAGGCAAAAAGGATTTTTCTCAAATTATCGAGCATGCGAAGAAAACAGATGCTCCGAAAGCTATAGAAGAAGGAAAGATTGTGGGAGGTTTTGCTCATCATCAGGTCATGCAGTTGGCGGACAAAGTTGTTGATGCAGTGAAATCAGGGGCGGTTAAACAGTTCTTCGTCATGGCGGGATGCGATGGAAGAATGAAATCCAGAGAATACTATACGGATTTTGCAAAAGCCTTACCCGAGGATACCATCATTCTTACTGCAGGATGTGCAAAGTACAGGTATAATAAGCTGGGACTTGGAGATATCGGAGGAATCCCACGGGTTCTTGATGCAGGTCAATGTAATGACTCCTATTCACTTGCAGTTATTGCAATGAAACTTCAAGAGGTATTTGAGTTGGAAGATATCAACGAACTGCCAATTTCCTATAATATCGCATGGTATGAGCAAAAGGCGGTCATCGTTCTTCTGGCACTCCTGTCATTAGGTGTGAAAAATATCAAACTCGGTCCGACCCTACCCGCTTTCCTGTCTGAAAACGTTGCGAACGTACTTGTAGACAAGTTTGGAATCAACGGAATTCAAGATGTAGATGCGGATATGGAACAGTTTTTGGGATAAAGCATTCTTAAAGAATAAAATCAGGTGCACTGTGAAGGTGCACCTGATTTCTTTATGGTTACCCGATTTCCTTGTCAATTCGGGCTTCGAGTTTGGCAATCAATTCATCAACATTGAGGTTTCCCCGCTCGGCAATCATTTCCATTGTTGCAATGGAGGACATGGTTTTAAAGAGGATGGGATTTTTTAATTTGGAAAACTTCGGTGAAAGGCTGAGCAACTCATCTTTAAGATAGGGATAATTCTTGATGAGTTCTCCAACAACGGTATCCCTTGTAATATTGGGGGTTAGTTCACCGGATTCCGAATTTTCTCCTTGTGTGCCTATAGATTCACTGGACGCAGGAACTTCATTGCTTTCCGGTCCTTGATTCCAGGAAAGAAGTCGCTGTGACCCTGTCAGGCTGCGGATTCTCGTAACATCCTGCATAACTTCCAGAACGCCCCGGAAATTATTGTTTTCATCCCGTATTGCAACAAAAAGAATATAAATGAAACGGTCTCCGAGTTCCAACCAGAACTCCGCTTGATCCTCTTTTCCATTTTTAAAGGCCTCAATAATCTCTTTGACTGTGGAAACGCTTTCCCTGGGGTGGCAATTTTCAACTTTTCGGTCGATGACACCGGGACTTCTGGGGAAAACACGATGGGGGGTATCGCTATAAAACTTCACCAATTCATGTTCATCAACAAAAGACAAATCCACGGGGAGGTTCTGAAAAATCAAGTTGACTTGTTCCAAAGTCAGCTTTCCTCTGGTAACGTCCAAGACATGATCTTTGCCAGGAACGGAGGGATTGAGTCCATGTTTCTTCATTAGTTTTTTCAGATCATCCATAAATGAACCGCTTTCCTGATCAGCTTCCCGGGATGGTTGTGAAGCTCCATGATAATCCTTTGGTGTAATTCCGAAAGCATAACCGATTTCATCATCACCCTTTCGCATTTCAATGAACTCCCTATCGGAGATCATTTTCAGTGCAGTCGGGTAGAGGACTTCCTCTTCTTTATCCATCATGTCTTCAATCAATACAAGAACATCTTTCTGTAAAGCCAAAAACTCCTTATCCCGATCATCCTCCAAAGCATCCCTGGCTTCCTTCATTTGATTCCGAATGGCATTCTCAAGACTCCACATTACCTTTGAGGGCTTGTCGAAGTCCTTATCCTCGAAACGGGGGAATAGTTGATTCTGCTTTCGGGCAAAATGGAGATGGATGTCTTCCAGCTGATCATAGAGCTCAAGCCATTGATTTTTTATAAAATTCTTCTGTAGCTGTTCATTCATTTTTGTGATCAAAACTCTTATTTCTTGTACCTCCAGGAGATAAGTGTGAATAGGATGTCCTTCAGGAAGAGACAGCTCATCTTTACGAAGCAGACCTTCAAAAATTTCCCTGATTTCTTCGATGCGCTCTGTAATTGTATCGTCGGAAATTCCATACTTCGTCAATAAATGTTCGCAAAATGCAAATTCGTCGGCAGTCACAAAATCCACAGCATTTCGAAGTTTCAGCTTTGCCTCTTCTTGTGAGATGCGATTTTTTAGGAAATCCACTTTTATTTCCATAATGCGGTCGATCTTTTTCATATCTGCCTGGATGACTTCTCCCATTTGATGATTGGAGTCATGTAAAGTACACATAAACATCTTCCTTTCATAGTCGTATAAGACAATGATAATTCTTATCAACTAAAAATACTGTGATGAGACTCACAGTTTGAAGATAAAGTGTTAAATAATCAGTTCCAGTTTTTCCGGATTTATAAGGGTAAACTGATTACGCCGGTAGGAGATGAGTCCCTCGGTTTTCATGTTTTTTAGCTCCCGGGAAAGGGAGGGCCTGGGCATACTCAAATAATCAGCCATTTCCTGCCGATTGTGAGGGACGGTAAATGTCGATGAATGAGTTTTGTGATAAAAACCTATTAAATATGAAGCGATTCTTTGGCGAAGTCGATCATAGGAAAGAATCCGCACCTTATCACTCATCATCAATACTTTATTGGAGAGAAGCCCCATCAGGTTCTTAAGAAATACATGGTTGAATCTGCAGAGTCTTAAAATCTCTTCTTCGGAGATAAAAAGAAGTGTCGTCTTTTGTTGTGAAATAAGGGCAGAGGGGTAGGTTTTGTGATCGGAAAAGATGATGACTTCACCGAAGGTTTCACTGGGAGTGATTTCAGTGATGGTTGTTTCTTTTCCTGAAAGATGAATTTTTTTCACATCAATGGAGCCTCCCAGGACAATGCCGATACCGGTACAAGGATCACCCTCCGAGGCAATCAATGCTTGTGCTGGGAAACGGCGAACTTCTGCATGAAGATGTTGAAAGATCAGTGGAAGACTTGAGGGATCAAGATTCTTAAACAAAGGGGATCGTGCGATCAGTGATAATTGTTTATGGTTCAGTGTACCGCTTTTCATTTTTTCATCCTTTCGTAACATAGGTTACCGATATCTTGCTTTCAGTATAGTAGAATTAACGTAAAGAGACAAGAGGATTGATAAAAAGGAGGATGACAAATGAACAGGAGGAGGGCTAGAGGGATAGTACAAGGAGTATTTTTACTGGGCTTTTTTTTACTTCTCACACTTCGAAGAATGCAGGCTTGGGTTATTCTATTAGGACTCGGACTTCTTTTAGGGGTATTTTGGGGCAGGGTGTATTGCGGCTGGGTTTGTCCCATGGGAACTGTAATGCGTTTTGAAACATGGATCTATCAGAAATTTGGAATAAAAAGAAAGGCTCCGGGGATGAAGCATGAGAACGGTAAAAACAGGGGATTTGTGAAAATACTGCAATTGTTATTTCTTGTGATGTTTTTCGGAGGAATGATTACAACACAGAGATTAGGCATCAGAGTGAATCTGATTGTCATCCTGGTTGGATTTGGAGTGGGGGTTTCCCTGTTTACAAAAGAAGAGTTTTGGCATCGAATCTGCCCTCACGGACTTGTCATGAGTTTGACGGCAAAAATCAAAGGGCTGAAATTGAAAAAAATGACCGTTGAAAAAGAGGGTTGCATTGGATGCGGACAGTGCGATAGGGTATGTCCAAACCTTTCAATTACAGCGGACAAAGACGGGAAGACACGACGGATTATCACGAAAGATTGTCTCGTTTGCTTTGAATGTGAGAAAGTCTGTCCCACCAATGCGATTTATTTCCGCTGAACAGAAAGATTGATTGATTTGCAGACATAATGATAGATAAATGAAATAGAAGGAGTGCTTAAAATGAAAATCATTAAGATGAAAGAAATTGAAGGAAAAAGGAATGCAAAGGGTGTGTTGGCAAAAAAACTGATCGATCATGAAAACACCAGAGTTATGAATCTAAACTTAAGCCCCGATGATCATGTGCCCCGCCATAAAGTCCCCGTTGATGTATTCTTCTACATCGTGAAAGGGAAAGGTACGATTCAGATCGGTGAAGAAAAAGCCGTTGTGAAGGCGACAGATATCATTCTTTGTCCTCCGGAAGTGGAAATGGCACTGTGGGCGGATCAAGGAGAGGAATTCATCGTCTTGAATGTAAAAACACCAAACTTTTAAGAGATCCTCCAACATTTAAAAAAGAAAAAAGAACCTTGCTATAGGTTCTTTTTTTGGTTATTGTAGAGGGAGAACCAAAGATTTCTTAGGAGGAATGGACGTTGAAAAAAATACTCGCAGTAAGCCTTATTGCATTCTTTTTTTTAGTGGCTGTCGGAGGAACTGCATTTTTGAACTCGGAAGAGATTCCTACTTTTCTCTTGCAGGAAATCACGAGTGAGTACAGAAATGATGGTGGCGTAATATCTTTAGAGGATGATGAGCTGCTTCGTCAAGCATTGAAAAAGCAGAACGTTGAAGATGAGTTGCCAGAATCTCTGGTTCGTCATGAACCCCCATATCAACTGAAATTACATTATACCTTCGGGATGGAGAGGATGTATGATCTTTACTTTGACAAAGACGAACGGGTATGGCTTTTCAATCAGAAGAAGAATTCAGTGCTGTCTTTAGATGATCCGATATTTTTTCATACCCATGAGGAATTTCGAAAGCATATTTCCGAAGAAATTCCCACAGAATCCATGGGTCTCGTCACTGAAGAAGGATCCATAGAAATCACGCCGGAGAGCCATACTGTAAAAGGATACAATGAAGGCTGGTTTGATCTTCCGACAGAAGAGCCGAGGGAAAGGATGATTATTCGAGAAGAGAATCAGTCGATGGAGCTTCAGGGTTTGTCGGAAGAAATAAAAGGAAGCTATGAAATTTCCGGGATTGGAACCCGGGAAAAGGAGATCGGATTTAAAGGAGAAATTGAAGAAGGAGTTCTTTCTCTCCCCAAAGAGAACGGAGAATATTTATATCATCTTCGTTTAAGAAAAGAAGGGGCTTCAGGATATGAGTATGAGCAGCAATTAACTTTTTCAATCTCTATTCAACGTCCCCCACGCCTCGAACTGGAAAAGAGGGTGGTGGAACAGGATGAACTAATAATGGGAAGAGTATTTAACGTAAGTTCGCTCAGGGATTTCTCGATTGAAGGGGAACTGAAAGATCAAATCAGATACTACGAGAAAGATAATTTCATCAGGTTATTTTTACCGACAAATTACCACACGCCGGTCGGTGAGAATACTATAACTTTAATTGATAAAGAAAATGAGGAAGAGCAGCAGGAATATCAAATCATGATTGAACCAAGGGAATATTTGACCCAGCATCTCAGAATTGATCCGGGGATTGAGGCTGCTACCCGGAATGAAGAGGCCTATGCTGAGAGCGCTCGCTACTACCGACCTGTTTTTTTGGAGAGCAGTGGAGAGAAGTATTATGAGGAAGACTTTATCCTTCCGGTTGGGGGAAGACTCACCACTGAATTTGGAGAAAAGAGGCGGGTAAATGATCAAATGACATCCTATCGACATAACGGTATTGACATTGCTGCTCCCTTAGGAACTGAAGTTAAAGCGACAAATAACGGACGGGTTGTGTTGTCGAGGGAGTTTATCATGCAGGGGAATACCATTATAATCGATCATGGATGGGGTCTTTTATCCGTGTATCTTCATTTGAACCATCTGGAGGCAGAAGAGGGAGAAATGGTGGACAAGGGACAAGTAATTGGGACTGTAGGATCAACAGGCTTTTCCACAGGTCCGCATCTGCATTTTACGATTTCCTATTTCAACACACCATTAGAACCAGGGTATTTTATACAGGGACGACCCTATCGAAAAAGTGAAGGCATCCACCTTCTTCCTTAAGGGAGATGCCGTTTTGTTCAGTAAACAGGCTGAAAGGATTCGCCTTCGATTTCCGTGAGGACTTCGTTGTGTTTCAGAAAGGGGAAAGTAAAAGGGCTGTTATAGAAGGCACCAAGTATGATCCCTTTTGAAACATATTTGCGCTCTAGGAGAATGTTCTCAAGAACCTTCTTATACTTCTCCAAATTTTCAAAGGATTGAGCTCCACGATAGCGATGAACAATATAGACTCCACCATTTTTTTGAACAAGAGTCAATTGAGGATCTTTCGGTTGAGGTGGTTTTTCAATGCTCCGGGGTATAACGAAAGACATTCGGAATGCGGCTGAATCTTTTTCCTGGAATACCGGAGTAGTCATTGCAATTTTTTTTCCGTCGTCGTTTTGTCCCTGAATGTAATTAAACAGTGCTTGGAAGGCCGTTGTACTGTCTGAATCACCGTAGCTTTCAAATTGGACAAGTTTGAAAGACGGATATTTTCTTACCTCAAATTTTTCCTTTTTCATCAACAGTTCATAGTGAAGGGATTTATAGGACATGTGAAAACCTCCTGATTAATAATCTTTCTTTCATTATACTATAAACGAAAGAAAAGAAAATAGAAAATTAGATTTTTTCTAAATACTTAACAATTATTGTTAAGACGAATTAACGAATTTTCATTTTTTTGCAGAATAAAATGGGCGCATTTTTGAGAAAAATGTGTTATAATATACAATGGTCTAAATAATATTATTTATCTATGAGGCAGGTGTGAAATATGGATCGGACAGCTTTAATCAAAAGTCAAAACCGGCTAGTGGTTCAACTTTTATGGATTGCATCGGTTTTAGTATTTTTAAACAACTTGTTAAGCGTGAGGGATCCCATTGCGGGAGCAATTATTTTATTTGCTTGTGGAGGCTTAGCCCTAATCATGTCCTATGTGGTCTACACTAACCGAATGATCTATACAGCAAAATACTTGGCACTGGCAGGGATTCACTTAACTGTATTTGTCTTTATTGAATTTACTCCGGGACTCCTCTCTTATTTGGCGATCTATATCGGGCTTTTCATCCTTGGAATTTATCAAGAGGAGAAGCTGATCGCAATGGCAGGCGCATTGAGTGTTGGAGTTTCAACCTATGCATTCTTCTTTCACCAGGAGTTGATTTTTCATGATCGCTATCACAACCTCTGGTCTATGGTTTCGTTAAATTTCTTTATCGTCCTGGCATGCTGTCTTTTGATCCTGCAGGCTCAATTTGGATATCGCGTTCATCGGGATTTTGGGAGAGACGAAAACCAATAAGCACATGAAGTTGAGTTTATCTATTCTGCTCTGATTTTCACTTTCTTTTCAGGAAGCGGGAACCGGAGCTTTTTTATTCCGTCATGGTGATGACATATATAATCGATACCATAAATGTAGGGGAATCAGTAAGGGGGATGACGGGAAATGAAAAACAAGCAAAAACCATCAAATATTAAGTATGTATTAATGATGAGAATACTCTTGATCATGACAATTGTGGTGATTGTTAATGAAATGTTGTTTCGCTTCAGCGTTCTTGAGGTGATCCAATGGGTTTTTTACCACCCGCTTTTGTTTGTAATGAATATTGCTTTTCTGGTCGGTCATACGGCTCTTTTAATTCTACTCTTCAGAAGAGTTTATGGAGCGATCTGGTTTGTAGGAATAACAGCCCTGATCCTGGGGGTAATAAATGCAAATAAAGCATCAATCAGGAGTGTTCCCCTCATTCCTCAGGATTTTGCATTAATCCGGGAACTGTGGGTTCTTTTACCGGAATTTTTCAGCCCCCTTTGGGTTTTTCTGGTTGTATTATCAATTCCCTTAGGTTACGGAATCTTTATCTTAATGAAAAAATTAGTGGGCAACCATGGATCAATATTTATAAAAAGATCAATGGCGATTCTTCTTGTGGTGAGTCTCGTAATTCTGGCCATCGGTCAAGTTCTCTACACGAAAGATCTTGATCCTTGGAAAACAGGGATTATTTATTCCATGTCCAGTTTCACAAGACCGGAACCGGAGGTTGAAGACCCGGAAATTGAGGAAGAGGCAGAGAGCTTTCTGGATGAAGTTGAGAATGATATGGACCACAGACCCTCCCGGGTAAAACCCAATGTGATCATTCTTATGAGCGAGGCTTTTTGGGACGTCAATCGATTAAATGTTGATTTTTCAGTTAATCCGGTGGAGCATTTTCAAGAGCTGCAGTCTGAAGGGGTAACAGGAGAGATTTACGTTCCCGTATTTGGAGGAGGCACGGCAAATACTGAGTTTGAAGTGTTAACGGGACTGACATTGAAAAATTATCCCGCTGATTATCATATTGTTTATAGAGAAAACATAAAGGATAAAACCGAAAGTTTAGCATCGATATTTAGTGACGAAGGATACCGTTCAATTGCAATCCACCCTTATTACCCGTGGTACTATCAGAGAGATGAGGTATTCCGGTATTTCGGATTTGAAGAATTTATCTCCATTGAAAATATGGTAGAGGCTCAGGAGTATGGACCTTTTATTTCTGATGAGTATGTAACGGATCTACTGATCGAACAACTGGAGAAAACAGAAAAACCTTTGTTCCTCTTTAGTGTAACCATGCAAAACCACGGACCATACAATGAAGAACGTGAAGAACCATGGCTGAACATCGAAGGGGATCTGGACGAAAATTTAATGAGTATTCTTCGAACCTATTCTCAGGGTCTTTATTATTCTGATCAGGAACTGAAGAGGTTAGTGGAATATCTTGATCAACATGACGAGCCAACCCTTCTCCTCTTCTTTGGGGACCACTTGCCGATGCTTGGAAACAATTATGGTGTCTACCGCCAATTGAATTATATCGGAGAGGAAACACAGGAGGAACTGCAAGGGGATTTGCGTCTAAGAACGGTACCCTACGTGCTCTGGGCGAACTATCCCATGGAACACAGGGAAATACCTCTAATGAATGCGTCATATCTTGCCCCCCTGATCCTGGAGAAAGCAAAACAACCATTGCCGACTCATATGCAAGGGATCAGAAACCTCTATGAAAGAATGCCCTTCTTTAAGAGGGACTACGGAATGACAGCTGAAGGGACTCTCTATGAACACACTTCTGATGAGTATCAGGAAGTATTAACGATCTACAGAATGATCAATGAACGAGTGATTAATCAAGGCTGGGAAATTGAATAAGCACCCTTGCGGGGGTGTTTTTTCACGATCATGAGGGGAATAGCAACAAGCTGCTTTGATATGCTACACCTAAAGAAGTTGAGAGGAGAGGATCAGATAAAATGAAGGAGTTAAAAAAGAGCCGTTTGGGGCGAATAGATGGCCAGGAAGTGACCTCATACATCCTTGATATAGGAGGAGATCTGGTTTTAGGGGTTATTGATTATGGACTGGCGATTCAATCACTGAGTTATCTTGGAACAAACAGAATCCTTTCATTTGATAATCCGAAGGATTTCTTAAGGAAGGACAATTACTTTGGGAAAACCCTGGGTAGGGTTGCTGAGAAAATTTCAGGAGGAATGATTAGAATTGACGGGATCGAATATCCTTTAGATAAGAATCATGGTGAAGACTGCCTAAACGGTGGATTTTGTGGGTTTTCAAAGCGAGTTTGGAGCTTCGAAGGCTGTCGATTGGAGAAAAATGGAGATGAAATCGAAAAAGGGATATTGGAGTTTTCACTGAAGAGTTCGGATATGGAGGGGGGCTTTCCGGGAACGATCGAGATGAATGCCAGACTCAATCTATCCCATCAAGGGGAATTTACTGTGGAATATTATGGTAATACCGACAGAAAAACTCCGCTTGCAGTAACAAATGAGCTGTTCTTTAATTTTCATGAGGACAAATCTCTCTCAATTCTTGACCATGAACTATGGATCAATAGCCATGAGTACCTGGTTCTTAACGAGAAAAGGCATCCAAAATTTTTTACACATGTCGATGGATCTCCTTTCGATTATCAATCTCCCAGAACCTTGTTTTCAGGAATTGAGGAGCTGAAAAATGACGGCGAGAAGGGACTGGAGCATCCCTTTATTCTCGATTCCGATGAGAGGGTCGTAACCTTATCATCAAAGATGTCCGGGGTTGAACTGAAGGTTATAACAACTGAGCCCGTTGTTCTGATTAATACAGGAAATGATCTTGAAAAAAGAATGAACATGGAAGGTGGGGTATCGGCCTTTCCCCATCAGGGAGTCGCGATTAAGCCTCAGTGGTTTCCCAATGCCTTGAATACAGAATTTCTCCCGGACAACCTCTTCAACCCGGAGGATTCCTATTATACGAAAAGAATTTACCGGTTCTCAAAAGTAGAAAACGATCAATATTCGGAAAAATAAATATTAGCTACAATGTATAAATATATATTGACATAGCAATTCAGCTCTGGTATGATAATTGAAATCATAGGATCTTTTAAAATAGTCCAGAGAGGCTAACAAGGATTTTTATAGAATATATACATTCTATTTCCTTAAAGTATCGATAAGCCTTGTCCGTAATCTTTGGACAGGGCTTATTTTTATGGGAGATCGAAATTGTGATGATGACGATCCGGATCTTACGATAATTCTTATAAGGAGGAAGAGGCATGAAGGCGAAACTTGTTTTGGAGGATGGGAAATCCTATTCCGGCGAGTATTTCGGCAAGACGGAAGAAGTGGTGGGTGAAGTGGTTTTTAACACCGGGATGAACGGATATCAGGAATTGATGACGGATCCATCCTATACAAACCAAATGGTGGTAATGACCTATCCTGAAATCGGAAACTACGGATTTAATGAGGAAGATCTGGAATCAAAGGTTCCGAAGGTAAAAGCTCTCATTGTTAAGGAGTTCTGTCTGCATCCTAACAACTATCGATCCATCGGCACTTTGGAAGAATATATGTGCAAGCATGACATTGCAGGGTTAAAGGGCGTGGACACCCGAAGTTTAACCCGTCACATTCGCAGAAAAGGTTCCATGAGAGGAATAATTCTTCCTGAAACTAAGAAAGCAGACTGGAAGAAACGGGGGATACAGGACAAAATTAATAAGATGAATAATCCTGTCGATTCGGTTACGACAAAAAGTGCATACTGTCGGGGAAATGTATCAGGTGCACCGATAGCGGTAGTGGATTTCGGAATTAAAGAGGGGATACTTAAAGAATTGGAGAAGAGAGGATTTAAAATGATTGTCTACCCTGCAAAGACAAAAGCCCTGGGGATCTTAGCCGAAGGGCCAAAGGGAATTGTATTGTCTAATGGCCCGGGAAATCCCAAAGACTTACCTGAGGTGGTTCATGAGCTGAAAAGCCTGATTCAATCAAAAATTCCAATCATGGGAATCTGTCTCGGTCATCAACTCCTGACACTGGCTTATGGTGGAGAAACGGTCAAACTGCCCTTCGGTCATCGTGGAGGGAATCATCCGGTAAAAGATTTATTGACGGGACAAGTGACGATTACATCCCAGAATCATAGCTATGCTGTGGACGCTGAAAAAGTACCGAAAAACATGATGGTTACCCACATTAATCTAAACGACGGGAGTATAGAAGGGCTCTGCCATCGAAACGATCCTGTATTCTCGGTACAATATCATCCGGAAGCATCTCCGGGACCGATGGACTCAAATCAACTCTTCGATCGCTTTTATGAAATGACTCAAAAGAGAGGAGGGAAAGTATGCCTGTAAATTTAAATCTTAAAAAGGTTGCGGTAATTGGTTCCGGTCCCATTGTTGTGGGTCAGGCAGCAGAATTTGACTATGCAGGCACTCAGGCCTGTTTGGCATTAAAAGAAGAGGGAATCGAAGTGGTACTGATCAACTCCAATCCGGCTACAATCATGACAGACACTAAAATTGCGGACCGTGTATATATGGAACCGTTAACACCTGATTTTGTTAAGAAGATTCTTCGGAAGGAACAACCGGACGGTCTGCTTCCAACATTAGGAGGACAGGTGGCTCTTAATCTCGCTGTGGATCTTTCAGAAGAGGGATTTTTAGAGAAGGAGAACATTAAACTTTTAGGCACTCAATTGGATGCAATTCAGCAGGCAGAAGATCGGGATCTTTTCAACGGGATGCTTGGAAGCATTGATGAGCCTATCGCAGAGAGCAAAGTGGTAACGAATCTGAATGACGCATTGGAATATGGAGAGAAAATCGGCTATCCTCTTATCGTGCGACCGGCTTATACCATGGGAGGCACCGGCGGAGGAATTGCAGAAAACAAAGAGCAGCTAGAGATCATTGCAGCGCTGGGAATAAAGAGCAGTCGAGTCAGTCAAATTCTGGTCGAACGGTGCCTTGCCGGCTGGAAAGAAATCGAGTTTGAAGTCATCCGGGATAAGAACGATACATGCATTGCGGTTTGCAGCATGGAGAATGTGGATCCCGTCGGAGTCCATACCGGAGACAGTATTGTTGCCGCACCAAGCCAAACTTTAGCGAATCAAGAGTATCAGCTTTTGCGGAGTGCATCGCTAAAAATCATCAGAGCTTTAAAAGTGGAGGGTGGATGCAACGTCCAGTTTGCGTTGGATCCCGAAAGTATGGACTATGTTGTTATCGAAGTAAATCCCCGGGTCAGCCGATCCAGTGCTCTTGCCTCAAAAGCTACAGGATATCCCATTGCACGAGTTGCAGCAAAGATAGCTGTGGGACTGACTTTGGACGAAATTCCGAATCCTGTAACAGGAATTGGGCATTCCGCCTTTGAACCAAGTTTGGATTATGTAGTGGTGAAAATACCACGATGGCCGTTTGATAAATTTCAACTGGCGGATCGAAAGCTAGGAACCCAGATGAAGGCCACAGGAGAGGTTATGGCCCTGGACCGAAGTTTTGAAGGAGCTATGATGAAAGGGATTCGGGCTCTGGAATTGAATCGGGAAAGTATTCTTTTGCCTGAGTTGGTTGCACTGGGAAAAGATGAGTTATTGAGACGAATCGGGATGAGAGATGATGAGCGGATTTTTTATATCGCAGCCGGAATTTTCCTCGGCGTGAGTCTTGATTGGATTCATGAGAAAACAGGTATGGACTACTTCTTTTTAAGAAAGATCGAAAAACTGGTTGAGACGGAAAAGGAAATCCAATCTTTCGGGCAGGGGGAATTTGACCGGATTCCCAAGGAACTTATAAAAAAAGCCAAAGCACTGAATCTTCCGGATTCAATCCTTGCGCATTATTTGGGAATGCATGAAACTGATTTTCGGACACTGCGAAAGAAGCATGGAGTTGCGTGTTCTTATCATATGGTGGATACCTGTGCAGGAGAATTTGAAGCAAAAACCCCCTACTTTTACGGGAGCTACGAAGGTGAAAATGAGGCAATACCCTCAAAGAAGAAGAAAGTATTGATACTAGGTTCAGGACCCATTCGGATTGGACAGGGTGTGGAGTTTGATTACTGTACGGTTCATGCTTTGTGGACATTGAGAGAGTGTGGAATTGAGTCGATCGTGATCAATAATAATCCGGAAACGGTCAGCACCGATTATAACTCATCGGATCGCCTGTATTTTGAACCTCTTACAGCAGAGGATGTCTTGAATGTGATCGATATCGAGCATCCCGAGGGTGTGATTATTCAGTTTGGTGGACAGACGGCGATTAATCTTGGAGAGGTACTTGAAAAATTCGGGGTGAAGATTCTTGGTTCTTCCGTGTCATCGATTGATTTAGCTGAGGATCGGGACAAGTTTAATCAACTGATGGAATCTCTGGATATTCCCATGCCTCAGGGGAAAACTGCAAAATCTCAAACAGAAGCTCTGGATGTAGGAAAAGCCATCGGATATCCCCTTATGATTCGACCTTCCTATGTTCTGGGTGGACAAAATATGGGGATCATTCATACAGCGGAAGAGTTGGAACGGTATATTAAGAATGCAGTGTTTGTTTCACCAAAACACCCCGTGTTGTTGGATCAATACCTCCAAGGGATGGAGGTGGAGGTGGATGCCATCTCTGACGGGAAAGAGGTATTTATCCCTGCAATCATGGAGCATGTTGAGAGGGCAGGGGTCCATTCGGGGGACAGTATCGCTGTGGTTCCACCATTCCGCCTTTCTGATGAGATGAAAACCGGACTTTATCAGAGCACGCGTAAAATTTCACGAGCTCTCGAAATTAAGGGGCTGATCAATCTTCAATTTGTGATCCATAAGGACAAGATTATTCTCCTGGAAGTAAATCCCCGGGCCAGCCGGACGGTTCCCTTTTTAAGCAAAATCACGGGAGTTCCCATGATCTCCATGGCAACAAAGGTTGCTTTGGGAGAAACATTCCATGAGTTGGGAATCAAAGAAGGGATTGCTGATGAAATCCCCTTCTTCGGTGTGAAAGCACCGGTATTTTCCTTCTCGAAACTCATTTCTGTAGAACCCTCTCTGGGACCTGAAATGAAATCTACAGGGGAGTCCATCGGAATGGAGATCTCATATCCAAAAGCACTCTATAAAGCACTTCTGGCATCGGGGATTAAGGTCCCCCTTGATGGAAGCTTACTTGTTACAATTGCAGATAAGGATAAGGATGAGGCGATACCAATAATTAAAGGGTATCATGGGAAAGGCTTCAGGATCTTTGCAACCCATGGCACTGCAGAGAAATTGAAGGAAAAAGAGATTCCATTTGTTGAAATCGGAAGAGTTGGAGAAGAAAGAAAAAATGTATTGGATCTCATTAGAGACGGGAAGGTGGATATGGTAATTAACACTCCCGCCAAAGGCAACCAGACGAATAGGGATGGATTTAAAATTCGTCGAGCCGCTGTGGAAGCGGGGATTCCATGTATTACATCAATGGATACCGCAGAAGGGATTTTAAGTGTCATCGAAGCATTATCACTGAATCTGATGGAAATACATGAAACCTTGTCATAGAAAAAGAAAAAGATCTGTGGTAAAATCTATTTAGCATTTCGAAATAGTTGTTACGAAAAAAAGACAAGGGGATTTTATTAATTATGACGAAACGGGAAAAGCGCCGGCAATTTTTGCTGAACAACGAAAATCTCTATTTGAACGCACTTTTTTTAGCTTGGCCCATTGTTTTGCAGTCTTTACTCCAGGTATCCATCGGTACAATTGATATAAAAATGGTCGGGAATCTGGGAGTGGATGCCATTGCCGCAGTAGGGGCCGGAAGAAATGTGGTGATGGTTATTATGGTGATCGTTATTGCAATTTCCACTGGAACCACTGCTATGGTTTCCCGTTATGTGGGCAGGAATGAGGATGAAAATGTTTCCGTATCTGCAGGGCAGTCGTTCTTTCTTTCAGTGATGGCTTCAGTGATTATGATTCCCCTGGGTTTATTTACAAACCAATGGATTTTAGGATTTCTTGGGGTCAGTGAGAGGGTCTTGGAGTTGGCAACCAGTTATATGGTGGTGTTTTTCTGGTCAGTCCCCTTCTTCTTACTGAACTTTATAGGGAGAGCAATTTTCCAGGGGGCGGGGGATACTAAAACTCCCTTGATCATCGATATTATCATGAACGTATCCAATGTGATTTTTAATTATTTCCTCATTTTCGGAATTTGGATTGTACCGGAGCTGGGGGTCATGGGAGCTGCCTTGGGAACTGCTTTATCCCGGGTTTTGGGAACGGCATTGGGATGGGGAGCGTTAATGAGTGGACGTTTTGCAGTGAAGGTAAAGCTGGAGCATATGATCAATCCCCGATGGGCCTTGTCGCGGAGAATGATTGAAATCGGATTTCCAGCTGCTTTGCAAGGGGTCACCCGGAACGTTACCACCTTTATTCTTTTTGCAATTCTTGCAAGAACCGTTCATGCCGAGGCCGCGATTCCCGCTTTTGTGATTGGCACGAATCTCAATCAATATGCCTTAATGCCGGGACTTGCAGTAGGAACTGCTGCAGCCACTCTTTCGGGCATGAATATCGGGGCGAATAAATTAAAAAGGGCCGAGGAAAGTGGAATAAGCTGTGTTGTAGTAGGGGCAGGGTTTATGATGTTTTTTGCCTTTCTTTTTGTGATTTTTGCGGAACCCCTGATTGGGTTCTTCCTGGATGAGTATAATCCCGAGGTGATTCGTATCGGCCGTAATTTTCTCTATATTATTGCTTTATCCGAGCCCTTTCATGCAACAACGATTATTCTTTCCCGAACGATGCAGGGAGCGGGATATACAAAATTTCCTTTTTTCATCACTTTGATCTCCTGGTTAGTGATTCGTGTGACACTGGCTTTATTCCTCGCTTTTTCTCTGAATCTCCAGGCCACGGGAGTTTGGCTTGCAATCAGTATTTCTACTGTGATTTCTGCGTTGATGGCAATTTATCTGTTCCGTCTCGGTCATTGGAAACGCGTGGAACTCCATCCTGAAAAGAAGCCATTGAGAACGTGAGCGAAGGCTCTGTTTGAGAAAAAATGATCAAAGATAGAGGAGATTTCCCGGTCTTTATCGAATAGAAATAAGAACAGTAGAATTGGCGGATAAAATGATTGAGGAGGATGCGAATGGAAAAAATAGGAGTTTTAGGTGCCGGAGTAATGGGCACAGGAATTAGTCAGGCTTTCGGTATGAAGGGTTTTGAAGTTGTTGTACGGGATCTTTCCGAAGCTTCAATGAGTAAAAGTCAAAGAGCCATTGAGAAAGGACTCTCAAGACTTGTAGAAAAAGGAAAACTGGAAGCGAAGGTGAAAGAGGAAACATTAAAAGCCATCGTATATACGGAGAAGCTCAAAGATCTGGAAGATTGCGATTTAGTGATTGAAGCAGCCACAGAAAACCGGGAAGTAAAAAAGTTAATTTTTCAGGAGCTGGATGCAGTTTGTATGGAACATACCATTTTTGCAACAAACACATCATCTCTTTCCATTACTGAAGTGGCCAGTGTGACCGGACGTCCGGAAAAAGTGCTGGGCATGCACTTTTTTAACCCGGTGCCGGTGATGAAGCTTGTAGAGGTCATCAAAGGAGTGGCGACCGATGATGAGATCAAGGAGCAGGTGATGGAGTTGGCAAGAGAAATCGGCAAAACTCCGGTGGAAGTGGAGGAAGCCCCGGGCTTTGTCGTCAACCGGATTCTTGTTCCCATGGTCAACGAGGCTGTGGGAGTCTTGGGAGATGGAGTGGCCTCGAAGGCAGATATTGATGCGGCAATGAAGCTTGGGGCAAACCACCCGATCGGTCCCCTTGCTTTAGGAGATCTGATAGGGCTTGATGTCTGTCTTGCGATAATGGAAGTTCTTTATGAGGAGTTTGGAGATAGCAAGTATCGACCCCACCCTCTTCTTCGTAAAATGGTAAGAGGAAACCTGCTGGGAAGAAAAACCGGTGAAGGATTTTACAAATACGAATGATGTATTTCAAAAAGAAAAGAGAAAAGGCTTCTGCCTTTTCTTTTTTTGTTTCATCCGGGAATGGAAAGGATTAATCAACAATCCTGAGGGTATGAATGGGAAAAATGGACGGAAAGGATGAACACATATGGACGGGCGTAAAATGAGAGAAAGTGAAGTGAATATGGGGCATTTAATGCAACCCAATCAGGCAAATGTGGCAGGAAATGTTCATGGCGGAGAAATTATGAAATTAATGGACAATACCGCGGGGATTGTTGCTCATCGGCACTCAAGAACAAATGCTGTTACAGCAAGGGTGGACGAACTTGAGTTTATGAAACCCATTCACATTGGCGACTATGTCACATTCAGGGGTAAGCTCACCTATGTGGGAAGCAGCTCAATGGAGGTACTCGTGGAAGTTTTCGTGGAGGACCTGAGCAAAGAAGGAAGCCCCGAACGAGCTCTTCGAGGGTACTTCACAATGGTCGCCCTGGGTGAAGGGAATCGACCGGAAAAAGTGCCTCGACTGATTGTCGAAACCGAAGAAGAGAAAAAAGTTTTTCTGGAAGGGGAAAAACGCTATCGGTCCCATAAAGAAAAGAAATCCCGCAGCTGATGCTACGGGATTTAATGGGATTAAAATCGGATTTCTATGGTGTGAATTTCCTCTTTCTTTCGCTCCTGTGCCTCTTTAACAGGGAAAGATTCCCCTTCTTCATGGGCATCAGTGGGAAGAGAAAGATGTTTTGCAACGACCTTTATTTCATCACCGTCCTCGTGAAGAACGATGGTCATTCGAAGGTTTGGAAACTCCATTTCTTCTCCCATAACGCTAAAGCGAACATTCATACAAGCCTGAAAGATTGCTGTGGTTTCATTGAGAATCTGCATTTCTTTTTTTCGATAAACTGCTTGGATGGGGGTCGTAACAGTTTCCAAATCACGTTTGAAAATTGCCATGCCCTCGTTTTTATTATATACCTGCTCATCAACTCCCGTACCGCATCCGTAAAAGCTCTCTGCCAAATAGGAGGCAATTCCCTTTAAATCTCTTTTCTGGAAATAAGTATCCAGATAATCTTCCAGAACAACGTTAAATTTTTTTGCAACTTCCTCTGAAAAAGAAGCCATGCTATACCCTCCCTCAAACTGATTCTTTATACAATTAAGTATTGATTGATTATTATTATATCATAAACGTATGGGTGTTTAAGAAAGATTTTGACTTTTTTCAATTATAGGAAATCAGTCTTAAGACGGAGACGGAACCGTCCTTTAATCCCTTACTGCAAATGATTTTACGAGTTATAATAAGTAAAAATCAGGGGAGGGAACTCTATGAAGAGAGGTGCGGGAGTCGTTTTATTGTCAGGAATTCTATTAATTACAGGGATCGCTCTTATTGGATGCGGTCATGGAGAGGATGTATTGACTAAGGCATTCGATCATGAAGAATACCTGCTCCTTCGGCGGGATTACTATGAGTTTGAACTGAATTCCTATTACACTGAAGAAACAAAGCACACCAGGCTGTTTAAAGGATTCAGTGGCGTTCAAACCCTTTGGGAAATAGAATGTGAAGGGGAAGGGGTTCTTCACCTTGATTTCCTCACATCGATGAAAGAAGGGGAGTTTAAGACGGTATTAATTACTCCGGAAAAAGAGATAATCCTTCTTTTTCATGATGAAAGGCAGGGAAGAAAGGAAATCACTCTCAGAGACGGAACCCATCACTTGAAAATTGTTGGAAGAGAGGCAAGCGGAACGATTGCCATTGAACTGGATTTGAAAAAGGGACAGAGAGCGAATTGACAATAAAATAAATAAACAAACTAATTTTAATAAACGTGTTTATGAACAACCTCCCTGGGTATACATTCCTTACAAAATAAAGCAAATAAAAAAGGAGGTTTTACTATGAAAATTGTTGTGGGGTACGATGGATCCGAAGCGAGTAAAAAAGCCATCGAAAAAGCAAAGGAACTGACCTCTGACTGCAAAATTTTCAAGATCACGATTCTTCATGTTCACGAGCAGGGCTCGGATAAGGAGTACACACCGGCATGGAATCTGCTTCAGCCAAAGGATTTGGAGGAAGCCGGTGAAGAGGTGTTCGGTGAAGAGCTGAAGGAACTGAATGAAGCTGCAAAAGAGATTGAAAACAGTGAAGTCGAGACAAAGGTTCTAAAGGGAAAGCCTGCTAAGGTCATTGCAGATTTTGCCAGGGAAGAAGGATATGATCTGATTATTGTAGGAAGTCGTGGCCAGAGTGGATTGAAGAAGCTGTTTCCCGGAAGTGTAAGTCGGGCAGTGGTGGACAATTGTTGCGTAAGCGTTATGGTTGTAAAATAGAAGCAGCCCGTCGATAAGGAGTAATTTCTGAATCGGCGGTTTTTTTCTTTGAAACATCTCTTCCGTTTTTACATAGAAGGAAGTAAAATGGTATACTATGAAAAAGACCATAAGGAGGGGTTTGATTGGCAGATTATCATATTCAGAGATTGATGAATCCGGAGGAGGAGTTGGTTCGGAATCTATTTGAAAAAGCGGGTATGAGGTTTGAAACCTTAAACAAAGCATTTTTCACTGATGGAAATGACATTCTCCTGGTGGCTTTTGAAAGCGAGGAAAAGAAAGAAGCTCTTGGTTTTTTATATGCCTATGTTCTAAAGCAGATGCAATCATTAGAGTCTTTGCTGTTCCTCTACTCCATTGATGTTTTTAAGCCCCACCAAAATCGCGGGATTGGTACGGAGATGATTGAAACACTTAAAACTATAGGAGTTGAAAAGGATTGCTCTGAAATTTTTGTCATTACCAACGATGATAACGGACAAGCTAAATCTCTTTACAAAAAAACCGGGGGAGTCAGGGAAAATGGTGATGATGCAATCTTTCTATATGATTTAAAATTGCAAAAAGAAGATCTTCCACGGGACAAAGAGGAAGATCGTGAAGATCAATTTAACGGTTAAATCTTTTCGACAAAGGCCATTTTTGGTTGATTACAGGTAGGGCACTTCCAATCTTCCGGCAAATCGTCAAATGAAGTGTCGGCAGGGATTTCCCGAATGCGATCACCTCTCTCGGGTCGATACGTATAGCCACAAACCGTACAATTATAATGATTCATTATGAACTCTCCTTTCAGTGGGAAGAGAAAACGTTCAGCCTTCCAATGGTGATGAAATTATACAGTGAAATGAAGGAAAAATCAATACTGGGGGAATTTGATGTTAGCGAAGGATAAACAACGGGCTTCTGTGATCGTACACAGGGTGGAACCTCTTGAAGAGGGAGAGAAACTGAAGATTTTTTTAAGGGACAACTATGGAATTTCAACCAGACTGCTGAATAAAATTAAAAAAGGCAGACAAATCATGATCAACGGCAGGTATGCAAAGTATCATCATATACTGAAGGAAGGTGAAGAGATCACGATCGATATGAAAGAAAACCCCAATGACTATGAGGCAATTCCCATGGATCTTGACATTGTCTATGAGGATTTGGATCTTATGATTATCAACAAGCCTCCCGGCATTGTTGTCCACCCGACAAAAGGAACAAGGGGTCCTACGCTGATCAATGGCATTGTCGGGAAGTTTATCGACCAGGATCTTTCAATGAAGGTGCGGTTTGTCAATCGTCTTGATATGGACACATCGGGACTCTTGATCGTTGCAAAGAATCCCTTTGCCCATTTTGATATGATGAAGCAGATGAAGGAAGGGGATGTAGAGAAAAAATATCTTACTTGGGTCCATGGGAATGTGAAGAATGATCATGGAGTGATTGATCAGCCGATCTATAACCCGGAAAACAGTCAGGGCAGACGGATTATTCATGAGAAGGGACAGATATCCAAAACAGGATATATGGTTTTGGAGCGCTTAAAGGAAAGAACCCTGATGGAAGTACGTTTATTTACAGGGCGCACCCACCAAATCAGAGTTCATCTGGCCTCCATCGGTCATCCGATTATCGGGGACTCTCTGTATGGTGAAGGGACCGACGGATTTCCCCGACAAGCACTCCATGCTTACTCCCTGGAATTTTACCAGCCACGCTTCCGTGATGCGATCCTGATCGAAGGGGAGATGCCCGAGGATATGAAAAGGCTCTCCCTTATGGAGAATCACTAATAATTGAAAACTCTGTTGTTTTATGATACTCTAGGAATAGATTCGTTAAAGGAAAAACACATACGATTTGATCATTTCCGAGTAGTGATACCTAAGGCTTTGCTATGGTGAAACTACCATCGGGTAAGGGGAGAAATTCCTTTGCCTCCCAGACTTGGAAAGGAAATTTGCTTTTTTTAGAGAAAGCTGATCCGTTTCCGGGTGAGCTTTTTTTGATGGAACTGATGGAGGGATGGATCCAATCGAAAAGGAGGGCACTATGGAGCTGCTGGATACAAAAAGTGTAAGAGACGTATTAAAGGAAGTGAAAGAGAGCTTTCGGGATTTACCCGTTGATTCAGAAATTCTTTCTATTGAAAAAGCGAGAGGGAGAATTCTTGCAGAGGATATTGTGTCAAAGGAGAATATCCCTGAATTCAATCGATCCACAGTTGACGGATACGGTGTGTATCATAAGGATACCTCCGGCGCAAGTGATGCTTTACCGACCTATCTCCAACTGAAATTTTCTGTAGAAATGGGGAAGGAAGCCAAGGATGCAATACGTCCGGGTGAATGTGCCTACATCCCTACAGGAGGAGTGATTCCCGAAGGGGTAGACTCTGTTGTGATGGTTGAATACACTGAGGAATTTGATGAGGAAACCATTGGTATGAAGTCCAGCGTCGCTCATCTTGAGAATGTTTTGGAAAAAGGGGAAGACATCAGACAGGGAGAGGCGGTTTTCAAAGAGGGACATCGGCTGAGAAGTCAGGATATCGGTCTACTGGCGGGTTTGGGAATTGAGAAAGTCAGAGTCTATGAAAGAATGAAAGTCGGGATTCTTTCCACCGGAGATGAAATCGTTGAAATTCATCAACAGCCGGGGATCGGAGAAGTCCGCGACATGAATCGGTTCAGTCTTATGGCTGCATTGGATAGAGACGGCTTTCTTCCTGTGAACGGCGGGATCATTTCCGATGAGAAGGAGCAGCTTCAAAAGAAGATGAAGTCTCTGTTGGAGGAGTGTCATCTTGTTCTGTTATCGGGGGGAAGCTCCATGGGTGAAAAGGATTATACGAAAGAAGTGATTAACGGGCTCGGAGAACCGGGAGTGTTTATCCATGGTGTTTCGATGAAGCCGGGAAAACCGACAATTATCGGGAAGGTAGAGGGAAAAGCTGTCATCGGTCTTCCTGGTCAACCGGTTTCAGCCCTGATGGTTTATGAAGTGCTGGTAAAAAAAATTGGTAATATTAAAGACAGGAATCCAAGGCAGGAACCCTATATCATCGGGGAAATGGATCGGAATTTCCCATCTGCGGCAGGCAGAAGTCATTATTTTATGGTAGAAATGTATAAGGAGGATGAAATAACAAAGGTGACACCGGTGTATGGCAAGTCCGGTACTTTATCGATGATGGGGAAAGCCTTCGGTTATGTGATCATTCCTCATAATGATGAGGGGCTTAATAAGGGTGAGAAGGTCATGGTGTACCCTTTAAGATAAGAAAAATACTCCATTTAAAGGAGGATTCTGAGATGGAAAAGAATCAGAGAAACATTTACTTAAAAAGTGTGGAGTTTGAAGAGGCACTGAAGTCCTATCGTGAAGCTATTGAGAAGCGGGGAATCCGACGGCGAACCCGACGGATTTCTTCAAAGGAAGCTCTTCATTTTGTGACGGCAGAGCCTGTATTTGCGCTGGACTCCTCTCCAAACTTCAGTGCAGCGGCAATGGATGGCATCGCCACTGTTTCCCATAAGACCATGGGGGCATCGGAAACCCGTCCGGTCTTTCTGAAAGAAGAAGAGGATTTTGTCTATATCAATACCGGCGGAGTAATTAAGCACCCATACGACACCGTGATTATGATCGAGGATGTTGTGGAGCTGAATGAAGGACAATTGGAGATTCGGAAAAGTGCTCCTTGCTGGCAGCATATTCGTGAAATTGGAGAGGATGTTGTTGAAGGAGAGTTGATTCTTCCCTCCCGGCACAGAATCCGGTCAATGGACATTGGAGCCATCCTCGCAGGGCGAGTAAAAGAAATTACTGTGTATGATCCTCCGAGAGTCGGTATTCTTCCCACAGGAAGTGAAATTACTGATGTGGAAGCCCCCAAAGCAGAAGGACGAATTATCGACTCCAATTCCCACATGTTCCGGGGAATGGTGGAAGAGGTCGGAGGGATTGCAAAGACTTATCCGGTGACACCTGATCATTACGAAGCCCTGCGGGAACAGATTCTTAAAGGTGTTGAGGAAAACGATGTTTTTGTTATCAATGCAGGATCTTCAGCGGGAAGCAAGGATTTTACCGCATCGATTATCAGAGAACTTGGCGATGTACTGATCCATGGTGTAGCAATTAAACCGGGGAAGCCGATTATTCTTGGGTTTATAAATAATAAACCGGTCATAGGTATACCGGGATATCCTGTTTCCGCTTATGTGGATTTTAAGTATTTCGTCGAACCCATCCTTCTATTTCTCATGGGAATAGGGGAAGAACACAAAGAGATGATTATGGCACAAATGACACGAAGGGTGGTATCCTCTCTGAAACATCTGGAATTCGTGCGGGTAAAGCTTGGATTCGTCAAGAACCGTTTCGTGGCAACTCCTTTGAATCGGGGAGCAGGAGTGAGTACCTCCTTAGTGAAGGCTGATGGAATGATGCCGATCCCCAAGGGAAAAGAGGGATTTGATCAGGGAGAGCAAGTTTCCGTGGAGCTATTAAAACCAAAGGAAGCCATAAAAAATACCATTGTTTCTGTGGGGAGCCACGATGTGGTCATGGACCTTATTGGGGATTATCTCCAATCCGGTTCGGGGAAAACTCGACTTTCCTCTGCCCATGTGGGGAGTTTTGGAGGAATCCTTGCGTTAAAAAATCGAGAGTGTCATATAGCACCAATGCATATTCTTGATGAAAAAGAAGGCACCTACAATGTGGAACGGATAAAAAAATCACTGCCGAATGAATCCATTGTATTAATTTCTTTAGTAAAAAGAAGCCAAGGTCTGATTATTCCCAAGGGAAATCCCAAGGGTATAAAAGATTTGAAGGATGTTGTACAAAAAGGTCTGCAGTTTGTGAACCGACAGCGGGGTGCAGGAACCCGAATTCTTCTGGAATTCTGTTTGCAAAGGGAAGAAATCAATCCCTGCGATCTGATCGGATATGATCGGGAGCTTACAACTCATACGAGTGTTGCGGCAGCAGTGAAGTGGGGAACTGCGGATGTGGGTCTGGGTGTTTACTCAGCAGCGAAGGCGATGGATCTCGATTTTTTACCACTTGAATGGGAATCCTATGATTTGGCAATTCGAAAAGATGATCTGGAACTAGAGATGATTCAAGCCCTTTTGATGACCCTTAAGGATCCTGTACTCAGGGAAAAAATCTTAGCCTTGGGAGGCTATAATGTGAAAACAATGGGACAAATTACCGTCATTGACTAGAAGGAGGAAGAAAAATGGCAAAAGTGGTATCAATTAATATCAGTGAAAAAAAGGGTGTACAGAAAAAGCCTGTCGAGGATGTGAATTTTATTGAAGCGAGAGGTATTGAAGGAGACGCCCATGCCGGGGATTGGCATCGGCAGGTAAGCTTACTGGGTCAGGAGAGCATCGATTATGCCAATGAGAAGGACGGACTTAACCTGGAGCCGGGAATGTTTGCTGAGAATCTTACAACGGAAGGAATTGTTTTGTATGAACTTCCCATCGGAACTAAACTCCGGATTGGTGAAACTCTCCAGGAAGTGACGCAAATTGGAAAAGAATGTCATAGCAAATGTCAAATTTTTTATCAATCAGGAGATTGTGTTATGCCCCGCGAAGGGATTTTCACCGCAGTGTTGCAGGGAGGAAGGGTTCAAGTGGGAGATCCCATTGAAATCCTCAAGTAAATGTGAAGACGGGAGGAAGCCCTATGGACAAAAAGGACGTTGCAAAGGTTTTAGAGGAAATTGGACTACTTTTGGAATTGAAAGGGGAAAATATTTTTAAAATTCGGGCATATCAAAATGGAGCAAGAACCATTGAATCCCTGGAAACGGATATCCATGAACTGGTGGCAAAGGATGAACTGAAAAATCTGAAAGGGATCGGAAAAGCCATTGAAGAAAAGGTCACTGAACTTGTAACCACAGGAGAATTGCCCTACTATGAGAGTCTAAAAAAAGAGTTCCCGGAAGGACTTTTCGATCTTTTCAGAATTCAGGGTCTGGGACCGAAAAAGGTAAAGATACTCTATGAGGAGCTGGGAATTGAAACAACAGGAGAGTTGGAGTATGCCTGCCTTGAAAATCGACTTCTGGATCTGAAGGGATTCGGGAAAAAGAGTCAGGAAAAAATTCTGCAGGGAATTGGAAATCTTAAAAAATACCAAGGTCAGCATTTGATCTCCACAGGACTTATGATTTATGAAGAGATCCTTGAGTACCTTCAAGGTGATGAGAGGATTCTTCGTCTGGAAGCGGGCGGCAGTCTTCGCAGAAAAAAAGAAATTATTAAGGATGTTGATATCCTGGCTGCGGTAGAAGAGGAACACAGGGAGGAGATCGCTGAGAAATTCCTTAAATTTCCAAGGGTTGAGCAGATAATCGGGAAAGGTTCAACAAAGATAAGTGTCGGTCTTGATGCAGGGATCAACGTTGATTTGAGAATGGTTTCGGAGGAGGAATTTCCCTTTGCTCTCCATCATTTTACCGGGAGCAAGGAACATAATACTGCAATGCGTCAGAGGGCAAAAAAAAGGAACTATAAAATGAATGAATACGGAATCTTCAAAGGGGAAGAAAGGCTTCCGGCGAAGGATGAAAAGCAAGTATTTGGGCTCTTGGGTCTTCCCTATATTGCCCCGGAAATGCGGGAGGATTTAGGAGAAATTGAAGCGGCGGAGAATAAGGAACTGCCGAAGCTGATTGAAGGAAAAAGCATTAGTGGACTTCTTCATATCCATTCCCATTATAGCGACGGAGTAAATTCCATCAAGGAAATTGCTGAAGAAGGAATAAAACGAAAATACTCTTATATCGGAATTTCAGATCATAGCAAAAGCGCTTTTTATGCCAAGGGACTCCAGGAAGAACGGATTCGAAAGCAGCATGAGGAAATCGAAAATCTTCAGGAAAAAATGGAACAGATACGGATATTAAAAGGGATTGAGTCGGATATCCTTTCAGACGGTTCGTTGGATTATGAGGACTCTGTTTTGGACTCTTTTGACTATGTGATCGCATCTGTGCATGGAAATATGAAAATGCCTAAGGAAGAGATGACCAAAAGGCTTATCCGGGCTATTGAACATCCTCAGACCAAAATCCTCGGTCATTGGACGGGTCGTCTGCTTTTATCGAGAGAAGGGTATGAGTTTGACGAGGCGGAGGTATTTAAAGCGTTAAAAGAACAGCGGGTGGCCTTGGAAATCAACAGCAATCCCCATCGTCTTGATCTGGACTGGAGAAAATGCCGGCGGGCGAAAGAATACGGCATACTGATGACCATTGATCCTGATGCCCACCGACTCAGCGGATTTGACCATGTTGTTCTGGGAGTGGGTGTGGCTAGAAAGGGATGGCTGGAAGAGAAGGATGTGCTGAACACCATGGGATACAAGGAACTGATGAACTATTGGGAGAGATGAAACAAACGCAAAAATCATCTGTGAAGTCAGGAAAAGCAAGGATTGACAGGAAAACGCTCCTGCATTCCTTGCTTTTTTTGAATGGTAATTACCGATAGCATTTTAAAGAAAATCACCGATGGAATGAGCGATTGCTTTTCCCTTTTCGAAATGCATAAAATGGGTAAAACCGATGTCCTTTAATGTGATAAGTGCTTCCTTGAAGTATGCTCCGGTACCGTCCTCTGTATGAGAATCAGATCCGAGAGTCACAATTTCTCCACCTAATTCATAATAGAGTGTGAGAAGATCCCTTGAAGGATGGAAATCTCCCAACCCGTAGCCGATTCCTGATGTGTTGACTTCCAGACCTTTACCCATTTCAATCAAAGCTCTTAAAACATCCTCTGCTTCTTTCCGGTAGTGGTGGAGAGGCAGAATCTCTTCATAAGGACCGTAGCGCTTAATGACATCCAAATGTCCCAAAACATGGAATTGGTCGAAGTTTTCGATAGCAGAAAGATAATCAAGAAAATAGTCTTTATAGGCCTCTTCCTGGGATCTTGAATCGAAAAAGTTTCCAAGGTAAAGATCTTCCCGGTCCGCTGTGTGCAGACTGCCGATAACGTAATCAAATTCATGGGATGCAAGAAGAAGCTTGTACTTTTCCGACAAATGGGGTTGCAGGCCTAACTCAATGCCTTTTAGCAGAGTAAGATCCGGCTCAAACTCCTTGTTAAGTTCATCGATCGCTCTTTGATGATCCTCGATGGAAAAAACAAGATCATTCCCTATCCCCCTGCCATCATAATCCAGATCATAATGATCGGTAAAGCAGAGAGAAATAAGTGATTTATTTAATGCATTTTTGGCGATGTTTCCCATAGTAGCTTTTGAATCCGGAGAGAATCCGGAGTGAACATGACTGTCATACATTATAAAACTCCTTTCAGAAAGACTAGCGCTCTTTATTAGTATACTGAAAGGAGCAATAGAGCACAAGAAAAAACGAAAGTTTGTAATTTATGCAAGTTGAAAACAAAATATTGCAAAAATCTTATTTCGTTAAATATTAACAATCCAGTAGAATCACAGGTATAACCTTGTAAAAACAATGCTTTTAGGAAGATTTAAAAATAATTGTTTAAAGTAAATTATGCAGGGTAACTATGGTTATAAGAATTAAAAAAAAATAAAAAATCATTTGACAAACAAATGCATGGTTGTTATAATAAACCTACAAACAAATTAAGAAGGAGTGATCCCATGAGAAACCAAAGAAAACATTTACCGAAAGTTGAAGAGAGAAAAGACTGTGGAGCAATCACATGTATCCACTGTGTTGCAAATACATGTACTCTGGAAGAGTGTGACATGTATGAAAGAAAACTGAAACAAGAAAACTAGGTTGAAAAAGCCTCCCAAATCACGTGCTATAAAAAAGAATCCTTGAAAGAGGATTCTTTTGTTTTGCAATACAATTATAAAATCATGCAAAAGAGGACCGTCAGGTCCTCTTTTGCGAGTGCAGATGATCCTTTTCTTATAATGTGTCTTTGTATTGAAGCTGGTACAGATTATGATACATTCCTTTTAAATTCAGAAGCTCATTGTGATTTCCCATTTCCTTGATCCGACCCTTATGGAGGACTATGATCTTGTCACAACTCTGGATCGTGGAGAGGCGATGAGCGATTGCAATCGTAGTCTTTCCGCGGATCATTTTTTCCATTGCATCCTGAATCAATTCTTCCGTTTCCGTATCGATATTCGAGGTGGCTTCATCAAGAACCAGCACCTTCGGATCAAAGGCTAAAGCCCTTGCAAAGGCTAAAAGCTGCTTTTGTCCTGCGGAGAGAGTTGCCCCTCTTTCCATCACCGGCTCGTCGTATTTCCCCGGCAGGCGATCGATGAAACGATGGAGATTGACATAACGGGCGATCTCCGTGACTTTATCTTTTGAAATCTCAGGATTGTTTAATGATATATTTCCCTTGATGTCCCCTGCAAACATAAATACGTCCTGCAGGACAATACCAATGTTCTCCCGAAGATCCGAGATTGAAAGATCTTTAATGTTCACTCCGTCGATCAGGATTTCCCCCTTTTGGATATCGTAGAATCTTGCCATAAGGTTGATGATCGATGATTTCCCTGCTCCTGTAGCTCCTACAAAGGCGATGGATTCTCCGGGGCGGATTTTAAAGCTGACATCCTTCAAGACCCAATCCTCATCATTATAAGCAAACCAGACATTTTTAAACTCGATATTACCTGAAAAATTCTGCAACGGCTTGGGATTCTCTGGGTTTTCAATCGTGGATTCCGTATCCAGCAGTTTGAAAATCCTCTCAGAAGAAGCCATGGAGGACTGCAGGATATTGTATTTCTCAGTCAAATTGTTAATGGGCTGGAAAAACTGCTTGATATAATTGACAAAAGCAAAGAGGATACCGAATTGAATGTTTCCCTGGACCACCTGTCCTCCACCGTACCAGATAATTATTGCGATTCCCAGAGAACGAATGATTTCCATTGAAGGACGGTAAACGGCAAAAATGAAAACCTCCCGCTTATTGGCAGCTAACAACTCTTCATTGATTTTATTAAACTGCGTAAATTGTTGAACTTCCCGTTTGAAGGTATGAATAGTCTTCATGCCTGTGAAATTTTCGCTCAAATAGGAGTTAATCCGTGCAAGCCTCAGACGAACATCCCGATATGCCTCCCGGACCTTCATTCGAAATAAATACGATGACAGAAGAAGTACAGGGAGGACTAAGAAGGATAATAATGCTAAGCGGAAACTCATAACCAGCATGACAATTACGACACCCAGCAGAATAAAGATATCCTTAAAAAGGTTCACCAGAACATCGGTATACATCTGATGCAGTGTTTCCGTATCATTGGTGATCCTGGTAACCAGTCTTCCTACAGGGTTTTTATCGAAAAATTGCAGGGACATATTCTCTACATGGCTAAAGAGCTGTTGGCGGATATTATAGATGATTTGATTGCTATAATAGTTGAGAATATAGACCTGTAGATAGTTAAGGAAAAAAGCGGAAAAAATGAGACCGAAGAAGATGATTCCTATACGATAAAGACTGGAAATATCCCTTGCGCGGAAATCCCTTATTTCATCATCGTTAAGAAGTCGGGCTTCTACTTCCTCTCCCAGATATTCGATCCGTTCATCATCAAGGAAGCGAACATCTTCAGAAAGATCCACATTGCCAAGATACTGATGGATTAGAAAAATCTCGCCGTCAATCCTCAGAAGCTGAGCTTTGTCAACCGGATCACCGATTTCTTCAATGGAATAATAACGGTTTTCGAAATACACTGCATCCTCTTCAACCTTTTCATCGTATACATAAAGGGGACGATCATAAACATTGATATGTTCGTCGATGGCCACTTGCATAAAATAGGGTCGAGCAAGTTCCACCCCCGCGATAAAGATCAGGAGGATGATACAAAAGAGTATCGCTTTCCAATAAGGTCTGGCATAACCCAGTAATCGTTTCATTAAGTTGGAATCATAGGCCTTTCCCAGGGTTTCTTCTTGATGATAATCACTCATTTGGTCACCTCCTTATTCTTCACCGGAAATTTCTTCTTCCAGCAGTTGTTTTTCATACAGTCGGGTATATAAACCCCGCCGGTTAATCAGCTCTTCGTGTGTACCTTCCTCAATGACTTCGCCTTCATCGATCACGACGATATTGTCACAGTCTTTGATGGTTGAAATTCGATGGGCGATAACGATACTGGTTTTGTCCTTCATTTCCGCCGATAGATGATGGAGAATTTTTTCTTCTGTATCAGTATCGACTGCTGAAAGAGAATCATCGAGAATCAGGATTTGCGGATTTTTAATCAATGCCCGTGCGATGGAGATTCTTTGCTTTTGACCTCCGGAAAGGGTGACACCTCTTTCTCCCACAAAGGTTTCATAGCCTTTGGGAAAATCCACGATGTTTTCATGGACCTGAGCAATCTTTGCAACCCGCCGGATTTCATCTTCCGACGCTTCATCGACACCGAAGGCAATATTCTTTGCAATGGTGGTTGAGAAAAGAAAGCTGTCCTGATCCACATATCCGATATGATCTCTCAAGGATCGAATTTTAATGGTTTCGATGGGCTTATCATCGATGGTGATGGTACCCTCATTCGTTTCAAAAAGATGCAGAAGGAGACTTGCAACCGTACTCTTTCCACTTCCGGTTCGTCCAATGACTCCCAAGGTTGATCCTGACGGTATTTCCAAATTCACATTTTTTAAGGCATACTCCTGAGAATCGGGAAATTTAAAAGAGACATTGTCAAAACGAACATCTCCACGGATTTCAGGAAGCTCCACTGCATCCTCCCCATCAATGATTTCCGGTTCCTGGGAGAGGATGGTGTTAATCCTTGCCATAGATGCCGAACCACGCTGAAGCATATTGACAACCCAGCCTGCAGCCATCATTGGCCAGATTAGAAGAGCAAGATAGGTACTGAAGGCAATAAAATCTCCCAGAGAAATATGGCGGTTTATTACAAGACTTCCTCCGTATACGATCACAATAAGATAGCTGAGAGAGGAAATAAAAAAGATCAGGGGTTGGAACAGACCAAAGATTCGGATCAAATGCATTTGTTTATTAAACACATTTTGATTCTTTTCAGCGAACTTTTGAATTTCAGGTTCTTCTTGAACAAAGGTTTTGACCACACGAATTCCGGAAAGATTCTCCTGCACAGTCTCCGTCAGTGAAGAAAAGGATTCCTGAACCATGCGGAAACGTTGATTAATTGTTTTCCCGAAACGTAATGCGGAAAAAGCTAAAAAGGGTAGAGGTAAAAGTGCTAAAAATGTGAGTCTCACGTCGGTGGTGAGAAACATCATTGTTGTGGCGATAATTGTGATGAAAATTGCATCGATAATCATGACAATCCCCGGACCGAGAGCTGCCCTCACTGCATTGATATCATTTGTTGCATGCGCCATCAGGTCACCGGTTTTACTTTTATTAAAATAATTGGTGGAGAGGGTCAGGAGATGAGAAAAAAGTTTGTTTCTCAGCTCAAACTCCAGTTTCTTCGATGTGCCGATAATATAGATCCGCCACAAAAATCGAAAAAACGCCAGGAGAAATCCGATAATCAATACATACAGCCCGTAACGGAAAATTTCCTGAGATCCCAGGACGTTTGCCTGTAAATCGTCGGTGAACCGTCGAAGAATTTCAGGAAGAAGAAGCTGCAATAAGTCCACAAAAATTAGCCATACCACGCCAAGGATATAGGCCCATTTATGTTCAATAAAAAAGTATTTGAGAGTTTTAAAGTTCTCAATCAATGATGTCACCTCCGAATAGTTTGATGCACTAAATAAATACTATTGTATACCAGGCGATGGATGAAAACAAGGGGGGGGAAACCAATTGATAGTAGAATGAAAAACTGGGTATGAGTAAAAAAGACAAAAGGGGGGATCTGTATGGGGAAAATGATTGAAATCATTTGTAATCCAAGTTCTGGAAAACAGAAATTACAGGAGAATATCAAGGAATTGAAACACCTGCTGTCTGAAGATGGACATCAGGTTGAAATCATTTATACGGAAAAGAAAGGTCATGGAGAGATTCTTAGTGAAAAAAGTGCATTGAAAAATGTGGATCTTTTGATTGCAGTGGGGGGAGACGGCACGTTAAACGAGGTGGTGAACGGTCTTATGAAAAACGACAGAAGACCAACTCTTGCGATTTATCCCACCGGTACAGTTAACGACTATGGAACGTATCTTCAAATCCCACGAAGAGTTAAGGAATTCTACGAGATGATCAATAGAGGCCGTACAGTTATGACGGATGTAGGAAAAGCAAACGACCGCTATTTCATCAATGTTGCCGCAGGGGGAACCATAACTGAAGTCGCCCATAATGTATCCTGTGAAACAAAGACTCTGCTCGGCAAGACGGCGTATTTTCTTGAAGGGGCCAGAGAAGTTCCAAGGCAAATCTTCAAAGCGGTGGAACTTACTTATAAAGTGGAGGAGGAGGAAAACACCTGCGAAGCCCTGTTTTTTCTTGTTGCCAACACCAAATATGTCGGAGGATTTCGCCATCTGATGAAAAGGGCGGAAATTAATGATGGAAAAATGGATCTGCTGATTGTGGAAAAAATGCCGGCGGGTGAGTTCTTGAACCTTTTTGTCCGTGCCCTCGGCGGATATCATCTGGGACATCCAAAAATTATTTATAAAAAAGTCAGAGGGGTGGAGATTAAAGGAAACCCTGAAATGGAAATCGATATAGACGGTGAGTATTTGGGGAAAACTCCGGTGAAGATTGATATATTTCCTCAGTCAATAAAAGTGGTGATCCCATAGAGATCACCACTTTTTCTATTGTATATGATAGTCCTTTGTGATATTTCTTTGAAATGATGAAGGGATTATGACTCTTTTTTCTGTTTCGTCTTCTGTGGAGGTTCTATATCGATGGAAGCAGAGGAATCCTTTGAATCTGTGGAGGACAACATTTTTGACTTTCCGTCAAACACGCCATTCTCGTCAACGATAAGGGTTTTTGTATCCCCGTCACCCATAAGCTTTCCTGAGGAGGTAATCCGGAGAACCTCTTTTGCCTCAATGTTTCCTTTGATTTTTCCCGCTAAATAAATCTGTTGTGCTTTTATTTTACCATTAACTTCCCCGGTTTTTCCGATGTGAACAGCACCTTCCGTGATCAAATCTCCGACAACCTTTCCGTCGACTCTTAAGGATGCCGTGCTTTTAATATTTCCTTCAAAGAGTGTGCTTTCGCCGATGACGGTATCAAAATCCGCAGATGATACTTTCGTCGTTGTATCCTTATTTTTATTAAACATGTGAACCTCCTCTTTTGTTATTTTGTCTTACTCTCTCCGGGATCCTTATCCCTGTGTCATTACTCATTACCATTATCAATAAGACTCAAGGGATCAATGGGGTTTCCGTACCGGTGAACCTCAAAATGGACATGAGGACCTGTGCTTGACCCTGAACTTCCAACATATGCAATTAACTGATTCTTTTCAACATGCTCTCCCTGGGACACCACATTTCTCTGATTATGGGCATAAAGGCTTTCATAGCCGTATCCGTGCTGTATAATGACCATTCTGCCGTACCCCGGCTGGTATCCGGAGAACGCGACTACTCCGCTTCCTGAAGAATAAATGGGTGTATTGAAGCTGTTCGCGATATCAATTCCGTCGTGGTGATGCATTCGTCCTGTAATTGGATGGCGGCGATATCCGAAGGGGGAAGAAATTCTTCCCTCGGCGGGGAGGATATTCGGTTGTGCCTCCAAGTAATCCAATTGCCCCTCCAAGTCGGGGATCAAAGATTCCATTCGTTTACGCTGCTCCAGGATTAAAGCATCCAGCAAGGATTCTGTAGGGTTCCCAATGGGTGAAAAATCATCATTGCTCCGAAAGCCTAGAACGGCAGGACCTCCTGAACGGGTCACCGGCTGATGAGCGACTTCAATGCTTGCATATTCCCTAGGATCAAGACCCACCAAATCCAGCACTTCCTTTTGCAGGTCCGCCAAACCCCGGACTTCGTTTTCCACGAGTCGGGTATATTCATGGAGCCGTATCAGTTCCTGATCCTGAAGCTTGTAATCTTCTTTTAACAATACATAAGCCCGTTCTGATTCAATGTAGGCATTTCGGTAGTTCTCTGAACGGTTATAAAGGTATGTACTAAGAAATGAAAGAATCACCAGAAGAAAAACAAGAAACCCGGTACAGGCAAAAATTGTTGCGGGCCTTAGGGAAAAACGCCTGGGCTTTGCATCCCAGTGGGGAATCATCATGAGTGTAAAGACCTTCTTTTCTTTATTTCTCATATGCCCTGAATCCTCTATTTTTTCCAGTTTCTTCATGGTTTTTCCTCCTTTCCGATCAAAAGTCAAAATTGATTATACTATAGATGGGGCAAAAAATAAAGGGGAAAGAAATTATCCCTTATCATCTTTGTGAAAATGTGTTAGAATTAATCATTATAAGACACGGGAGGTTAAAGTATGTTGAAGCTGGACTCCGACAACAAGAATCAGGACGTGATCGTCGAGATCGAAAATGAACTTCGTTATCTTTGTGGGATCATTAAGCAAAAAGGACGTGAGATGCTGGAAGATTACGAAATTACTCCGCCACAGTTTCAGGCGCTACTATATCTTGTAAAGGAAGAAAATCTAACCATCGGAGAGCTGAGCAAGAAAATGTATCTTGCCTGCAGTACGATTACCGATCTGGTTGACCGAATGGAAAAAAACAAAATGGTTAAACGGGTGAGAGACCAGAAAGATCGTAGAGTGGTACGGGTTTCGGTTCTCAGTAAAGGTCATAAAATCATTGAAAAAGTCCTCAATGCCCGAAGGGAATATCTGAGAAATATTCTCGGGGATCTGGATGACGAACAGAAAGCCTTTATTTTAGAAGGGATTTCAATGATTTATGAGCGGACTGGGGAGAACAACAACAAGTAAGGAGGCTTATATGATTACTCGAGAGAAAATTGACCGTATTAATGTTCTTGCGAAAAAGGCCAAAGAAGGAACATTGACGGAGGAAGAGTTGAAGGAGCGGGAACGTTTACGGAAAGAATATATTCAAGCTTTTCGCAAGAGTGCCAAACAGCAGATTGATCGAATCAAATTTGTGGATTAATCAGCAAGAAATCATGCCGAGTCCTGAAGGACTCGGCATTTTGCGTTTTTTTGGAAAATTAAGTATTTGGTGATATAATGTAAGAGTAAGAATAGGTAATGGGACCGAGAAAAGGGACGAATAGTACCAAGGGATTGGGAAGCCTATGAATCAATTGCTCTATGTTGTGTTTTATGAAGGAGGTAAAGAGATGATAAAGATTTTGTTGGTGGATGATCATACCTTAATACGACAGGGAGTCCGTAAAATTCTTGAGGAAGAACAGGATTTTGAGATTGTGGGAGAAGCGGGAAACGGCTTGGAAGCATTGGATATCATGGAGGTAAAAACTCCCGATATCGTCATAATGGATTTAATGATGCCCGAAATGACAGGAATGGAGACCCTTAAGAAAATTAATGAATTAGAGATCTCCACAAAAGTGATGATCCTTACTGTCCGCGAGGAGCGGAGCTATCTGTTTGAAGCATTGAACTTAGGGGCAAAGGCATATATATTGAAAAGCACCGAAGCAGAAGGATTTAAAAGAGCAATCAGGGAGGTCCATAAAGGCGGGACCTATGTTCATCCCACTTTGGCATCGGAACTGGTGAAGGATTTTAACAAACCCCCGCAGCGTTACCGTTCGAAGGAAGAACGAATGAAGCATCTTACCAGACGGGAGCAGGAAGTTCTTGGACTGATTGCTGAGGGAATGAACAACAGGGAAATTGCAAACCATTTATTTATCAGTGAAAAGACTGTAAAAAATCATGTTTCAAATATTTTTAAGAAAATCAATGTGAATGATCGAACTCAAGCGGCGATCTATGCAATAAAAAATAAAGGAAAACAATAGGGGGTACTTATGAAGGAATCGCTACTGATGAAAAAGGACAGTCTTTGGAAGACACTCGACGAGAATGAAATAAACGAAGCTTTGGAATTTGCAGAGGAATATAAAATGTTTATCGATCATGGGAAAACCGAGAGGACCTGTTTTAAGGAAATGGTTAATGCCTCAAAAGCTCAGGGCTTTCGTTTGATGGATGAGGTACTGAGTGATTCACAGCCTTTAAAAACCGGAGACAAAGTATATTTTACCAACAAGGAAAAAGCATTAATCCTTGCAGTGATTGGATCGGAGCCTTTGGAAAAGGGGATGAATCTCTTGGGAACTCACGTTGACAGCCCACGGTTGGACTTAAAGCCGGTTCCCTTTTATGAAGAAAAAGATCTGGCTTTGGCAAAGACCCATTACTATGGCGGTGTAAAAAAATATCAGTGGGTGACCATTCCCTTAGCAATGCATGGTGTCATAACAAAAGAGAACGGTGAGGAGATTCATCTCACTATTGGAGAAAACCCTGAGGATCCTGTGTTTATGATTACCGACCTTCTTCCCCATCTTTCCAAAGACCAAATGGAGAAAAAAATGTCTGAGGGAATAACGGGAGAGGGGCTGAATGTCCTTTTAGGAAACCGGACATTAAAGGAAGGTCAAGAAAAGGACAAGGTCAAAGGATATCTTCTGCAGACCCTGTATCAGGAGTATGGCCTCAAAGAGGAGGATTTTTCTTTTGCTGAGATTCAGTTTGTTCCTGCGGGGAAAGCACGGGATATCGGTTTCGATCGAAGTATGATTGCCGCTTATGGACAGGACGACAGAGTGTGTGCCTACGCAGCCCTGCGTGGAATCTTCTCAGTGGAAAAACCAAAGAAGACAGCAGTGGCGGTGTTTGTTGATAAAGAGGAAGTGGGGAGTCAAAGCAACTCAGGAATGGAGTCCAGGTTTTTTCAAAATGCAGTGGAAGAACTGTTGACCCTGCAGAAGGAGGAATCCTTTACAGCTTATGGTCGTGCATTAAGCGGAACAAAGGCATTGTCGGGAGACGTCATGTCGGCTTTTGATCCGAACTATCCTGATGTGCTGGATCCCAGGAACTCCTGTTACCTGGGCAAAGGGGTTAATATCAGCAGATATACCGGATCCCGAGGGAAGTCCGGATGCAATGATGCAAACCATGAATTTTTGCGGGAGATACGAAGTATTTTCAACGGGAAGAATATTTCCTGGCAAATGGGAGAGCTGGGGAAGGTTGACCAGGGCGGTGGAGGAACCATTGCCTACATTATCGGCAACCAAAACGGTGAAGTGGTGGACTGCGGAGTTCCGATGCTGAGCATGCATGCTCCTTACGAAGTAATCAGCAAGGTGGACCTTTATATGACCTACCGGGCATATTTTGAGTTTCTTGAGAATGCAGAGTAGGCATGAGGATATATTAAAGGATGGTCAAATCTAAAAAACGCTCATGGTGAAAAATGAGCGTTTTTCTTATTCCTTCAATGCATCACTGCCATAATGGGGGTTCACGTGAATAAGAACATCCTTCACATCCTCAATTTCCAGCAACACATTGGCTTTGACCCTGGCGGCGATGGCATGACCCTTTTCTACGGACAGGTCCGGCGAGACATTGATTTTCATATCTACATAATAAAGAGAGCCGTAACGACGCACTTTCACGTCAGATACTTTCCTGACACCGCTTATGATTTTTGCTGCATCAGTGATTTTATCCAGTACTTCCTTTGGAGGAGCTGAATCCATGAGATCATTGATCGCATCGATATAAATGTCAAGTGCGGTTTTGAAAATCAATCCCGCAACAACAATTCCCGCCAAAGGATCCATAAACGGATAGCCGAGTACCGCTCCGGTAATTCCGATAAGCGCTGCTATGGATGAAAGAGCATCGGAACGCTGATGCCATGCATCAGCAATCAGTGCCGAGTTTTTATATTTTCGTCCTATGCGGATTGTATACCGGTATAACCCCTCTTTAACCAGAATGGAAATGAATGCTACAAGAATTGCAACTGGCCGGGGGACCATGATTACTCCTGAAAAAAGAATTTTCCCCGCTTCGTAGGCAATAAAAGCAGCAGTGATCATCAGGATGATTGCGATGATTTTCGACACGATGGACTCCGCTTTATGATGACCGTAGGGGTGGGATTGGTCCGGAGGCAGATGGGCGATCTGCACTCCTTTGATGACAATCACCGTTCCGATGAAGTCCGATGCGGAGTGAACTGCATCGGCAACCAGGGCGGTGCTTCCTGCAAGCAGACCCACTGACCCCTTCAAGAGAGTTAAAACAATGTTTCCCCATAATCCCAAATAGGATGCTTTTTTCGACTCTTTATACCGCTGTTCCTGATTCATAATGACCTCATTTCGTAGCAGGAGCAGAATGCTCCCCGGATGGAAAAACCCTGCAGAAAGAAAAAAACTTCTACAATGTAGAAGTCAAATCGCTTGGTGGTGCCGCGGAAGGGACTTGAACCCTTATGATGTAAACATCGGCAGATTTTGAGTCTGCTGCGTCTGCCAGTTCCGCCACCGCGGCTCGACACAAAAAGATGATACCATGATCCCTTTGGAAAGTCAATTAAATTTCCATTTCCCACCGGAAGATTTTATGATAGGATGAGAAGAGATTCTTCTGTCGGAAAAAAGAGAAGTACAAAAGAGAAGTACAAAAGAGAAGCACATTGGAACAAAAAGAAGATAAATGAAGTCTAATCCATATAGGTCTTCGGAAGGGAGGCACTATGAAACAGATCGACGAGGAAGTCCTGATCAAAGGGGCGAAAAATGGTGATAAGGAATGTTTTCGGGAACTTGTTCTCCTTTATCAGGATCAGGCTTATCGCATCGCCTATCGGATGATGGGAAACCAGGAAGACGCAAAGGATGCCACTCAGGAATCCTTTATTAAGATCTATCGATCTCTTCATACGTTTAAGGAAGAAAGCAATTTTTCCACATGGATGTATCGCATCGTGAACAATACATGTCTGGACCTCCTGAGAAAGAGAAAACGCAGGAAAGAGATTCCCATTGAAGGGACAGGAGGGAAAGACGGGGAAGAATATGAGATTCCAATCGAAGATCCCGGTGACGGTCCCGAGGTTCTTCTACAGGCAAAATCCCTTCAGGAAGCGATGAAAATAGCCTTGTGGGAGATTTCGGAGGAATATCGGACTGCAGTGATCCTCAGAGATCTTGAACAGTTTTCCTATCAGGAAATTGCAGAAATTATGAAAATTTCCCAGGGAACCGTGAAATCCCGCATCAATCGGGGCCGGATTCAGCTTCGGGAAAAACTTACAGCCTACCTGGAAGAGTAGTACTCCGGGAGAAAGGAGGCTTATCATGAAATGTACAATCATGGAGCAGAAAATTGCAGCTTTTGTGGACGACTCTCTTTCTGTGGAGGAAGAGAAGCACTTGCTGGACCACATTGAAGGGTGTAAATTCTGTAAAAACACTTTGGAAATACAACAAATCATTTATGAAAAATATAGAACCATGGGAGAAGATGAGCTCACAGCCCCCGTGGATTTTAGCGTGTCCGTCATTGATGAACTGGATAAACAGGGAGCTTTTGCAAAGGACAGGGAAAGTAAAACTCTAAGCCGGAAAAGGGAATCAAAAAAAACCTTCCGGTCCTTCACCAAAAGATGGTTCGGAGGAGCAGCACTTGCAGCAGCAGGACTGGTGCTTGTATTTATCGGTTTTACCGGAGGAGAGATTCCACTGATTGCAATGGATGATGCAATGGAATCATCAGAAATGGCCGACGATATGGGAGTTGCCACTGATGATGTTTCAGTTCAGGAAGTCCCCGAATCGGAAAGAGCGAGGGGCGAGGTTTATAACGGTGACAGTGAGATAGCAGATGGAGAACCTCCTGTAGCCGAGGATAGCGAAAATGATTTTGGAGCCATGGAGACTTCTGAGGATGAAGTTCGAGACATATCACCTAATTACCCGATGATTCTTGCCGGATTATTTGGTATACTTACAGGAGGGGTATGGTTATATCTGCGATTTCGCTAATATACCTCAATAAGGGAGGCTGAACCATGACGAAAAAAGAAGAAAACCGCATGATCATTATAGACGGAAACAGTTTGATGAACCGGGCTTTTTATGCATTGCCGCCCCTGACTAATAAAGAGGGGCAGCATACTAACGGAATCTATGGTTTTATGACGATGGTATTTCGAATGCTTGAAGAATATCAACCAAGCCACTTTGCTGTGGCTTTTGATTTGAAAAAACCCACCTTTCGTCATAAAGAGTATAAAGAGTATAAGGCGGGGAGAAAAAAAATGCCCCCGGAGCTTCGGGATCAGTTTGAACCTCTTAAGGAGGTTTTGGATGCCCTGGGGATTTACCGTCTTGAGTTTGAAGGCTTTGAAGCGGACGATATCATTGGAACTGTTGCAAAGCAGGGAGAAGACCGGGGAATGGATATTTTTATCGTCACCGGAGACAAGGATGCCCTTCAGCTTGCCACCGAAAAAACGAAGATTATTTTCACAAAACGGGGAATTTCAAATATCGATATCTATGATGCCAAGGAAGTAATGGAAAAAATCGGTGTAAGCCCTAAAGGGTTTATTGATCTCAAGGGTCTGATGGGAGACAGCTCCGACAATATTCCGGGAATCCCGGGAGTTGGTGAAAAAACTGCCTTGAAGCTCCTTAAGGAGTTTGAGAGTGTGGAAAATCTTGTGGAGCGCACTTCTGAAATCTCAGGGAAAAAATTGAGAGACAAGGTGGAGGCTAACAGGGAAAAAGCGGTTTTATCCAAGCGTTTAGCCACCATTGTGACCAATATGCCCATTGATATCGACTTTGATCAACTGGAACGAAAGCCCATGGAAACAGAAAAAGCCCTGGAAATTTTCAAAAAGCTTGAATTTCACAGCTTAATGAAAAAAATTCGCGGGGAAATTCTTGACGAGGAATCCCATGGTTTTTCGGCAAAGAAGGAAACTGCCGAATCCTTTTCTATGAAGAGAGTCGAAGAGCAGAAGGACTTTATTGAACTCTTCCATAAGTTTAATGAGGAAAAGGATATCGTGCTTTTCTCTGAAACTGCCGGAGACGACACCAGGGGAGGCGACATTGCCTACATAGCAATTGCAATGAAAGGAGAGATGGGATACTTCATCGAATATGGGGACTTATCAGAGGAACAGCAGAAGAATTTTTGGTCGGAGCTGAAACATGTTCTGGATCAAGGGGAAGTCATCCTTCATGGATATCATCTGAAAAATGAAGTAATCCATCTTAAACACCGGGGAATTAAAGATGTTCCACTGGGATTTGATCTTATGATTGCCGAGTATTTAATCGAGCCGAATAAATCCGGTTATGATTTGGAAGATCTTGTGCTGGAATACTTGGGAGAAAGCATTAAAACCCGGGAAGAGGTTTTGGGAAAAGGGAAACAGGCGAGAGAGATGATCGGGGTAACAGGAGAGGAACGGCTGGACTTTTACAGAGATCGGATTCGATGGATCATGCCTCTGAAAGAGAAGATCGAAGAGCGTCTAAAGGAAATGGAGCTCTATGAACTATATGAGCAGGTGGAAAAACCACTGATCGAAGTGTTGGCCAACATGGAGTATGATGGAATCCACGGGGATCGCGGACAATTAGAAGAGTTGCAGATCGTATATCAGGAAAAAGTGGAAACTCTGACAAAGACCATTTATGAACTGGCGGATGAGGAATTTAACATTAACAGTCCGAAACAATTAGGAACGATTTTATTTGATAAACTGGGTCTTCCTCCCATTAAAAAAACAAAAACCGGTTACTCCACGAATATGGAGGTGTTGGAAAAGCTTAAGGGGAAGCATAAGATTATCGAAAAAATCCTTGAATACAGACAAATTACCAAACTGAAAAGCACCTATATTGACGGGCTGCTAAAGATTATTCATCCGGTCACCGGTAAGATTCATTCGAATTTCAACCAGACTGTGACGGCAACCGGGAGAATTTCCAGCACGGAGCCCAACCTTCAAAACATTCCGATTAAGCTGGAAATGGGCAGGAAATTAAGAAAAGTGTTTATTCCCGAAGAAGGGAAAGAGTTCATTTCTGCGGACTATTCTCAGATCGAACTCCGGGTACTGGCTCATATGTCCGGTGATGAGAATCTGATAAATTCTTTCTTGAGAGATGAGGATATCCATACCCGTACAGCGGCGGAAATCTTTAATGTGGAATTCAATGAAGTGACATCCTCCATGAGAGGCAGTGCCAAGGCTGTTAACTTTGGGATTGTTTATGGAATCAGTGATTACGGGCTTTCGGAAAATCTACAGATAAGCCGGAAAAAAGCCCAGGAATACATTGACAATTACTTCAAAAAATATCCGAAGGTCAAATCCTATATGGATGAAATGGTTGCTCTTGCAAAAGAGAAGGGCTATGTGACCACACTTCTTCAGCGGAGACGATACCTGCCGGACATAAACGCAAGAAATTTCAACCTTCGATCCTTTGCGGAGCGGACAGCGATGAATACTCCGATTCAGGGGAGCGCTGCGGATATTATTAAAATCGCCATGATCAAAGTCTATCAGGAGCTGGAAAAACAAGGATTGAAGGCACGTTTGATTTTACAGGTTCATGATGAACTGATTGTGGAAGCACCAGAGGACGAACGTCAGAAAGTGATGAAGATTATAGGGGACTCAATGGAGAATGCCATGGATCTTAAGGTTCCTTTGAAAGTGGACATGGCAGTGGGAAATAGCTGGTACGACCTTAAGTAGGTTCAGGAGGATAAAGAGTTGACTCAACATGGAAATGAAAACAAATATACCATAGTAATAGGTCTGACGGGAGGAATTGCCTCCGGAAAATCCACAGTCTCCCGGATATTGAAGAATCAGGGAGCAGTTCTACTGGATGGAGATCAAGTAGCACGGGAAATCGTTCAGGATCAAGGAGTTTTAGAGACACTGGAGGAATCCTTCGGGAAAAAGATCATTGACAAAAATGGAAACTTAAAACGAAAAGCTCTGGCAGCCATTGTGTTTTCTGATAAGAGCCGGCTGGAACGCTTGAACCGGATTACCCACCCGAAGATTAAAGAGCGGATGATTGAGGATCTTCGAAGGTTGCGTAAGAAAGCAGCTGAAGAAGAGAACCGTCAAATCATTCTTCTTGACGGGGCATTGCTTCTGGAAATGGGACTTGAGAGACTGGTGGATGAAACATGGGTGATCAGTGTGGATCAGGATACCCAGTTAAAACGGCTGATGGAAAGAGACGGGATCAAAAGGGATGAAGCAATGCAGCGAATCAATGCGCAAATGGATGAAAGAGAGAAAAGAAAAAAAGCGGATGTGATTATCGAAAATAACGGGGGGATTAAGGAATTGACCGAAGAAGTGATGGACCATTGGGAAAGACTGACGAAGAAATTAGAGGGGGAAGGGAATTGAAAAGAAAACTGCTGATTGGTTTAACTGTTGCTGCACTTGTTTTCTTATTAACGGGATGCAATGATGAAGAAGTGGAAGTGACGGAACCGGAGGAACAGGAAGAAGAAATTGCGGATGAGGAGGAAACTGAGGAAATCCAAGAGCCTCAATACGGAGGAACTCTGGAGCTGGGTTCCGTGAGAGAGGAATCATATCATCCTTACGGTATTCAGTCGAGAGAAAGCAAGGATGTGTATCACTTTATTTTTGAAGGGCTGATGGCTCTTGATGAAGAGATGGAACCCAGGGGTCAGATTGCGAGAGACTACGAAGTGGGTGAAGACGGACAGAGCATCACCTTCAATCTGCGAGAGGACCTTCAGTGGCATGATGGTGAGGAGTTCACTTTGCAGGATCTCCGTTTTACCCTTCGCTGGCTGCGGGAGGCGGATTCCGAATCGTTGTCCCCTGAGGGGAAAAATGCTCAAAGGGTGGCAAAGCAAATTACTGATGCCCGGGAGTTTGAAGACGGGAGGATAGAAGTCATCTTTTCGAGACCCTTTTCCAATGGGCTGGATTCTTTGACTTTTTGGGTTTTACCTCAGCACATTTTTGAAGGACGGGAGATGAATGAGATCACTACGGATTATTTAGTGGGCTCGGGGCCATTTAAGGTTTCTTCAGGAGGGATTGAAGAGGGTCTTTCCCTTGGAAAAATCGAAAATCATCCGATGATGGATTCCTATATTGAAGAGATTCATCTTCGCTGGTTTGAAGATGATGAAACTTTGGAGGCGGCCTTTCAGGAGAGGGAAATTGACTTTTTGAGAGCAGAGCACTATGGGTACATGGATTCCGAAGAGTTTGAAACCCTATACCCTTTGGGAAATCATTATGAGTTTTTGGCATTTAATCACAGGGATGAGAATGTGTTCACCAAAGAACCTGAGTTGAGAAGGATTCTAAGTCAACTGATTGACCGGGAGGAATTGATCGACGCAAGTTATCATGGTTTTGGCGAGGCTGCAAGTATTCCCATTCATCCACACCATTACCTCTTTGAGGATACTTCCCAAAATGAGGATCGTGAAGAGCTTCTGGGACTTTGGGAAGAACATCTCAACCGCATAGGATACCAGTTGGGAGAAGATCATCTTTATGAGACGGAAAACAACGAAGTGCTTCGTTTAAGGATTCTGGTGGATGAGGACCGGGCACGGCAAATCAACAGCGCCATGATTTTAGCAAGAGAATTCATGGAGTTGGGAGTCGAAGTAATACTCGAGCAAAGAAGTGACGAGGAGATCATATTTGATTTGGACACAGGGAACTACCAAAGTTATCTTGGGGCGTGGACCCTGTCACCGGTATCGGATCTGTCTTTTGCATTTCATTCCACACAAGTTGGCCATGGGAACATACATTTTTATCAATCCGATGGATTGGATGCTCTTATTGAAGATGCTTTCCGGGCACCTGACCGTGAAATGAAGATGGAGAAATACCGTCAAATTATCGAATACCTCAATCGGGAGCAGCCGGGGATTGGATTGTATTTTCTAAAGGAACCGGTGGTCATCTCTCAAAGAGTGATGGGAGTGGACAGGCTCCATCCCAACAATGCACTGTACTATATGGAAGAATGGTTTCTTGAAAGCCGGTAATCTTTTATAACATCGGTTGACAAGTTGTCCATTCCATTTTATAATGATTGAGTGTGAAATGCGGGGGTGCTGGAATAGGCAGACAGGCATGTTTGAGGGACATGTGCGTAAATCGTGTGTGGGTTCGAGCCCCATCCCCCGCACCACAATTTTTCAGAAGCACATCACCCCTTAAGCTTAAGGCTTAAGGGGTTTCTTTATAGAGAGCTTGACAATCATGAAAGGAGAATTTGAGTGATACCGAAAATCGAAAAGCCCATCACCGCTTCATTAGAATCTCTGAGTCTTTTAGAAGAGAAGGAGATTCATCAAAAATATAAAAAGAAGAAGCGGCTGTTTTCCAAAGGAGAGGTAAAGGTTTACGAGAGTGAGGAAGTTGAGAAATTTGCCACTCTGAACTTAAAAGGACTGAACATTTACGGATATGAGTTCGGGATTGCCTATCCAAGAAACAAAGAGTATCCTCTTTTTATCTATCAGATGATTTATGTTCCCAACAGGGCACTTGCAATTGTAAATTATCCTTATCCGAAGGAAGAGGAGAAAGACGGGGAATCGATCTTTCAAAACTTCCTGGATCTTGATGCTCACTTGGCAAAGAAAAGGATCTTCAAAGAATTGAAGCCCCAGTATTTTATTGCTGATGACCTTCTTGAGAACCGTTACAACGGTATTATTATGACATCGGAAATTGAAGAGGCATACGATGATGTGAAAATTCTTTTTGAGCGATGGCATGAGGGCATGAACAATGGAGGAGAGGAATTTCCCGATCAGGGGGAAGAATACCGCTTATGGGTGGAACAATTTAAGGATCGTTTTTTTTCCAAGGACTACGGATATAATGCAACAAAAAGGTATCTCGGGAAAAAATGGACCGATGAAGTTTTCAGTAAGATTCTTCGTTAACGGCGAGATGGAAAGGGAGTAGTATTAAGGAGTTTTGAAAAACCGGGGTATGAGCAGGTTCCGAAGGGGACCAGAGCTCTGCCCCGTTACTTATAATAAGGATTGTTCCCTGGAGATCCGTACGGAAGACTCCCTGAGTGTAGGACAGGAGCCGCTCAATCACTTCCTGATGAGGATGACCATAGGAGTTATCGATACCGCAGGAAATAACAGCGATTTCAGGTTTTACAGCTCGAAGAAAGGCTTCACTGCTGGATGTCCGGCTTCCATGGTGACCCACTTTCAGAACCTGGGACGTGAGGATCTCTTCGCTGTAATGCTGAAGCAGGTGACTTTCTCCCCCTCTTTCCAGGTCACCGGTAAAAAGAAAAGTGTGGTTCCTGTAATGAAGCTGCATAACGACACTGAGATCATTCAGGTCATTACTGAAGGGATGACGGGGAGATAAAAAATGAAGAAACAGGTCCTCTTCGATCTCATGGAGCTCATCGATGGGAGGAAGGCTGAGAGGAATTTCTTTTTCATCAATTATTGAGAGGAAATCAAAAAAAGTGTTAGAGGTATGGGATGCCGGGGATGTAATAAGTTGATGAACCGGAAGATTCCCGAGCACATGGATTAATCCTCCAATGTGGTCGCTGTGGGGGTGGGTTGCCACAACCAGGTCGAGACGGTTAACCCCAAGCTCTTGCAAATACTTTGTCACATAGGACCCTTGGTTTCTTTCACCTCCGTCAACAAGAATTGTCTTTCCCCCGGGGGTGCGGATAAAAACACTGTCTCCCTGACCGACATCCAGATAATGTACCTCCAAAAATGTTTCGCCGGAAGCATTGAAAAGGGAAGGAAAAACCGTTATGATAACAAGAAGAATAGTGAGTGCGATAAAGATCGGGATAAGACTTTTTTTATAGGACATCGTAAATTGCTCCTCAACGTGGATTGAACATCATATTCTTGATTATATACCAAAATTTGAAAGAAGAGGGAATACATTGTGAAAAAAACTGCATTTTTTTTAGATAAAGAAGAACGTAGACAATTCATTCAAAAACACCTCCATCATCAGAAGGGGGTAAATATGATTAAGTCAAAGCATTCACACAGAAAAATTCCGGGATACTGGCTGGAGGTTCATCTGGAAAAAACTCCTGAAGGAAAAGCCCTCAGCGATAAAATGGACAGAATCATGAAACAGGAGGGAGTTTCTAAAGAAGGATTTTTTCCGTGGGAAGGAATCAGGAAAGAAAAGCTGATTGGAGAATGGACGAGGAAATATCGATCCACTCCCAGGGAGACAAACCATGACCAATGGAAAATTTTTCTCCAGGAAATCCGAAACCTGATGAACCTAAATCTCTACGATGAAGCCTATTTAGGACTCAATCTTTTTATGCGCTGGAATCCTAATTATTTAAAGAGGTATAAGCGATACCTCCTTTTTGAAGAACTTGCAGCAGCATTCGAAGTTCAGGGTCGGATACCGAAAGCATTAAGAGCACTGAAGAAACCCCTGCTTTTGAATATCCACTCGGAAGAACCCTATATTGCTCTTTCCAGCTTTTATTACATCCAGGGCTCGGAAGAGAAAGCCTTTAAGCTGGCCAGACAAACCTACCGGCGATTTCCCAAAAGTCCCATCGCGACCAGCCAGTATGTAGTTCTGTTGGAATCCAACGGAAATGATGAAGACGCATTGAAAGTGATTCAGGGAGCTGAAAAACTTGGGGTCCATCACAGTCTTCTGTATAAAATCAAAGGGGAGATCCTTATGGGGATGGATCGGGACAAAGAGGCGATTACTGCTTTCCGGAAAGCCTATCGCATATTAGGGGAGGATCATGAGAGCTTGAAGTACGAGATTCTTGTCTCCCTGGGATTTTTATATCGCCTGGATCATCAATACGAAAAAGCGGCAAAAACTTTGGAAAAAGTGGTCAAGTCCGATCCTGACGATCTTTATGTGCGCTATTTACTGATCAATCTTTATGTTGAATCCATGAAAGAGTATGACCGGGCTCTCATACATGGAGAAATGCTGATGAAACATAAACCGGAAAATTTCGAGTACTTAACCGCCATCGGATCAGTTTACTTAGGGACCGGTGACTTTGAACGGGCCAAATGGTTTTTTCACAAAGCCAAACGAATTAGTCCTGAAGATTTTCAGGTGCGTCATGTTCTCGCGAAGATTAAAGAATTTCAAAAAGAAGAAGATGAGAACGAAAAAAATCCTGAATAAAGGGGAGTTCGGACGAATGAAAAAAAGAGTGTGCTTTATATTTATGATTTCCATCATTTTTCTTATAGCCGGATTTTCAACAATCTACGCCCAATCCCAATCGGAACCGCCGCTTTTGGATCAACCCTCCTATGATCAGTTTCAGGAGATTGAACTTCGGGCAAAAGTGGAGGAAGCCTTTATAAATCCTGACAGGGACGGAGAATATGGTCCCGGGACCCGGGTTCAGGAAGTGACACTGACCATTACCTCCAGGGAATTAGAGGGGGAAATTCTCTTTATCGATAATGTTCACATGGGCAACCCGGCCTATGATCTGGTTGTTGAGCCGGGAGATCGCGTTCTTGTGGGGATTCAGGGAAGTCTCGAAGAAATGGAAGAAGTGTATATCAAAGAATTTATAAGGGATCGATATCTTTATATGATCGTTGGGGCCTTTCTTTTGCTGCTCCTTATTATAGGACGGCTGAAAGGGTTAAAGACGATTATCACCATTGCTCTTACCATTCTGTTGATTATCTATCTTCTGATCCCCGGAATTCTAAGGGGTTATAGTCCAATTCTTCTGGCGATTATTATTTCAGTCGTGGTTACATTCATTACGTTATTTATCATTGCGGGAGTGAATGTAAAGAGTGTTTCTGCAATCATCGGAATCCTTGGTGGAGTCTTTATAGCAGGGTTGATTACTCTTTGGATTGGAGCACAGATGCATTTAACCGGGTTTTCCTCGGAGGAGTCAATGATGCTGTTATTTATTCCACAGGATGTTGAGCTGAACGTCAGGGGTCTTTTATTTGCAGGAATTATTATCGGCTCAATGGGAGCTGTGATGGATGTGGGAATTTCCATTGCCTCATCGATGCAGGAAGTGCTCCTTGCCAATCCCCGTATTTCCAATGCAGCTCTACGGAAAGCGGGATTCAATGTAGGACGGGATATCATGGGAACCATGGCCAACACTTTAATTCTTGCCTATGTCGGAAGCGCGATTCCCTTATTGATCCTTTTCAGTGCCTATGAAGCTTCCTTTGGTGAAATTGTCAATCTCGACGTGATTGCCACGGAAGTGGTAAGAGCCTTGGCGGGAAGTATAGGACTGATTCTTACTGTGCCTATTACCGTTTACGCAGGAGTTGTTTTAATGGGAAAATCCCGAAAAAAAACGCAAAGAACACCTCAAGACCATGAAGCTTAAAAGGCAGTGCTTTCCTACGTTCATTTTTCTGGCGGGGGGGATCATCCTCGGAATGATTCTTTGGCGGAATGGGATGATTCTTCTTTCTGTGCCCCTTTTATATGGTGTACTTCTCGTTTTGACACTTGCTCTTCTTTTTAGAGTGACGGGTAGTCGAAAAGAGTCCGTATTTTACATGAGGGAATTTTTGATCGAGGGATTTCTATGGATGACCATTACCTTAGGAATTGGACTTCTTCTTTTTCAAATTCATGCCCGGGACTCTGAAGTGTTGACGGCATTTTTCCCTGAGAATATAGATGGAGAGTTAAAAGCAGTGGTCTATGAAGTTCGGGAAAGACAATACGGCTATGAAATGGACGTCATCAGCCGTTCCCTCATTCTTCAGGAAAAGGAAATCTTTCTGAAAAAGAAGTTGAATGTTATGATGTATGATTCTTCTTTGACCATAATACCGGGAATGATGGTGGAAATAAAAGTAAAAGATGGTCAAATTGATCATCTTCTGCCCCGGGGAGAAGAGGTTCACTCCTATTACTGGAGCTTGCTGGGGAAAGGGATAAACAACCGAATCACCCTCCGGAGTGACGGGATAAAGGTACTGGAGGAGAAGCCTCAAACTTCAAAGTCTTGGCCTCTTGCGGTTCGAAACTACGGAGACCGCTTTTTTTCAGAGACTCTGCAATCACCTCATGATCAGGTGATGAAGAGCGTACTTTTCGGAAACCGGGGATTTTTAATGAGAGAAGAGCTGGACCTCTTTTCAAAAACCGGAACATCACACTTAATTGCCCTTTCGGGTTTACATATCGGTCTGATCCTTTGGATGGGACAAAGCTTTTTCGCATTGCTTGGGTTCGGGAAAAATCAACGGCTAATCCTGGGAGTCCTTCTCATGATTTTGTATGGGATAGTGGCGGGATTTCCTGTTTCCTTATTGAGGGGAAGTCTTTTAGCCGGAATGCTTATGATTGCTTATTTTCGGGAAAGGCCCTACGACGGTATTCAATGTTTAAGTGTAGTGGGAATCCTGGTTCTTCTTCAAAATCCATTTGCGCTTTTCACCCTGTCTTTCCAGCTTTCATTTATGGCAACCCTTGGAATCTTTATTCTCTATCCCCGATTTATCCGTTGGTGGAGGGGATATACATCGATTCCCGAGGGCGTGAGATCTTTAGTTGCTGTGACTCTTTCCGCTCAGCTTGCTACTGTGCCCATTGTGGCGTTTTATTTCAACAGAATATCGACGATCAGTCTTTTAGCTAATCTTGCTTTATTACCGACAATGGCACTTTTGCTGACTCTGGGAGTGACCGCATTGGTGTGGGGAGTCTTCATTCCTCACATAGGGCAGGGAATTGCTTTTATTGCAAATGGAATACTCTATTATCAGATGTCGATTCTTCAATGGATGGAGAAGGTTCCTTTTGCCTATGTGGCGGTGGAAAATGTGACCCTTCACTGGGTTCTGCTCTATTACGGAGGGATGCTGCTGGCGATCGACTTACTTGAAGGAGGAAAAATTCATGGGATCCTGGAAAGAATTCAAAGAACGAATCAAAGAGCGACCTCTTAGGCCATTGTTTTTGATGACAGGGAAAGAAAATTACTTTCTGGATCGGGGGGAAAAGGAGTTAATTAAGGCATTGGTGGATCCTGCTTTTGAGAGCTTGAATTTAGTTGTGCTTCGGGAAAAAGACTTCACAATGGAAAAGTTCAGGGATGCTGTGGACACCTTTCCCTTTATGAATGAGCATAAACTGGTGATTGTAAAAGATGTGCCCTACCTGTCTCCTCAGAAAAAAGGAGGCGACAAGAACGTTGAAGGGGAAATTTTACAGATTGTAAAAAATCTTCCCAAAGGAATCGTGATCGCCTTTATTTCACCCCGGATTGATGGGCGGAAAAAACTTGTAAAAACACTGAAAAAACTTGGCTCATACCATGATTTCCAACCTTTGGAGGAACGGGAGCTTTTCCGTTTTCTTCAAGGAAAAATTCAAAAAGCAGGTCTTTCCGTCGAAACGGGGACAATCACTTATTTGATGGAAAACCTGGACTATTTGGGAAGAAACAGTGAAAACACATTGCTTTATGTGGAACAGGAGGTCAATAAGCTGATTTCTTACGGAATCACTGATGAGGTGATCGAAAAATACCATGTGGACCACATTATCACAAAGAGCTTTGAAAACGATATTTTCCAAGTAATGGACTCCATAGAGAAAAAAGCTGTCAAGGATGCCATTCACCGTATGAATTCTTTGATTCAGGGAGGAGAGCATCCGCTGAAAATCCTTGCAACACTGCAAAATCAGATGAGAAATGTGATGAAGGTGAAGCATCTTTCCCGACAGGGATATACAGCGAAGGCCATCGCCAAAGCCATCGGCATTCATCCTTTTGTTGCTCAGAAAAGTCTGCGACAGGGAAATCAATATAATGAAGAGGCGTTAATGGATGCTTTGAACTTTATGATGGAAAAAGAAACCATGATCAAGCGTGGGGAAATGGAAGACGGAGTTGCCCTTGAGCTGATTGTATTAAAGCTTTGTGAGTAAAAAAAATAAGCATACCATGGAAGTGGTATGCTTAATTTATCGAAACCGAGACACGGTTTTCAGTCGGGGGATATTATTCAGCACGATTCAGCTTTTTCGTTAATCGAGAAACCTTTCGAGATGCCTTTGCTTTGTGATAAATTCCTTTGGAAGCAGCTTTTCGCAACTTCTTTTCGATGGCGTGAAGTTTTTCCTTCGCAGTATCGATATCACTGTTGGTCAGGGCCTTTTCGAAAGCTTTGATGGTCTTTTTCACATCGTCCTTGATTAACTTGTTGCGCGCAGTTTTCTTTTGAATCACTTTAATCCGTTTTTGTGCTGATTTAATATTTGCCATGTATCTCACCCCCTTATAGGCTGTTAACATATAGATTCTATCAGAAAAAACAAGGGATTGCAATACGATTCAAAGAAAAGTTTTGGCCCTTTGGGAAAACCACTGTTAACCCCGGGGGGAATATGTTATAATCGTTTAGTGAATAAATGAAGGAGAGTAAAAGGAGGATCACCATGGCAAGTGCAAGACAAAAAAAGATCCGAAATTTTTCAATTATCGCCCATATCGACCACGGGAAATCCACCCTGGCCGATCGTCTGATCGAAAAAACCGGTCTGATCGCAGAGCGTGATATGCAGGATCAGTTATTGGATAATATGGAACTTGAACGGGAGAGGGGAATCACCATTAAGCTTCAAACGATTCGTCTCTTATATAAAGCGGAGGACGGTGAGGAATATTCCTTAAATCTTATTGATACTCCGGGTCATGTGGATTTTACCTATGAGGTGTCAAGAAGTCTTGCCGCCTGTGAGGGGGCAATCCTTGTTGTGGATGCTGCCCAGGGTATTGAAGCCCAGACCTTGGCCAATGTCTATCTGGCATTGGAACAGGATCTGGAAATTATTCCTGTGATCAATAAAATTGATCTTCCCGGTGCCCGTATTGATGAGGTGAAAAAGGAAATTGAAGACATCCTTGGAATTGATACCACTGATGCTCCTTTAATTTCCGCTAAAAACGGAATTAATATTGAGGATGTTCTGGAGGCAATTGTTAAGAAGATTCACCCCCCCGAAGATGATGAGACAGAGCCCCTGAAGGCCCTGATTTTTGATTCCTTCTACGATAATTACAAGGGAGTGATCGCCTACATCCGTGTTTTCCAGGGGGAAATGAAAAAGGGCATGAAAATTAAAATGATGGCAACGGGTAAAACCTTTGAAATCAACGAAGTGGGAGTTTTCTCACCGAACCCCGTTTCTTTGGATATTCTTAAAGCCGGAGATGTAGGCTATATGACGGCAAGTATTAAGGAAGTCCGACATTGCCGGGTTGGAGATACCATTACAGAGGCCGGCAATGAAACAACAAATCCTTTTCCCGGGTACAAGAAAGCGACCCCCATGGTATACTGTGGAATCTATCCCGCTGAAGGGGAAAAATACGAAGATGTTCGTGACGCTTTGGAAAAGCTTCAGGTGAATGACGCATCCCTGGTCTATGAAGCGGAAACCTCTGCAGCCCTTGGATTTGGATTTCGAAGCGGATTTTTAGGCCTCCTGCACATGGAAATTATTCAGGAGAGACTTATGCGGGAATTTGATCTCGATATAATCACCACCGCACCCAGCGTAATCTACCGGGTGATAAAAAATAACGGTGAAGAAGTAATGATTCAGAATCCCGCCAACCTTCCGGATCCTACTGAAATCAGGAAGATTGAAGAACCCATCGTGAAAGCGGGGATCATGATCCCCAATGAGTACGTTGGCACTGTCATGGAGCTGTGCCAGCACCGCCGTGGAACTATGAGAGACATGGAATACATTGAAGACACAAGGGTTGTGATCAATTATGATCTTCCCCTTAATGAAGTCATCTATGATTTTTTTGATGCCTTAAAGTCGAAAACCCGGGGATATGGATCCCTGGACTATGAGTTTACAGGGTATAAGGAAGCGAATCTGGTAAAACTGGATATCTTAATTAATCATGAACAGGTGGATGCTCTGTCCTTTATCGTTCACCGTGACTCGGCGGAAGCCCGGGGACGGGGAATGTGTGAGAAACTTAAGGATGAAATCCCCCGACATCAATTTGCTGTGCCCATTCAGGCGGCCATCGGAAACAAAGTCGTTGCCAGGGAAACCGTCCGGGCCCTTCGTAAGGATGTTACCTCCAAGTGTTACGGGGGAGATATCTCCCGTAAGAAAAAACTGCTGGAGAAACAAAAAGAAGGAAAGAAGCGGATGAGACAGGTGGGGAATGTTGAGGTTCCTCAAAAGGCCTTTATGTCTGTATTGAAACTGGACAATTAATCGGAAACTAGCAGCCTTGGTTGCTAGTTTTCTCGTTTGTTTTGGACTTTGGAAGGAGGCGCCTATGAAAAAACCCGTAAGTCTTTATCTTCATATTCCTTTCTGCAGGGACAAATGCGTCTATTGCGATTTCCACTCTTTTCCCTGTCATCAGGGAACAATGGGGGAGTATATGGAAGGATTGAAAAAGGAAATTCTTCTTTATGAACCAATCCTGAGGGAATATCATATCCCAACGATTTTTTTCGGCGGAGGGACTCCCAGTCTTCTGGGAATTACAGAGGTGAAAGAGATTCTAGACTCACTTCAAGAGCATTTTTTCATCGACGGGGATGCTGAGATCAGCCTTGAGGGAAATCCTGAAAGCTTAACTCCGGAGAAGCTGAAAGGATATAAATATGCCGGTGTAAACCGGCTCAGTATAGGAATGCAAAGTCACTTGCCAACGCTGCTAAAGGCACTGGGTCGTCTCCATACGAAGGAGGATTTCCTAAGAGCCTGTCACTCTGCCGAAACCGCAGGGTTTGAAAACATCAGCGTGGATGTGATGTTCGGGCTTCCAGATCAAACCATGGAGGATTTTAAAGGAACGCTGGAGTTTATCAATTCTCTTGATATACAACACATCAGCGCGTATGGTCTTATTGTGTCCGAAGAAACTCCCCTCTATGATAAAATTCAGCGTGGAGAGATTTCAAAACCCGATGAGGATCTGGAGGGTGACATGTATGAGATGTTAGTGAACGATATGACCGACAGGGGATGGGATCATTATGAAATCTCAAATTTTGCAAAGGATGGTCATCAGTGTCGACATAATCGGGTGTACTGGGAAAACCAGGAGTATATCGGTCTTGGTCTTGGTGCTCATTCCAGTTTTAATGACGAGCGCTTTTCGAACCATGAGGAGATGAATGCCTACTTATCATCTGTAAAACAGGGGGAAATTCCAGTGGCTGAACGGGAAAGAATTGCCACGGAAGAGAGGCTAAGAGAATCCTTAATACTTGGACTTCGCATGATGGAGGGTATACAGATGAAAGACATTGAAAACCGCCATCAGGCCTCATTATCCCCGGAGATGATCCGGGAGTTGCAGAGGAATGTTCGAAAGGGACTTTTAGAGGAATTTCCGGGTGGTTACCGATTGACGAAACAAGGACTTTACCTTTCCAATTCGGTTTTTCGGGATCTAATAGGGTAGAGGTTATCATCGGTGAAATTTCACTAAAATCCCTTGACAAAAACCTGTAGCCGTGGTAATTTAATGTCATAATCATTAGCACTCATTAAGACAGAGTGCTAATAATGTGAGGTGGTAGCATGGAATTAAGCGAAAGAAAGCTTAAAATTCTCAAAGCGATTATTAAAGATTATATAGAAACCGCCGAACCTGTAGGATCCAGAACCTTATCAAGAAAATATGACTTAGGTGTCAGCGCAGCAACCATTCGAAATGAAATGTCGGAGTTGGAGGAATACGGCTATCTGCTTCAGCCTCACACATCTTCAGGAAGGATTCCCAGCGATAAAGCCTATCGATTGTATGTTGATCAGCTAATGGAATCGAAACGTTTAGCAAAAAGACAGCAGGAACTCCTCCGGAAAAATCTGGCTCAGAAGTTTCATGAAATTCAAAATCTGCTACGGAACAGCGCAGAGCACTTGGCGGAATTGACGGACTATACGTCCATTGCCATGGCGGAAAAAACCCAGGAAACTCTTGTTAAGCATATCCAATTGGTCCCTGTGGATGAAGATCGGTTCCTTCTGGTTCTGATCATCAATGCCGGACATGTAAAAAACTCTTTGCTGAAAACCGGTCAAGCATTGAACCAAGAGGAGTTGCAGAAAATCTCGAACCTTCTGAACACCCATCTCCAGGGGAAAGATCTTCGGGATATGACCAAAGAACAGGGTGAAATCATGGAGGAAGAACTTCCCGAGTATGAAAGAACTATTCGGGGCATTCTTCTTTACCTCCGGGAGATTTCCAAGGAAATTGAAAGGATTGACGTTTTTTTCAGCGGAACAACGAATATTTTCAATTTTCCCGAATTCAATGATATTGTAAAAGCCAGATCATTTCTTGCAATGTTGGAGGAAAAGGAACTGATGAAGAATCTCCTCTCCCTTTCCGGACGGGAAGGTCTTTCGGTGTCCATTGGGCGGGAGAATCTTTACGAAATTGCTCAAGAGTGCAGCCTTGTGACCACCACCTATAAAGTGGATGATCGAACCGTGGGGCACTTAAGTGTGATCGGTCCCACCCGGATGGATTATTCAAAAGTGGTTTCAGTGATGTATCGGATTAACAGGGATTTGAACCGTTCTCTGAAAAATGATTTTTAACCCTTGTATGACAAGGGTTAACTCTTTGTCCGGCAAGAGATGAATGAATAACCGGAAAAATGAATAAAGGCAGGTGTTATCGATGAAGTTTGAATCAAATGCTCCTGAGAAAGAGCCACAAAAGGAACCACAAGAAGAAGCTTTCGGTCAGGAAGAAGAGGAAAGTGTGAAAAACGCAGAGGAAGAAACGAAAGAAACTTCACCGGATGAGGTGCTCTCACCGATGGAAATGATGAAAAAACTGGAAGAAAAGGAAGAGCGGATCAAAGACCTGGAAGAACAGATAAAAAAAGAGCAGGAAGAGTCTTTGCAATACTGTGACGCATTAAAACGGTTGCAGGCCGAATTCTCCAACTATCAAAAGCGGATGAACCGGGAGAAAGAGAAAAGCATCAAATTTGCCAACAAAGAATTTGCCTTTGATCTTCTTCAGGTTGTGGATAATCTGGAAAGAGCATTGAGTTCCAAGAACGGCGATGAGGAAGACTGTGAAATCTATAGAGGTGTGGAGCTGGTGTTAAAACAAATGAAGGATGTCCTTCGAAAGAATGCCATTGAAGAGGAAAATCCTCTTTATGAGCCCTTTAATGTGGATTTTCACGAAGTCGTTCTGAAAGAAGAATCGGAGTATGAAACCGATACGGTTATTGAGGTTTTACAAAAAGGGTATAAAATCCATGGGAAGCTCTTGCGACCGGCCATGGTAAAGGTTTCAAAGTAATAGTGGGATGGTAAGCAAATAAAAAATAGAGAATGAGAGAAAATAAGGAGGCAGCAAAAATGGGAAAAATAATTGGAATTGATTTAGGAACAACGAACTCATGCGTGGCGGTATTAGAAGGTGGAGAACCGAAGGTGATTGCAAATTCAGAAGGAAACAGAACCACTCCTTCCGTGGTTGCATTCGGGAAAGACGGAGAACGGATCGTGGGAGAACCTGCTAAGCGTCAGGCGGTTGCAAATTCAGACAAAACCGTTTCATCCATCAAACGGCATATGGGAACCGATCATGTGGAAAAAATTAACGGAAAAGATTTCAGCCCACAGGATATCTCCGCAATGATCCTCCAAAAATTAAAGGCTGATGCGGAAGCATATCTGGGAGAAAAGGTGACAGAGGCAGTCATTACTGTGCCTGCATACTTCGAAGACAGTCAGCGACAGGCAACAAAGGATGCAGGGAAAATCGCCGGCTTGGAAGTAAAGAGAATTATCAATGAGCCCACAGCGGCATCTCTTGCCTATGGCTTGGATAAGATTGATGAGCAGCAAAAAGTCCTTGTTTACGACTTGGGAGGAGGAACCTTTGACGTTTCCATTCTTGAACTGGGAGACGGAGTATTTGAGGTTTTGGCCACTCACGGAAACAACACCCTGGGAGGAGACGATTTTGACCAGGCACTCATTGACTACGTTGCCGAGGAATTTAAAAAGCAGGAGGGAGTTGACCTTCGGGAAGACCGGATGTCTCTTCAACGATTGAAGGAAGCAGCAGAGAAGGCGAAAAAAGAGCTGTCCAGTACAATGACAACCAACATTAACCTTCCTTTCGTTACCGCAACTGCCAGTGGACCAAAGCATCTGGACATGGAAATCACGCGGGCGAAATTCGACGAACTGACAGGGCACCTGGTGGAGAAAACCGTTGAGCCCATGCGAAAAGCATTAAAGGATGCGGACCTTTCCTCCGATGATCTTGATAAAGTGATTCTGGTAGGAGGATCAACAAGAATTCCCGCAGTTCAGGCGGCAGTAAAGAAGATTACTAAAAAGGATCCACATAAGGGAATCAATCCTGACGAATGCGTAGCTCTTGGAGCTGCAATTCAGGGAGGAGTATTATCCGGGGATGTAAAAGACGTTCTTCTTCTCGATGTAACCCCTCTATCCCTTGGGATTGAAACCCTCGGAGGAGTGTTTACTCAGTTGATCGAACGGAACAGCACCATTCCTACGAAGAAGAGCCAGGTATTCTCAACAGCAGCGGATAATCAAACTGCAGTAGATATCCATGTACTTCAAGGGGAACGGCAAATGGCGGCAGACAACTCCACCCTTGGTCGTTTTCAATTGACGGATATTCCTCCGGCACCAAGGGGAGTTCCGCAAATCGAAGTCACCTTTGACATTGATGCCAACGGGATCGTAAACGTATCCGCAAAGGATTTGGGAACAGGAAAAGAGCAGAAGATTACCATTACCGCATCCAGCAACCTTTCCGAAGAGGAGATTGAAAAGAAAGTGAAGGAAGCGGAGCAGTTTGAAGAGGAAGACAAAAAGAAAAAAGAAGCCATTGAAACCAAAAATCAGGCGGACTCCCTCATCTATCAGATCGAGAAGGCACTGGAAGAGGGAAAAGACAAGATCAGCGAAGAGGAAAAAGCTCAGGTTCAAGGAGAACTGGATAAATTAAAAAAAGCAAAAGAAGAAGAGAATGTAGAAGAAATGAAAGCAGCCATTGAATCTGTGAATAAAGCCTTCCACGGAATTTCTCAGAAAATGTATGAAGAAGCTCAAAAAGCTCAGCAGGCACAACAAGGCGGAGAACAGCAGGAAGATTCTTCTGACGACAATGTTGTGGATGCAGAGTATGAAGAAATGGATGATGAAGACAAAGAATAATTCCATCTAAGGACACCCCCGGGTGTCCTTAGCATTCAACTGAGGAAGGTGGTGGAAAGGTGAGTAAGCGAGACTACTATGATGTGCTCGGTGTTGAGAAAAATGCCGATGAGAAGGAGCTGAAAAAGGCCTATCGGAAGATGGCTATGAAATATCACCCGGACAGAAACCCTGAGGACCAGAAGGCAGCGGAGAAATTCCGGGAGGCCAGCGAGGCCTATGAAATTCTCAGCAATCCCGAAAAACGAAGCCGCTATGATCAATTCGGTCATGACGGTGTGGATCCTCAAATGAGCGCCGGAGGTTTCGGAGGTGCGGGATTCGATGATATCTTCTCCGATATCTTCGATATGTTCGGTGGGGGGTTCTCTTCAGGACGATCCCGTCGAGGACCGAGAAAGGGTTCGGATATCCAGCAGTATGTGGAGATCACCTTTGAAGAGTCCGCGTTTGGGGTGGAAAAAGAGATCGTTTTCCATCGGGACGAACCCTGTGGAACCTGTGACGGTTCAGGTGCAAAACCGGGAACCTCATCCAAGACATGCGGAAAATGCAACGGATCAGGAGAAGTGAAGTTTGTGCAGAGAACTCCCCTGGGGCAGATTATGAATGTGAAGCCCTGCCCTGAATGCGGAGGAGAAGGAAAGATCGTTGAGGAGCATTGTCCCGCGTGCCATGGACATGGAACTGAGCGCAAGCAAAAGCGGGTGAAAGTAAAAATTCCCGCAGGTGTGGACAATGATTCGGTCATTCCGCTTCGAGGCTATGGAGAACCGGGATCAAAGGGAGGTCCCCACGGTGATCTTTATATTATCGTAAGGGTAAAACCCCATAAACTCTTTAAGAGAGAGGGAGACAATGTTATTTGCGAGATGCCCGTAACCTTTGCCCAGGCCGCTCTTGGCGACGAGCTTGAGGTTCCAACCCTATACGGCAAGGTAAAATACAAAATGCCGGAAGGGACTCAAACAGGAACCGTATTTCGATTGAAGAACAAAGGGATTGATAATCCCCGGGGATATGGAAAAGGGGATCAGTACATTCGTGTAAATATCGAGGTTCCTAAAAAGCTCTCTCAAAAACAGAAGGATCTTTTAAGGGAATTTGCCAAAGCCAGTGGCGATGAAGTGCATGAGCAGCAGAAGTCATTTTTTGATAAAGTGAAGGATGCTTTATCTTAAAAAATATCGAATATTTCATTATCGGAATCACTCTTTGCCGGTCGGGCAAGGGGTGATTCTTTGCTGTATGAAGTTCCCACCATGTTGTAAAGGTGGAGGGGAGAGAGTATAATGGAAGAAAGAAAACGATGGGGAGGTGACCATGTGGAATGGATTGAAATCGCAGTAAAAACAACCACAGAAGCCATAGAAGCCGTGACAAATATCTTATACGATGCCGGGGTGAAAGGGGTGGTGATTGAAGATCCCAAAGATCTGGATTTTGCCAATCAGGATGAAGCAACCTGGGATTATGTTGATGACAGGGTTTTTCAATTTGACTATGAAGGAGCTTTGATCAAAGGATATCTCTTGAAGTCCGAAGGCGTCTTTGAAGAAATTTTACTGATAAAAAATGCCATCCATTATCTTCCCCACTATGGACTGGATATCGGCGAAGGAGTTTTGGAAACCAAAGAGGTCCATGAAGAGGACTGGAGCGAAAATTGGAAGCAATACTATAAACCGACAAAGATCGGACATCGTGTGGTCATTAAACCGGAGTGGGAAGAATATGAAGCGGCCGGGGACGAGCTGGTCCTCGTAATGAATCCCGGAATGGCCTTCGGTACGGGAACCCATGAAACAACCCGGATGTGCCTTGAAGCCATCGAAAAGGAGATTCAAACAGGGGATCAGGTCCTGGATATCGGTTGTGGCAGCGGCATTTTGTCGATTCTCGCTGCAAAACTGGGCGCCGGGAAGGTTATTGCAGTGGATTTGGATGAGGTTGCTGTCAGTGTCGCAAAGGAAAATGTTCTGATGAATGAAGTCGATGGGATTGTAGAAGTCCACTATGGAAATCTGATGGAGACCATTGATCCCAAGGAAGAACAAGGAGACCTTATTGTAATCAATATCATTGCAGATGTAATCATTGCCATGGGTCCTAGCCTCTCCCGATATGTAAAGCCGGAAGGGAAACTGATTTTGTCGGGAATCATCCTGGAAAAAATCAAGGATGTAAAAAAAGCAATGGAAAAAGAAGGATTCCAGATATTGCGGGAAATTCAACAAGGTGAATGGGCAGCCCTTGTGTGTGAAGTAAAGGAGGCAGGATAATGCACCGTTTTTTTGTCGAAAAAGCAAGGGTCATGAATGGAGATTCCGGGGAGAATCGTCATTTATGGATTGACGGTGAAGACGGCAAACATATTCTAAGGGTTCTCCGCCTTCGTCAAGGCGATATAATACAAGTGGTTGTGAACCAGGAGGAAGAGTGGGTCGGAGAAATTGTTGAAGAGGAGAGGAAGAGGGTAAAAGTCAGGCTGAGGGAGCAGATTCGGGAAGAACGGGAGTCTTCCATTCATATCACCCTCTATCAGGGGGTTGCCAAAGCGGCAAAGATGGAGACGGTAATCCAGAAGTCAGTGGAACTGGGGGTTAAGACCATAGTTCCGGTTCTGACCAAACGCAGTGTTGTGGAATTTAAGAATCGGAAGGATCGGGAAAAAAAGCGGGAACGGTGGCAAAAAATTGCCTACGAAGCCGCTAAACAGTGCAAGAGACTGGAAGTTCCTCAAGTGCATGAGCCGATTTCCTTTGAAGAGAGTATCGGCAGCATGAGGCAAAATGAATCTCTGTGTTCCATTGTTGCTTATGAGGAAGAGAAGAATTATTCCCTTAAGGAAGCATTAACAGCGGGGAGAGCCAAACAACTCCGATATGCCCTTTGGATAGGACCTGAGGGTGGATTCGAGGATGAGGAAATCACTAAGCTGAAGGAGAAGGGTGTGAGATCCGTCTCCCTTGGGCAGCGAATTCTACGGACAGAGACGGCGGCAATTGCATTAATTGCTGTCCTTCAATATGAACGAGGAGACTTAGGAGGAAAAATCCATTGAAAACAGTAGCATTCCATACTCTGGGATGCAAGGTGAATCAATATGAAACCCAGAGTATGATGGAACTATTTAAAGAACGGGGATATGCCCTGAAAGAATCAACAGAGGAAGCGGATGTGTATGTCATCAATACCTGTACAGTCACAAATGTGGGAGATCGAAAATCCCGGCAGTTTATTCGACGAATGAAGGGAAGCAATCCAAACGCAATTGTGGCTGTTGTAGGATGCTACGCCCAGGTGCAGCCGGAAGAGGTGAAAGCCTTAAAAGGGGTGGACCTTGTCATCGGAACCAACGGGCGGCGGGAAATTGTCGATTATGTGGAGAACTATCAATCCCATGAAAAAATCAGTTTTGTCGGAAACATTATGAATGTGGAGGAATTTGAGGAGCTGGGGCTGACGGAGTACGAGGGAAAAACCAGAGCCTTTATAAAGATTCAGGAAGGGTGCAACCAATACTGCACCTATTGTATAATTCCTTATGCCAGAGGAAATATCCGCAGTCGGAATAAAGAGATGATCATGGAAGAAGTCACCCGTCTGGCGAAGAAGGGCTACAGGGAAGTGGTGATTACGGGAATTCACGTGGCTTCCTACGGTAAGGATTTCACCGATGGATCCCAAGAGCTTGGGCTTTCCGGGCATCCTCTTTTGGATCTTCTTATGGACATAAACGGAATCCGGGGGATCGAAAGAATTCGCCTCAGCTCTTTAGAGCCGAATCTAATGACCGGAGAATTTGTGAAGAAGCTGAAAAATATTGATAAGCTGTGTCCCCACTTCCATCTATCCTTACAAAGCGGGTCTGATGAGATTTTACAGAGAATGAATCGTAAATATTCCAAGGAGCAATATGGTCGTGCGATAGAGCTTTTAAGAGAAGCTTTTGATCATCCCGGAATCACCACGGACGTAATTGTGGGATTTCCCGGAGAAAGTGATGAGCATTTCCGGGAGACAAAAGAATTCATCAGGATTCTTGGATTCTCAGAACTCCACGTCTTTAAATACTCTCCTAAGAAAGGAACTCCTGCAGCGAAGTACAGGAATCAAGTGGATGGAAAAACGAAGCAGCTTCGTTCGGAAGAACTGATTACCTTGGGAGAAGCATTGAAAAAGGAGTATTTAAAATATTTTGCGGGAAAAGTAAAGGAAGTTCTTTTTGAGTCCTATAATGAACAGCAACAGGAAAACACGGGTTTCTCCCGGGAGTATGGAAAAGTCAGAGTGTGTACACCTGTTGATCTGACCAATAAGAAGGTGAGGGTCAAAATCACAGAGGCAAAAGAAGGATTTCTCCTGGGGAATGTCGAATAAAGTTAGAGAAGAAGGAGGTGTTACGATGGATTGTATTTTCTGCAAAATTGTGGAAAAGGAGATCGAAACCAGGATTCTCTTTGAGAATGAACATGTGGTAGCCTTTGAGGATATCAATCCCCAAGCACCCACCCATCTTCTGATCATTCCCAGGAAGCACATAGCCAATCTGCAGGAGATGACCAATGAGGAACAACAGCAACTGCTTCCAGAGATTTTTCTAAGCATTCGGCATCTGGCAGAGGAGTTGAATCTGGAAAAAGGGTATCGGGTCGTGAATAACTGTAAAAAGCATGGGGGGCAAACAGTGGATCATCTCCATTTTCATCTTTTGGGCGGTCGTTCCATGCAGTGGCCACCCGGCTAAGAGCGGTCCGTGATCCTGTTCCAAACCGAAAAAATGCCTTGCATAAGGGTTGAATTTACGGTATAATAACTAGGTGTTTATCCCACTTGCAATCTGGCGAAAGCCATGGAAAAAGCACATTGGTTGCGTTCGGAGGGAGGGTTAAGTAAAATGTCTGAAGTAAAAGTTAATAATAAAGAAAGCATCGACAATGCACTTCGAAGATTTAAGAAAGAGTGTGCAAAGTCAGGGGTTTTAGCGGAAGCAAAAAAGAGAAAACATTACGAAAAGCCTAGTATTAAGCGGAAGAAAAAGGAAGAGGCCGCGAAAAGAAACAAAAAAAGATACTAAAGGGACTCTTCATTAAAAGAGGTGAAACGGTTGAGCCTTAAAGAAAAGCTGGCTGCGGATTTAAAAGCAGCGATGAAAGAAAAGGATAAACTGAAAAAAGACGTCATCACCATGATCCGTTCGGATATAAAGCAATGGGAAGTGGATAAACGACAGGATGTGAAAGACGAAGAGGTTTTAGAAATCGTCGCAAAGCAGGTGAAACAGAGGAAGGACTCGATCCGGGACTTTGAAAAGAGCGGACGGGACGACCTGGTGGATGCTAACCGGCGGGAGATCGAGATTTTACAGGACTATTTACCGGAACAGCTCTCTGAGGATGAGTTAAGAGCCATCGTTGTGGATGCTGTGGAAAAAGTTCAACCCGAATCAAAGTCGGATATGGGAAAAATCATGGGAATCGTTATGCCCCAGGTCAAAGGACGGGGAGACGGAAAAACGGTGAATAAACTGGTGATGCAGGAACTGAATAAAAAGCTTTAAAACCCGGGAAACCGGGTTTTTTTAAATGGAGAGATTTCGAAAAACTCCTTTTCATCCGGGATGTTATGAAAGGGGAATATAGGGTAATAAATAGTAAGGTTCATCTTCTGTCGATCTTGATCAGGAAAGGGAAATCAATGGCAGAAATGTAACAATTTTTCGAATAGATATGTTATAATATCTAGTAGACGGAAGAAGGAAAGGGTGTGAACATCATGAAAAAAACACGCAGTTCAGTATTAATCCTTTCATTGATTTTAATCCTGTCCGGGATCTTTGTTTATGCCGATGATCAACAGGAAGCGGTATACGTGATTCCTATTCAGGGAGAAATTAATGACGCGGTATATCAATATGTGCAGCAAGCCATTCTGGAGGCGGAAAGCAATGTAAATACCAAAGCGATCATTTTTGAAATTGACACTTATGGGGGCCGAGTGGATTCCGCCGAGGATTTAAGTCCTCTGATTCTTAGGACAACGGTTCCGACAATATCCTATGTCAACACCAGAGCTATTTCTGCAGGAGTTCTGATTTCCATCTCCTCCGATTATCTGGTCATGGCCCCGGGAAGCAATATCGGCTCCGCAGAAACCATTCCGGATACGGAAAAGGTTCTTTCCAGTTGGGTTGCAAGCCTTCGGGGAGCAGCTCAGGAGACCGGAAGAGATCCCAATCTTGTTGCTGCAATGGCGGATAAATCCCTTTCCATTGAAGGAGTAGTGGAGGAGGGGCGGTTATTAAACTTAACGGCTCAGGAAGCTTTTGATCTGGAATTTATTGATTTTCGGGGTCAAGGCTATGAAACCATCCTCTCACACTTCGAAATTGACTATGAAACAATTGAAGTTATGGAAATGCCCTTAAGAGCCCGAATTTCTCAATTCGCCACCAGTTCTCTGGTTGCACCGGTGTTATTATCTCTGGGATTTATTGGTTTAGTAATTGAAGTTTTTACTCCGGGACTGGGTGCAGGGGCGATTATCGGACTGTCATCCTTCAGCCTTTATTTTATCGGAAGCATGTTGGCGGGAGATTCCGGGATGTTGGCTCTTATCCTTTTTGCCGTAGGCATAATTCTTCTCCTGGTGGAAGCGACCATACCCGGAGTGGGAATACCGGGCATATCAGGCGGGATTGCCATTATTGCCAGTATTGTGTTATCAGCAAGCAGCCCTGGCGCTGCTGTTGTATATATTCTTGTTGCCTTCACACTTACCATTATTACTTTTGTGATCATGCTAAAATATGGTCCCAACAACAAGGTCTTCGACAAAATCACACTGAAGAGTTCTGAAAGAAAGGAAGAAGGGTATACTTCTTCCGATCCCTACGAGGAGTATGTAGGCCAAGTGGGAGTCGTCTCAAGTTATCTTCGACCTTCAGGGACGATTAAAATCGGAGATAAGCTTTTGAATGTTGTGACTGAGGGCTCTGCATATATTGAGCAGGGTTCCCAGGTGAAGGTCACCCGAGTGGAAGGCAGTAAAATTTATGTCACTAAAATTAACGAGGAGGGAAAGTAAATGGGAATTGAAGAATTATTACCAATTATTGTGATTATTGCAGTCGTTTTTGTTGTCGGTTCAGTGTTACTAAGTTTCATCCCGGTTGGATTATGGGTTACCGCCTATTTTTCCGGAGTGAAAATTGGAATTTTTTCACTGATCGGAATGCGTTTAAGAAGAGTACAGCCAAGAAGGATTGTAGCACCCTTAATTAAAGCAACGAAAGCCGGACTTGATCTGAACACAGACAAGCTGGAAGCCCACTTTTTAGCAGGTGGAGATGTAAACAGCGTCGTCGACGCTTTGATTGCAGCACAAAGAGCGGAAATCAACTTGAATTTTGAACGGGCTGCCGCCATTGATTTAGCAGGACGGCAAGTTCTGGAAGCAGTTCAGGTAAGCGTTAATCCCAAGGTGATTGAAACTCCTAAAATCGCAGCTGTTGCAAAAGACGGTATTGAAGTGATGGTACGGGCCAGAGTCACAGTACGAGCGAATATCGAGAGGCTTGTCGGTGGTGCAGGTGAAGAAACCATTATCGCTAGAGTCGGTGAGGGAATTGTCACTACGGTCGGTTCTTCTGAAAACCATAAAAAGGTTTTGGAAAATCCTGACCTCATCTCAAAAACCGTGTTGCAAAAAGGTCTGGATGCAGGAACGGCATACGAGATTTTGTCCATCGATATTGCAGATGTGGATATCGGACGAAACATCGGAGCGCAACTGCAAATGGATCAAGCGGATGCAGATAAGCGTGTAGCACAGGCTAAAGCGGAAGAGCGAAGAGCGATGGCAGTTGCAAAAGAACAGGAAATGAAGGCTGAAGTTCAGGAAATGAGAGCAAAAGTAATCGAAGCGGAAGCCGAGGTTCCAAAGGCTCTTTCTAAAGCACTGCGTGAAGGGAATTTAGGCGTAATGGATTACTACAACATGAAAAACCTGATGAGCGACACCCAGATGCGGGAAGAAATCTCCAAGATGAATAAAGAAGAAGCCTATAAAGAAGATGAATAATTGAAATTCCCGAAAAGGGGAGGATGTTATGAATATTGAAGTCATACTGGTTTTTATCGTGATAGCCGTGCTCAGCGGCTTGAGTAATCGGAATAAAAACCAGCAGCAGAAACGAAAGCGTCAGAACCGTCAGCCTCCATCACAGCCGATGGAGACCAGGAAAACATCACAAAAGCAGCCTCAACGGACAACCCCAAAAAGAAAAAGCCTCCTGGAGGAAATGATGGAACAGTATGATCTTGCAGATCCTCGGAATAAGCAGGATGCGAGAACGACAAAGAAACCTGAGAGAAAAATCAAACCGGAGGAACCCGTGGAAGAGAAGAAAAAGACGGATCCGAAGAAAAAGATCACCTCTTCATTGGAGCATAAGGAGAAAAAGAGCATCTCTTCCAGTATTAAGAGGAAGTCAAAAGAAAAGAAGATTGACGATAAGGGGATTTATGGAACAGAGCTTACAAAAGATCTAATCGATGCTACCAGTGTTGAAAAAAGTGAAATTGGTCAAAAGGCCTTCAGCAGTCTGGTTGAAGTCGATCAACAAAGTCTTGTGAAGGGGATTATCATGGCAGAGGTCTTAGGAAAGCCCAAAAGCCGCCGAAGAAAAGATGCCAGCTGATCAATGATTAATGGATGGACCACCAAGAAATGATTTGGAGTCCATCCTTTTTCATGCTTAACATGGCAATGCTCATCTTCATATGGTATGATAATGATTAAGAAAAATGATCTGAATGGCGGAAGCACAGGAAGCAAGGAGGAGTTTGATTGATTAAGGATATACAAAGAACCATTGAATTGCCCCGGGAGGATTATGCCGAGAAACTCTTTGGAAATTTTGACGAGTATGCAAAACTGATTCATAAAACCACGGGAACCACTATGCTTCTTCGGGAGGGTGATATTCTCCTGATGGGAGACAAAGAAGGGGTTGAAAAAGGAGAAGAAATTCTCTTTGAGATGATCCGGGTTCTTGATCACCGGGGAGAATTAAATGATCAAAGAGTGAAATACATTATAGACCTGATCCTGGAGGGAAACGGAGGGGAAGCCAAGAAGTTGGTGGATGGAACAGTCCTCATTAATGCTGACGGACGACCCATCAAACCCAAAACCCTTGGACAAAAGCAGTATCTGGCAAAGATTGAAAAAAACGATTTAACCTTCGGCATCGGTCCCGCCGGAACAGGCAAGACCTATCTTGCAGTGGTTATGGCGGCGAAGGCTTTTAAAAATGAGGAGGTCCGACGGATTGTTCTCGTTCGACCGGCTGTGGAGGCAGGAGAAAGCCTGGGCTTTTTACCCGGGGATCTTAAGGATAAGGTTGATCCTTATCTTCGGCCTCTCTATGATGCCCTTTTTGATGTTTTGGGAGCGGAGAAATTTCATCGGCTTCAGGAACGAGAAATTATCGAAGTGGCTCCTCTTGCCTATATGAGAGGCAGAACCCTGGACAATTCCTTTATCATTCTGGACGAAGCCCAAAACACAACCATTGCACAAATGAAGATGTTTCTTACCCGACTGGGATACGGATCGAAAGCGGTGGTGACCGGAGATATTACACAAATTGATCTTCCCCAGGGGAAGGTGTCCGGGCTGAATCATGCCATGGGCATTTTAAAAAACATTGATGGAATCGGATTCACCAGTCTTACCTACAAGGACGTTGTCAGACATCAATTGGTAAAGGAAATTATTAACGCATATGAGAAAAATCCCGGGAAAGAGGGACAACAACGAAAAAAACGATAGGAGCCTTCTATGAAACGACAAACAAAGATTGGTGCAGTGATTGAAAAGCGCATTATACAACCTGTGGAAAACAAACGATCCGTTCAGCTGGCAATGATCGCCCTGTTTGTTCTTGCCGGCTTGTTCACAATTTTTGCGATTCAGCTGGCACCGGAACGGGTGGATGTCAGGATCGGACAGCGTTCACCCCAGGACATTTATGCAACGAAAACCATTGAAGATGAATGGACCACCGAAGCTCTTCGGGATGAAGCAGCGAATTCGGTGGAATCTCAATACAGCATTGATCCGGAGATTCTTAACGATGTGAAGGAAGGGATTGAGAGATCTTTTCTGATGGTATACGAGATCCAGGAAGATCAAACCCTTACAATGGAAGAGAGGGTTGAAGAGTTTCGGGAAAGAAGCTTCATCCGTTTTAATGACAGCGAAGAAATTCAGGAACTGTTGAACAGTCCCATGGAATCTGTGGGTTTTTTGGAGAACTATCTTTATGAGTTGAGTTCTGAACGATTGAATCGCGGCATCCGAATTGATGAAGTGCTGTCTGCAAGGGGCAATGCCCAGGAAAGGATCAGAGAGTTGGAGGAGTACCCTCCCGCATTAATCGAATTTGCCGTGGAAGTGATACAGAATCAGCTTCGTGCAAATGAGTTTATCGATCTTGAAAGGACTGAGGAATTACGTCAGCAGGCAATTGATCAGGTGGACAGTGTCATCATTCGCCAGGACGATCTGATTGTTCGGGAAGGGGAACGGATCACTCAAAATGAGATCGAAGTCCTTCGGGAACTGGGAATGCTTCATGAAGAAGGGCGTGTAGACTTTTTGCTTTATGGGGGAGTCTCTCTGATTGTTCTCTCCTTATTCTTCACCTTTGTTCTTTATCTCTATTACTTTCATCGAAGCTTACTTAAGCAACCATCAAAAATCTGGATGATTGCCCTAATTAATATGTTGACTTTAGGAGGCTCTTTAGCTCTTTCAGCGATTTCGATGTACGTTGTGCCCCTTACAACCAATGCGATGCTGTTGTCAATTCTGATTAATCCCCAAGTTGCAATTATCTCCAATATCGTTCTTTCGATTTCCGCAGTGGTTGTGTTGGGAAGTGAAATGAATCTTCTTATTATGCTGTTAATCGGAGGAACCATGGGAGCACTTTTTGCTCACAGGACCCAACAGCGTGGGAACATTTTTATTACGGGAATTGTGGTTGCAGTGACCAATTTCATTGTCATTCTTGCCTTTGGACTCATCAGTAGCCGTGAGCTGCTGGACGTTTTTATGCGCGCTGGGTATGGAGGAATCGGCGGGATTTTTGCAGCGGTCCTGACCATTGGAACACTGCCTTTCTGGGAGTGGGGATTTAGCATCCTTACCCACTTAAAGTTGCTTGAACTCTCCAATCCCAATCAAAAACTGCTAAAGAAACTGTTGATTGAGGCACCGGGAACCTATCATCACAGCATTATCGTTGGAAACCTCAGCGAAAGTGCGGCTGATGCCGTAGGAGGAAATGGTTTGCTGACCCGGGTGGGAGCGTTTTATCATGATATCGGAAAAACGAAGCGTCCGTATTTTTTCAAGGAAAACCAACTGGGAACCGATAATCCCCATAATAAACTCAGCCCGTCTTTAAGCAGTTTGATTATTACCGGCCATGTGAAGGACGGTATTGAAATTGCAAAGAAACATAAACTCCATCCTGAAATCATCGACTTTATCCAAACCCATCACGGGAATACCATGGTTGCATATTTTTATCACAAAGCCAAGGAAACCCGGGAAGAGGGAGAGGAGCCGGTGGATGATCAGAACTTCCGCTACAGCGGTCCGAAGCCTCAGACAAAGGAGACCGCGATCGTGATGCTTGCTGATTCTGTTGAGGCTGCAATTCGAAGTATTCAGGAGCCCACAAAGGAAAAGGTGGAGAGTCTGATCGGAAGGATTTTACAGGGCAAGCTGGATGACGGACAGCTGGAAGAGAGCAACCTGACACTAAAAGAATTGAAAACCATCAAAGAGGTTTTCATCAATACGATGCTGGGGATTTTCCATGAACGGATTGAATATCCCGAAGAAGAATAGGGGGAAAGAGGGGAAAGAAATGAGTTTAGAGATTAGTAACCGTCAAAGCATCCTTACAATTGAAGAGGATCTCATCGGTCAATTGGAAACAATCCTTTCCTTGGTTCTGGAGAAGGAAGAAGTGGCAGAGGAGACAGAAGTGAGTCTTTCCTTTGTCGATCCCGAAGAAATTCAGGAACTCAACCGGACATACCGAAACAGGGATATGCCTACTGACGTTCTTTCCTTTCCTGCATCAAAGGAGTTTCAGTCTGGAGAGGTTCTTGTCCTGGGAGATGTTGTAATTTCAACCCAAGCGGTCACTGATCAGGCAGAGGAGTATGGACATAGTGAAAAAAGAGAGCTTGCGTATCTTTTTGTTCACGGCCTGCTCCACCTTTTAGGATATGATCATCTTGAGGAAAGTGAAAAGTCCCTGATGCGGAAAAAAGAGGAAGAGATCTTGCAAATCATTGATCTTTCAAGAAAAGCGGTGGATTAAATGAATCAGGTTCGTAAGCTTATTGACAGTTTCAACTATGCCTTTGAAGGAATTCTCTACGCTCTGAAAACTCAACGGAACATGAAGATCCATTTTCTCATCGCCATCGGGGTTTTGATTCTCAGCCTGTTCTTTGACCTTACCAGAGCCGAGGTGCTTCTTCTGTTTTCAACAATCTCATTGGTGATTATCACAGAGATGATCAACACATCGATTGAAACCACCATTGATCTGATTACGGATCAGTATCATGTTTTTGCCAAGATTGCAAAAAATGTTGCAGCGGGAGCGGTTCTGATTGCTGCGCTCAATGCAATTGTGGTGGCCTATTTAATTTTTTTCCATCGAATGAATCCGGCGACCCTCATGGTTCTGGATCGTGTAAGACAGGCTCCTATTCATGTAACCTTTATTGCCCTCCTGCTGGTGGTGCTTGTAGTGATTTTTGTGAAGGTGCAGATTGACCGGGGAACCCCCTTAAAAGGAGGAATGCCCAGTGGTCATGCGGCTGTGGCCGCATCTCTGTTTACCGCAATCACCTTTGTATCAGAAAATATTCTGGTGGGAACGTTAGCCTTGTTGATGGCTCTTCTCGTGTTTCAAAGCCGTATCGAAGGGAAAATTCATTCGCCCTTTGAAGTCATTGTGGGAGCAGGCCTGGGTTTGATGATTACTGTCATTATTTTTCAGATATTTTCGTAAGAGGAAAGGAAGGGGTATTCTTGAAAACCACTGGAATAAAGTCATTACAAAAAATTGCTTTGCTTATCGTGGTTCTTCTAGTCATTGGAGCCTTAGCAGGCTGTAGACGTAATGAAGAGACAGAAGAGCCTGAAGAACATCCGGAGGAAGTAATTGAAGAAGAGGAAGAAGAAGAAGAGGAAGAAGTCATCGTGCCTGAATTTCGTTCTCCATTGAGCGGATTGCCTATGGAGGAGGAAGACATGGAGGAGAGAAGAATCTTCGGAGTTATGTATGATAACAACCCGAGAGCCAGACCTCATGCAGGCCTCATTGATGCGGAAATGGTGTATGAAATGAATGTGGAGGGAGGAGCAACCCGTTATTTAGCCCTCTTTTATATGGAAGAGCCGGAGCTCATCGGACCGGTGAGAAGCACGCGACCTTACTACCTGCGAAAGATTCTGGAGTATGACGGGATTTTCGTTCATGCCGGAGCAGCCCGGGCGGTAACAAATCAATTGATCAGTTACGGAATCAATAATGTAAGTTTGCTGGGGCCCGGTCCCGGGGCTTTTTGGCGGGAGTCTCATCGTTCTGCACCTCATAATGCCTATACATCATCAGAGCGGGTACTGAGCACTGCAGAAAACCTTGGGTATCACAAGGAGCTCCATTATGAAGGACCCTCATTCCATTGGCCCGGGGAAACTCCCGAAGGAGAAGAGGTTCAATCCTTTGAAGTGATTTATCACTCCTCCTATCGATCATCCTATGAATATGATGAAGAGAGTGAGACGTATCTCCGCTACTATGTGGATGAGCCCCATGTGGATGAAGTCACCGGGGAACACATTTCCATGACAAACGTAATTGTTCAGATCATTCCCCAGTGGAGGATTGAGGGAGCAAGCTCCGGAATTATCGAGATGCAGTCTGTGGGTGAAGGAACCGGATACTATTTTTCCATGGGGAAAATGGTTCCCATCACATGGGAAAAGGACGATGACCATGCACCGACCCGCTACTTTCTGGAATCCGGAGAGCCATTAACGCGAAATCCGGGGAAAACCTGGGTTCAGGTGATCGGAAGCGAAGAGCGTCTGACCATCCATGAAACAGAGAATGAAGGGGAGGAGTAATATGAACATCGATGAACTGATAAAAAAAGCCCTGGAAGCCCAGAAACAAGCCTATGTTCCATATTCCCGTTTTCCGGTGGGAGCGGCTCTGCTGACGAAAAGCGGGAAGATTTATACGGGGTGCAACATCGAAAATGCTTCCTTCGGCGCCACAAACTGTGCTGAAAGAACGGCGATATTCAAAGCCGTCTCCGAAGGAGAAAAAGCCTTTGAAGCCATTGCCGTTGTGGGAGATCCTAAGGCATTTACAGCGCCTTGCGGAATTTGCAGGCAGGTGTTTGTGGAATTCAGCACAGACATGAAGGTGATTATCGCAAAAAATGAAAATGAGTACAAAGAGTATACATTAGAACAGGTACTGCCTCTTTCCTTTACTCCCAAGGATTTGGAAGAATCATCATCGAAGGAAGGGTAGACCTGAGGAAAAAGGAGGAGCACTATGGCATACAGATCAGGATTTGTCAGCATTGTGGGAAGACCGAATGTAGGAAAATCAACAATGATGAATCAACTGGTGGGAGAAAAGGTGGCGATTGTCTCCGACAAGCCCCAAACCACAAGAAATCGAATACAAAGCGTGTACACGGAAGAGGAGATGCAAATTGTCTTTCTTGACACCCCCGGGATTCACAAGCCGAAGAATGAGTTGGGGGAGTATATGGTGAGAATGGCAAAAGGAAGCATGCGGGATGTGGATGTGATTCTGTTTATGGTGGATGAAAGCGATCGTCTTGGAAAAGGGGATCAGTACATTATTGAAGAACTGAAAAATATCAAAACTCCAAAGATCCTGGTCATTAACAAAATTGACAAGGAAAAACAGGAAGTTATTGCAGAAATCGTGAGGCAATATGAGGAAATGGAACTCTTCGAAGCCATCGTACCCATCTCCGCCATTGAAGGTGTTAACCTTTCCCGTTTGATCGATGAAATTAAAGAATTTATCAAGGAGGGACCTCAGTTTTTCCCTGATGGAATGATTACTGATCAACCGGAGCGGGTCATTGTTGGGGAAAAGATCAGAGAAAAAGTTCTTTTTTATACGGAGCAGGAGATCCCCCATGGGGTTGCAATAGAAATTATATCGATGAAGGAGCGGGAAAATAAAAAGCTGATTGATATTGAAGCAAATATCTATTGTGAGCGGAACTCCCATAAAGGGATTATTATCGGCAAGCAGGGAAGAAAATTAAAAGGGATCGGAAAAGCCGCAAGGGAAGACATAGAAGGATTTCTCGGACTTCCCGTAAATCTGCAGCTATGGGTAAAAGTAAAGGAAGGCTGGAGAAATCAACGACGGCTTTTCAGCAATTTCGGATATCATGAAGATTAATCCGTAAGCTCGGGAGGGAGTTTCATGCTGATCCAAACTGAAGGTATCGTATTAAAGAACCGTAAATACCAGGAAAGCGATGGAATCCTTGTGATTTTTACCAGAAAGCTGGGAAAGGTATCCGTGATGGCGAAGGGAAGCAGGCGGTCCAAAAGCAAAATGCTCTCAGCGGTACAGCCCCTAAGTTATAGTGATTTGATTCTTTATAAAGGGAAAACCATGTATTCGTTAAACAGTGGAGAAAGCTTAAAATCTCATTATAAAATCAGGGAGGATCTTTACCGCTTAACGTTGGCATCGTATATCGTCGAGCTCGTTGAAGCGATCACCATCGAGGGACAAAGCAACAACCGTTTGTTTTCTCTTTTGCTGGAGGTCCTGGAGGGGCTGGAGGAAGCCGATACAAAAGCGGACTCACTTTATCTGTGGTTTCTTGCTCAATATGTAAGATTGAACGGAATTCAGCCCGCCACGAAGGGATGCAGCATTTGCGAGTCAGTAAGCTCTCCACGATGGAGACTGGATTTTGAAGAGGGAGGGCTGGTGTGTGATAAATGTTTCAGTGAAGTTTATCATCCATGGAAAACCATTTCTTCAAAAGGGATTAAACTGTTAAATTACCTGGCAAATGCACCTTGTGAGCAGGTAAAAGGCCTTGATATTCATCCGAAACTTCATTCGGAGCTGGAGGAAATCCTGAACGGCTATATTCAGCACCAGCTGGACTATCGGAATTTTAAAAGCTTAAAAATGCTGAAGGAATGGAGAAATACCGAGATATTCCTGAAGAAAAGAGGAGACAACTCATGAGACAGCTACTGTTCAATGGAAAAATCTTCGTTGAAAAGGGAAGGTTTTGTGAAGCAGTGTATATTGAAGGAGAGCGGGTTAAGGATGTGGGTTCCGATGATCAGCTCCGACAAAAGTATGAAAATCAGACCGAAAAAGTGGTGGACCTGCAGGGTGCGACTGTCATTCCCGGTTTTAACGACAGTCATCTCCACCTTTCCTATGTGGGAGAGGGCATGGCAATCTGTAATTTAATCGGCACGGATTCCATTGATGATCTTATACAAAGAGGAAGAAGTTACCACAAAGACCGGGGACAGCTTCCCTTTATCCTGGGACGGGGCTGGAATCAGGACTTCTTTCTTAAAGGTGAAAATCGGCTTCCCCATCGAAAGGATCTCGACCGGATTTCCCTTGACACGCCGATTGTTTTTGACCGTGTATGCGGGCATGTGGCCGTAGGAAATACAAAGGCTCTGGAGATGGCAGGGATTTCAGTGATGACCGGAATTCCCGGGGGAACTATTGGAAAAGACTCCCGCGGGCAGTTAAACGGCATTGTGACCGAAAACGCCGTGACCTTTTTAAAGCGGATTATTCCCCGATGGAAAAAGGAGGAGCGCAAGGAACACCTCCGTCTGGGTGCGGAGTATGCTCTTTCAAAAGGGATTACCTCGGTGCAGTCTGCAGATGTGTCAGGACCCTTGTTTAAGGAAGGCTTTCAATGGATTCATGAAGCTTTTCAAGAGAAGATGATCCCCCTTCGATATCGGCACCAGTTTAATTTTCAAGATCCCGAAGGATTCCGGGAGTATTTGAAGTGGGAAGATCAATCCGCCTATCGTGAAGATTACTATGAACGAGGATCTCTTAAGATATTTAAAGACGGATCCTTAGGTGGGAGAACCGCCTTTATGAAAAAACCTTACAGGGATGATCCCGGTAATTACGGAGTCGAAGCCATTGAAGATGAGGTTCTTTACTCATTGGTCAAGATGGCGGATCAGGCGGGCATTGCCGCTGTGGTTCATGGAATTGGAGATGGAGCCGTTGAGAGCATTTTAAAGATCATAGAAACAGTGGACGGAGGGAGAGGAAACCCTCTGCGCCATGGAATCGTTCATAACCAGATCACCGACGAGGTGCAGCTAAAGCGAATTATCCAAGGAAAGATTGCTGTTTTGGCCCAACCGGTTTTTATCGACTATGACTGGAAAATTGTTGAGGACCGGGTGGGGGAAGATTTAGCGAAGACCTCTTATGCTTTTGGAACTCTGTATCGTAATCATGCCCTCATCAGCTTTGGAACCGATGCTCCAGTTGAAGACCTGGATCCCTTTGGGAATCTTTATGCAGCAGTGACCCGGAAGGACAAGGAGGGGAATCCCGAAGAAGGGTATAATTCTGAAGAAGGGCTGACCGTGGAAGAGGCGGTCGATGCCTACACCTATGGGTCTGCTGTAAATGAGCATAAAGAGAGAGTCAAAGGACGACTTCTCCCCGGATATTATGCAGATTTTACTGTTTTAGATCGTGATATCTTCAGGGTGGATGCGAAGGAAATCCTTGAAACAAAGGTTCTAAACACGGTGGTTGGAGGTAAAAGGGTGTACGGAAATTAAGAATGTTTCTTGACAAGAGAGGGGAAACATAGTATTATGTAAACTGTGGGCAAATTGATGCCCGTAATAACCCCTGAAGGAGGACACTCTTTGAACTTAGAACGGGAATTCTTTGAGATTACCAGAGATATTCTGCATCACGATGCGTTTATCCAATCGAAATATATTAAGCACCATGAAGGAAGCATTTACGACCATTCAGTGGAAGTAGCATATAAGGCATATCGGATTGCAAAAAAGCTGGGAATGGATTATCGATCTGTTGCCCGGGGAGGACTCTTACACGATTTCTTTCTGTATGACTGGAGAACGAAAGGAAATCGCAACCTGAAGCACATGAGAAATTCCCATGCGGTCTCTCATCCGAAGATCGCACTGGAAAATGCCAGGGAGTTCTTTCAGATTAACGACAGGGAAGCGGACATTATCGGAAAGCATATGTTCCCAACCACCATAATTCCTCCAAAATACAAGGAATCGTGGGTGGTGACTTTTGTGGATAAGCTTTGTGCCATTCAGGAGTACAAAGATGTAGTATCCGTAAAGTATCAATGGAACTATCGCTTATATCGGTTACAGCAATCCTTGAGTCTGTTGACAGTATAACCGATCAGGATAATTAAACAGAAAATACATCAAATAAATAAGGATCACCTGTTATTCAGGTGATCCTTTTGTAATTTTTGTTAAACACTTTTGCGCAAAATTCCTTCTGATTCTTTTAACGGTTCCGCACAACAACCTGCATTCCTTCCAATACATCCAGGGTTTTTTCGTGAAGCTCCTCATTAAAAGATGCACATCCTTCGGCATCCACAATGATCTCTGCTTCAGGGTACATCGTTTTTAGAATAATGACATTTGACAGAACACAGATATTTGTTACAACCCCAACCACTTCAATGGATGAAATCTCGTCGAAGTAGTAATCAAAGCATTGTTCCTGCAGTCCTTGAGGTGTAATTCCGAAGCTGAATTTCTCCAGGGGAGTTGCTTTAACATCCTCCAAGGCTTCCTTCGTTTCTCCATAGATTTTGTGGCCCTCAGTTCCTTTTATGCAATGGGGAACAGGAAGCTTTTCGCCTTCCTGGGTTTCCAGGTAGTCTTCATCATGGGTATCCAGCGTATAAAAAACGGGATTGGGGTGATGGGCACGTACTTTCCGGGCAATAATGGGATCCAATTTTTCGGCCTTTGGGAAGCCCAAACTTCCATCCACAAAATCCTTCTGGTAATCAATGACAACCAGTACCTTTACCATCCTTGTGCCTCCTTTCGCAAATATGCCGGGTTTCAACGATACTCTCTTATTATTATAGCAGAAAACACTGAATATTCCTATGGTTGACCGTGAGAGAGAAATAAATACGCCTGAAACTTTAGAAAATAAAAAATCTATGATATAATTAAAAAAATTATACATAAAAAATTATTATTTATCAAGGAGGAAAACATGAAAGAGAACAACGATCACCCCAAAGCTTTAGAGATCTATCTGAATCTGCGAAAGGAAATTCAACATTATCAGGAAATAACCGGAATTGCACACTGGGACATGATGACCATGGCACCGAAAGCCGGGAAAGCATTGCATTCCGAAGCTCTGGGAACCTTATCAACTGAAGCGTTCAAACGATCAATTTCCAAGGAAATGGAAGAGGTTCTTGAAGCACTCATGGAGAAGGGAACCTTTGAAACCCTTGACCGGAAATATCAAAGAAGTGTGGAAAAGGATTATAAGGGACTTCAAAGATTTCGAAAAATTCCTGAGAAGGAGTACAGGGAATACGTGGTGTTGACCTCCAAGGCCCAAAATGTCTGGGAGGAAGCCCGGGAGAACAATGATTTTCAATTATTTCAACCGTATCTGGAAAAGATCATCGATTTTAACCGCAGAGCCGCTGAACTTTTCGGCTACGAAGAACACCCATACAACGCACTGTTGGATCATTATGAAGAGGGGATGACCGTCAAAGAGCTGGATGACATTTTCTCTGTCTTGAAGAAAGAAATCATTAAACTATTGCAAACAATCCAAGAGTCCTCAGTAAAGCCTTTGAAAAAATACGACAATCTGGAGCTGTCCGTTGAGAAGCAAAAGATTCTAAGCCGCAGGGTCTTAGAGATGATCGGATACGACTTTTCGGCGGGGAGGCTGGACGAAAGTGTTCATCCCTTTACCATCGGCCTGAATCCCAAGGACGTTCGACTGACCACACGATACCGGAAAGATTTTTTCAAGATGGCCCTTTATGGAACCATTCATGAAGGTGGGCACGGGATGTATGAACAGAACATCCCAATGGAACTCTTCGGAACCTCAGCGGGGAGCGCTGCGTCCACAGGAATCCACGAGTCACAGTCCCGATTCTGGGAGAATGTGATCGGGCGAAGTGAGGAATTCTGGATCGGAATCATCGATGAATTCAAGGAAATATTTGGTGAGGAAGCGAAAGAAGTCACTCTTGAAGAAATGGTTCCCTATGTGAATATAGTGGAACCGAGTTTAATCCGGGTGGAAGCCGATGAACTGACGTACAGTCTTCATATTATTCTCCGTTATGAGCTGGAAAAGGATTTGCTGACAAAGAAAATTTCGGTGGCGGAGTTACCGGAGAAATGGAATGCAAAGATGCAGGAGATGATGGGACTTCTTCCGGAAAATGATCGTGTCGGAGTGTTGCAGGATGTTCACTGGTCCGGAGGAATGATCGGATACTTCCCTACCTATGCCCTTGGAAACATCTATAGTGCCCAGCTTGCTGAAACTATGGAAAAAGATCTTCCTGATTATCGGGATTTGGTGAAGAACAGGGATTTTGAGCCAATTAAACAATGGATGGTGGAGAAGGTTCATAGCAGGGGAAGTTTGCTCACAGCAAAAGAACTCTTGAAAGAGATCACCGGTTCAGCCTTGACAAGTGAACCCTATATCAGATATTTAACAGAGAAGTATCGGAGAATTTACAAATTCAGTGGAAACAAAGCAGAGTAAAATCTTTACACACGTTGAAAAGTCCTGTCATTAGGGCTTTTCAACTTTTTTAACTGGCTATTTTGTCAAAAAAATGGTAGAATTATGGGGATCGCAACGGAAATAGAATTAGGAGGTTGAACTATGGGGAAAATCCTAAAGGAGAAGTGGAAAAATGCGCCACGCACAACCCTTCTTCTGATAGCGCTGGCTGCAGTGGTTTTTTCAGTGACAGCAGTGGGATATGCACTGAGCTTCAACGAAATCACGATTTATGGGGATGGAGAGGTACATACCCTTCAAACCCGGGCGGAAACAGTGGAAGAAGCCCTTTTGGAAGGAGAAATTCAATACATCGAAGAAGACCTTATACAGCCCCATCCCGACAAAGAAATTCATGGGGATATGACAGTATATATACGCCGTGCGGTATCGGTGACAATCTATGATGAAGAAGAAAAGCACGAGATTTTAACAGCGAAGACACGAGTACAGGATGCACTGGAAGAGAAGGGAATTTCTTTTGTCGATGAAGATCTGATTCATCCCGGCCTTAACCATGGGTTAACCGATGGAATCGTAATTTCGATTCGTCGGGCTCAGCCCTTTGAAGTTCATGTGGATGGGGAAGAATTAAGCTTTTTCCAACCGGTGAAGGATGTGAAAGAAGCCCTTGAAATTGCAGAGGTAACTCTGGAAGAAGAGGACGAGCTGAATCTCGCTCTCGAGACAACCGTTATGGATAATATGATCATCGAGATCACCAGAATTGAACGGGAGACTATTGTTGAATCCCGGGAAATTGACTTCAAAACGATCCGAAAGAATGACAACAGCCGCTATAAAGGAAGCACTCGGGTTTCCCAGGAAGGAAGCAAGGGAATGGAAGAGTTTACGATCGAAATCACCTATGAGGACGGTGAGGAAGTTTCCAGAGAAGTGATTGAGCGTGAAGTAGTGAAGGAGCCGGTCAATCGTGTGATACAGGTGGGAACAAAAAGTCTGCCTCCTGCAAATACTTTGGTTACCCGTGGTGGAACGGAAGTTACCCGAAGGTTGACTGTAGAAGCAACGGCCTACTCTCAGTATGATCCCGGAGTGACCAATCGCACAGCCACCGGTGCAACGCTCCGCAAGGGAATCATAGCAGTTGATCCTCGTGTAATTCCCCTAGGCACTCGAATCTACGTGCCGGGATACGGAGAAGGCGTCGCCGCGGATGTGGGTGGTGCCATTAAAGGATATCGTATTGATCTGGCCTTTGAATCAAGGGAGGAAGCCTTACGTTACGGTCGGAGAACAGTGACAATTAAAATTTATGACTAAATACAATTTATGACTAAAGACAAGAAATCATTTATACAAAAAATGAAAAACAGCAATCCTTCTATCAAAGGGAAGGATTGCTGTTTTATGTTTTTCCCCTTGGGGAGGAAATTCAGAGTTAATCCTCCTCCTGGCCATGGGCGATTCGACTGGCAGCAGCTGCAGCGACGGCTGCAATTAAATCATCCATAAAGGTGTGAACCTTGCCGTCCTTTACGGTGTCCAATTGTTTAATGATGCCAACCTTTTCTTTGTCCAGGTATCCATAGCTGGTTAAACCGATGGTACCGTACAGATTGACAATGGAAAGAGGAAGGATTTCATCGATCCCGTACAGGCCTTCGTCGGTTTCGACGATTTCCTGAAGGGGATGGGGAAGAAGCTTTTTCTCCGCCAGTTGATCCAGAGCCACACCCGTCAACACGGCATGGGCCACTTCCCGTTTTTTTAAAACCTGCTCCACATTATGAAGACAAATCTCAAGAGTCAGGTTTTTTTGATAAGGTTTTTGAAGATTCAACACCAAATCCGCAATATCCTCAAGTTCAACTCCCCGTTCCTTTATAAGCTCAAGAGTTTTCGCTTCCAGTTCTTTCATAGGTATACGTGACATAGCAGCCTCCTTATATTTTTTTCTGTTTTTATCTGTTTTTCAGTCCATTTCTTTCAGTTTTTCTTTTAATGTCACTAAGACTTCCCGGGCACTTCCTTCAATGGTGAGATCGAAACCATAATCATAGGGGATGGACCGGTTGATGTAGACTTTTTTTCCTCTGCATAAATAGGGCAGCTGGTTTACCGGTGCAACTTCGAGACTGGTTCCGATAATCAGAAGAAGATCAGCACCGGAGATCAACTCAAAGGTTCGGTCCCAGGCATTTTGAGGCAGAATCTCCCCAAACAGGGTGACATTGGGACGGAGATAAGGGCTCTCGCAGTGTGGACAGCCTTCTTTTTCCAAAAATAACTCTGCATTGACTGTCCCCTCACAGGAGTGACAGCGAAAGGTTTGTATATTTCCATGGAGTTCATAGACGGTTTTACTTCCGGCCAGCCGATGGAGACGCGAAACGTTCTGGGTCGCAACCCCCTGAATCAATCCTTCTTTTTCCAGCCATGCCACAACCTCATGGCCCTCGTGGGGAGAAATCTTTCGAAGAAGTTCATAACGCATTGCATAAAACTCCTGAAACAGTGTATAATTTTTAGAAAGGGTATGGGTGCTGGCTACTTCCCTGGGATCCAACTTTCTCCACCATCCCTCTTTTCCGCGAAAATCAGGGATATTACTTTCAGTGTCCATTCCGGCGCCGGTTAAAATGAGAACGGAAGAGGACTCTTTAATCCAGCGGGCAAGTTGTTGGGTCGATAGATCCAATGACATAAACAGACCTCCTTATGAGAAAGGTGATTTCATGAAAACGATCTTAGACAATGATTGGCAAAATCTATTGGAAAAGGAATTTCAAAAAGACTATTATCAAAACCTCAGGAAATTTTTATTCCGGGAATATAAAACCGGGACAGTTTATCCTCAACCGAAGGATATTTATAATGCTCTGCGCTTTACCTCTTATAAGGATACGAAAGCAGTGATTTTAGGGCAGGATCCATATCATGGGGAAGGTCAGGCCCATGGGCTGAGCTTTTCCGTAAAACCGGGGGTTCCTCAACCTCCTTCACTCAAGAACATCTTTAAAGAGCTGAAGGATGATTTAGGAGTACCCATTCCCAATCACGGATCTCTGGAAAAATGGGGGAAAGAAGGGGTCCTTCTCCTGAACACGGTACTGACCGTTCGAAAAGGGGAAGCCCATTCCCATCGTAATCAGGGGTGGGAGAGATTGACGGACACCATTATTGAGCACTTAAATGATCGTGACAATCCGATTGTTTTCCTGTTGTGGGGTCGTCCGGCTCAGGAAAAAGGGAAGCTGGTGACAAATCCGCGGCATTACATTTTAAAGGCACCACATCCCAGTCCTCTGTCGGCTTATCGGGGATTTTTTGGAAAAAGGATGTTCTCTAAAACCAATCAAATATTGGAAAAAGAAGGTCTCGGGAAAATCGACTGGGAAATTCCCGATCTTTAGTGACCTGATCAGGAATCCTTTTCCAAATGTTCCTTTGCGATCTTACCGGCATAATCCGGTACATAGCGCTGGGAATCAATAGGCGGTCGGACATAACCTGTATTTTCCTGTCGGGGGGGAAGTACAGGTTTTTCGTATTCCAGTTCCTCATAGGGAATCATGGACAGAAGATGATGAATACAATTAATCCGGGCATTTCTCTTGATGTCGGACTCGATGACCCACCAGGGCGAGAAGTCGGTATCTGTATATTGAAACATCACATCTTTTGCCTTTGAGTATTCAACCCATTTGGAACGGGCCTCCAAATCCATGTCGCTAAGCTTCCAGCGTCTGGTCTGATCATTGATTCGACTTTGAAATCGCGCCTCCTGTTCATCATTGCTGACGGAAAACCAGTATTTGATCAGGATGATTCCCGAGTCGATTATCATTTTTTCGAACTTGGGTGCTGCGGAGAGAAAATCCCAATACTCTCCCTCGGAACAAAACCCCATTACCCGTTCCACGCCGGCACGGTTATACCAGCTGCGATCAAAAAGCACCATTTCCCCCGCACTTGGAAGATGCTCCGCATACCGTTGAAAATACCACTGGGTACGTTCTTTTTCCGTAGGTTTGGGGAGAGCAACAACCCGACAAACCCTAGGATTAAGCCGATCGGTAATTCTTTTGATGGCCCCGCCTTTTCCTGCAGCATCCCGTCCTTCGAAAAGCACCACTACCCGGAGTCCCTTATGGGCGATCCATTCCTGCATTTTCACAAGTTCCTCCTGCATCTCAGACAGGAGACTCTCATACACTTTCTTTTTCAGCTTTAATTCCATTGGAATCCTCCTTTTCTCATCCGATCACCTGGCCAACCGATTTACCGATCAATTATGGCGAATCACTTCATATTTCGGGGGATCTGCTCATAAACCTGCTGTCCCGAAAGGACTGCCATAGGCATTCCGCCTCCGGGATTCACACTGCCTCCCACAAAGTACAGATTGGAGTAAAACTCACTTTTCTTCGGTGTTTTAAAGCCCTTGTTTTTCTTTTTATCCGACACCACACCGTAAATTGCTCCCTGATTGGAGAGGTAGGTCTCCTGGATGGTTTCAGGGATCCACAGCTCCTCCGTGATGATGTGTTTTCGAAGATCCGTCAGCCCCATTCTCTCCAGTTTGTTTAAAACATGGTTCCGGTAATTGGAGTACTCTTCCTCGGTGAAGGGACATTCCGGATCAACCACCGGGATATGGGGGAGGATTTTTATGAGTTCGCAGCCCTCCGGTCCCTGGCTTGGATCGGTTTTCATGGGTGCAACGAGGTAAATTGTGGGATCATCCGAGAGCCTATGCTCATGGAAGATGTAATCAAAGTGCTTTTTCCCTTCCTTTGCAAAAAAGAAATTATGATGACGAAGCTGTTCGTATTTGCGATCCACTCCAAGGTGAAGAGCAAAGCCTGAACATGCAGGTCCAAAGCGCTCTTTATACTTTTTAATTTTTACAGCAGGCTCTTTTGAAACCTTTTCATAAAAGGGAATAACCTCCATATTGGAGATGAGAAGATCCACAGGATAATTGACTCCATCACTGGAGATCACATGGGTAATTTTCCCTTCCGCCTTTTGAATTTCGGTAATATCGGTGCCGGTTCTCACGGCAATTCCAAGCTCTTTCACAAAACGGGTTAATCCCTTCCCTAAATTCCCAAGACCTCCCTTCACATACCAGAGATCAAATTCCCATTGCACATAGGGAAGAAGATTGAGAATTGCCGGAGCATCATAGGGAGAAGACCCCACATATTTAATAAAGAAATTCAGAATATCGATCATGTAGGGATTTTTAATCCGCTTTCGAACCCCTTCATCCATGGAATGCAAATAGTCACTTCGATTTGGAATCGTAAGAGGATTCCAATACCTCATGACATCCATTAGACTCTCGCTTTGATTTTTAAAGTAAACCTGATCGGAAAACTCATACAGTTTCTTTGAGTAATTAAGGAAGTTTTCCAGGTCTTTGAGATCCACATCATTGAGGGAGGACGGAGGGTTTTTCATCAACTGTATATCCTTTTCAAGATCGATCACAGTGCCGTCCTCGAAAAAGTTTCTCCAATGGGGACGAACCGCCTCTAATGTGAAATAATCCTCCATCTTTTTCCCGTGGAGGGAGAAAAGCTTTTCAAAAACAAAGGGCATTGTAAAAATTGAGGGTCCAAGGTCAAAGGTAAAACCCTCTTTTTCAGTCACGTTCAATTTTCCTCCCAGGTGATTGTTGCGTTCCAACAGGGTGATATCATTTTCAGGATCCTGAGCCAGTGTGATTGCAGCGGAGACTCCGCCTAAACCGGCACCGATAATAACAACTTTGCGCTTTTTCATATGATCACTCCTCCGGGGCTTCTCTATAGAAGGTATGCAGAAGGAAGCCCTGATTAATAGATATACGGAATAAACCTGTAACGATATTTTTTCCATTCTTTATAGCGTTCCCCCATGGCTTTTTCCATTTCTTTTTCTTCAATCTCCATCCGCTGATTCAAGGTTCTGCCCATGGAAAAAATTGCAAAGGTCAGAGCTAAAACATTATAAAAGAACAGGGGAATTCCCAGAGTCAAAAGCATGAGACCCAAGTAAAGGGGATGCCGCAGTTTTTTATAGGGACCATGGCTGATGAGTTCCTGATCTTTTTCCACATTGACATCACGGGAGAAGTACTTCCCTAATGTATAGGTGGACAAATATCTGAGAACCAGGCCGGTGAGATAAACAGCCAACCCGAATACCCGGATGGGAAATGCAAGCTCTTCAGGAAATTGAAACAGTGAAAACCAGGTGAAAAGAATCGTCAAAAATAAGTTGGAAAGAATGGTGATAAGAATAAAGTAAAAGGATTTTTTCTCCTGAAAATCTTTTCCCTCATGCTTGCTGGGAAAAAGGACGAATTCCAGAAGCCAGAAAAATGTAATTCCATAGAATGAAACATAGGGCCAGTGTAACCTGAAAAATTCTTCCATAGCCATCACCTCTCAGGGTTTTCTATATATTTGCCCAACCTTGACATAGACTAAACAACGGTTTAAGGATTCAAGTGTTTTATAGAAAAAGGAAATTGTGAAAAAAATATTTTATTTCCCGGGAAAGGATATTGCTCTTTTCAAAGGGATCATATATAATGATTTTGGGATAAAAAATGAATAAGCAATGCTGGATGAAGAGCGAGGGAGACACTTAAAGGAAACCGCTTTAAGGGCCGAAGGGACAAGCTAAGAGCCGATTAGTGAATTTCTCAGGCAAAAGGACCGTGCTTGGACAGCTCTCTGGAAAGCACAGGATTGTGCGCCGAAGGAGCAAACCTTCCGTAAGAAAGGTATAAACTCTCAGGCTAAAAAAACAGAGTCGATCATTCAACAGGGCGTTGACGGATCCACTCTGTTTTTGTTTAAGAAAAATCAGAAAATAATCACGATTAATTTAATAAACACGTTTACAATATCCCCTTGGAATGATATAATATTATCAAATTCAATGGAAATTAGAAAATGCATTGATTATTCTAAGGAGGCGGTAGACATGTTAACGCTTGATAAGAACAACTTTGAACAGGAAGTACTGGAAGGAACAGGGTATGTGGTAGTGGATTTCTGGAGTGAGAGTTGTGAACCTTGTAAAGCACTCTTACCATCCATCGAGGAACTGGCAGAAAAATATCAGGATCAGATGAAATTTGCTAAGCTTGACACATCGAAGGCAAGAAGACTGGCAATCAAGCAAAAAGTGTTGGGGTTACCCACCATCGTTCTTTATAAGGATGGGGAAAAAATTGAAGAGGTGACAAAGGACGAGGCGAATAAGGAAAATGTGGAAGCCATGATCCAAAAACATCTTTAAAATTTCTTGATCGAATAAAGAATGAGGGGGAGAAAAATGTCAAAAGTCTATGATGTAATTATTCTCGGAGGAGGACCTGCAGGATTATCCGCGGGACTGTACGCTGGACGGGCAAAAATGGATGCATTGATCATCGAAAAAGGAAAGCCCGGCGGACAGATAGCAACCACCAATGAAGTGGCAAACGTTCCTTGTGCAGTGCCTGACGCAACCGGTCCATCACTGATTGCACGACTTTTAGAGCAGGTGAATTCCTTTGGCGCGGAGATGGTAAAGGACGAAATAAAATCTGTTGACCTTCAGGGTCCTGTGAAGACCATTAAAGGAAAAGACACTGAGTACAAAGGGAAAACCGTAATTGTTGCAACCGGAGCAAAACCAAGAACCTTGAATGTTCCCGGAGAGAAGGAACTGACAGGAAAGGGAGTTACTTACTGTGCCACCTGTGATGCTGAGTTTTTCACGGACATGGAGGCATTTGTTGTGGGTGGTGGTGATTCCGCCATTGAAGAGGCAATGTTTGTTGCGAAGTTTGCCCGAAAGGTCACAGTGCTGGTCCGGGAAGATTATTTAATGTGTGCTAAGTCCATTGCGGAAAAGGTGAAGCAGTACGATAAGATCAGTATCGTTTTCAATACGGAAATTCAAAGAATTGATGGAGACGGTATGGTGGAATCCATGGTGATTAAAAACAACCAAACCGGAGAAACCAGGGAAATTCATGCGGATGAAGAGGACGGAACTTTTGGAATCTTTATTTTTGCAGGATATATTCCTCAAACCGGACTGTTTGAAAAACAACTGGATATGGACTATAATTATATCAAGTCCGACGAGAACATGAATACCAACCTTGAGGGAGTTTTTGTCGCAGGGGACTGTCGCGTCAAAAGGCTTCGACAGGTAATTACTGCCGCTTCAGATGGAGCAATTGCTGCAGTTGAGGCAGAGAAATATGTGGAAAATCTGGATTAGAGGGATTACGATCCAAGAAGTGTAAAGCTGTGTATACTTTAACCTAAGATCTTTAGGTTGGTTGCAAATAAAAAAATTAAAGAAGGAAGGGTGTGTATATTATGGGTTTATATGATGGTAAGAAAGTCATCATTATCGGAGATCGGGACGGAATTCCAGGTCCGGCGATCGAAGAATGCCTAAAGTCCACCGAAGCGGAAATCGTTTTTTCCTCAACTGAGTGTTTTGTCTGAACCGCTGCGGGAGCTATGGACTTAGAAAACCAACAAAGAGTTAAGGATTTAGCTGAAAAGCACGGAGCGGAAAACGTTATCGTACTTTTAGGCGCTGCTGAAGCAGAAGCTGCAGGTCTTGCTGCAGAAACTGTTACAGTGGGAGATCCTACCTTTGCGGGTCCATTAGCTGGAGTCCAGTTGGGACTAAAAGTATTCCACGTAGTTGAACCGGAATTCAAAAATGAAGTAGATGCCGACGTTTATGAAGACCAAATCGGTATGATGGAAATGGTGTTGGAAGTTGATGAAATCGTTGAAGAAATGATCGAAATCAGAGGTTAATTCCATGATCATGAAAGTGGGTAGATGTCTAACGTCTATCCACTTTCAATATGACTGCACTGTATGACAAAAATCGATGCAAAACCAAAATCGAATACAATATACGAATCATAGATAAAATCAAAGATAAGACTTGAAAGGAAATATGATGGGAAACCGTCAGAAAGTCATTGAGCTGTACCCAATATAACCGGAGGTGAAGAGAAATGAATTACCCAGTAGTGAAAGGAAGCAGTTATATTTTAGTGCACACACCTGATATGATCATGCATAGCGGTACGACCCAAACAGGGGAGCGACATTCAAACCCTGAATCAGAGTATCTCAAAAAGTTACCGAACCATATAAGAAGTTATGAAGATGTAATTTCCTACCCGCCGAACCAGACTTACATTGGAAATATGAAGCCCGAGGATTTAAACAACTATGAAATGCCCTGGTTTGATAAGAAGATGGAAGGGGCTGACCGATTCGGGAAGTTTGGAGAAATCATGCCTCAGGATGAGTTTATTGCACTGATGAAGATTTCCGATGTCTTCGGTCTTGTATTATTAAATGAAGAGTTCACAAAAATGGTGAAGCCAAAGCTTGAAAAACATCCTTTGGTCTCCGATGAGTTAATTGCAAAGCTGAAAGATGGAGATGACCGGGAAGATATCGAAAAGGCATTAAACCATTTCCATGCAGAGGCCCTTTATCATAATGATGAAATCGTAGGTTGCGTTAAGCGGGCCCATGAAACGGATCCCAATCTGAATGCCCATGTTATGTTTGAAAATCTTGCTGTAAAAGCATCAGGTTTTCTTGCAGCTCAAAACCTCATTGAGAAAAATGATCTTGCTGCAACTGACATCGAGTATGTCGTGGAGTGCTCCGAGGAAGCCTGCGGAGATATTAACCAACGGGGCGGAGGAAACTTCGCTAAAGCCATCGCTGAAATGATCGGTGCCGTAAATGCAACGGGATCAGACCTTCGAGCCTTCTGCGCAGCACCGACCCATGCATTAATTGAAGCGGCAGCGCTTGTTCAGGCGGGAGTTTATGAAAATGTCATGGTCGTTGCCGGTGGAGCAGTTGCGAAACTAGGCATGAACGGAAAAGACCATGTGAAAAAAGGAATGCCGATTCTTGAAGATGTCATCGGTGGGTTTGCTGTTCTTGTCAGCAAAAATGACGGAGTGAACCCGATTATCCGTACCGATCTTGTGGGACGACACACAGTAGGAACCGGATCATCTCCACAAGCAGTAATTACTGCATTAATCACAGCTCCCCTTGATAAAGGCGGACTGAAGATTACTGATGTGAACAAGTACTCTGTTGAAATGCAAAACCCTGATATTACAAAGCCTGCAGGAGCAGGAGATGTTCCCGCATCCAACTACAAAATGATTGCCGCACTTGGAGTGAAACGAAAGGAAATGGAACGTCAGGACGTTGCAACCTTCGGTGCAAAGCACGGTATGCCAGGATGGGCTCCGACTCAGGGACATATCCCTTCAGGAGTTCCTTATATCGGACCGGGAAGAGATGCCTTATTAAGCGGAGAAATTGAGCGAGCGATGATCGTCGGCAAGGGAAGCTTGTTCCTGGCCAGAATGACCAATCAATTCGACGGTGTCTCTGTCATCCTTGAAAAGAACACAGGAAAGGTTTCCAGCGGAGCAGGAGTTTCCGAAAAAGAAATCCGGTCCATGATTGCGGAAACCATGAAGGAATTTGCAAGCAGCCTGCTTGCAGACTAAATCGATCATTCGAAAGGAAGGCGGTGAAGGTAGTGGCTGAAAATAAAGAGGTAAAAAAGCAAATAGGAAAAGTGTTTCAAGATATTGCAGAAGCCATCGAAACCGGAAACTTTGGAGAAAAAGTGACCGTAGGTTTAACCACCCTTGGAAGTGAGCATGGAGTGGAAAACCTGGTAAAAGGTGGAGAAATGGCTGCAAAGCAGGGAATGTTTAATGTAGTGTTAATCGGTCCCAAGGTTGAAACGGACCTTGAGGTTGTGGAAGTCAATGATGAGTCCGCCATGCATAAAACCATGGAGGAGCTGCTGAAGGAAAAGAAGATTCAAGCTTGTGTAACGATGCACTATAATTTCCCTATCGGAGTATCTACAGTAGGAAAGGTAATTACTCCAGGTCGAGGAAAAGAAATGTATATTGCCACCACAACGGGTACTTCTGCTGCAGAGAGATCGGAAGCGATGGTAAGAAATGCCATTCATGGAGTGATTGCCGCGAAAGCTGCAGGAGTTTCCGCTCCAAAAGTCGGGATTCTAAACGTTGACGGTGCACGACAAGTGGAAAAATCATTAAAAGCTCTGATTGATAACGGTTATGATATGGAGTTTGCCGAGTCCATGAGGTCAGACGGCGGGGTCGTAATGCGAGGAAATGATCTTCTTGCAGGAAGCCCTGATGTTATGGTACAGGATACATTAACGGGAAATATCTTTATGAAAGTGTTCTCTTCCTTTAATACGGGGGGAGACTACGAAGCATTAGGATACGGCTATGGTCCCGGAATCGGGGAAGGATATGACAAAAATATTCTTATTCTTTCCAGAGCATCCGGAACTCCGGTTGTGGCAAAAGCCTTAGAATATGCTGCGGACCTGGTAAAAGGCGGACTGGAAGAGCGGGTGAAGGAAGAATTTCAAAAGGCGAAAAAAGCCGGACTGGATGAGATTCTTGCAAACCTGACAAAATCCACGAAAAAAGCGGATAAGGAAGAAGCTGTCAAACAGCCTCCAAAGGAAGTGGTGACAGGCTCCTTATCAGGAATCGATATCATGGAATTAGAGGATGCAGTTCAGGAACTTTGGAAGCACGGGATTTACGCTGAAAGCGGAATGGGTTGCACAGGACCCATTGTGATGGTGAACGAAGAAAAAGTGAAAAAGGCAATCGAGGTTTTGAAGGCTGCAGAATATGCTGTAGGAGAACCGGAAGACTGCTAAAACTTAACAGTATAATCTTTTTGAAACAGCAAAGAACCCCGCTCATCAGAGCGGGGTTCTTTTATAACAATAATAAGCTGATTTTATTCTACTTTACTGCTGTAAAACTGCAATGCCCGTTTCATGTACTTCATGGATCGATTCGCCAAAGCTTTTGTGGATTCTTTGAGGCTGCCATCACTGATCAGTTGATTTAAGAGGCTTTTAAAAATAATGATGGTCAGTTCGTTGATTTCCTCCACGTCCTCTTCAAGGATATACCCTTCTTTGGCACATTCCCTGAGGATTGTTTTGTTTCGATCAATAAAGTTGTTTTCTAGCAGCATGGAAGTGACAACCTTGGACTCGCGGGTGAGATCTTCAGGAAAAAGGTTGTAATATTCTTCGATATTCTCCTTCGTGGAAGATTTGAACTCTTCGAAAAAGAGGATTCGATAAATCTTCGGTTTTTTAAATGCATAGTGGATGAAGCACTCCCAAATTTTCAAGTAACGATCCAGAGCATTTTCTTCATTATCCAAATATTTCGGAAGGGCATAGGCATAATCTTTTAAATACTTCATACAGGCAAAAAACAGAAGATGATCAATGTTTTCAAAATAGTTGTAAAGAGTTGCACTGTTAAAGCCTGCAATGTCCGCTACTTTCCGAACGGTGACCTCATCAATTCCCTCCTCTTCAATGACCTGCTGGGCAGCATCAATAAAATAACTCATCATTCGCCTTTTCTTTAATTCTTTATTCGTCATCATATCACCATCACTTTATATAGATTTTCTTGTATGTTTCAGATATTTCAGTGGCTCAGATAATTATATCACAATGTACTTTAGGGGACAACACATTGTTATTAAATCAATAAGTAATAGGAGAAATTTAGAAATTCAAACATAATCGAATAAATAAATATACGATACAAAATAAACAAGAATATTTTATAAACACGTTTACTTTTAAAGCAAATTTTGATATACTATGGATAGCGAATTATTTAACAATACGAATACTGCTGCACCATGCGTGCTGCAGTAAAAGGAAAGAAGAGGGAGGGAGTGTAGCAATGAAGTTGGAACTTGGGAATTTTCATGTAAAGGACATGGAATTTGGGAAAGAGACCAAATTCGAGAAGGGGATTCTGACCATCAACA
>Ga0207421_10000015_pt1 | contig 184024 bp, 177 predicted proteins | sample SodLakKL_010_SED_4_FD_187542 | JGI IMG/M metagenome (GOLD analysis project Ga0207421, IMG submission 187542) | Alkaline sediment microbial communities from Lake Tanatar, Kulunda Steppe, Russia - 8KL_010_SED (SPAdes) (version 2) | ecosystem: Environmental > Aquatic > Non-marine Saline and... | reverse complement strand
AATAACCGGAAGCTCTCCAAGGTCTTCACCTATAGGATACCCTAGCCTCTTATTTATTTTCCCTTTTCTGGTCTCACATCATTTACAACTCAACATTTTCAGTCAAATCCTGGAAAAAGAGTCTCCGCTCACGCGAGAGGTACCATTTATAGAGCCAGGGCGCCAGACGATAAGTCCATTTGAACAGTCTAGAGGGGAATATTTCGCGTTTATCCTTTTTGATGCCCTTGATCATAACCTCCGCCACATGCTCCGCCGGCTGCACAGGCTTGGGCTGGCGGGGCTGGTCCACCTTGTCGAAGAACGCCGTCCGTGTGGCTACGGGGTATACCCTCTGAAGTAGCTGATCAGACCTCAGAAGTTCATGCTCATAGGCATCGAAAAACCCTTTGAGCGCCGCTTTCGTGGAGGAATAGAGCGCATACCCGGGCAAAGGGAGAAAACTCATGGCGCTCAATGTCGCCATGAATCTGAAGGGATCGTCAGTATAGAGCTCACGCATCTTCACTGCACTGTATATGACACTCTGGGCATTGGTCTTCATAATGTCTTCAATATGCCGCCAATCAGCATTGTCAAGCAGCTCGTGATAAGCGAACCCCGCATTAGCGATGAACAGATCGATACGTTCAAACATCCTCAAAGCTTCTTCAAAAAGGGCATCAACACCAGTCTCGGTGGAGACATCGATATTTTTGATTGTGAGACGCCTATGGGAGAACGTCAGCTTGTCCTCGATGGAGCGACTCACAGCGAACACATTCGCGCCTTCCTTGAGCAATCTGGAAAGCAGCGCATGTCCGATGCCGCTGGAAGCACCGGTGATGACTACATTCTTTCCGCCCAAATCCATCATATCCCTCCTTCACAGCTATTATAACATGCAAAAAAGCGGGGCTCCGCGCCACCGCTTCTAACGTTTGCCGTTCAACCCGTAGAAAAACATGTGCATCAAGTCCTTCAACGTAGCCTTGTCCCTTGCCGCCGGGAGCTTTCTTACGTTCTTGAAAAGCTCGATATATGTCATCACCGACGTCTCCGACATTGAAGGCGCTACGGCACCTTCTTTCTTCCCTTCGCGTATCAAATGCTGAAGACCCACGGTCGTCCTGTTCTCCGAATACCACTCGATCAACCGTTCCATCTCTTCATCCCCCGGAGCATAGAATGCATCCAGCAAATCATCCGGAAGGCTGTCCACCAACTCGAATTCGAACATGAGCAGTTCCTCGAGCTTCTCCTTGAACGCCTTGGAAGAATCATAGACGATATTCTCGAATGTCTTCGTCATTGCCTCGAATTGACGTCTCAAAACTTCATAGAGCACCCGTTGCTTACTGCCGAAATAATTGTAGATGGTCACCGGAGATACAGAGGCTTCACGCGCGATATCCTTCATCTTTGTCCTATCCACACCGTTGGAAGTGAACAGACGCTCGCCCGCCTGTATGATCGCTTCCCGTTTCTTCAAAGTGCGTTTTCTATACCCGTCCATGTCATACCCCCTCTACACTACATGATACTTTCACAAAGAATAAACTTCATAATATCATGAATTCACCCCGTGTACGATTGTTCCAATGCAAGGAGCCTTTCCTTCAACGCCACGCCGCCACCGAATCCGCCCAGATCATGCTTCGCCACGACTCTATGGCACGGAACAAGAATAAAGAGCGGGTTTTTGTTCAAGGCGTTACCGACAGCGCGCGACGCACCTGGCCGCTCCAGAGTCTTTGCGATATCCCCATAGGTCTTCGTCTCTCCATAGGGAATGGTCATTGTCTGTTCATACACGGCACGCTCGAACGCAGTCCCGCTTAAGCGGAAGGGCAAATCGAACCCTTTTCGTTCTCCAGCGACATACTCGTGAATCTGGCGATGCGCTTCCTTTTCCAGCGTTGACAGAGGCATCTGTCCGCCTTTATGATTTATGGCCACGATAAAGCCATCCTTTGCTTTGACTACGATATCCAGCAAATTCTCACGCCTTTCCTAGGCATTAACGATCACTTCCGCAATGAACACCTCTACAAGCGAAGCGTCGAACGCCGTTCCCTTGTGAGCTCTCAATTCATCCAGAGCTTCCTGCCGGGTGAGCGGGTGCTTGTAAGGACGTTCCGAGGTCATTGCGTCATAAGCATCACAGATTCTAAGAATACGTGCGACAAGCGGTATCTCCTCGCCCTTCAGTCCCTGGGGGTATCCTGTGCCGTCGATGTTTTCATGATGCGAAAGAATGAATTGGGAGACATCAGCCAAGGAAGGTATGGAATTCAGTATCCTGAAGCCGATCTCCGGATGCCTTTTCACCTCCACCCACTCATACTCGGTGATCGGGCCGGCCCGGTTCAGAATCTCTGGGTCTATGGCTATTTTCCCCAGGTCATGATAGCGGGCCGCATCTTCGACTTGACGGATGGTGTGTTCGCACAGGGACAATTGCTTCGCAAGAGATAAAGACAAATCCACGACATTCGACGCATGATCCCTTTCAGTCTCGATTCGCTCGTAAAGGCGCGTCTCAATCAGATCCAGAATGCTTTGTCTCACCCGGTTCCTATCGTGCAGCTTATATCGATACATCCGGGCGTCGGCCAGTGAATAAAGATCATCAAAACTTTCCTCTTGGGTGTTCATCACGGCCAGGCCGAAAGACATCGACACCTCGATTTCACCCACAAAAGTCCGCTTCGATGTCGCTTTCGCGTCCTGGATGACGCGTTTCGCATCCTCCCGGGGCATATCAGGCATCAACATGATGAACTCATCCCCTCCGACGCGCGCCAGGACATCCTGTTCTCTCTTGTATGATTTCAAAATATTCGACGCCTCTTTTATAACATCATCCCCGACATGATGTCCGAAGGTATCATTCGCAATGCCCAGCGCATTTAAGTCGCATACGATGATGCTGAGAGGGAGATGTTGCGACCGTGTCAGGAAGGGAATGCTCTCTTCGTAGTAACGCCGGTTGTGAAGGCCCGTCAAAGAATCCCGGTAGCTAAGATATTCGATTGTCTCCTCGAAAGCCTTTTTTTCCGTGATGTCCGTGTAGATCGCAGCGGTATACCCAAGACGGTGGGAGAAAAAAGAGATATAAAAATATTTCCCAAGCGGAGCGAAATACCAATTCTTCACCTGTGGTTTGCCTGTTTCAGCGACTTCCTTATGAATGTCAAAATGCGGTGGCTCATCGAGATTCAGCGCTGCATCAATGTATTGATGTTTCAACTCGGCCAGATCGACACCGAAAAGATTCTCAAAGGCGGGGTTTGCGTCAACTATTCTATAGTTCATGGGGCGTCCGTTTTCATCGTAGATCAGTTCGTTGATTACAAGACCTTGGCCCATGTGTTCGAACAGCCCGCGGAATTTCTTTTCACTTTCACTGAGACGCTGTTCGGCGCGTTTTTTATCACTGACATCTATATCAAGTCCCAACAATCCTTGAAGCTTTCCCTGACTGTCATAAACAGGAAAGCCGGCGCTCAGCACCCACTTGATGGATCCGTCTTTCGCCACCACGGGGTTTTCATCCACCATCAGCGCCTTCTTGTCTTCCAAAACGTCCTGAGTCGCTTTTTTAAGTTCAGAGGCATCTTTCTGAGGATGCAACTCCCATACATGCAGCTTGCCCACAAGTTCCTCGGGACGATAGCCGAAAAACGCTTCAACGTTGTCGCTTAGATGTCGAAACATTCCGTCCATATCAGTCTCCCAGACAACTGCTTCATTCAAATCTGTCAATCCTTCTGTCTTTAGATGGGAGAAAAGCGATGGATGATTCGTCCTTTTCGATAACAACCAGACCCCTGCCGAGACAAAAAGTAAAGAGACCGCCATGATCATGGCAGTAACAGTTTCCGGCAGTGTCAAAAATATGAATATGATCAGATTAACCAAGATGCCCCCTATCACTAAAAAGGCGCTTGCAGCTTTCCCTGTGTGAATTTTCATCTAATCTCCCCTTGTTGTTTCCATTATACAAGACAAGGAAAAAAATCACCATATGAAAATCCGGTAAAAAAAGACGCCTTGACAGCGCCTTCTATCTGAGTTCCCGGAATTGCCTCCTATGAAACATATACTGCAATATAAGCCAGACAACGAGAAAGGTGACAAAGTTCACAACGCCATCCACAAGGCCATAGCCTTCCTCTCTTGAGAGAAACCAATTAAAGATAACGAATACTGCGGCTGCGACAAAACCGGGCACCCAGATTCTGAGATGCAGTGCTTTCCTCTGGTCCTCGACCGACAAGTCATTCGGGTTCTGTTTCTTGTTTTCGTTTTCGTTCATGATAGCCTTGTATAATAAATATTGTGCTATTTATTATACTTCTCCTTTCTTTTAGTATCAGAGTAACTCCTATATAATGAGAATCAACAAACGTTGTGGAGTGTGCCATTTCATCCCTATACTTCGAGTATGATTGGGGGGATACATCCACGATCAATATGGCGAATGTGAATGAGCTGGTTATCCTTTGAGGATGTATTGACAAGGTCACAACCCTATTGATGCGTGGAACAACGTTTGACATTCCATAAGGAGGTTTGAACCATGCAATACGTCGGCATCGACGTATCAAGTTTGAAACATGACTGCACGATTGTCACGGATCAAAGGGAGATCCTCAAAGATGGTCTGACCATCGGAAACGATCCGGAGGGGTTTGAAGCCTTGATAAGTGCCGTGCAAAAGCACGGTGGAACCCCCGAGAACACAAAAATTAGGAATGGAAGAGACCGGGATCTACCACGAACGCATCAGAGCCTACCTCATGCGTTGCGGCTATGAAGTGCACACCATCAATCCCACGCTGGTCTTCCATAGCCGGAAATCGGCGGCGCTTCGCAGTACGAAGACCGACAAAGTCGATGCGCTCGCCATCGCGCGATATTTAATGATGTATACGGGGTCCCTTCATTCCTGTACACCATCATTATACCACCTCGAGGCTTTGAAGTCATCCGCAAGGATTTATCACACCAAGCGAGAAACGCTTTCGCGCACCAAGACGGAGTTGAAACGCCTACTTCATTCGGTCTTTCCCGAATTCAAAAGGCACTATGATCCTCTCTCACAATGGGCGTTGAACCTGCTTGAATCCTATCCGACGCCTAAAGCCATCGCCAGGATGCATGAAACCTCGCTCGTGCGGATGCTCAACACCAAAGGAGACCGCTTCATCATCGCAAAACATATCCGCAAACTGGCCAAACGCTCCATAGGCCAAAGCGGTGCCATGAGCGAACAGCTCATCCGCTTCGCGGTGGCCGCCATCAAGCATTTCGGGGCACGAATCCGTGAAATCAAGGCGGCGCTCAAAGAGCAGATGAAGCCTTTCACGCATATCTTATCCATTCCGGGCGTGGGGCCGGTAACGGGGCGACCATTCTTTCTGAAATCGGTGACATCGGGCGGTTCGCGAACAAGACGAAGCTTCTAGCTTACGCGGGCATGGACCCTGTGATCTATGAATCCGGTACGTTCAAGGCCAAAAACACAACGTTATCAAAGCATGGTTCAAAGTATTTGCGCTCCGCCCTGTTTATGGCCGCACGAGTCGCCTGTGTAAACAGCAACGTCCAAGACAACAAGTTCAGACGTAAGTATAGAGCGAAAATCAGAGAAGGCAAGCATCATTACACCGCGATATTCGCCGCCGCCAAAAACTTGATGTACACAATTTATGGGGTTCTCAAATCCGGTCAGGTGTTTGATTACAAGCAATAGCTTATCGATAACACTAGGAATATGGGCGCGTCGATGACGCTTTTTTCAGTATGCTTAACGCCGAGGACTTCTTGATTATATTCAATCACTTGACTTTTTTATAGCTGGCTCCCTTTATACAACCGGTAAAAGCGCATTCGCTAACAGGAAATAAATAATCAAACTGGTAATATCTTTGAGGGTTGTGATGAACGGATTGGCGCCTGCTGCTTGATCAAGTCCCAGCTTGACAAGTAAGAAGGGAACGAGAAACCCCAAAGCAGAAGCGATAGTGATCGCGAATGTCAGCGAAAGACCAATCACCAAAGCCAAATCGAAGGCATAATCCAAGTCCCCTTGCCAAATAAGAACGATGAGGCCGCCTAGAATACCGAATACCAATCCCATGCTCAATCCGATTAGAACTTCTCTACCCCATTGCTTCAAGAAACGCTTGAAATCAATCTGACCCAGCACCACAGCGCGAGTGAAGATTGTGGCGGACTGAGTGCCGACATTACCACCCATGTCCATGATGACAGGGATGAAGAACGCCAGAACATATATCTGTGCAAGGGTATGTTCGAATTGCTCTATGAAAGCACCCGCAATCATACCTCCGGCAAGCGCGACGAAGAGGAATGGCATGCGAATCTGCCATACCTGCCAGAGTTTTCCGCTCGTCAATAACTGGCTTCTATCGACATCTTCCTGACCTATACTCGCGAAACCCGCTTTACTCAAGGCATTCTCCGTAGCCTCATCACTAAGGACATCCATCGCGTCATCAACTGTCACCGCACCAAGCAAGCGGTTCTCCTTGTCCACGACCGGCACTGCGATTAAATCGGAATCCTGGAGAAGCTGTGCTACATCTTCATCCTTGACATCATACGTAACACTGATAGGATCTTCCGTCATCACATCCGCAACAATCGAATTAGGTTCAGCCGTAATAAGGTCTCTCAATGAAACAGCGCCATGCAGTCTACGCTCATTATCAGTCACATAGATGTGATAGATGTTTTCAACCTGCTTACCTATCTCACGTAGACGCTCAATCGCCTCTTCAACCGTCTGCTTTTCTTTCAAGCGTACATATTTAGGCGTCATGACATGACCGGCAGTACCGGAGTCATATCCCATGAGCAGGAGGGTGTAATCTTTTTCCTCTCTGGAAAGAGAAGCCACAAGACGTTTGGCAACTTTTGCGGGCAGTTCATCCATCAGACGTGCTCTATCATCCGGCTCGAGCCCCTGGAAAAACTCCACAGCCTTATCATCGGTGAAGTTCTGTAGAAGATCCTGCTGAACTTCCACTTCGATATATTCAAATACCTCAAGAGCCTTGTCCTTTGTCAACAGTCGGAAAGTAACAACCTGATTCTGAGGTTCGAGCACTTCAATCAAATCAGCCAGAAGGTAGCTTTCAATATCATTGAGCTTGTCCTTCAGTTCCCCAGTCCTATTCTGACTGATCAAGGCACGAATCTCTTTCAACAGTCTGATTTCTTCTTTTTTCATGATGGCCCACTCCTATCATAAATTTCAACAACAATTAAATCATTCTGTATTATAACAAAAAATCGATGGTAAACCAATCCGAACTGCGCGAACAGCCGATAAAAAAGGCCTTCGGAAATGCCCGAAGACCTTGTGTTAATTCACCGTCTCTGAAGACGATTTATTCTCACATCAGTTGCCTGATCAGCAACATGTTTTACGAAATTTTCAACTTTTTTCGTGTGGACCCTCTTAAGAATTCTCTTCATGTCGATCACCTCCATTTGAGTGTTCCTATTGCGGTCCGTGTCTCATTCATCTAGGCAAGCGGAGATATTGTGTCTGCGCTGCCTGGGTAAGAAACAATTCCATTCTCTTGAGAGATTGTTTCTTTTTCTGTTTTGTACGTTTCTTCATATATATCACCCTTTCGTCATTGAAAGACATGTAAACCTTTCATCCGATTTCAAATTATAAATGAAAGTTGTTTTCATGTCAAGGGCTGCGCCCTCCGGGCTAAACATAAAACAAAAAACGCCTTGATTAAACAGCTTAATCAAGGCGTTTTATTCAGTGTAAAGTTTTCATAAATATTTTGAAAGAATTATCTCACGGCAAGGTAGCCGTCATCCACGAGCAATGTCGATCCATTGATGGCGTTGCTGTCTTCGCTGAAGAGAAAGCGGACCACTCTGGCGACTTCATCAGCTGTCAGCAGTCTACCTTTGAGATGCTTCGCCTTCAACCTCTCTATACGCTCCTCGGGAACAGAGGCCAGCAGTCCTGTGTCGATGAACGCAGGAGCGACGCCGACAACACGGATGTTGTCCTTCGCAAGTGCATCGGCTCCTGACTGTGTCATAGAGACGATCGCAGCTTTGGCGGCGCTATAGCGGAAGCTCTTCCTGGCCCCGAAATAACTCCGGATGGATGCTGTGTTTACAATCGTGCCTTCCGCACCGAGTTCCTGCATTTTACTAGCCGCGTAATGCATGCCGTAGAACACACTGTGCTGATTAGTGTCAAGATGTTCATGGTATGAATCGGGGGACAGCTCATCGAAATGCGTCCCGTCCCTGACGCCGGCGTTATTGAAGATACCGTTCAGTGTTCCGTATGTCGAAACAGCGAAATCAACGAGCGAAGCCACCTCGTCAGACTTGGACAGGTCAGCTGTGAACGTAGTGATCTCATGATGCCTGCCCCAGCGCTTTTCCGCCTTTTGCAGGGCTTGATGATCGATGTCGGAGGCCACAATCTTGGCTCCGCTTTCAGCCAGAAGACGGACAGCGGCTTCTCCTACGCCGCTCGCGGCGCCGGTTACAATAAGAACATCATCTTTCATCTTATCACTCCCTTATCAGACTTCCTTCTCCATCCTGTCTTCCATGGAAATATGCAGCATCTCAGCTAATGCGGCTATGACGGAGAATATTCCAGCCAGAATCAGTCCAATCCCGTGCGTCCATTCAAAAGCTTCCACGACGCGCTCTTCCCCATCTATTCTGATAACCTCCACATAATTAGGAAGCAGGAAGAACAAGACCGCCGCAAGCACCAGCATTGCGAGAGAAAAGAGGTTCCCGCTGCGCAAGACCAATGTGACGAGGCCGCCTATCACCGGCGCAAAATAAGCCGTCATTGCATAATAGTTGATCTCCAACTCCTCGGTGTCGAACCCGGGCGCCCCTTCGAGCTCCGTACCAAAAGCAATTTCAATGCCTGTAACCGTCAAATCTTCATAATGAAGCGCAGGAAGGAAAATCATCAACGTTGCGGCCACACTGAATGCGAAAATGACAAACGGAACAAACTTCCTCACTGTCTCATCGCGCATGAGAAACACCTCTTTAAAGTCTTCGAATTATAAAAATATTCTACCTAAAAGACGGTGGTATGTCAAAACCTTGAAAAGCGGATGGATGAATTCGCTAAGAAAAATAAAAAAGAGCAAGCCCCTTTAAAATGAAGAGCGGATGAAACTCTACACAGGCTTACTATCCTTAGTCTATCATATCGCCACAGGCAGTGCATCCACCATATGAAATGAATCACCCGCCCACGGCGAAACCAGCCAAAAGAGATTACACATTTCAACTCTGAATCCGACCCGTCTTTTCTTTTAACCAGTGCTTGAGTTTCCCAAAACGTTCCCTGAAGCGCTTGATCACAACAGGCGGCAGGAAGGTCACATAAATGATGACCACAAAGGGAATGCGGAACCCCAGGGGAAACTCCACATCGAAAATTAATCTAAGCACCACCATGACCAAAGCAAGTGCGAACACGAGATGATGCGGCAGAAGCCTCCTCTTGCGGAGCACATAGGCAAGAAGCGGCAGGAAGTAGAAAACCACTAGATAATGTTCAAAATCCCATTGCAGCAGGGAAAGCACCAGATAAAGCTGAAAAAAGAGTAGAGGAAGGAGGTTTCGCGCCCGCTGGACGAAAGAACCGATGAAGAACAGGGGCACATACATAAAACTAGCCAGGATAACCATGGAAGCCGGCAAATGTCTGGTATAGACAAAGAAAACAGCCGCGAATGCAGCGATTAAACAGGGTAGAAAAAGCAGTAAGAAACGTTTGAAAAAAGCCTTAAAGAACCTTGAAAGCATTGGTTTCATCCTTTCAACCGGCATAAAGAGCATGCATTTTGAATCGGTGACTTCATATTGCATAAAAGACCATTGATGTCATCGTAAAGGGGGCGGCCTGTAAATATTTGACAGAACAAAAATGATATATTAAATTTAATTAAGTACTCACTTAATAGAAGGTCGCCCGGTAGAACGGGAAAAGGAGGCGGGCTGCATGATAGAAGTTGACCATCTCAGGAAGCACTACGAGGACGTCAGAGCCATCAAGGACATCAGTTTCAACGTGCGCAAGGGAGAGGTGTTTGGATTCCTAGGACCCAACGGTGCCGGCAAAACGACGACCATCAACATGCTGATCGGGCTGGCACTCCCGACTGCAGGAAGCTTCCGCATAGCGGGCTGGAATGGCAATAAAGACATGAAGAAAATACAGAGCATCATCGGCATAGTTCCCGATGAAAGTAACCTTTATGACGAAATGAGCGGTTTTGAGAACCTCGTCTTCTGTGCATCGTTATACGGAATACGAAAACACGAAAGAGAAAAAAGAGCCCGGAATCTGCTTGAAGAATTCAACCTTAAGGAAACCGGAGAACGTCCCTTCAAGGCATATTCAAAAGGAATGAAGCGAAAACTCACGATCGCGGCCGGTATTATCCACCGTCCGGAAATACTTTTTCTCGATGAGCCGACCAGCGGCATCGATGTAAAAAGCGCGCGGCAGATAAGACGCATGATTAAACGTCTGGGTGAAAACGGGACCACAATCTTTCTGACCACTCACTATATTGAAGACGCAGAACGCTTATGTGACCGTATCGCGTTCATAGCCGAAGGAGAGATAGTGGAGATGGACAGTATGAGCGCGCTCCTCGATAAAGCGCATGAGGATAATGTAATCGAGCTCCGGGCACACGGCCTGGATCACACATTATTCAAACGTCTGCGACAGGAATTTACGGATGTAAACATCTGGAGGACTTCCGGGACAACGATACGGGCCTCTTCTAAAGAGCGCCTGTCGATCACACCTTTTCTAGAGCTTTTTGAACAACATGACCTGCACGTGGACGAAGCGAAAATCATACGGCCTTCGCTGGAGGAGGTTTTCGTCCGGCTTACCGGCATCGAAGCGGATAGAATGACAAACGAGGAGGGCAAGGCATGAATAGATCCATGGCTTTTTTCCACATATTGATGAAGGACATGAAGAACTATTATCTGAAACCTCCGAATATAAGCTGGGGAATCATTTTTCCAATCGCCTGGACCTTGATGTTCTTCCTTAGAACAGAAGGCGACGTGGCTATCCGGGATATTCTGCCGGGTGTCATGGGCCTTTCAATTCTTTTCGGCACAACCTCGATGCTGGCGGTCACCATCACGTTCGAAAGAAAAAGCAGGTCCTTCGAGAGGCTGCTGCTCGCACCGATAAGCCTGAACTTACTCATGCTCGCGAAGACGACAGGCGCCATTCTCTTCGGCATTGCGAATGCATTCGTCCCTGTGTTGATCGCCGCCTTCATCGTAGACTTAAGCGGCATCAACTGGTTTGCAGTGGTCATGGGGGTCATCCTCATCGCTACAACCTCGACGTTTCTCGGATTGTTCATCGCGGTGTCTGTCAGCGAAGTGTTCGAAGCGCAGACATTCTCCAATTTCTTCCGTTTCCCCATGATTTTCCTTTGCGGGCTGTTCATACCTATTGAAGAGCTGCCGACGGCCTTGCAGCCACTATCCTACGCGCTTCCGCTCACGTATGGCGTGGACATGCTCAAGCAGGCGATCATTTCAACAGGAATCTTGAACATATGGATCAGTCTATCAATACTTCTCGTGTTCGCCGCATTGCTTTTCAGAATCAGCAACCGCAACATCAAAAAGAAATGGATCTATTAATTCGCTAAATCCTCCTACCGTTTCTCAAGCAGAACGAATGTCTCGATATGAGATGTCTGCGGAAACAAGTCGAATGGCTTGACGTGAACAATGCGGTGCGTTTTGCGCAATCGTTGAAGGTTCTTAACAAGCGTGCTCGGATTACAGGAGACATAGGCAAGGTAGAGGGGGGCCTTGTTCAAAAGTTGATCGATAGTCTGTTTATCGAGACCCTTTCTCGGCGGGTCGAAGATGACACAGTCATAATCGGCGGGCTTTAAGCTCTTCAAATAGTCGGCGGTCTTGCTCTGGCTGAATGAAACATGGCCGACGCCATTGATCCTCTGATTCTCCATGGCGCTCTTGATCGACGCTTCATCGTTGTCTACACCATGCATCTTTTCAACGCCCCGCGAAAAATAGAGCGCCATTGCACCGCTGCCTGTATAGAGGTCCAGCATGGAACCGACGCGGGGCAGCTTCTTTTGTATATACGCATACATCCGTTCCGCTTCATGAGGATTCAGTTGGAAAAAGGCTTTTGGATTCAATGCGAAAAGCATATCGCCTATATGTTCCTCGATGGTCTCCTTCCCCGCGAGCACTTCATACGTCTTGCCGAACACCTCACGATTCTTCACGTCATGATTCTTCGAAATGGCGACGCTTACAACATCCGGCAAGGCCAGAATATCCTGTGCAGCCTTTTTAAGGGCTTTATTGAAGATAGTGACCACAAGCGTCACCTGTATCTCACCTTTCGATCTGCCCACGCGCGTCACGAGATATCTGAGCATACCACGCATTCTGACAGAATCGAACGCCCTGATATCATGTCGCCGCAGGATGTCTATGACACCCCGGTTCGTCTCATTGATTTTCGGATGATGCACTGGGCAGTCCAGGATTGGTATGAGGGTCTGGCTATCTTTCTTATAAAGGCCCGTGACAACACCTTCCTTAATGTTTTTCACGGGCATCTGGGCTTTATAGCGGTAATGTCTGATGAATCGCGCCGGTTCGAACTGCTCGATGTCGATATCAAAATCCTTGCCTATATAGCGTCTGAAGGTCTGTTCAAGCAACTCTTTCTTCAGTCTCAGCTGTTCATCATAGGCGACATGCTGGAGCTGGCAGCCACCGCACACCCCGTAATGCCTGCAGAAGGGCTTGCGCCTATAATAAGCCTTCTTCTTGATGTGAAGGGCTTCCCCGACCGCGTAACCTTTTTTCAAATCGACAATACGGACAACCACCTCTTCAGGCGGTATGACACCGTCGACAAAAACAGCCTGGCGCTTGTAAAAGCCGATGCCTTCACCATCTATGCCGATGGTCTTTATGGTGATTAAAACCTCTTGTCCTAGGGAAAGTTGAGTCTCCATTTCACACCTCTTCAAATCGGACTTGTTTCGGTGATTAGTCTACCACACGCGCTTAAACTAAACAATTATCCGGGCAAAGAAAAGCCCGCGTTTTCACGCGGACCCTCTCCTATGGCTGCATCGCTCCGAAAAGCACAAGCCATGCAAGTATTGTCTTAGCCACCAGACTCAGGATGATGTACACCTTTTCGCCATAGAGATAGTTTCGCCATTTCCCGACGCCCTTGTACTGAAGCAGCATGTTGACAGGGAAAGTGTTGAAAGCAATGAAATAAGTAATGACAATCGCCCAGACGAACCAGGGAATCATATCGAACTCTCCGGTGCCGAACATATACATCAAAATGACAATCCACGGAATGATTCCCGCGATTGAACCATAAATGAACGGTCCCCACTTGATGCCTTTCTTCTCTTTTCCGGCGTTGAGCTGTTCCATGAGAAGTCCGAAAAGGTTCATCGAAGCATTCAAGAAGAAAATCAGCAGCAATGAAGCGATGTCATAGATGCCGAAGAGCGTAGCGATAAGCACGATCATGATGGATGAACTCAGCGCATACTCAAACCAACGGAATTTGTTGATGCCTTGTTCAAGATCTTTCTTGTAGATGCTGTAGGTCTTCTCCGGAATCGAGATGAGTGCATGCGCCACCGCGGAAATGAACAGGAATAACGCCACAAAGACTCCGAACGGCAATTCAAAGAGATCCCTCGTAGCGGAAACCAGCTGTCCCTCCTGGGGGTCGAATTCCAGATAGAGCTGTGTGATCGTCGGTGTAAATTCCGAAATCGTCTGGATGACAGTGAACGCGAGAATGAACATCAGAACGGCCTGGACCAGATGAATAGCCCCCATGATGAGATTGAAGCGTCTCAATTTGTCAATCGTAATCGAATTCATGAGTCCCTTCCTCCTTTATATTATTTATAAAATAACTTTAGGCTTATACTACCATGAAGACAACGACATTCCAAAGGGATTTGCAATTCAGCCATAATATGTTATATTTTAATTAAGTAGATACTGAATTGGAGGAGATACAATGCGTTTGGATGAAACACTGAAGGCTTTTTCTGAGAAAAACCGTTTGGCCATTATCGAACTGCTACTGTCTCGTGACTACTGCGTGCGTTCGCTCGCAAACCGTCTTGAAATCAGTGAAAGCGCGGCTTCACAACACCTGAAGCGCCTAAAGGATGCCGATCTTGTAGAAGGAAAGCAAAAAGGTCACCATATCCATTACAAAGTGAAAAAGGGCAATCTCAGGGCGCTTGCCAAGCAGATTGAAGCGCTCGCAGAGATTGAAAAGGACTGCTGCCGCTCGGAAAAGGACCCTTGCGGTGAACACCACGAGGATGAAGCGTGTGATGAAAGCTCACATGAAGACGGATGCTGCCAGGAAGAAACCTCCAGGGAAAAACAGGAAGATGAAGGCTGTTGCAGCCACTGATGGCAATCTTTTAAAAAGTCGGGACTCCCGACTTTTTTTATGATTTCTCCAGAAGCATGAGTGTCTCAATATGGCTGGTCTGTGGAAACATATCGAAGGGTATGACTTTTTTGGGGACATATCCATGTTTTACGAGAATGTTCACATCCCTGGCCATAGTGGAAATATTGCAGGAAATATAGACGATGCGCGGAACATTCAAAGAAGTCACTGTATTCAAAAGGCTTTTAGCACAGCCCTTCCTTGGCGGATCAAAATACACACAATCAACGGAGCCTTCAGTGAAATTCTCCAGTATCTCTTCTGACCTCCCCTGAATGAATTCAACATTATCAATTTCATTCTGCTTCGCGTTGTATCCAGCATCTTTGACAGCTTGACTTACCGGTTCTATACCATAGGCCTTAGAAACATTCTGAGCAATAGGTAATGTCAGTGTTCCAATCCCCGCGTGTGCATCGACAACCACATCGGTCTTCTTTAATTTTCCGAGTGACAAAGCATATTTATAAAGAGATGCTGTCTGAACAGGGTTCACCTGAAAGAAAGACTGGTGGGAAATCGCGTATTTGAGGCCTAGAAGTTTATCCCTTATTGCGTCTCCACCATATAAGGTATACGCTGTATCGCCAAGAAGACGATTGGTTTTTTGTGGATTGATATTCTGAATGATTGATACAATGTTTGGAAAAGCATGTCGCATTTCTTTAACAAGAGCATCCTTCGACGGAAGATCCTCTGTGCGGGTGATAAGTGTCAGTGAGATTTCGTCATACGTCCAGCTCTTCCTCAACATGATTGCCCGGATAATGCCTACATGATTCTCTTCTTCATAGATGGGGATGGAATGATTTTGAAAAAAAGCCCTCAGGTGGCGCAGAATCTCAGAAAAAACTTTCGGGAAGATATGACAGCGCTTGATATTCACAATCTCATGCGAACGTGGCCTGTAAAGACCGCCGACAACTTTGCCCTTGTTGCCTTTGAACGGGATAATCGCCTTATTACGGTAATAATAAGGATTCTGCATGCCCTTCGTAGAATCGACATCGACCTGGATATCGCCTATTTTCCTTAGTGTCTCCTTGACGCGGTACTGCTTGAATTCCCCCTGCATCTCATAATTCATATGCATGAGATTGCAGCCACCACACACATGGAAGTGCTCACAAAGCGGTTGTTTGCGGAAAGGAGAGGCTTCCTTTATTTCTATCAACCGTCCGAATCCAAAGTTCTTGTTGGCCTTCACGACCTTGATCAGGGCTTTTTCCCCCTTGAGAGCATCCTTCACAAACAAAGGGTAGTTGTCGACTTTCGCAACACCCATGCCATCGTGCGACATATCTGTAAATGTGACATCATAATAAGTGTTCTTCTTTACCATATTGACCTCCATCACTGTTTAAAAAAACGTTTTGCAAGTCCTCCAGAAGCGGTTTCCCGGTAATTAGCGGATAGATCCTTGCCGGTTTCCAGCATCGTCTCAACAACCATGTCGAAAGGGATCTTTCTATAGTCGCTCAGATAATAGGCAAGACGCGAGGCATTGACTGCTCTCAAAGCAGCCACGGCATTGCGTTCTATACATGGAATCTGAACATAACCAAGGATAGGATCGCACGTAAGGCCTAGATGGTGCTCCAAAGCGACTTCGGAAGCATATTCTATCTGCTCGAGATTCCGACCCCACAATGTGGCATGAAAAGCTGCCGCCATAGAACAAGCACTACCCACTTCCGCCTGACATCCTGCTTCAGCACCACTGATGGACGCATTACGACGTATGATATTCCCGATAAGACCGGCGACCAGGAGGCCGTCGATTATATTCGCTTCGTCAAAGCCGGTGCTCTCCATATGATAAAGCACAGCAGGTAATACGCCGCTAGCGCCGCAAGTAGGCGCTGTCACCACCTGATTGCCGGATGCATTCTCTTCACTGACAGCAAAGGCATAGGCGCTCAGCAGCAAGTCCTCGTTATCCTCAGCTTTACCAGCACGGTCGAAAAGGGTAGAGGCCTTCCGCTGAACCTCTAATTCCCCGGGTAGTTTCCCGCCCTTTTTCAAGCCGTTTACCACTGATTTTATCATAGCGTTTTTCACGGTGCGCATCACTGAATCTATAGCGCTCCCTTCAAACAACCGGACATAACCGGGGAGTGATATCTCTCGGGATGAACAAAAGTCCTCTATCTCTCTAAACGTACGGTGAGGATATACATCTAAAGTCTTTTCGCTTGCGTGACCTTCGATTTCGATGTCTCCACCGCCTATGCTGTAAAAACGCATTCTGGATAACTCCTTGTCATCATCATACGCAACAAGGTCGAATGTATTGGGATGCTTCCCGACAAATTCTGAGCTGAATACAACCTCGACATCTGTAAGTGTCTCCTTGATAATACGATCCGTCAGATGACCTTTGCCGGTGAGGGCCAATGAACCGTACAGAATAGCTTCATAAGTAGCCTGTGGATACAGCGATTTGAAAAACTTACAGGCGCGCTCGGGGCCCATGGTATGAGAACTCGAAGGGCCGCGGCCGATTTTATAGAGTGTGCGTATAGATTGCATGATGGCCTCCAGAGACGAGTATTATTATATTATACCATACTTTGCCTGTATGAAGGCATACAAAAAAAGCGCCGATGCTGCATCGGCGCTTTATAGTGCCTGTTATCCAAGATTGATGTCAACATCTTCACGCTTGGAGGCTTCCGCTTCAAAGAAGGGGTGTCTCTGCATGTTGATCATATTGGCGACGATGCTGATGGGGAAAGTCACAATCTTTCGGTTCAATTTGGAAACATTAGCGTTGAACATGCGTCGGGATGCCTGCAGATGCTCTTCAACATCGCTGATGGAGTTCTGCAGATTGGTAAAGACTTCCGCCGCTTTTAGATCAGGATAATTCTCTGCTACCACATTGATTTCAGATTTCGCTTCATCCATCTTTTCCATGAACTCCTGCTTTTGCTCGACAGTGAGTTCATCCGGCATGTTCTGACGCCATTTGACAACATTCTCGAATGTTTCAGCTTCATAGTCCGTGTATTCCTTGACAGTGTCGACCATCTTGCTCAATACGTCGTAACGCTTTGTCAGCGCCACATCAATGCCGGAATCGGCCTCTTCAACCTTGACTTTCAGTTGACGCAGACTGTTCATAGTCGCAATGAACCAGATAAGAAGAATTAATACAATTAAACCAATGACGATCAGTACAATCAACCATGCATCCATGATAATCACTCCTCTTTAAATATATTTCGATTCAATTTGAGTTCATGCACGACATCCCGAATGATGTGCAAGTCGGATTTGATATCCTCAATGAAACTTTTATCGATCTTCCGCAGGAAGGGAAGCCCGAATGTCGCCTTGCCGGTGTGAAGTGCGAAATGCAGTTTATTGTCGATAAAAGAGAAGAAGACTTTCCCGGGGTGCTTCTCTTCAATCTTCATAAGGCCTTCCATGAAATGCGGGGTAAGAATGTAGAAAGCCGTGTGCTGTTTTGTCGCGAATGTATTGAACGTGTCGTTGAAAGTTTCAGATTCCATCTCCAGCTCTTCATAAGGCTTACTGCTTATAGGCTTAGGTTTAGAACCAATATTGAAAAGACTGGTCGATTTGCCGAAGCCGCTTGAACGCGGAGGTTTCTTCTTGTCTAGAACCTGGACATACCCATCGAAATTCTTATTGAAATCAAAATGGAACACACGACCATAAAAATAGGTGACGTATTCGACCTTTCTTTTCTTGCCCCGTCTGCGGACGACTCTCTCCTGAAGCTTTACATCGCTTGAATCAAAGGAAATCTCATCTACCTCGCCATACAGTTTATCAAAACTATAGAAGCGATCGGCCTTCTTCAAGAACTCCGTCTGATAAACTTCCTCGGGGGTAAGTCCTTGTATCCTTTTAAACCCTTTCTTCGGCTTGAAACCACCATTGGTAATCTCTTCACTAAGCACATCCTTCAGGAAATTATGCTTGAAATCCCTCTGAACGCGCTGAAAAGCAATTAAACCAATGATCGCCATCAAGGCCGCGACCACAAGAAAGATGCCAAATAGCACCGGCACCTCGACAGCCAGAATGAAGATAAAGGCCAGTAAAAAAGGCACAACCGCACCAATGACGAATATCTCTGCCTTGCGCTTGCGATTCTGGAATTCTTCCAAAGTGGCTTTTAGTTGATCATCGCTCAAATATACTCCTCCTTCCTTCAATCTGTTTTAACAGTATTATAACACAAGCAAAAAATAAGGGGAAGCGCTTAAAGCTTCCCCTTTAGTGGTATTCGACGCTAATTTTCACTATGTCCCCTTCTGCAGATTCAATATCAACCCAAGAACCTTCATGACCGTTTTCAATGTCCTCTAAAAGGGTTTCCAGGTCGAACTCCAAAGTAGACTGCTTATCGAGATGTTTCTTGATGGGTTTTCTACAAAACCGGAGCAACGCCAAGGGAATATGCAGATTGATTTGATCACCCTCTTCGCTTTTGATGAATATTCTGATGCTTCCTTTCTCGAGCGGTAAGGATGTAAGCTTGGTTGATTCTTTTGAATATGTGGCAGGTTCCGCGTTCCTTGAATCAAAACGTCCGTCAGATGCCAACACTTCCCGCAGTCCTTTCCCGAAATGTTTCACACGTTCATTCATTTTTGTACCTCCTTCATCGATTGATCCGTCTTGGACTGATACGCTTGCAATGCCTTCCGGACTCACAGATTTGCGCTTTCACCGTTAATCGGATTTCACTTGTTTTCATCTCTCGCCCTCCTCCCCTTGATGCGATAAATTAAATTGTGCGTGAATATCTTTTTACAGGGGTTTTCTCTTTTTTAATCTCTTCTCTTTTGACAGTCTCATACAACGTGAACATCTCCAGCATATGACACCCTCCTTCTTTATTAATTTTATTTATTGATTTATTTCTTTTATTTATTTTTAGTTAAATAAAATCAATTTCAACCTTATAATAATGTATGTTTTACAGTAAGTCAAGCTTTTTTTAATTTTTTTAATGTAAAATTAAGATAAATAAAAGAGACGCTTAATTTAATTAAGCGCCTCTCTGTTTATTGGTCTGACTCGATTTATTGCAATCTTTTTTCAAAGAACTCAAAAGCGAATATCGAAAGCACCAGAGGATATAGCACCCCTATCAACATATAAAGCCATACCGGTAGATTGTGGCTGTGCTCAAGCAGTTCCACGTCCACCATCATGCCCTTGACCGGCCAGAAAATAGGAAAGACCCCTAGAAAATACTGCTTGAAATCCTGTAGGTTCTCAAGCACTGTAAGTGCTGGAAGAAGGGCCAGAATACCGGCTGTCTTCATATAGGCGAAACCTTCGATCTTGTTTTTAGACATCGCTGCGAGAAAAAGCGCGAAGGCCGGCGTGAAAAACCCGGAGACAAACGCATAGACGAGCATGTTGGAAACTCCGAATGAAGCCCAGGGGTCGATGCCCCCGAAGACATAACCATCACCGCTGAGATGCTTGACACCAAAGAGCACCCAGAAGGATGCATTGACGCTCAGAAGATAGGCGTAGGCGCTCTTGAAGATGATATACCCCTTCAAAGACAAGGGTGTGACCCTCAATGTATCGAACGTATTTTCATCCTTGTGGTCCAAGAGGCTGAATCCCAGAAGCGCCGAGGTCACAAAAGGGGCTAAGGATGCGAACACTACAATCAGAACCATCGCGGCAAAGGACTGTCCAGCGGGTTCTGTGCCGTAGTTTTCAATAAGGACAGGAAGCACGAACGAACCGAGCACAATGATGAACACGGGATAGATAAGCAGAACGAGCGTCATCTTCTCCCGCAGGATATTCTTGAATTCATAAAGCAGAAGCCGGCCGTATTTTTGCATCCGGATCACTCCCTGACCGCTTTTTCAAGATATTTGGGATATACAAGAAACACACTGATCAGGATGGATAGAACAACCATGTAGACAGGGCTGATCACTAACCACAGTGTGCGTACTTCCTCTCCCAGCGAATATTCTATCAGCAAAAACGACGCATGGGTCGGCGAGAAAATGAGGATGGTCTCCCAAGCGTCACTCAAAAGATTCAATGCATAGAAGATTGTCGGGAAGGCAAAGATGATCATATAGAGCATCAACAAGGCGATAAGAGAGGTGAAATCCTCAGTCAGGATGGAAAAGGCGTACCCGAGCATCGCATGTGTCACACCAATCACGACGGCAAAGGGTATGAGCCAGCCGAAATTGACCGCTACATCAAAGAAGAAGAAGGCGATAAGCCCGATGAGCACAGTGGACTGCAAAGCAATGTATACAGCGCTCAGAAGCTTGCTCATAACGACATGCCATAATGCAGCGGGTGTTATGAGCAATGTCTTGATTGTGTTCTCCTGACGCTCATAATATAATCCGGCGCCGATCAAGAGGACCGTCATCAACGCAGCGTCCATAAAGATGAAGAGCGCCACGAAATCATCAGCGTCATCGCCGAGTAAAAAAAGCACCAGCACCCAGAGGACACTCACCCCGAGACCGACCTGGATGATATTATATTTCATAAGACGCTGGAATTCGCCCTTGATCAACACAAAGAGATTATTCATGGATCTCCTCCCCCGTGACCTTTATGAATATTTCATCAAGCGAGGTCTCTCCGCTGTGCATCGTTTCGATATGCTTATGTCTGATAAGATCCATGAACGCTTCGTTCTCGCTGATTGCATCGAGGTCGAACACTTGCTTTTCGGTCCGGCCATTGTCGAAATACTCGACATGCAGTTCCCTTCTGCCATATTTAAGCTTGAGGTCCCTCGGTGTGGAGGTCTCCCGTATGACACCACCAGTGATGAACGCAATGCGGTCGCAGAGTTCCTCGACATCATTCATCAGATGCGTCGAGAGCAGTACCGTACCGCCGTCATCCTTGAATTCCCGTATGAGATCCTTGATAATCTTCGCATTCTTCGGATCAAGCCCGTTCGTCGCCTCATCAAGGAACAAGAAATCAGGGTCGTTGAGCATCGCCCGCACAAAATTCAGGCGCATCTTCATACCCTTGCTGTATTCACCGACGAGCCTGTCCTTGTCCCCATATAGTCCGACACGTTTTAAAAGGGCGTCAATATCACCGTTGCGTTGATAAAGCCTTGCGAAGAAGTCCATGTTCTCGCGCCCGGTGAGCTTGGAAAAGTGCACAGGTAGTTCAAACCCCACACCGATGTCTTCAAAAAAGTCATTGCCGTACGCCTCAAGGTCCTTGCCGAAATAAAAGATATCCCCTCTGTAATCCTTGAGAAGCTTCGTCATGATCTTCTGCGTCGTCGATTTCCCGGCGCCGCTTGGTCCTAAAAGACCGAATATCTCTCCCTTTCTGACATCAAAGCTGACATCCTTCACCGCTTCGATGTCATGTTTCTTGTAGGTATAGCCCAGATTTTTCACTTCAAATACTTTCTCCATGCAGCCACTCCCCCTGGTTTGAAATACAACCGAAAGCTGATTTCATTCAACACGCCGTATCCGGCAAGTCAAGAAGAAAAACATTCACCTTACATGGATGCCTTGATTTCAATTATGAGGTCGCGGAGCTCGGCGGCGCGTTCAAAGTCGAGATCCTGAGCAGCTTTGCGCATATCTTTCTCAAGAGTATCCACCATCGAGTGCTTCTCTTCCCTGTCCATCTCCTCGATGCGTTTCGGGGTTTCTTCCTTGCTTTCGAGCTTTATTCGAATCGGGTCCCTGACTTCCTTCTTGATTGTCTTCGGCGTGATATTGAAACGTTCATTGTGCGCCTTCTGAATCGAACGCCTGCGATTGGTCTCATCGATGGCTTCCCTCATCGCCGCGCTTACCTTGTCCGCATAGAGAAGCACGGTGCCGTTTTCATTCCTTGCGGCACGACCGATGGTCTGGATGAGACTCGTCGCACTGCGGAGGAAACCTTCCTTGTCCGCATCGAGAATGCCGATCAGCGATACTTCCGGCAGGTCGAGCCCCTCGCGCAGGAGATTGATGCCCACAAGGACATCATAGACGCCGAGCCTGAGGTCGCGAATGATTTCAACACGCTCCAGTGAATCAATCTCGGAGTGAAGATACGCGACTTTTATACCCAGCTCCTTGAAATAGCTGGTGAGGTCTTCGGCCATTCTTATCGTGAGCGTCGTGATGAGGGTCCGTTCATTTCGCTCCGCCCGCTTGCGTATCTCGCCGACCAAATCATCGATCTGCCCTTCCTTGGGTCGGACTTCCACATCAGGGTCCAAAAGACCGGTGGGGCGGATGATCTGCTCGATGACGTGGTCTGTGCGTGAGAATTCATAATCCCCCGGGGTCGCACTGACGTAGACCACCTGATCGATCTTCTCATTGAACTCATCGAAATTCAACGGGCGATTGTCCAGTGCGGAAGGAAGTCGGAAACCATAATCGACAAGCGTCTGTTTCCGGGCCCTGTCACCATTGAACATGCCCCGCACCTGCGGCAGCGTGACATGGGATTCATCAACGATGAGAAGATAATCATCGCCGAAGAAATCCATCAGGGTTGATGGGGTCTCGCCCGCTTTTCTCAGCGAGAGATGCCTCGAATAGTTCTCGACCCCCTTGCATGTACCGATCTCCTTCAGCATCTCGATATCGTAGCGGGTGCGCTGTTCGAGCCGTTCCGCTTCAACCAGCTTGCCCTGTTCCTTGAAATAGGCGAGCCGCTCCTCGAGTTCCGCTTCAATACGGCGGATCCCCTCTTCAAGCTTGTCCTTGTTGGTCACGAACTGCGTCGCCGGGAAAAGGGTCACCACACTGTAGTCCTGGATCACTTCACCCGTCACCACATCAAAGGCGCGTATGCGTTCAAGCTCGTCGTCAAAAAATTCAAAACGGATCCCCTGCGATTTCTGATAAGTGGGGAGCACCTCCACCACATCGCCCTTTACGCGGAATGTCCCGCGCTTGAAATCCGTATCGTTCCTCTCAAAGAGCATATCCACAAGACGGTCCAGGAAAGCGTCACGGTCATAGGTATCACCCTGACGCAGTGTGATGGTCGCCTCTTTATAGTCCTCGGGATCGCCGATGCCGTAGATGCAGCTGACACTGGCCACAACGATGACGTCCCTTCTCTCCAGAAGGCTGGCTGTGGCGCTATGACGGAGTTCATCAATCTCATCGTTGGTCTGAGCGTCCTTCTCGATATAGAGGTCCCGGTGAGGTACATACGCTTCCGGCTGATAGTAATCATAATACGAGATGAAGTATTCAACCCGGTTGTTGGGGAAGAATTCCTTGAATTCCGAGTACAGCTGACCTGCAAGCGTCTTATTGTGCGCGAGCACAAGAATCGGCTTGTCGAGGTCGGTGATGACGTTGCTCATGGTGAATGTCTTTCCGGTCCCCGTCGCACCGAGCAGCACTTGCTCCTTCACTCTTTGTTTGATGTTGTCGATCAGCGACTGAATCGCTTCAGCCTGATCGCCTTTCGGAGTATAATCGGTATCAAGTTCATACACACTCATGAAATCACCTCTCATGTGCGACTTATTTTAACACAAAAGCCAGGGATGTGGTAGAATGTAGAATACGCAAGAACAGGGAGGTAGTCGCCCTTGAGACCGCTGCTCATCGCCATAGATGCCAAATATATCCACACGAACAACGCTGTCCGTCTTCTAAAGGCGAACAGCGACTACAATGTCGATATCATGACATTCACAATCAAGGACGAAAAAGAGAACATCCTTGATTACATAAAAAAGCAGCGCCCGCTGTTCGTCGGCATCTCAACCTATATCTGGAATGTGGAGATTGTCAAGACACTGATGCCTTCGATTCGCGATTTGCATATCCCCATTGTTCTCGGAGGCCCCGAAGTAAGTTATGAACCACTTCATTTCCTTAATCAGGGCGCAGATTTGATTGTGAAAGGAGAAGGAGAGGCGGTATTCGACAAGATCATCGAGCATTACAGAGATGGAAAACCGCTCAAAAACACACCCAATATCGCTTATATGGACGATGAGTTCATCAACAACCCCATCAAGCAGATCGCCCCGCTCTCCTCGCTCGCATCGGCGCACACGTTCGAAGAGGACATCCCGCACATCCCCCGTCGCATCCAGTATATCGAAAGCTCCCGCGGATGCCCCTTTCGTTGCACATACTGCCTCTCCTCGCTAGAGAAATCCATCCGCCACCGACCCCCCGGACACGTCAAGAAGGATATCGATAGACTCCTCAAACACGGCGCAAGAACGATAAAGTTCCTGGACCGAACCTTCAACGCCTCGAAGAATGCTCTGGACATCATCGATTACATCATTGAAAAAGCGCCAGGGAATACCGTCTTCCAATTCGAGATGACCGGGGACAACATAGATGAGGCGTTGATCGAGCACATCCACGCCCGCGCTCCGAAAGGGTTGTTCCGATTCGAGATCGGCATACAGTCAGTTTCCGAGAGGGTCAATGCCCTTGTCGAGCGCAATCAGAACACTGAAAAGCTGCTAAAAACACTGAAAAAGATCGAGGACCTTGGCGTCATAGACTTGCATCTGGACTTGATCGCAGGCCTCCCGGGAGAGAATCTCAAGACATTCAAATGGAGTTTCGACCATGTCTTCGCCATCGGCGCTAAGGAACTTCAGCTTGGATTCTTAAAACTGCTGAGAGGCACGAAACTCCGGAAACAGGCGGATTCTTTCGGCATACGTTATGAGAATAGGGCTCCCTACGAAGTGATAGAGACCGCCGAGCTGTCAAAAGAAGACCTGCGTGTCATCAAACGCGTGGAGACAGCCCTCAATATCTTTCACAACCGGGGGTATTTCCAGAACACTCTGTCCGAGATCATTATCAACCATTTCGACCGCTATTTCGATTTATTCCATGAACTCTATATTTCATACAAAGAAAAAGGCCTCCCCCTGAAAGGCTATCAACTGCATGAACTGTACGGTTTCATCCATGAATATCTCAAGGGTTCTGTCCCGGCAAAGGCGCTCGATGAGCTCAAATACACCTATCTAAAGCGAGCGAAGACAAAACCCAAGCCATATTTCAGCACCATCGAAGATAAAGCACTGCGCCACAAAGTGTTCAATGAAATCAGAAAGCATCATGACATCCCGCTCGATACGCTCTTCAAGCATACGGTGACGACCCATTATACCTCATACTACCTTGTCGCATTATATAAAGACAATCAAGCGACTCTCTACACCATAGAAAAGGGCTGAACGATCAGCCCTTTTTTTATCGATGCAGTATCTTCACAGCCTCCAGAACATCCTTGATCAAAGCTTCCTTGTCCCAATCATTATCATCATCACTGACAGCAATGATGCTGCCGAGCATGAGCGATTTGATAGTCCAGAGCCTCGTTTGTTCAGAAAGGGGGGCGAGCACCCCTTCAGAAATACCTTTGTCCAGTATCGCTTCGAATCTTTTCTCGGTCTTCTCCATGCTCTCGCGCATCTCTTTGTAGATAGCCCTTTTATCTTCACGGGGCAGGGTGGCTATCTCAGGATGGTGGGAGAACTCATGCAGAAGCTGTCCTTTCTCCGCTATCTCCATGAACCTGCGGATATGAGAGGTGAACGCCGTCTCGAAAGACTGTGTTTCGAAATGTCTCTCACCTTCAAGGAGCGCTTCGGCGTTTTTTTGAATCAAGAGCTTCAGCGACTCCCTTATAAGTGTTTCTTTGTTGGGAAAATACTCATAGATGGTGCTCTTGCCGATATCCAAACGCACGGCAAGGTTGGATAGCGTCAGCTTCCCCTCTTCATGCACTGTGAGATAATCAAGCACTGCCTGCAGAATTCTTTCTCGTTTCGACATGGACGTCATAGCCATCAGTCCCTCAGGACTTCCTTGAGGATGTCATCAAGTTCACTGTCGGCTTCTTGAGGTGCCTGACTGGCGGGTCTCTTCCGTTTTGGCAGGAAAATCGTCAACAAAACTGTCACAACCGTCAGCGCGAACGCTCCGATGCTATAAAGCGGGAACCAGATGCCGAAATATTCATACCAGTGACTACTCAACAGGTAATAGACACCGATACCCGCGAAAATCAATGCAATGAGCGTTCCCATGATATAGCGGCCACGAAGCGTTAGTTCATAATACATGATGGGGACGACGAATATGGTGAGGAACGTGGCGTAGGCCAAACCGCCGATGGCTGTCAGCGCCATGGGCTGGGTCAGCTCAGTGCCCTCACCGACACCGATGGCCAGCACGAGCAAGGCGAGTATAGTTGTGAGTGCGGTCATGAAGATGGGACGCAGCCGGATCCTTCCCGCTTCGAAAATAGCTCTCTTGAGCTCGAATCCTCTTTCCCTGAGCTGATTGATATAATCCACAAGGACGATTCCGTTGTTGACCACGACCCCGGCGAGGATGATCAGACCGATCAGGGCGACGATGCTGACAGGGTTGCCGGAGAGATAGAGAATGCCGAAACCTCCCGTGAACGCCAGCGGCAGTGTGACCATGATGATGAACGGATAGACGAATGACTGGAACTGACTGGCCATGACCATGTAGACAAGCAGAATACCGATCACACCTACGAGTATCAGTGTGTCGATGGCGTCCATGATCTCCTCGTCCTCGCCGAGGATGGTATAATCATAGCCGGCGGGAAGTTCTCTATCCTCCATGTATTCTTCAACGTCCGGAGCGACCAATGAAGCATTATAACCGGTCTCGATGCTGGCGTCGACAGTGAACGCTCTGGCGCCGTCGACGCGCCTGATGGTCTCGAATCCAGGTTGTATGCTTACATCGGCGATCTCACCAAGTTTCACATCTTCTTCGAGCATCGTCTCTCCGACCTTAAGAGATTCTATAGACTCTAGGTCTTCGATCTCTGTACGCGGAGTCTCCCCTTCGTCATAGACATAAATATCAAAGCTTCTTCCCTCCATGCGGATATCCGTAACGGTCTCCGGAGCACTGAGGTATTCGGAAGTCGCTTGATACACTTGAGCGACAGTCAGCCCTTTCTCTATGGCTGCATCCTTGTCGACGCTGATCCGGACCTCGTTCGTCTGTCGACCGAGCCCGGGATCCACATGGTCTATGCCTTCGATGGATTCGAGGTCTTCTGCAATGACCAGGGCCTCCTCGCGGAGCGCATCGAGGTCTTCGCCTCTGATTCTGACTTGAATGCCTTCGCCGATCAACATATCGGCATCCATCTCAGCCCCCATGATCTCGACCTCGAAGTAATCATAGTCCTCTTCAAATAATGTTTCAATCTCCTGTTGCATATCAACGGTCGTCAACTCACGGTCTTCCCTCAAAACAATATTGACCGTCGCCTGGTCACCGCCGACAGCTCCGCCAAAGCCGCCGAAACCGAACATGGCCATCTGGTCATCCAAAGAGACGCCGACGGATTCCACATCCTCAAACGCCATGATATCCTCGCTGAGACTATTCAGAGTCTCTGTGAATGTATCGAAGTCCATCGGGTCCTCCTCGTCCATCTCGATATTGACAATCAAGGCGCCCTCGTCGGTAGGAGGGAAGAACTCGAATCCTCGCGAGGTTGCGAGGAAGAAGGTGCCGACGAAGAGCGCGAGCACAATGCCGAGCACTGCATATCGCACCATGAAGAACCCGCTCAGCACTCTTGAATAGATATCCTTGATCTTTTCAAGCAACGGCTTTTTATCCGAGGCTCCAATGTTCTTATCTTTCTCCTTCAACATCCGATTGGCCACGGACGGGACGAAGGTAAGCGCTATGAGCAAGGAGGCAATCAAGCTGAAGGTGACAGTGAGGGCCAGCTGATAGAAGATATCCCTGATGAAATCCTCGATGAACATGATCGGTATAAACACTGCGATCGTCGTCAGTGTGCTCGCAATAATCGCTCCACCAACCTGGGTGGCCCCATTAAGCGCGGCATCCTTATTCGTAGCGCCATCACGCTTCATCCGGAAAATGTTCTCAATCACAACCACGCTGTTGTCCACAAGCATACCGATACCCAGTGCAAGTCCGCCGAGAGAGACTATATTCAGCGTGATATCCGAAAGGTACATGAGGATGATCGCGAACAAGAGGCTGATGGGGATCGCCACACCGACAATGAATGTCATGCGGAAGCTTCTCAGGAATACGAGAAGGATGATAATCGCCAGGATCCCGCCGACGATGAGGTTCTGCATGACGTTGCTAGTCGCGATATTGATATACTCGCCCTGGTCGAGAAGCATCGTCGAGGTGAAGCCCTCTTCCTCCTCTTCAAGATCGGCCAAGGCTTCATTGACGCCTTCAGTCACATCGGTCGTGGCATGCTCGGTCGTCTTCTGCACACTTATGGTCATGGCATCCTGACCGTTCACCTTTGAATACTGCCTTTCATCGGCCTCGACCATCTCCACCTCGGCAATATCATCGATTGTTATAGTGGGGATATCGATAGGGAAGGGCACCTCTTCAAATCCGAAAATCTTGAGCTCCCGAATCTCATCGAGGTCTTCTATCTCATCACCGACACGGACCATGTATTCCATGCCGTCGATTTCGACAAAACCGGCGGGGAAGCTGAAATTCTGCGCCATCAGAATCGTGGAAACATACTCTTTATTGAGTTCTATGGACTCTTCCATATCATCATTGAACATACCCAGTAGATTCTCGATCTGTTCATTATATTCATCAATGGCATCCTGGTCGAGCATGACCCGCATTTCAGATTCGTGCCCGCCGGTAATAGTCAGGTTGGCCACGCCGGGAACACGCTCGATGCGCGGGGCCATTGTATCCTCGACATACTGCGTCAATTCCTCAAGGTCCATCTCTTCATGGGAGACGCTGAAATTCATCACAGGCAGCATTTCAGGATTCAACCGCAATATGATGGGGGTCCCTACTTCATCGGGCAACATATCGGCGATCATGTTCATATCCTCCCGCATCTCCACCAGTGCAGTATCCATGTTCGTGCCCTGGGAGAACTCCAGCGTGATCATGGACATGTTCTCCCGTGAGTTAGAGATGACCTCCTGCACGTTGGTTGTAGCCTGCAGAGTATCCTCGAGTGGCATGGAGACTTCTTCCTCGACCTCTTCAGGATTAGCCCCCGGATATGTGGTCACAACCACGGCATAGGGAATATCGATATCGGGGAAAAGGTCTGTCGTCAATCTATTGAATGACACGACACCAAAAACAATCACGGCAAGAATCGCCATGATCACCGTAATGACTTTGTTGACGGAAAGTTTAACAAGCCCTCTCATGCTCACCACTCCTAAGTATTGGATGCTAAATGCAAAAGTGCCGACCGAACAGTCGGTCGACACTGATTATATCATAAACAGCATGAAAAACAATCATAATAAACCTCTTTGAGGTCAACTACATCAAAAAGGGCCGTGACCGGCCATGAAGCATTAGATATCAAGAATGCGCAAGCTGTTCGTCGTCGTGCCCAGAGGGAATCCGCCGGTGATGATGACACGGCCGCCAGGTTCGATGAGCTGTTCCTTCTTGACGAACTCTATACTGCGGCGTATGAGGTCCTCCGTCTCGGTACCCAGCTCGAAAGGAACGGCGTATACACCATGAAAGAGTGCCAGGCTGCGTGCTTTCTCCTCCGTGGGGACAAGCGCCACGATCGTGGTGTTGGGCCGGTTTCGAGAGAGCAGCTTGGCAGTATTGCCGCTGACAGAAGGTGCAATGACCAGATCCGCCTGGCCTTGAAAGACCGCATGCGCCGCACTCATCGCTATATTGCTGGGGATGTCGCTCGAAGATCTCGGGTTGGCGCGTTCTATGAAAGGTACTCTATCGAGTTCCTGTTCCATGCGGCGCGCGATATTGCGCATCACATCGACAGACTCGATAGGGTAGTTCCCGATCGCGCTCTCACCACTCAGCATCGTGGCATCCGCCCCATCGAGAATGGCGTTCGCAACATCACTGACTTCAGCACGCGTGGGTTTCGGATTCTCCTGCATGCTCTCGAGCATCTGCGTAGCCGTGATGGTGACCTTGCCCTTGGCATGGCAGCGTTTAATGATATCCTTCTGTATGACCGGAACATCTTCCGGAGGCACCTCGACACCGAGGTCCCCTCGTGCGATCATCACGCCATCGGCCACCTCGATGATGTCATCAATATTGGAGACCCCTTCTTGATTCTCGATCTTGACAATGATCTGAATGTCCCTGTCACAGTTCTGCTTGACGATATCCCTTATGGCGGTTACATCCTCTTTTCTCCTTACGAAACTGGCGGCGATGAAATCGACACCGTGTTTGCATCCCCAGAGAATGTCCTGATGGTCCTTCTCCGAGATGAAATCCAGGTTAAGGCGCATGCCGGGGACATTGATGCCACGCTTGTTCGTGACGGTGTGGGTGTTGAAAGCGACAGTCTTAATGACACGCCTGTCGGTGTCGATATCCGTGACTTTGAGGCTCAGATAGCCATCATCGACGACGATGATGCCCCCTTCCTCCACATCTTTATAGAGTTCGGGGTATGTGACGCTGAATTTCTTGTCATCACCGAGGACCTCGTCCATATGTATCTCAACCTCGGTCCCCACAGTGATGCGTGCACTGCCTTCCTTGAAGTCATGAGTCCTGATTTCAGGCCCCTTGGTATCGAGCATGGCTGCCACGTTTGTGTTCAGCTCGCGGTTCAATTCCTTCAACGTATCGAGACGCTTCTGGTGCTCGGCATAATAAGAATGAGAGAAATTGAGCCGCATGACATCCATGCCGCTCGTTATCAAGCGCCTGATCATCTCCTTGCCTTCAGTAGCCGGTCCGATAGTGCATACAATCTTCGTCTGGTTGCGGGATATCATCATAGCCTCCTCAATCCTTGAGCTGTGCAATCATTTTATATTGAAGTTCGCGGGTGGGCTTGGACATGTTCAATGCCTCTTCGATGTCATATTCAACCACCCGGTTTCCGCGGATGCCTAGAATCTTATCGCCATTCTCCTTGGAGAGAAGATGGACAGCGTGATGCATCATCTCCGTCGCGATGATTCTGTCGAAAGCCTTTGGAGAACCGCCACGCTGGATATGGCCGAGCACGGTCGCCCGTGTCTCGAAATCCGTGGCTTCCTCTATCTTTTTTGCAAGGTCGGAGACGCTTGTCATGTGTTCAGTGATGACAACAAGCGCATGACGCTTGTTGCGCTTGAACGCACGGCTGACACGTTCAATGACTTCATCCTCGTCGAATCCGGTCTCCGGTGTTATGATGATCTCGCTACCGCTTGCGATACCGGCATAGAGCGTCAAATCGCCGCAGCTGCGTCCCATGATCTCGACCACACTGCAACGCTGATGGGAATCCGATGTATCCCGCAATTTGTCAATGGATTCAACGGCAGTGTTCAAGGCTGTGAAAAATCCGATGGAATAATCAGTCGAAGGCACATCGTTATCTATAGTCGCCGGGATGCCGATGACTGGAATCCCATGCCGGGAAAGCGCTCTGGCTCCCTTGAAGGAACCACCGCCGCCGACCACAAGGACCCCGTCGATGCCGAACGCTTGAAGCTGTGAAGCCGCACGGCTTTGAACGGAAGGTTCCTGGAATTCATCGAAGCGCACACTGCCGAGGATTGTCCCGCCACGATTGATAATACGGCTGACATCATCACGGGTGATAGGCTTGAAATCCCCTTCGACAATACCTTTGAAGCCATTCCTGACACCGAAAAGCCGGCAGTTATGATAAAGCGAGCTCCTTTGAGCAGCTCGTAATGCGGCGTTCATGCCCGGCGCATCGCCGCCGGATGTGAGGACTGCGATTTTTTTCATAACATTCACCTTCTATAAAAAATTATAGCACAACTTTGGCGAAAGCTTAATGATGTAAGGGTTTTACCGCCTCGATTACTAACTGACGACGCTTATCCCTGAGCCGCAGGCGCCCTTCAAAAACAAAGACTGCATCTTCCTCGAGGGTCCCGGCGTAGCGGTTATATTGTTCGGGGAAGACGACAGCGTCCAGCGCGGAAGTCCGGTCCTCTATGCGCAAAAAGGCCATGCCATCCCCCCTTTTTGTCCTGATAGCCTTCAATCGCCCTACGACACCCAGAATGGAAAGGCGCTTTTCCAATGGGGCCTCCGTCAGCTTAGAGGGGAGAAGATGCTTCCCCTCCTGAATCAATGATTCGTAGGGCCTGAGCGCATCATATGTGAGGTTGAACCCCAAAGCATCAGCTTCTAGACGTTTTAATGTCGCCTCGTCATATTCGCCGTATTGTGTAAGGACGAACCCTCCGAGATCCACAGCATCACTGTACTGTAGATAAGCGATCAGGGCGGAGAGGTTCTCGACCATCGTCTTCTTTTCAATGTCAAAAGCATCGCAAGCGCCAGCATAGACCAAAAACTCCATCTGACGACGGTTCAAAACATGCATGCCGACCCTGACGAACTCGAAAAAGGTCGTAAAAGGGGTCTCGGCCCGTTTCTCGGCAAAAGCGGCTGCAGTATCCCTGCTGATGTGTTTCACTCCGGTCATAGGGTAGCGAAGCTCATTGCCCTTTAGAATGAAGTCGGCGTCGCTATAGCGGACATCGACGCTTCTCACAATCAGATTATGTTCAGAGCACTCCTGGACATATGCACGCATCAAAGGCCCGTTGTTTAAAGCGTCCCGCATGAGTACAGAGAGAAAGTGCGCCGGATAATTCGCTTTCAGATACGCCATCCAGTAGGATACCATGCCATAAGCGACAGAGTGCGATTTATTGAACCCGTAATCCGCAAATTTCACAATATAGTCATAGATGCGGTCGGCGAGCCTGGGGTCCTTATTATTCTCCCTGGCCTTTTGAATGAAATGCTTTCGCTCCTCCTCGAGCACATCGCGGTCCTTCTTGCTCACTGCGCGCCTCAGAATATCCGCTTCATTGAGCGTATAGCCCGCGAAGGTATTGGCGATGGCCATGATCTGTTCCTGATACAATAGAATCCCTTCGGTGGAGGCGAGTATGGGGTCGATGTCATCCGCGATCCGTTCAATACGGGCTTTCTTGCGCCGGCGTTTCAGATATTCGGGGATGCTCTCCATGGGGCCCGGCCTGTATAGTGCGAGAATCGTCGGGATATCGGAGAATTCAATCGGGCGCATCTGCTTGATCAGACGGCGCATCCCCGCGGATTCAAGTTGAAACAGCCCTGTCGTGCTCTTCTCCCTCAACATCCTGAACGTCCTGGCATCATCGAGGGGGATCTCATGAACATCGATGTCCCGTCCTTCGAAGCGGGCGACGCGTGCACAGACATCCTCTATCATCGTGAGGTTCTTAAGCCCGAGAAAGTCGATCTTCAAAAGCCCCATCGCCTCGAGGTCCCCTTGTTCATACTGCGTCTGATAAAGACCGAAGAGTCCCTCCTGAAGCGCCGTATATTGAGTGAGGGGTCTGTCGGTGAGGATTATCCCGGCCGCATGAGTGGATACATGCCGGGGCAGGCCGCTCACACGACTGGCTACTTCGAGCCATGTCTTGATATGTTCCTTCTCCATACGGTTTCGGACATCGGGGTCTTTTTCCATCATATCCTCTATCATGGGATATTCGGCGGTCTTCCTGATCATCTCTTCGACAATGTCCTGCTCGATATCGAGCACTCGCGCCGTATCACGCAGACTGCTCTTTATCTTGAAAGTTCCGAACGTGCAGATCAACGCCACATAAGATTCGCCGTATGCGGACTGCATATAGCGAAGCATCTCGTCCCGGGACCTGTCCGGGAAGTCGATGTCGATATCGGGAAGGCTGGCACGCGCCTTGTTCAAAAAGCGCTCGAACATAAGCCCGTGCTCGAGAGGGTCTATACTGGTGATGCCGAGACTATAGGCGACAAGGCTTCCGGGAGCGCTCCCTCTCCCCGGACCGACTAGGATTCCCTTCTGCCTGGCAAATTTGATGACGTCCCAGACAATGAGGAAATAATCGTCGAACCCGAGTTCATGAATCGTCTTGAGCTCTCTATTCAGACGTTCATAATAACGCGAAGTATCTCCCCCGACATGTTTCAACCGCTTCTTGAGACCCTTGCGGCTGAGTGCACGGAGGTATTGCTGACTGCTTGCATCCTCGGGAGTAGGAAATGATGGCAGTTCCGGTTGCTCCTGGGGCATTTCAAGCACGTGCTCCTCGTAGAACCTCTCCAATGCGGCGAAGGCGTCAGCGCTCATCTTCTGCTTTAAAGCGCGTTCATTCTTCAGAGAAAGCATCTCATCCCCGGGGGTGGCTTTTTTTTCGAACAGTCTTTTTAGAACCTCGAACGTCCGATGGTCCTCATCCCTTAAATACAATGCGCGGACAAAAGGGAGCTTCCGTATCGGAAACTCGACATCGAATGTATCATTGACGCCGAGGAAGACATTCATCTCGTGCGACTTGAACTCTTGAAGCAGGGATTTAATGGCACGGGTGGATTGTTCCTTATGGAGTGCGTGAAGTTCGCCTTCCAAAGGAGAAAGTACAATGGATAGAACATCTGCATAGGGCTTCAATGTTGAAAGTGATAATCTCCCGGGGACACTGGCGAGATGGAGTAGCGCCTTATATCCCTTCGCCCCTTTAGGAAACAGCAGTGCTTTCAGAGGCGCTTCTTTGAAAAAAGGTTCAATGGATGCATTCAATCCAAGAACCGGAACTAAGTCGTTTCGCTTACAGGCGTGATAGAACTTATAAGCGCCGTGAAGATTCACATCCGTCCATGTCACATAACGCATATCATGTTGGTCCGCCCACTCCATGAGCGTATCAACAGTGATGTTCGAACCCTGAAAGCTGTACGCCGTCTCCGTCTGCAAAGCAAAAGGCAACGCGACCACCACCTTTGAATGTATTATAACACACATGAACAAGAAAAAAGCTTACGCATTCACGTAAGCTAGCGTCTCTTGTAGCGATAGAGCAAAAACACGATACCACCCAGGAACACAGCTGCCACCCCAATCTCGAGAACCGAGAACATCATGTTGTCGGAATCCTCTATCTCAAAATCATACTTCTGGAAATAATCCCCTTCGCCTCGCACCTCGAATGTGTAAATCCCCGGGGCATCGACAGTGACGCCGGAGGATACAGGCGCATTATTCAAAAAGCCCTCGCCGCTGAACTTCAGAGTGACTGCGTCATCATAGATGCCATTCTCCTCGATCCCCTCTATATAAGATTCAACGGTGAATTCTTTTGTTAAGGCGTAGCCCCCGATTCCTTCCAGACGGAAGGTATGATGACCGGGAATTTCTACGGTGTCGCCGCTTTTGAACACATCATCATTGAGAAAGCCGTGGCCCGCCTTGAACTCGATCTTTACAGGAGTTTTGAGGACCGCACCGTCTTCAACCCCCGACACCTCGACATCCCGTGTCACAGATTGTGTGTCGTGTCCGGTCCGGACATCATAGTGCCCCGGATAGGTCAATTCATAGACATACTCGAATGCAATGTCGGATATATCGCCTTCCCCCACGGCATAGACCATAGAAGCATTCTCGTCGTTTTCATGAGGGACATATATATCCCCTTTCTCCAAAAGCCGACCACTGAATGTCACTGCATGCTCGAAAGGCTCGCGGTACTGTGAACCTATGAAAATGAGCGCTGTCTCCTCTCTCACGAGTTTCTGTCTTTCCTCCAGACGGAAAGAAGCGATTTCACCGCGCTCATCGTAGATGAAGAAGTGATCGGCTTCATGTACACCGCAGTCACTCTCCACCTCGGGGCTCTCCACCACATGGACAATGATGCCGTCTTCAGAATGATACACCCCTTTGACATCCGTTCTTCCCGCCATCTCATAACGGGCGTCGAGAACCACTTCCCCTGCCTCGTCCAGGACAAAAACGAAACCGTGCTGATAGGGCCTGTCAGTGATATACCCATATACTGCCAACGATTCATCCAGAGCTTTAAGCGAGGCATTATGTCTCGCAGGATAGTCCGAGACCAAAGTCACCGTCTCATCATAGGACCGATTGTCCACATGAAGGTAGGTCTCCTCATCACCGTACTCGATATCAACCTCGGCGTCACCAGATATTGCAAAGACACTTGTTGCGGAAAACAGCATTGATACACACAACCATACAAAAAAAGCAATCTTCATCGTCATACCTCCTTCACCGGTATGATACGATTCAGACTGCCTTTTTCTTTTTTAAAAATTCAATCGATCAGACGCACAGTGTCCCTCGCGATCATAACCTCTTCATTCGTGGGAACAACAAGGATATTGACATCCGAATCCTTCGAGGAAATGACACGCTCTTCGCCGTACACTTGATTTGCATCATCATCGATATCAGCACCGAGTGCCTTCAAGCGCTCAACAATCATTTTACGGGTTCTCGGCGCATTCTCACCAACGCCGGCTGTAAAGGCGATCGCATCAACGCCGCCCATCTCAACCACGTATGCCCCGATATAGTCCGCAATCATCTTGGATTGCTTGCGAATTGCGAGCAGGGCCCTTTCGTTGCCATCTTCAGCTGCATCCCAGAGGTCCCGGGAATCCGATGAAACACCGCTGATACCCACGTAACCCGAGTTCTTGTTGAGGTCGGTCATGATATCGCTGATCGATTTATCCTCTTTATCGGCAATAAACTCGATGATTGCAGGGTCGATATCACCACTGCGCGTTCCCATTGCAATGCCTGCAAGCGGCGTGAATCCCATGGAGGTATCCACACTTACGCCGTTCTTAACAGCACAAAGGCTCGCACCATTGCCGATATGAAGGACGATGGTTTTCAAATCCTCATTATCCCGGTTCAAAATCTTGGCGGTCCGCTGAGAGACATATTTGTGACTGGTCCCATGGAAGCCGTATTTACGGACACCGTATTTTTCATACCATTCATACGGTGTGGAATACATGTAGACATCCTTCTCCATCGTCTGATGGAACGCTGTGTCGAACACAGCTACATTGGGCTTCTTGGGAAGAGCTTTCTGGAAAGCGCGGATACCAGTGAGATTCGCCGGATTATGCAAGGGAGCCAAGTCACTTACTGACTCAATAGCTTTAATGACCTCGTCATCGATCTGGACCGAGTCACTGAAAGACTCACCACCGTGGACGACCCGATGCCCTACAGCGTGGATTTCATCATAACTTTCGACAATGTTGAATTCCACCAGACGTTTCAAAAGTATATCGACTGCAACCGTATGGTCGGGAACATCCGACTTCTCTTCATGTTTCTCACCATTCAATTTGAACGACACCTTTCCCTCGGGCAAGCCTATGCGCTCGACAACACCACTCGTGATAACCGTTTCCTCGGGCATGTCCAGAAGTTGAAATTTGAGTGAGGAGCTTCCTGCGTTCACCGCGATAATCTTCATTTCTTAATCATCCTCTCTTCTTATTGAAGAAATTATCTATCTTTTGCATCGCATTCTTGAACGATGCCTCGTCCGTGAATGGTGGAAGGTTTGCGAGAAGGAAGTCCTTCACGTGCTCTTCCCCTTCATGTTTCTTTTTCTTGAGGATAAGGATGCTTTTAGGATGATTCTGAAAAAGCGTCTCATCCAGCTTCAGAAGTCCATAGAGATGCGCAAGTTTGAAAAGCTGGTCCTTGAAGACGCCGACCTCCTCCTGTTCGAAGAAGTCGTTCTCCACGACAGCCAGAAAGAACCCTTCCGCCTTGAGGTGTTCGAGATGGTGCAGAATCACCTGATACGGGAAATAGGTATGTCTTCGGTCGACACTTTCGACCGGGAGGTCTGTCAGGATCAGGTCAACTGGCGCTGTCTGAAAACCGAGCGTGTCCTGATGAGTGATCTCCGCCTGCATACCGAGCAGTTCAGTAAGGTATAAAGCAATATTGCATAGCATGGCGTCACTGTCGACACCGTAGAGTTTCACGTTTTCGTAGTGATTGGCGAAAGCAGCTACTAGATTCCCTGTCCCGACTAGAGGGTCAAGGACGCTTTTTACTTTTTTGTCTGAAAACAACCTTCGGACAAGATAGGCCATGAAGATGCCGAGGACATCCGGAGTCACCATCGCATTGGTGATGCGTTCATGTTTGAACCCCTTAAGAAGCGCAAGCTGAACAGCTTTTCTGGCCTCTTCCCTGGAAAGGGACATCCCGAGGACTTCCTGCTTGGATTGATCAATGGAATCCTGCGCCGCATCAGCCAATGTATATTCAAGCGGTCTATTGAGTGAAAACCCGAGGCTTTGCTCTACTCCACGCAGATAAGGAACCTTGGCATGGTCATACAACGTATGTGACACAAAATCAATATAATCGAAAAACGCTTCAACACGGCTATCCTCAGGCATATTACCACCGATGCATATTTTACCAAAAAGGAGGCGCTTTGTCTACGAAAAGAGCTGGCAAGGAATATATCTTGCGGGAAGATAAGCCCTTTGATATGATTAATGTGATAAGTGGGTGAAGCAATGAAACGATTAATTATCAGGATTATAGAGTGGTATCAGACAACAACAAGACATACACGTCCCACCTGCCGGTACCATCCCACATGCAGCCAGTACGCAAAAACAGCGTTTCAGAAGCGGAACTTTTTCTATGCCGCGATTCTAACAACCTATCGTATCATTCGTTGCAACCCTCTTTCCAAAGGGGGATACGATCCTGTCCCGGAGAAAAAAACCGCACCCGAAAGGATGAGGACCATGAAAAATCGTAAGCTATTCACCTCAGAAGCCGTTACTGAAGGGCACCCTGATAAAATCTGCGATCAAATTTCCGATGCAATACTCGATGAAATACTGAAAGATGACCCGGATGCCCGTGTCGCTTGTGAAACAGCGACCACGACAGGGCTCATTCTCATCATGGGCGAAATAACAACCACGACTTACGTCGACATGCAGGAGATTGTAAGGAGCACCGTCAAGGACATCGGCTATGACCGAGGGAAATACGGATTCGACGCAGAGACCATGGGCGTACTCGTCGCCATCGACGAACAATCCCCTGATATCGCCAGGGGCGTGGATCGAAACGACAATATCGGGGCTGGCGACCAAGGCGTCATGATTGGCTATGCCACTACGGAGACCGATGTCTACATGCCTCTGACCCATCATCTGGCACAGAGCCTTGTGAAGAGACTGAGTACAGTCAGAAAAAACAAGACCCTTCCTTATCTCCGACCTGATGGTAAAAGCCAGATCACCATCGAATACGATGAAAATGACCAGCCCTTGCGAATAGACAGTGTAGTCCTTTCGACTCAGCACGCTCCGAATGTCACCCAGGATACAATCAAAAGCGATGTTAAAAAACATGTGCTTAATGTCGTGCTCCCCGAGACCCTCATCGACGATAACACAGCGTACTATATCAATCCCACGGGAAAATTCGTCATCGGCGGACCCAAAGGAGACGCCGGTCTTACCGGTAGAAAAATCATTGTCGACAGCTATGGCAGTCAATCCCGACACGGTGGGGGCGCCTATAGTGGAAAAGACCCGAGCAAAGTCGATAGAAGCGCCTCATACGCAGCCCGCTATGTCGCCAAGAATCTCGTCGCGGCAGGACTTGCGGAACGCCTCGAAGTCCAAATCTCATACGCCATCGGACGCACCGAACCGACGAGCATAAGCGTCGATGCCTTCGGCACCGGCATAATCAGCCATGATGAAATGATCTCCCTCATAAGAGAACATTTCGACCTCCGGCCCGGGGCTATAATTAAGCACCTAGACCTCAAGCGCCCCATCTATAGACAGGTCGCTGCTTACGGCCATTTCGGGCGCAAGGACCTTGATTTGCCATGGGAGAGGACTGATAGGGCCGAGGCCATCAAAGAATCAATAGAAAAGACCATTTGACGTGCAAATGGTCTTGTTTTTTTACGGCTTCACAATATAAAGAACGCCTATCGTACCTGGCCCGCAGTGGCTGCTGATCACACAGCCCGCCTGGGTCTCATAGATATTCCCGACGTCAAAGGCTTTTTCAACCTCTTCCCTGATATAAGGGACTTGCTTGCCGGCCATGGAATGTGTAATCATGAAAAAATCCTCATCGACATTCCCCTTGTCCTTCAACACATCCCTGAGCATGAGTTTTATGCCTTGACGGATATTGCCGCGACCCTTCTTCCCGACGGTCATCGCATTATCGACAACTTTGATGATGGGTTTTAATCTCAGGCTGGTTCCTACAAAGCGGGAAATCGCTTTGATACGCCCTCCTTTATGAAGATACTCGAATGTATCTATAACGAATTGCGTCCTGACTCTCGGAACTAGATCCCGCATTTTTCTGGCGATTGTAGCGGTATCATCCCCCTCGGCTCTGTATTTCGCTGCTTTCAAAAGGAGAAGGCCTGAACCCGAAGAGAGATTCTGCGAGTCGATAAGGTATATGTCATCACTCTCGAGCTTCTGCTTTGCGATATTTGCATTCTGAAGCGTTGCAGAGAATCCGGAACCAATGCCCGTATAGATGATTTTCCGCCCTTTTTCCAGATGCTTTTCGAACACTTCCTCAAACGACGCAGGAGAAGCCGCGGATGTCTTGGGGACATCTCCAACCTCGTCCACTTTTTGATACATTTCCTGGGTGGCTATGTCAACACCGTCGCGATAGGACTCGCTCTCGAAATTGACAAAGAGTGGTATTACCTCGATGTCGTGCGCCTCCAGTAAATCCTCGGACAGATCACATGTGCTGTCCGTCACCAGCTGTATGTCTCCCATAAATCCTCCCATAATACATAATTAGGGCTATTATAGCACACCTTCATTTTTTAGCAACGACAACCGACGAAATAAGCGAACAGTACAACAGAAACAGCATTATGACTGTGATGTTCTTGCGACATGATGCATCTTACTGATAGAGTATTTCCTGGACATCGCTGTCCATGATATTGTCTAAGCAGAATGCTTGAAAGAGGCGTTTGTTATGAAACGATACCTCCACACGACAATCAAAATGCTCGCCGCCGGTGCCCTTACAACACTTATCGCATACAGGCTCGGCCTGGATTACCCGATTACCGGCGGCCTTCTGGCAGTACTCTCCATTCAACTGACCAGGACCGACTCTTTCCTTCTAGCCGGTAAAAGGCTTGCCAACACCGTTTGGGCGCTCGCTCTGGCTAGTGTGCTTTTTCTTTTACTGGAGTACAATGTCTGGGTGTTTCTCCTCTTCGCAGCCCTTTTCATTGCAACCTCCTTTCTCCTGAGGTTCCATGAAGGGATTGTCCCCAGCCTGGTCCTCGCCAACCACCTACTCGATCACGGCGCATTCTCTCTTGAGGTGCTGCTCAATAGCTTCCTCTTAATGTTCACCGCCGTAGCGATGGCTCTCATTGTCAACCTCGTCTATCCTATCAAAGCGAGAAAACTGCTAAAAAACTACACGGAACAACTCGACACGCTGATCAAAGAGGATTTGATTACAATGACAGAACTCCTTAAAGCGTTGCCTGAAGGGGACAAATATTTCAAAGAGCATCAAGAGAGGAACAGAATATTGAAAACCATCCTGAAAGAGGCGCATTGGCTGGAAAAAGACATTCTGCTTGAAAAGAACAGACGCCCCATCCAATACCTTTACATGCGTGACAATCAGATGAAACATGTGGACCGCATCTTCAACATTGCATCAGAAATACAATCCTATCACACGCACGCAGAGATCATGAGCGATTATATGGAAAATCTCGCCAAGGACATCGGGAGAACAGACAAAGCCACAGGACAACTTGAAGAACTCAACAGACTCCTCGAGCAATACAGAAACAGGCCGCTACCTAAGACACGCAAGGAGTTTGAGACCCGGGCCAAACTCTATCAGATCATGTTCGAGATCGAAGCTTTTCTGAGGGAAAAAATCGCCTTCCATGAACAATACAGTTCAGAAACGGTCTTCCCCTGAACTAGGGCTTCGAATAAAAAACACGACATCCTAACGATGTCATGCTTCTTTTTCATCTTATTGGTGCGGGTGACAGGAATCGAACCTGCACTCCGAAGAACTAGATTCTAAGTCTAGCGCGTCTGCCAGTTCCGCCACACCCGCACGTGGCTGGGCTAGGAGGATTCGAACCTCCGATGTCGGAGTCAAAGTCCGATGCCTTAACCACTTGGCTATAGCCCATTATGGGGCGACTGACGGGATTTGAACCCGCGAATGCCGGAGCCACAATCCGGTGCGTTAACCCCTTCGCCACAGCCGCCATAAATCGCCTCGAAAAAGGCTGTAAATATTGTAAGAAATAAGGACTGTAATGTCAAGTGATTCCAAGGCATAAACAAATCATTTTGACCGCGTGAACTATTGAAAAATGTTATAATATATGTATAATCCTAGACAACCACAGACACAACACCATCCAGGACAGGGAAGTGATACCATGGAAACCAAGACACTAAAAAACACTATCATCGTCTTTACATTACTTTTCGCGTTGATTCTATTTCTTGAAATTGCGTTCAGAGTCATCACCCTAGACCGCGGCATTAACATCGAGATGCTTAGAATTATATTGTTCTCTCTCGCTTATTCCGCAGTCTTCATCTTTTTCCTGCGCTTCTTAAAGCCGCTAGCAGTGAAGATAGGCCTTGCGATAATCCTTACCGGTCTGACGACATTCTATGTCTCCCAGACCTTGTATTTCCTGGTCATGGACAACTTCTACTCGCTTTCCATACTGACAAAGGCCGGTGTCGGCATGCAATTCGCCGAGCGTGTATTCATGAACCTTGAATGGAGTCATATATTCTTCTTCGTACCGCTTATGCTCTTCATCGCTTTCATCTTCGGTGCGAAAAAAGCCGACCGGGACTTCTTCGAGATCCGTTACAGAAATTATCTCATGCCCGCCTATACCCTTATTCTCGCCAGCCTGCTCATGTTCACCTCGGTCTGGTCGCTCAGCAACCAGCCAATCAGCGGCGACGAAGAAGACTATGCCTATTCAGAAGCCGACCTGTTCGACATCTTCTACAGCCCCCGTGAATCCATCAACCGTTTCGGACTTCTGACCTATGCACAGATCGACCTGCGACAGATGGCGGCCCCACCTGCGGATGAGGAAGAGACTACTCAGGAGGAACAGGTCAGAACTTTCCTCGAAGACCGTGTCGCCCACGACGGGAATGAGTTTTCGGAACTTTTCGAAGACAAGAATCTCATCATCGTCATGGCTGAATCCATGGATACTTTCAGCATCGATAAGTACCTGACCCCGAACTTATATGACATGAAGGAAAGCGCCTGGTATTTCGAGGATTACTACGCCCCCCCTTATTATCAATACACGGCCGACAGCGAATTCATGCTGCAGACATCCTACTTTCCCACCCCGGACGCTGAAGAAAACCTCACCATGCAACATACCCTCGAAAACACCTTCCCCGATTCGCTGCCCAGATTATTCCAGGAAAAGGGCTACGACACTATCGCGCATCACAACTATACGGACTATTTCTATCCCCGCAGTCAATTCCTTTCGGATACAATGGGGTATGATGAATATGTTGACGCTTTCGACATGGGGCTCTTAGAAGAGGGATTCGACCCTGAAGATTACGGCGAAGGGCAGGAAACAAACCATCCGTGGCCCAGCGACCTGAAGATGATGGAAGCTACACTCCCCGACTTGCTTGAAAAGGAACAGTTTTTCGCCTACTACCTCGGCGTAAGCGGACACCTCCCCTATAGCGAGGCGCACCCGATCGCAGAAAAGAACTACGATACCATCAAGGAAATCTTTGAAGAGAAGGACACCCGCTTTGATGAGAATGTCGAAAAACTTGATGAGCCATCGCAAGAAAGCATGTATTACTTCCATGCCGCGCATTATGAATTCGACCTGGCTATCGGCCATCTCATGGACGAACTAGAAGCCTCGGGCCGTGATGAGGACACCGTTGTCCTAATCACGAGCGACCATTTCGCTTACGGACTTTCACGAGGGGATATAGAGAATTACGACAAAGACAAGGACTTCGACCTGACCAACCATAACATGCACAACCTCCCGTTCTTCCTCTATCATCCGTCGCTGGACGACAGGACTGTCGAAGGTACAAAATCAACCGTCGACATACTTCCGACAGTCGCGAACCTTTTTGGACTGGAGTTGGACTACAGCCGCGTGCTCGGCCGCGACTTCTTCAATGACGGTGGCAATGTAGCGCTTTTCGTCAATAATGACTTCGTCGGCGACAGATTTATCTACGACCTCTCTAAACGTCATAGCTCCATCTTCAGAGACCCCGAAGACGAAGAGAACCAAGACGAAGCCCAAAAAGCACTCGACGCCAAGTACGAACACTTGATACACAAACGTGAGATGAGCCGCTATATCCTGAACACGGACTTTTTCGACAGAGAAGATGACGAGGAAGACGACAGCGAATAAAAAATCCCGGCGGGTCAGTGCACCCCGCCGGGATTTTTATAGTCTCTAAGCCTCTGAATACCAGGAAATACCGAAACCCTTCTTCCCGATATGTATACTGAACACAGGGCCTATATAGGGATTGACCGCTATCTTTACATTGTTAAATGTCTGATTGAGCCGGTCAGACACTCGTTGTACAAGGTCCTGGCTCTTCTGATGAACCATACGGACATAGAGCGTGGCGTTCCTGTCTTTCTGTTCTTCAATCCGGGAGACCACATAGTCTACGAGTTTTTTGATCGTGCGTTCCTTATGCACAAGCTTGAGCTCGCCGTCGATCATACGGATGATGGGTTTTATGCGTAATACAGTTCCGAGGAACGCCTTGCGCCTCGAGAGCCTTCCTCCTTTTTGCAGGGAGAAGAGATTCTCAACGGTGAATATCAGGTCGGTTTTCCCGGCAATCGCTTCCGTCTTGGAAATAAGCGCATCAAAAGAATCGAGCGTTTCCAGATACTTCAAAAACTCCAGGGTGACAAGTTCATTGCCGAAACCGGCATTCTCTGTGTCGATGACATACACCTTTTCAGGATCATCGATGGCTTCTTTGCCGAGAAGGGCGCTTTGATAAGTACCGCTCAATCCTTTGGAGATAGTGATGACCGCTATCTTTTCATAGCCGTCCTTTATGAGCGATTCATAAGCTTCGGTGAACGCTTCAGGAGAGGGCTGGGATGTGGACAGTTTCTTCCCTTTGTCCAGTTGATCGTAAACAAACGCAGGTGTGATTTCTGTTTCCTTGTACGTCTGCTCCCCTTCGATGACGTTGAGGGGGACGACCCTCACATGGTCCGCTTTGAGTATATCGTCGCTTAAATACGTGGTGCTGTCTAGGACTAAGCCTACTTTTTCCATCTTATCGCCTCGCTAAAGAATAAAGTATATTGACATTACGTGAAGAATAGAACCGCCGAGCACGAAGATATGCCACACAAAATGGGTGAACCGCACAGGAAGCGCATAGAACAAGATTCCGAAGGTATAGCTGATGCCACCAGCGAGCAGAAAAGCGAACGCCGTCGTGCTCAATGCATTATAGACATCCTTCCACACGAGGAAAATGCTCCAGCCCATCGCAATGAAGATCAGTACATGCAACACTCGGAACCTATGAATCCAGATTATCTTGAACACTATCCCTAGAATGGAAATCATCCAGAGTGCCGCAAGAAGAAGATAACCCTTGAATTCTGGCACCAGTACCAATACAAAGGGTGTATAAGTCCCCGAAATAAGCAAATAAACGGCTACATGATCAAAACGTCTGAACAAATTGGATACGCGCCCCATCTTTTTAGGAAACGCATGATAAAGCGTGCTATTAGTATAAAGCAGAATCAACGTGACACCGAATACTACAACTCCGAAAGCGGGAACCCCTGGCTCCGCGCGAAGAGTCAAAAGAACAAGTGCGAAAACAGCGAATATGATTCCAAGACCATGACTTACCGCATTAGCTATAATTTCGGAGAGCCATTCATTCTGTCTGATTCTTTCGTGACGTGTCGATTTCATGTCTTTCACATTATGGCTCCTTTAAACCGCTTCTAATAAATAGTATTTTAAGCATATCAACAATTACTATGTCTGTCAAGGTAATATACAAAAGATAGCGCTCGATTACCTGAAAAGGTTCTCGAGCGCTTTAATATCAGTTCGTTCAAAATGATACATTTCGTCGCGCCATAATTCCCTGATCTGATTGACAAGCTTTTTCACTTTAGGACTCACGTAGAGATCCGGATATGCGTCCACCATGTCCATGAACACACGGTACCAGAGCCTATAATCCTCGAACCGCGCGAAATGCTTTATGGAGCGGTGCCGCATCTGCCATGGCTTGATCCCGGCATAATGGATACCATAGAGGACATCTATAACAGGATAACCATTGAAACTAGCGAAACGGATGTCCATGTTATGCCATTTCCCGCTCATCTTTTCTGTAATATACTGCATTTCCGGCCAGGGATAGTTGGCAATCCTTGAAAGAATAGTCTCGTTGTACGTATCCTGAAGGATGTCATTATAAAGCTCCGTTGAAGGGGTGAAGAGATACAAAGCAGCGTTTACGCCCATGTTGGTGGAATCTTCCATCACTCTGTCCGTGACAGCGAAAGGGACACGGCTGCCATGAGGATAACGCTCATAGACATTATGCCATTTCCACGTTCCATCCTCATAGACGCTCTCAGGTATGATATATTTGCCGTCCTCGTAACTCATGCAGTAGGATTTCTTTTCGTTCAGAATTCCAGCCGGCGTTTCAAGCTCGAACAGGGAGTCATAGTATCTAAGCGGCAGGACATCGGCATCAGCAATCAGTATCTTATCATAACGCTTGCCGAGGTCTCCGTCGCCTCCTAGTCGTAACGCCTGGAAACGCGTGAAGAGGAAGGGCCTGTCCTGACGTTCATGACGTCGCTTGTGTTCAACATAGACCTCGTCCAGGACCAGCACATCGTCAAAGAGAACCCGTAAAGCTTGTATGGACTTGGCCTTTATATGTTCGGATACTATGCATATCAGATCATGATCAGTATTCTGCTTTCTCAAGGCATAAGCAAACGCGAGCGCGCCTGGAAGAAAAGAGTCATTGCGAATGATGAATGTTACATAAGCACAGCGCATCGTCTCATACCTTATCGTGGACGGCCTTCAAAGTCTCTTCCTGAAGCCTTTTGCCTTCCTTCAAGAAAGTTTCAATTTTTGAGGACACTTTTTCTTTGAATGCATCATCACTCAAAGATCCGAGGTTGATCTTTACATTTAAAACAGCGCCTTCAAGACCGGCGTAAAGCATCAGGGCACCGACACCGATATCGCTGATAGCGTGCTTGTTGCCATGTTTCAGAATGGGTTCGATCGCTCCGAGCGCATCATAAGCGAGCTCAGCTATTTCCAGAGGTACTGTCGTCGCCTTGTAAGTGGCTTTTTCAATCGCTTCGCTACGAGCTTTCTTTTCCTCTTCACTATCCTTGGGCATTTTCAACGCACTCATGATAGCATTGAAAGCTTCAGTGTCTTCATCAACAAGGTCCATGAGCTGTTTTTCTTTTTCCTTGATGGATTCATGAGCCTCGATGACTTTTTCCTGAGTTGATTCATCCAGACGTTTGAATTTCTTCTTCGGGATGGTTAAATGGCCGACCATTCTGGAAAGCGCGATACCCATCGACGCGGCGACAGCACTTACAGAACCGCCTCCCGGGGCCGGTTTAGGTGAGTCGAGGTCTCGAACGAACTCCTGAACAGAGAGATCAATTAATTTCATGCTTTCTCCTCCCAGATACTGTTTTTATTGTGGACCACCATGCGCCCGTCCTTGAAAACGTCATTGACATGGTTGATGGCAAAGTGATAGAGCACATAGGGGAAATTCGGTGCGTCGTAGATAATGAAATCCGCTGCATAGCCCTCGGCCAAAGCGCCTATACTGTCTGCCCTGTTCACGCTGTGGGCCGCATTAATCGTCGCGGCATTCAGAATCTCTTTCGGGGACAGCTTGAGATGGATGGCTGCGAGATTCAGGGTGAAAAGGAAGTTCTCGCTGGGGCTGCTTCCGGGATTATAGTCGCTTGAGAGAGCGAGCGCCACATCATTTTCAATCATCTTGCGAGCAGGTGCATATTCACTCCCCAAATAGAAGGAAGTACTCGGCAGTATATTAGCGATGGTCCCACTCTTGCGGAGCGCCTCTATGCCGTTTTCATTGATCACCATCAGATGATCGGCGGAATAGGCGCCGAGGGAAGCGGCCATCTCCACCCCGCCGAGGGCTTTCATCTCATCGGCATGAATCTTGAGGTTGAAACCGCGCTTTCGTGCTTCTTCGAGGATATATCTGCTTTCCTCAAGTGTGAAGACACCCTCTTCGCAAAAGACATCCACGAACTCGGCAAGCCCCTCCTTTTTCACTGTATCCATCGTATTGACTACTTTATTCAAGAAGGCCCGGCGGTCATCCTCATAGGATTTGGGAAGTGCATGCGCGCCCAGGAACGTGGGGACAATCTCCGCAGGATGACTGCGATTAAGCGCCTTTTGAACCCGGAGCTGCTTGAGCTCGGTTTCCGCTTCCAATCCATAGCCGCTTTTTCCCTCGACAGTGGTCACACCGTGAAGAAGAAGCTCTTCTAGGCTTTTTTTCGATTGGTCGAAAAGGTCTTCATATCTCGCTTCTTGTGTGGATTTAACTGTAGAGAGGATGCCTCCGCCTTCCTTTAAGATTTGAAGATAGGGAACGCCTCGCATTTTCTTCTCGAACTCATATTCCCTGGACCCATAATGCACCACGTGGGTATGCGAATCGACAAGCCCCGGGGTCACAAGGCGCTCTTCAGCATCGAAAAGCTCGGTATGCGGGCCTTCATACTGACTGTAGTCCCCTTCTCCTATGGCTAGGACTTTGCCATCATTGATGGCGATGAAGGCATTCTTGTATTCAATGACTTCATCCATCGTTTCTCCTTTTACAGGAGCCCGGGAAGGCTTTGGCGTCCAGAGAATGCCGATGTTCTTGATGATGCGTTCAGCAAGCATATTAAGCCTCCTCTACATGGGCTTCGATGATTTTCTCGCTATTGAAATCCCGGAAGCCGATCCAGCGCTCGGCTTCTTTCGCGAGTTTATCATAAGAAAGGTCTTTATCGAGAGATTTCCCGGCAATATCCGTGTAATACTTCAGTGACCGTCTGATTGCGTCCTCGGGAATCAAACCGACAATTTCGGACGAAGGAACATCAACGCCGAAACGTCTGGCTTCCATCTTCACTGTCTCGAGGACACGGTATATAGGATTTTTCTTGTAGTTGAGGATGTTCATGGTCACCTGCACATGCCCTCTTTCCTCAAGGAAGACCGGCCCGGCCTGAATATGCCGGAATCCGCCGCTGGACCCTCTTATAGCCCGCGCGATACGTTTTGCAGCGTCCATATCATCGGTATCGAGGTCGATATTGTAGGCGATGAGCGGGAGACGGGCCCCGACAGCCATTGCACCGGCACTGGGGTGTATTGAAGGGGCGCCGTAGTCCGGATGCCATTCAGGCTCCTCGATCTTCGTCTTCATGCCTTCGAATTCCCCTTTCCTGATTGTCGGAAGGCGTTTGCGGTTCTTTGATTGTGCCGCTTCTCCATAGGTGAAGACAGGTATAGAGAGTTCTTCGGCGATGCGTTGCCCCATCTCATGCGCGATATCAACGCAATCATCCATCTCTATGTTGTCGATCGGGATGAAAGGCATGACATCGACCGCACCCATCCTCGGATGTTCACCTTCGTGTCCGTTCATATCGATAAGTTCCTTGGCGCGTTTGACGAAATTGAAAAGCGGGGTCTTCATCGCTTCCGGGTCACCGATCAACGTTACCACAGTTCGGTTATAGTCCTTGTCCGGTTCGTAACTCACCAATGTGAACCCTTTTTGTTGTTTCAAGGGATCCACGATGGCTTCGATTTTTTCATGATCGCGTCCTTCAGAGAAGTTGGGAACACATTGTACAACTGCGCCCATATCAATAACCTCCTTCTTTATACTTGTTCTCGACTGCCTGTCGATTCTTTTCTTCATCGCTTGCAACCGGGACGGTGATGGCGCCTTCCCCGACAGTATTGTATGACTCACTCACTTCAATCGCATGGGGATTCTGAGCCCATGCCCTCCGGGCGACACCCCCCATGACATCCCACATGAGGGCCCGCTTTATGATTGAATCCACTCGGCGGCTGCCGTCGAGGACCAGGCCGAAACCTCCGTTCTGCGCCTTGGAGACACCCACACCGCCACCGTTGTGCAGTGCAATGAGGCTCATCCCCCTGGCAGCGTTGCCTGCATAGGAGAGAATGGACATATCGGCGGTTACATGAGAGCCGTCCTTGATATTCGCTGTCTCTCTGAAGGGAGAGTCCGTCCCGCCAGTGTCATGATGGTCCCTGCCAATCATGATGGGGCCTACCTCACCGTCTCTTACAAGATCGTTGAAAGCAAGGGCGATATCGCGGCGGCCTATGGCGTCTTGATAGAGGATGCGGGCCTTGGTGCCGACGACAAGGTCATTCTCTTCAGCATTCTTGATCCAATGATAATTATCCCTGTCCTGAAAACGTCTGGAGGTGTCGATGGCTTGCATCGCCGCTTTATCCGTCTTACGCAGGTCTTTATGCTCACCGGATAGGCATACCCAACGGAAGGGACCGTATCCGTAGTCAAAGAGCACCGGGCCCATGATATCCTCCACATAGCTGGGCCAGATGAAGCCGTCTAGATCGTTCTCCTTGTTCTTGCATATATCCTTCACACCCGCGTCATAGACAGCCTTCATGAAACTGTTGCCGTAGTCGAAGAAGTAGGTGCCTCTCGAGGTGAGCGTCTTGATGCATTCATAATGTTTTACAAGGCCTTGGTTAACATGTTCTATAAAGGCTTTTCTATCTTCTTTAAGCAAGGCCGTACGCTCATCGAAAGAGAGCGTGCAGGGTGTGTAGCCACCGTCATAGACATTGTGGCAGCTTGTCTGGTCACTCAGAAGGTCGACGTGTAGATCATTTTTGACAGCGTAATCTAAAAGGTCGACGACATTCCCCTGGTAGGCTATGCCAATTCCATGCCCCTGTTCTTTTGCCCGCATTGCCCTGGAGAAGGCCTCTTCTGGGGAATAAGTGACTTCGTCAATCCAGTTCTGCTCATAACGGGTCTGGATACGGGAAGGGTCGACTTCCGCAATGAGCCCGACGCCGCCGGCGATTTTTGTGGCTTTCCCTTGCGCGCCGCTCATTCCACCAAGGCCGCTCGAAAGGAAGAGAACGCCTGAGAGGTCATCATTCTCGCCGATGCCCAGCTGCAAGCGACCGGCATTCAGTAGTGTCGAGTACGTCCCGTGGACAATTCCCTGCGGACCGATATACATCCAGCCGCCCGCGGTCATCTGTCCATAGTTCGTGACCCCCAGTGTCTGCGCTCTTTGGAAAGATTCCGGTGTATCGAACATGCCGACCATTATGCCATTCGTCAGCATGACGCGTGGAGCCTCTTTTGAAGACTTGAAAATGCCCAATGGATGACCGCTCGCAATCGCGAGCGTCTCATCTTCCTCTAGAATCTCAAGGTAACGCTTGACGAGCTGATACTGCATCCAGTTCTGGAACACCTGCCCGGTTTCACCGTAAGTCACCAACTCATAGGGATATAGGGCCACTTCAAAATCAAGGTTATTATCTATCATTACCTGAAAGGCTTTTCCTTCAGTAGTTCGTCCTTTGTAGTGATTTATGGGTAATCCCTTTATCCTGCCCTTGGGGCGAAAACGGTATCCATAAATCCTACCGTGGGTGAGGAGCTCGTCCAAGAACTCTTCGCGGACATCATCATGCCATTCTGCAGGGATGTATCGCAAGGCGTTCGCAAGTGCCTGTTCTGTCTCCTTCTTACTCAGGGAGAAAGTCCGTTTCGGAGCTCTGCGTATCCTTGGGTCAAAATCCGGCGCGGATGGTAGTTCACTGAAAACGTCCTTCAAACTGATTACCTTTTCCACAGTATACCCTCCAAATCTCGATTTATCAGCACTTCCTTCATGAGCATGTCATCCATCTCGTCCATCAGGGGCTGCATCATCCTGTCTTCCTCTATGTGCGGCACACGCTGTCTGATCTTTTCATGAACATCACGCGTAGCTTCGCTCATATATGATACCCCTGCGAAATCAAGGGCTTGAGCAGCGCTCATCATCTCGAGTCCCACTACCTTTCGCACATGTTGGCTTATCTTCATCGCTTTGCGGGCAGTGATCGTCCCCATCGACACATGATCTTCCTGGTTGGCGCTGGTAGGAATCGAGTCCACGCTGGCGGGATGTGCCAATGTCTTGTTCTCGCTCACTAGAGAAGCCGCGACATATTGAATAATCATGAACCCTGAGTTCTTGCCCTTCTGCTTCGCAAGAAAGTGGGGGAACCTCTTGTTCAAATCATGGTTGACAAGCCGCTCCAATCGGCGTTCGCTAATGTTCGCTAGCTCGCTTACAGCGATACTCAGATAATCGAAGGGAAGTGCCAGCACCTGGCCATGGAAATTGCCAGCGCTCACGGCACTTTCATTGTCCGCGAGGAGAAGCGGATTATCCGTCGCGGCATTCATCTCACGCTCTAGAACAGATTGAACGTATTCAAATGCCTGAAGGGAGGCGCCATGTACCGAGGGTACGCATCGAAGGCTGTAGGCATCCTGAACCCTGATGTCCCCCTGGTGTGTCGTATTCCTGCTTCCAGCAAGCAGGGACTCCATGAAACCGGCGATTCGAGCCTGTTCTTCGTGGTTCCTCGCTTTGTGTATCCGGTGATCGAACACATCAACAATGCCTTGCAAGGCTTCGAAAGAGAATCCTGCGGCAATATTCGCATGATACAAGGTCTTCTTGGCGTCATACAATGCGTGCGCCCCAATGCTCAGCATCGCCTGGGTGCCGTTGATCAGGGCGAGCCCTTCCTTGGCCTCAAGTCTGTCAAGTGGTGTGAGGCCTGCCTTCCCAAGGGCCTCTCCTGCCGGTAATCGACGATTTTGATAGATGACTTCTCCTTCTCCGATGAGGGGAAGAGCCATGTGGGCGAGGGGGACCAAATCTCCGCTTGCCCCCAGGGAACCCTGGGCATAGACCACGGGGACAATATCACGGTGAAGGAGGTCAATGATTTTCCTGATCGCCTTCAGCCTGATGCCGCTGTAGCCTTTTAACAAAGCGTTGATCCGCAACACCATCATACCGCGCACTACATCGCGACCGAGTATATCTCCAGTGCCACAGGCATGGCTGCGGAGAAGGTTTTCCTGAAGAGGCGAGACATCACACGCATCAATTTTCTCGTCCGCCAGTTTTCCAAAACCTGTATTGATACCGTAAACAACATCCTGACGCTCGATAGTCTTCTCCACGATGTCCCTTGAGGTAAGAACTCGTTCACGCGCTTCTTCATCTATTGAAACGCGCTCGCCTCCACGGCTTATACGAAGAAGAGTTGCAAGGTCAAGATGTTCACCTGTCAAAGTAACCATAAGCGCCTCCTATACACTTTTCACGGTGTTTATAATAGCACAAAACACCGCAAAATAAAAGCGTTTACAGACCCCGGACAAAAAAAGCGACGCCTTCGCGTCGCTTTGCATACAATATGGCAGGGGTGACAGGATTCGAACCCGTACTTACGGTTTTGGAGACCGTCGTGCTGCCATTAACACCACACCCCTTGATATGGTGGAGGGGGACGGATTTGAACCGCCGAACCCTGAGGGAGCAGATTTACAGTCTGCCGCGTTTGACCAGACTTCGCTACCCCTCCGATAGCGCTACTGCATTATACCAAAACGACATCTATAAATCAACCGTTTAAAGACCTTGATTACGTATTTTGTACTCAACGCTCAAGTGCCTGGAAGAGCGCTTCCGTCACTATATCATCATTTTTCTCGATAGTGGAATAATACCCTTGATCACACGAATAAAGTCTGAACGTAAGGGCGTCACCTTCGAAAGCCTCTTTTTTATATTTTACAAACAACTTTTCGGTCTTATGGAACGGCACCGTATCGCTGAAAGCGTCACAGAGCATCCGGATATAACTTGCGTTGTTGACGTGTCCATTGACATCGATATCGGCGGCGTTGACTTTATAATCATGCCGGGACAATTCACGCTTGTTGTCTACTTTCCACTTAGGGAAGGGAAGTGTCTCACCTATCTTTGCATCGGTGAATTTCTCGAGAAGTTCACGCGAAGGTCTTACAATCTCCTTACTGGACAGATTAATCAGCATGAATTTCCCTTTTCCCTTTATCAAGGGATTTCCCACTTCATCCAGTATGCGATACTTGCGGTATCCCATCATCCGTTTGAACGCATAGGGCAATGTGCCGACTGTTATTATCTCATCCTCTCCGGGAAGGCGTTGAATATCTATCTGGTATTCAACCAGCACCCAGGCGAGATTTTGAGCGAGATGATAATCAGCTCCCGCTCCATAACTCTCGGCGTTCAATTCCATGATATCATTGAGATATCGAGCTAGAACGGGCATTGATAGATAACCGTGCTCATCTATATCCTGAGCATCGACAATGTAGGATCTTTCAAACATTAAATCACCCCGTATAATTCACGATTTAATAAGATAGTGTATAGTGTATAATATAGGGAGAAGAGGTGATACCGTGAAAAACATCGCACTGATCGCACATGATAAGAAAAAGAGTGAAATGGTGAAATTCTGTGAAACCCACAAAACCGCTTTGAAAGAGCACCGGCTGGTCGCGACGGGGACGACAGGGAAGAAAGTGGAGGATGCTACAGGGCTGACCATTCGCAAGTTCAAGTCCGGACCCCTAGGCGGGGATCAAGAGATGGGGGCGCGTATCGCTCAAGGCAAGATAGACATGGTGATATTTTTCAGAGACCCCCTGACACCACAGCCACATGAACCCGATGTCTCAGCGCTGTTCCGGCTGAGCGATGTATATTGCATCCCATTCGCCACGAACCAAAACACAGCGGAGATGTTGTTTAAAGCCCTTGAAAAAACTCCGGAATGAACACCGGAGTTTTACTCTTTATCGGTCGTCCTGGACAGACTGGACTGACCATTGATGCCGCTGATCAAGTAGGCTAGGCCGACCAGTTGATTCATCAGAAGATTGATCGCACCCCAGATTATCTGATAGATATAGACGCGCTTGGAGTGACTTGTCTGGAAACGATTTCTCAGGAGTTTCGAAAACAGAATCACATTGACAACAAAGATGATCGTGAGAAGCACCGTCATCACAACTGAAACTATGAAAGCAATCGAGAGAACAGGAGATAGGAATTCGAAAAACTCTTCCGGAAAGTCGGGGTCCAGATTATAGAAAAACTCCATGTCGGCGCGACGAAGCCAACTGATAAACAAGACACCTAGAAAGGACATCACCAGACTCAGTCCTTCCAGAACCAATCCGACAATGGTGGCTATTTTAGAAACATTGTCCGGCCGATGCATGATGGCGGCCTCACTATTTTCCATATCCTCAATCCTCCGAATTCACAGTTTACGATGGGTCCCATCGCAGTAAGGGGCATGTTTTGTCTGTTTACAACCGCATAAAAAAGCAGTTTCGTCCTTTTCAGCCTTGAAAACCTCCGGCTTGAGATTAGTCACTTGATGAGACCCGTCACAGAACGGCTGATTGTCGCTTCTTCCACACCTGCACCATGCATAGGTCTCATTCTTCTTGAGTTCAACCTTGTAAGGACCTTTTTGAGCAATCTTTGCCTTATCCATAAAATACCTCCTTATCGAGTATTATACCATGTGCAAATGAATAAAAAAGAGAAAAAGCGGCCAGAGCCGCTTTTTTTGTATAGTTGGTGACCCGTGCGGGATTCGAACCCGCGCATGCTAGCGTGAAAGGCTAGTGAGTTAAACCGCTTCTCCAACGGGCCGGCTGGCGGAGTAGGAGGGATTTGAACCCTCGCGCCGGGATTAGCCCGACCTATGCCCTTAGCAGGGGCACCTCTTCAGCCACTTGAGTACTACTCCCCTTTCCAAAGCTACTATATAATAATACATTTACAGAAAACTGTCAATATACTTGAAGGCTCACTCTCGGGGCTCAATCATGGTCAATTGCAGTCGCCTTCTCTCCAAATCGACGGATTCCACATATACCGGCACGACGTCACCGACGGATACAACATCGAGAGGATGTTTCACATAGTCGTTTCTCATCCTGGATATGTGAACCAGGCCATCCTCCTTGACCCCACAATCGATGAAGGCACCGAAATCAACCACATTGCGCACAGTCCCTTCAAGTCGCATGTTCTCTTTAAGGTCCTCCAATGCCAGGACGTCGCTTCTGAGCACCGGCATTTCCACATCATCACGGGGGTCCCTTCCCGGGGCCTTCAGGGCTTCAAGAATATCCTCCAATGTGGGGCGGCCTATATTCAAAGTCTCACAAAGCGTATCGATGTCGACGGTATCGAGAGCGCTTCTAAGAGCGTCCGTTCCAACATCGGATACACTGAAACCCAAATCACTCAACAGTGTTTTTGTGGGTCTGTAGCTCTCTGGATGTATTGAAGTCTTATCGAGAGGATCCGAACCGCCGTTTATTCTCAGAAACCCTACTGATTGTTCAAAGGTCTTTTCACCCAGATAAGGGACACTCTTGAGGTCTTCGCGATTCATGAACGTATTGTTACCCCTCGTAGCGACAAGGTGTTTCGCCACACGCTCGCTCATGCCGGATATGTACTTCAAAAGCGGCACATCAGCTGTATTTACATCGACACCGACACGGTTCACCACAGTCTCGACTGCGAAATGCAGAGCTTCGGTGAGCTTGTTCTGGTTGACATCATGCTGGTATTGGCCGACACCGATGGATCTGGGCTCGATCTTGACGAGCTCGCTCAACGGATCGAGCAGTCTTCGCGCGATACTCACAGCGCTTCTTTCTTCTACATCGAGTTCCGGGAATTCTTTTTTGGCCAAGGGACTCGCACTATAGACAGAAGCACCGGCTTCATTCACAATAGTGTAGAAACATTTCCTCGACAGGGTCTTGAACACATCGCCCACAAAGGCCTCGGTCTCTCTAGAAGCTGTACCGTTTCCGATGGCCACAACCTCCACTTGATGGTCCTCTATGATAGTCTTGAGTTTCTTCTCGGCTTCTTTGAGGGATTTGCCACCAGAATGCGGGTAAATGACATCGACAAATTCAAGGCGTCCGGTAGTAGAGATCAGTGCAAGCTTGCACCCGGTCCGATAAGCGGGGTCCATGCCGAGGATGCGCTTGCCTTTCAGGGGCGGCTGTAAAAGCAGGCTCTTTATGTTCTCGCTGAAGATATGTATGGCGTGATCTTCAGCCCGTTCAGTCAGGTGGCTTCTGATATCACGTTCGACAGCGGGTTTTAAAAGACGCTTGTAGGCATCTGAGATAGCGGCTTTCACGTATTTAAAAGCTGGAGAATTGCGCCGCTTGATCCACTGTCTCTCCACGCCTTTCAAGAACGGAGCTTGATCCGCATCGATGCTTATCCGAAGCACTTTCTCCTTCTCGCCGCGATTCATGGCCAGCATACGGAAATGCCGGATGTTCCGAAGAGGGGACTCGAAAGCATAATACATTCGATACACACTTGATGGATCCTTTTCGGAATTCTTTGCTTTAGAGATAATCCTCCCCTTGCGGAAGAAGTAATCCCGCAAAGCTTTCCGTATCGCTGCGTCATCGGAGATGCGCTCGGCGATAATATGCTGCGCACCTTCCAGAGCCTCCTCTACGGACTCTACCTCATCGCTAAGATAAGCAGACGCCTCGGTTTTGAAGTCCAGGGAATCAGGAAAGGTCAGGATTTTCTCGGCCAGCGGTTTGAGCCCTTTATTTTCGGCCATCGTGGCTTTTGTCTTTTTCTTTTCCCTGTAAGGCCGGTAGATGTCTTCAACTTCGACGAGCTTGTCGGCATCCAAAATGCTGCGTCGGAGTGCATCAGTCAAAAGACCTTTCTCATCGATGCGCTCGATGACTGTCTGCTTTCGCTCGGAAAGGTCCTTTTGATATTGATATGATTTCGCAATCTTGCGAAGTTGTGTTTCATCCAGTCCACCGGTCTGTTCTTTGCGATATCTGGCCACGAAGGGGACGGTGTTGTCTTCAAGCAGTGCCAATACTTTCATGAGGTGGGAGGATGACATGCCCATCACTTTTGCGAGTTGGTGGGCGACTTGCTTATGTAGCTGTGTACTGTCCATGATATACGCTGCCTTTCAATCAGTTAATTTGAAACCTCTACCAGTAATCTCCAGCCTCAATTTTTTCAAGGGCCTCGAGAATGGCAGGTACAAGATTCGGTCCTTCGTAGGTGTTAGTATCATATGCTTTTGACAGCTCCCTCTCTTCAAAGACGTATAGAGCGGGAACCGCCCCGGGAAAATCGATGGTGGGCTCTCCTTCGACAGAATGGACATCGATGAAATATACAGGATCCTCGGCATTACGCGCCGCATCGAATACATCATCCTTGATGCCGTCACAAGCCGGGCAGTCTTCGAAATACGCATACAAAAAGAAACGCTCATCCTCCGACTGATCGACGGTTTCAATATCCTCCCAATGGTCCAAGTGGTCAAAGTCGTCATAAGTCGTCGCGCATGCCGTCATTAAAAAAGCGACCATTAATACTGTAGATAAAAGTATAACTCTTTTCATGGCAATCCTCCGTTATTCATCCTCGATCTGATCGGGTGCCATACCGGCAGGGTGAGATGGCTCTGGGTCTATATCGGCAGGGGAAGCACCGTCCAGTAGTTCAAGGGTCACGAGTATCGATGCAGACCCTTCAACCGTCCACTCGCTTGTGCCGCTGGCTCTGAACTGAAGCCTGGGAATATTCGCGTCGAGTTCTTCCTGAACCTCTTCGGTCAAATCGTTTATATTGACCGTGTAGAAAGGTATATCGGATGGTCCGAACATGGCGTGCTCATATACGGGCTTCACCGTTCTCAATGTGCCCGTGGAATAATCGCCCTCATCCTCTTGTTCATAAATATAGAGAAGGAAATCTTCATCGTAATCGTCAACGCTTTCCCATGACTCAAAAGCATTCAACGTATCGAAGTCCTCCGGAACAATATCCATGCCACGTGAACCAGGAAGGATATAATCATCAGAATTCAAATCTTCTAAGAACCTCAGAACAGGGGTCCCACCCTCTGCCGCAAAAGCTACATCACCCTCGTAAAACAAGAGCAATTGCGTCGGATTCAGTGGATTGATGTAAGGCGGGCGGCTGCCATCCGCTGTCCTTCTGTTCAAGACGTGGAGTTCGAGACCGATATTGTTCTCCTTGCCGAATGTGAAGACGTCCGCATTGACTTCCTCGCTTCCTAAATTATACCCCCCGAGGAAATCTTTGTCGTATTGATAGACGAGCACAGGATTGTCGTATCCCAGCTCCTCAAGCGCATCCCATTCACTCACACGTTCAAAATCGGAGGCATAATAGCCTCCGTATTCGCCACCGGAACACCCGGTGAGCAAGATTACAAGTCCAAGCAGAATGAATACTTTCTTCATCATCAATCTTCCTCTTTGCGCACTAAGCATATCGCCACCGCATAGTTAGGCGAATGCGAAATACTAATCTCCACTGTATCGCGTGGCCTATAAGGGCTTGTCAGATAAGGGGCGCCGTCTGAATCATTCAGGACACTGACCTCGTTCATGTTCAGAGGCTGTGCAAACGAGCGGTACGCCTTAGTATAAGCCTCTTTAGCAGCAAAACGACCAGCGATAAAACTCAATTTTCTTTTATCGTCACTCATTCTATCATAAAGCTTTCTTTCTTCAACAGATAATACTCGAGCTACAAACTTATCACTTAAGCGGCGTTCAATTTCTGAGAATTCGACGAGGTCAATCCCGAGAAGTTCATTCTTCATAATAGGCCTCCAACGCTTCTCGCGCCTTTTGTGCGATATTCCTGAACCGATGGTTCAGAGCGGATTTGGATAATCTTTTACCAAGTTCGCGTTCACTCATTTCACTGAGCTCGTTCAGGGACGCTTCAGGGTATTGCTTGCGAAGTTCGATAGCTTCTTTAATGCCTTCGGAAAGCGACTCGACATCGAGGATGTTCTCGAGGATAGCGATGTCTTTCAGCTGTTTCTCCGCCGCTTCGAAAGTCTTGTTCTGATTGGCGATCTCCATGTTCATCACCCGCGTGATCGAGTTCACGAAATCCCGCTTGATACGCTCGTCCTCAAAGTTGAAAAGCGCCTGGGAGGCGCCGATGATGCGGAGAAAGTCAGCGATGCGCTCTGAATCCTTGATATAGACGAGGACGCGCTGTTTCTTCTCGTGCACTTTAGCCTTCAGTTCAAAATGATTGAAAAGCGCCTGCACATCCTCCGCGAAAGAACGATGGCTGACAGTGACCTCAAGATGATAGCTAGAGCTTCTCGGGCTGTTGATAGAACCGCTGGCAAGGAAAAGCCCCCGCAAAAAAGCGCGTTTGCAGCAGTCATTGAAGATGATTGCATCATCGAGATACTGGGCATAACCACGCTCTTCATCCATCAGACCGAGTTCCCGGACAATCATGGTCACACGCTCCTTGACGATGACGACATACTGATTCTGTTTCTGCAGTTTCACGCCCTTTTTCGAAAGCACTTCGATGTCCGCCTCATATAATCTTTTAAGATAGGAGATGGCTTTCCTCGCGAGCGGGAGGCTCCCAGTCTGAAACACAAGCCGGATGCCTTCGCTCGAAAGCGAAAGATGACCATTCACAGCCAAAAGCGCCGACAGAGTCGCCACTCTGCAGCAGTCTTTATCGAGTTCAATTTTCAATAATTCCTGTTTTGCTTCAGAAGTAAAAGACATAATCCACCTTCTTCAACATCGAACACAATAGACTAGGATGAAGCGCTTCGTTTGAACAGATTCAAGAACAACCCGAGCATTACGCCCAGCAGTGCGGCGAAAAGCGGTCTGAATGTCTCCGGTAATATGAATGTTACTGTGTGTGCTGGGATCCAGAAAAGGGGGATTGTTCTGAAAAGCATGGAGAAATAGGCAGAGAAGTCTATAGAATCAATCGCCTGTTTAAGGGATTTCCCATTTTTTTTAACGCGCATTTCAATATATTCATCGCTCACACGATGCGTGAGCATCAGTGTCGGTGCGAACAGGAGATTCATCAACACGGACGTAAGCAACGGTGTGACAATGAATAGCGATGTGTCAGGGAGAAGACCTTCCACCTGCAAGACATCGACACCGGCGGGGAAAATGATGAAGACCAGGGAAATGAAGACTCCCAGAACACCCCATGCCATCGCTTTTAGAAACAGTCCGTCGACACGCCAGTCCCCTGCCCTGATGCGATGGGAAAGCAGGTCACCGCCTGTCGCGAACAGGAAAAACTTGATGAAACCACCGAAAAGATAGTATCTATCCGTGAAAGAGAAAAACGCATCATGCGTCGGAGGGAAAACTAGCAAAAACACCGCGATCAAAGCTAAGACAAGCATGGCCACATCAGAATATTTCACACCAACACTCCTTTGTCATGACCTTCCGCCTCAATATTATAACGTAAAAATAAAGAAAAAACGATGCGCCCATCGTTTTTTCTTCACCGTCAGAGTGTTTCGATATATCGCGCAACGGATTGAGCGGCTATCGCACCGTCGTTGGTGGCCGTTACAATCTGCCGAAGGTCTTTCTGGATGACATCCCCTATGGCGAACACCCCGGGGATGGCGGTCCGCATCTCCTGATCGGCGATGATGTACCCTTGGTCGTCGGTGATGCCCATATCTTTCAGAAAGTCTGTATTGGGGAGCTGGCCGATGAATAAGAATACACCGGGGACATCTTTTTTATATGTCTCTCCAGTATGAACATTTCTGAGCTCCACGCGTTCGAGCCTGTCCTCACCCTCGTATGCCGCAATCTCATGACCAAGAAGGAAATCAATCCTGTCATTGGCCTCGGCCTTGTCTATTGTGGACTGGTCGGCCTGAAGTGTATCGAGGATGTTCACGACCGTCACATCTATATCGAGGGAAGTCAGATAGATCGCCTCGTCCAGAGCACTGTTGCCACCGCCCAGGACGATGACCTCCCGGCCCTTGAAAAAGGCCCCGTCGCAGACAGCGCAAAAACTCACGCCCTTACTGATGAATTTCTCTTCACCCTGCGCGCCGGTTTTTCTCGGAAGGGTCCCGGTGCCGATAATGACAGCCTTCCCTTCAAAGACTTTCCCGTCGGCAGTGTGTACCTCTTTGTGTGTCTTCTTATCAACGATGCTTCGCACATCGCCATATTGATAAGTGATTCCGAGTTCCTGCGTATGCATGAACATCTTCTGGCTCAGCTCATGGCCCGCGATTCTACCGAATCCAGGATAGTTTTCAATCTCGAACGTGTTGACCATGTAGCCGCCGGGGGCCGCCTTCTCAATCATCATCGTATCGAGATTCGCACGTTGTGTGTAGATGGCCGCCGTCATCCCCGCAGGACCAGCGCCGATTATGATTACATCTTGCATGCGTCTCACCTCTTAACTATTTTCATTCAGAACGTCTTTATAGGGTTTGCGTTTGAGTACATATCTATTGAGCAGAAACACACCTACGCCGGCGAGTGCAAGGAGGACAGACATGACTTGCGCGATACGTATGCCCGTATCGCCGATGTAGAGTGCGTCAGTCCGCATGAACTCGATGAAGAACCGTCCGAGGGAATACCAGATCAGATAGAAACCTATCAGATCACCCGAACGGATCAAGCGTGTCCTGCGCAGGATAAGCACGATGACAAGTCCTAGGATATTCCAAAGGGATTCATAGAGGAATGTCGGATGATAGAAATTTGAACCATGGTCGCCGTTCACAATATACATCTGGTTGCTGATGAATTCAGGTAATCTGAGCGTCTCTTGCAGGAATGCTTCCTGTTCGGCCCAGCTGAGTGCGGCATCGCCGTTTTCAAGTCCGCCGATGACACCGCCATAGGCTTCCTGATTGAAGAAATTTCCCCAGCGACCGAACGCCTGGGCGATGAGGAAACCGGGGGCTACCAGGTCCAGTGTCTTCCATACATCCATCTTTCTCCGCTTTGTAAAGAAGTAGGTTGCGATAATCGCTGTAAGAATACCGCCATGAATTGCAAGGCCGCCGTCCCAGATTCGAATGATCTGAGCAGGATTAGTAAAATAATGGGCGGGTTCCTGGAAAAGGACGAACCATAGACGCGTACCGATGATGGCAAGCGGCAGGATGATAATCAATCCATCGATGATGTCGTTCGATTTGATTCCTATCTGCTTCCCTTCCTGCAAACCGAGAATCAAGGCCGCGATGATACCGAGCATGATGAAGAAGCCATAAAACTCGACCGCAAGCGGACCGATTTCAAAAAAGGTGCGGGGCAATTCATGATCAGTGAGATATGCTAGAATCATTCTAAAACCTTCTTACGTTATTTTTTTGTAGCTCAATTATCATTCTTCTTTTTACTGTTTATATAGTGGGAAACCGCTTTCTGAAAGTCTTCGGCCATGTTCGTCCCCAAGAATTTCAGCCGTGTGTCCATCGCCGCGGCTTCAATCAATGTCGGAATATTGCGTGCAGCCGTAGTGGGCACTTGGACCAAGGGAATATCAGTCTCGAAGAGCCGTTCTGTGTGCATACCAATACCTAATCTATCATACTCTGTACCTTCCTGCCAAGCAACTAGCTCCACAAGCAGCATGATGGGCTTGTTCTCCTTGAAAGCACTGGCGCCGAAGAGCTGGACCACATTGATGATGCCGATTCCACGTATCTCGAGATGTTTCTTCAGGATGTCGGGCGCTTCTCCGATGACATCTCCGGCCTCCCTTTCGTAGATATCGACACGGTCGTCAGCGACCAGCTGATGACCCCTCCTGATCAACTCGAGCGCGACCTCGCTCTTCCCGATGCCGCTCCGACCTCTTATGAGCACACCGATCCCATTGATATCGACCAGCGTGCCGTGGATACTCTTGCGGGGTGCGAGCTCGGCGTAGAGATACTGATACAAAGAGCTGAAAAGCTCGCTGGTCCTCATATGGCTTTTAAGTACAGGAATGCCGTAGTCATCGCCCTTGCGGACAAAGACCTCAGGAACATCGACGTGCCTGGAGAAAATGAAGGCCGGCGGACGGCGCTGAAAAAGCATATCGACGCGAATCTCCTTGTCTTCATCGCTCAACCATCCGAAAAACGTGATCTCCTTGCTCCCGAAGATCTGGACACGGTCATGTTCGAAAAAGTCGAAAAGTCCGGCAAGCTCGATTCCCGGACGTGTGAGCTGTGAATTCTCGACCCTTGTTTCCAGGCCTTCGCTGCCGCTGACAATATCCAGATTGAAGTCTTCCGCCAGTTTTTCTACTGTAATCATGCTTTCACCTCATGGCTTTCAGAATCGTATGACGTATCAGGTGGCTGAGAACATAACGCACTACTATGAACATCCCGATATAGACTATGAGCAATGTCTCTTCCGGGAACGCAACCAAGTCGGAGAACACATAACGCACGAGAATAAAGAAAATCGTGAGATATCCGAAGAAGAATATAAACCCCAGCGTCCGCATGACGAATTTGAAATGATTGAACAGCACATAATTACGGAAAAGCATCTCTAAGAACGTGTAGACGAATACAAACAAAATGAGGTGCGGGAGGTTTCTTTCAAAGGACACAAAATCAAGGATAAGGAATAACACAGTAAAGACAAGGAGATTCATGAGAAAATACATTATGAAGTTGATCAGGGGCTGTTTATGGAATGAACTCCCGAATTCGATCATGATGATGCGGCCCGGCTGCTTTTTCCTGTTCTCAGTCTTTTTTTTCTCCTGCTCCAGATTCTTGAGGGTCTTCAGAAGCCTCTCCAGTCCTTTTTCTGCGCTTCGGGGTCCTTTTCCTCGGATGAGGACGCTTCTTCATTCTCCTCGCCCTGCTGAGAGTCTTTCTGGTCTTTTGATTTCTCTTCGTCTTTCTCTTTATCTTCCATGGCAATCATCCTTTCAGGACTGTCTTTAAAAACTGCCCTGTGTAGCTCTTCTTGTTGCTTGCAATCGTTTCAGGCGTGCCTTCTGCGATGATTTCCCCGCCCTCGGCGCCGCCTTCAGGGCCCAGGTCTATGACATGGTCGGCAACCTTGATGACTTCGAGGTTGTGCTCGATGATCACCACAGTTGCCCCTTGCGCGACAATATTATCTATGACCGACAGAAGACGTTTGACATCATCCGAGTGCAATCCGGTCGTGGGTTCATCGAGTATGTAGAATGTTTCGGCGGTGATTCTCTTGTGAAGCTCTCTAGCGAGCTTCACACGCTGCGCCTCCCCACCGGATAGTGTCGGCGCGGGCTGACCGATTTTCAGATAGCCGAGCCCGACATCGAGCAGTGTCTTGAGCTTGTGCTTCGCCTGAGGAATGTTTTCGAAGAAACGATGAGCCTCCTCGACTGTCATATCCAGTACATCGGCTATGGTTTTTCCTTTGTAAGTGACTTGCAGCGTCTCCTTGTTATAACGGGTCCCTCCGCACGCCTCACAGGATACATACACATCGGGCAGAAAATGCATTTCAATCTTGATGACACCGTCCCCCTTGCATCGTTCACATCTTCCGCCCTTTACATTGAAGGAGAAACGCCCCTTCTTATAACCGCGACGTTTGGCCTCGTTCGTCATCGCAAAGATATCGCGGATGTGGTCGAATACCCCTGTATAGGTGCCGGGGTTGCTTCGCGGGGTTCTTCCGATGGGGGACTGGTCGATGTTGATGATCTTGTGGATCTCCTCGGCGCCATCGACAGTGTCAAAATCTCCGGGCATGAGCTTTTTGGGATATACCCTGTTATGCAGGCCTTTATACAGACACTCGTGTATCAATGAACTCTTGCCGCTTCCGCTCACGCCCGTCACAAGCGTCAGAAGACCTTTGGGGACGGAGACGTCGATATTCTTGAGGTTGTTCTCTCTTGCGCCACGGACTGTAATGGATGCATCACCCGAGGCGCGCCGCTTTTCGGGGACCTCTATACGTTTCTGCTTCGAAAGGTATTGGCCGGTGATACTATGCTCGGCGTTCAGAATCTCATCATAAGTCCCCTGGAAGACAAGCTCGCCGCCATGTTCGCCAGCTCCAGGACCTATGTCGATGATCTCATCCGCCAGCATCATCGTCTCTTCATCGTGTTCAACGACTATCAATGTGTTGCCCAGGTCGCGCATCGATTTAAGCGTGTTGATCAGCCGGTGATTATCCCTCTGGTGAAGACCGATAGAGGGCTCATCGAGAACATAAAGCACACCCGTGAGCCGTGAACCGATCTGTGTCGCCAGACGTATCCGCTGGGATTCACCGCCGGAAAGCGTAGCCGCTCTTCTAGAGAGTGTGAGGTACCCCAGTCCCACATTGTTGAGGAAGGTGAGTCTTTCATTGATCTCCTTGAGAATCATCTCGCTGATCTTTCTGTCGGTTTCGGAGAGCGTGAGCGATGAAAGAAATTCGAGAAGCGCCGTAACGCTGTAATCAGTCATCTCTATAATGTCAAGGCCTCCGACTTTTACACTCAGCGCCTCTTCATTCAATTTCTTGCCGCCACATTTGCGACAGGTCTTCTCGGTCATGAGCGTCTCAATCCATTCGCGCATGAAACGGGATGATGTCTCTAGATAACGGCGCTCGAGATTGTTTATGACACCTTCATAGAAATCGTATTTCTCATGTCTTATTCTGGCGGATTTCCCTTGGAAACTGAACGAGATCGGTTCGTCGGAACCATAGAAGATGAGGTCTTTCTCCCTGTCGGTGAGCTTTTTGAAGGGTTTCTTCAAGTCAATGCCGTAATGGTCGGCGAGGGAGACGAGTTGTTTGAATTGATAGGTGTTAGTGTTCTGCCACCCCTTGATGGCGCCTTCATAAACAGTTAGGTCCGGATTCTGGACCAGCAGGTCGGCATCGACTTTTTTATTGTACCCCAGGCCACCGCAGGCATCGCAAGCACCATAGGGTGCGTTGAAGGAGAAGAGCCTCGGCTCGAGGTCGCTCACACTGAAGTCGCAATAAGGGCAGGCGAAGTGTTCGCTGAAAGTGTGCTCCTTTTTGTTTAAAAGTACCAGCACTTTCCCTTCGGCGAGATTACTTGCGGTCTCAAGGGAGTCATACAGACGGGAGCGTATCTCGGAACGCAATTTCAGCCTGTCGATGACGACCTCTATCGAATGCTTCTTGTTCTTGTCAAGTTCGATGTCTTCCTCGAGATCTTTCATATCACCGTTCACACGGACGCGCACATAGCCTTCTCGGCGAAGGTCTTCAAACATCTTCTGATGTGCGCCCTTCCTGCCGCGTACAACTGGAGAAAGTATCTCAGTCCTCGTCCCCTCGGGATGTCCCATGATTCTCTCGGTCATCTCTTCTATCGTCTGCGATGTAATCTCTATGTCATGCGTCGGACATACGGGGCGGCCTATCCTTGCATAGAGAAGCCGCATGTAATCGTAGATCTCCGTAATGGTGCCGACAGTGCTCCGAGGGTTTTTCGATGTAGTCTTCTGATCGATGGATATGGCAGGGGAGAGCCCTTCGATGGATTCGACGTCCGGCTTCTCAAGGTTGCCTAGAAACTGACGGGCGTAGGCGCTCAGACTTTCAACATAGCGCCTCTGCCCTTCTTTATAGATAGTATCGAACGCCAAAGAGGTCTTCCCCGAACCGCTCAATCCGGTCATAACAATGAATTTATCCTTGGGGATGGTCACATCCAAGTTCCGGAGATTGTTCTCTTTGGCGCCTTTTATGATGATTTCCTTCACGTTTTCACTCCTTGTTGTTCAGCAATGCCGAAAGACCCTTCTCATCAAGGATCTCAACGCCATAATCGCGTGCCTTCTGATATTTACTGCCGGGATTCTCACCAGCCACTACATAATCCGTGCTGCTAGAGACCGACGAAACGACACGCCCTCCTGCAGATTCTATCGCTTCACTGGCTTCTTTTCTCGTCATACCTTCAAGAGAGCCCGTAAGTACGAACGACATGCCTTCAAGGGAGTCGGCCTTCGTATCAAGCGTTGAATGCATGTTGAGGCCCAACGACTTCAATTCCTCAATCATACGTCTATTGTCTTCATCGGAAAAGAAATCCACAACGCTTCCGGCGATCTTCTCACCGATCTCTTCAATATCTGTGAGTGTCGGGACATCCGTCCGCATCAATGCATGAATCGATGGGAAACGGCTTGACAAGAGCTTCGATATTTTTTTACCGACATGCCTTATCCCAAGTCCGAAAAGGAGAAGGCTCATATCGTTATTCTTGGATTTTTCAATATTGTTTAATAGCTTGTCTATGCTTTTCACACCGAAACCGGCCCTCTGTATCAATATATCCCTGTATTTGTGAAGCTTGTAGATGTCAGGGACGTTCCTGAGATAGCCTTCATTGTAGAAATGCTCGATGAGTCGCGTTCCGAGTCCTTCGATATTCATCGCGTCACGGGATGCGAAATGAATGAGTCCCTGCACATCGCGTGCGGGACAGTTTCTGTTCGGACAAAAATAATCAGCCTCTTCCTCGCTGCGTTCTAGCTGTGCCCCGCATTCCGGACAGCGTTCTATCATCCTGAAAGGTTGTTCGTGCCCCTCGCGTCGCTCTTCAATGACGCCTACGACTTCGGGAATGATGTCACCGGCCTTCTGGATGGAGACATCGTCGCCGACCCTGATATCTTTGTTCTTGATATAGTCCTCGTTATGAAGAGTCGCCCGTGAGACTGTGCTTCCCGCTATCTCGACCGGCACAAGAGCGGCGACAGGTGTGATCTGTCCGGTTCTTCCGACCTGGAAATAGATATCCTCGATTGAGCTGAGCGCCGTCTCTGCCTGAAATTTCAAGGCGATCGCCCAGCGGGGGCTTCTCGCTGTATAGCCGATGGTAGGGTGAAGAGAGCGTTCATTGACCTTGATGACGACACCGTCGATCTCATAGGGAAAATCGTGCCGCCCATCTTCGAACGACTCGGCTTTCTGGATGGCCTCTTCAATATCTTCAGCGTAGGACACATAAGGATTGATCTTGAAACCAAGCTCGGAGAGATATTCAAGAACCTGCCATTGAGACATCGCTTCAGAGGAGTCGGATTCGGCGATGCTGTAGATGAACATGTCGAGCTCTCTTCGCGCGGCGAGACGGCTGTCGAGCTGCCGGACGCTGCCTGCAGCCGCATTGCGGGGATTCTTGAAGGGCGCTTTCCCTTCGCTCTCCCGCGCTTTATTCAGTTTCACGAAAGAGGCCTGCCGCATGAAAATCTCACCGCGTACTTCGATATCGACACTCGAGGGCAATGACAATGGGACACTTCTGATTGTACGCACGTTATGTGTGATATCCTCGCCTGTTGTGCCGTCTCCTCTTGTCGCCGCTCGCACGAGCCGGCCGTTCTCATAGTGCAATGTCGCTGCAAGACCATCGATCTTGGGTTCGACGACATAGGAAACATCGGCGACTTTCTTGTGCACGCGACGATCGAAATCCCTCAGCTCTTCAGCGGAGAAGGCGTTATCAAGACTCAGCATCGGCAAGCGATGCGTGACTTTCTCGAACGAATCCAGAACCTCGCCGCCGACACGCTGCGTGGGGGAGTCGCTATGTGCATACTGAGGGTATTTCTCTTCAAGCTCGAGAAGTTCCTGAAAGAGCTGGTCGTATTCAATATCACTGATGGTGGGCGCATCGAGCACATAATATTCATAGTCGTACTGCGAGATTCTCTCTACAAGTTCATCTATGCGCCGCTTAACGTTCTCCATTGCTCGTCCCCTCCTTCTTGACTATGGACGGGTGGTCCTTCATGAGCGTCTTCAAGCCGAATTCCTTGGAAAAGGCAATCATGCACTGCGATCCGCTCACACTGACGACAACCCCGTCGCCGAAAACTTTATGATGCACTTTGTCCCCTCTGTTCAAGAGATTTTCCGAATAATTATCGAGGGAGGCTTTCTGCTTGCGCATGCGCCGGATACGGCTGTAATCTTTCTGATAGCGCATCGTATTCTCCTGACGCTCTCTGTTGAGGCCTTCGTATTTGAGAAGCGACGTGTCAATCGATTCGATGAAGGCGCTGTCGGGGTGGCTGACGCGCTCGCCATACCAGATACGGCTTTCCGCATTGGTAAAGAAGAGATAGTCTTTAGCTCGAGTGATGGCTACATAGAAAAGCCTTCTCTCCTCTTCAAGCTGCCTCGGGTCATCAAAGGTCTTATAAAGGGGGAAGAGGCCTTGTTCAAGCGCGGCGACGAAAACAACACTGAATTCAAGGCCCTTTGCGGCATGCACAGTCATGAGCGATACCGTATCAGCTTCGACATCCTCGCTTTCCTGACTTTTGAGGGCAATATCCTCTAACAGATAAGTGAGCAATGTCTCTTTATCTTCCTGGCCGTAGGCGCGTTCGGACTCCTTGAACATGTTCTTGAGCTCGAGGATGTTCTCGTAGCGGATGTCTCCTTGTTCATCATGCTCAAGCATTCTGGCATACCCTGTCTCCTCGAGCAAATCATCGATGAATGTATTGAAGTCGACTGTATAAAGATGACGGGTCAAGCCCTGCATGAGAGTCCTGAATGTTTCAAGCTTTCCTTTCGTACGGGTGCCGACCTCGAGCGCTTCACTGCCGATGGCGCTGAAAAGACTCAGTGATTCCTCATCGGCGACATGTGTAAGGCGCTCTATGGTCTTTGTGCCGATTCCGCGTCTCGGTTCGTTGACAATACGCAGGAAACTGTAGTCATCGTCAGGATTGATTGTAAGGCGCAAATAGGCGACGATATCCTTGATCTCCTTGCGCTTGAAGAAGCTCGTGCTGCCGATGACTTTATAGGGAATCTGATTCTGCATGAACAGCTCCTCGAAAAGGCGGGAGGTATTGTTGGTCCGGTAGAGGATTGCCATGTCATCGTAGGCATAACCCTGTCTATAGAGTTTGCGGACCTGTTCTCCGACATACTCCACCTCGTCGCGGTGCGAGGCGCCTTTGAAGAAACGGATGCTTTCGCCCTCCCCCCGTTTAGAAAAGAGGGTCTTCTCAATCCGTTTCTCGTTCTCGGAAATCACTTGGTTCGCGGCTTTGAGGATAGTATTGGTGCTGCGGTAGTTCTCTTCAAGAAGAATGAGCTCGACATCGCTGAATGATTCCTTGAATTTACGGATATTCCTGATGTTCGCACCCCTGAAGGCATAGATGCTCTGGTCCTCATCCCCTACGATGAACACATTCTCATCTTCATTCGCAAGCAGAGAGATCAGCTGGTACTGGAGATCGTTTGTATCCTGGAATTCATCGACGAGGATGTATTGGAACTGTTTGTGGTAGTGCTTGCGTACTTCCTCCTGTTCCTTCAGGATTCTGATTGTCAGAATCAGCAGATCCTCGAAATCGACGAGATTATTGTCGAAAAGCTTCTTCTGATAAGCGGGGAACACCCTCCTGAGATATGTGGCATAGGGTTCTTCATAGTTCTCGAGTGCGTCCGGCGCCGCCTTGAGGGAGAGGACATGATGCTTGAGTGCGTTGGGCTTTACTAGTTTCGTATCGATGTCCTGTTCCTTCATGACGACTTTGATGAGCTGGGTGACGTCATCGTCATCGATAATCTGAAAGTGTCGTGTATAGCCGAGATATTCGATGTGCTGTCTGAGTATCCTCGCGCACATGGCATGGAAAGTAGAGACCCACATGCCTCTACTCGAGAGGGACAGCAGGTCTCCTATACGTGCTTTCATTTCGTTTGCCGCTTTATTGGTGAAGGTTATGGCCAATATATTGTTTCTGGGAACGCCGACATTCTGGATCAGATAGGCAATACGCCGTGTGAGCACTGTCGTCTTGCCACTCCCTGCTCCGGCGATAGCCATTACAGGACCTTCTGTTTTTAAAACAGCGCGTTTCTGGGCTTCATTTAAATCGTTTAACAGACTTTGCATTGTCAATCACCTATGAAAATTATATCAAAAACGGGGTGTTTTTTATACTCATAAACACGAAATAAAAAACCAACCCGGAGGTTGGTTTTCATCGATTAAAGTCTTGTGATGTTTTCGGCTTGAGGGCCTTTTTGGCCTTCAACTACGTCAAAGGTGACTTTTTCGCCTTCTTCAAGAGTCTTGAAGCCTTCTTGGTTGATGTGTGAATAATGGGCGAATACGTCGCTGCCTTCATCGGATGTGATGAAGCCGAATCCTTTTTCAGCGCTGAACCATTTTACAGTTCCAGTCAAGGTGGTTCCTCCATTCTTACATATTTCTTAAACTACCTGTGTTCCTGATAAGAATGGAAGTTCTCTCCGGTTCTTATGGTTCACATGGGCAACGTCTAAGTTTCTATTACATCTTACATGATTATGGGGAAATTGCAAGGATTTTTCACTTTTTTTTCGGTCTGAAGGATGATTTTAAAGCAACGGTGCGGTTGAACACGGGATGCTCGGGGGTTGAATCATCATCGATGGAAAAATAGCCCTGCCTGACAAACTGGAACGAATCCTTGTCTTCTAATTCCACACCGCCTTCGATAAAACCATTCATTATGCGTTTGGAATCAGCGTTGACACGCTCCTCGATGGGATCATTACTCTCAACATCGAGCATGAGGTCCTCATAAAGCCGGAATTCACTCCTGCGAGCGGATGTTGCTTCAATGAAATGGATAGTGCCGTTTGGCTTTCTTTCCTTGAATCCGGTCCCACTTTTCGTTCTCGGGTCGTAGGTTGCATAGATGGTCTCTACACGCCCTTGTGCATCATAATCAACATCATGGGCCTTGATGAAATAGGCGTGCATCAGACGCACTTCAAGACCTAGGGAAAGGCGTTTCCACTTTTTGTTGGGTTTTTCTTCAAGAAAATCCTCGCGCTCGATATAGACGCGTCGGCCGAATGAAAGCTGCCGACCCCCCAGGGATTCGTTCTCCCTGTTGAAAGAGGCCTCGAGGGTCTCTCGCTCTCCTTCAGGGTAGTTGGTGATGATGACCTCGACAGGGTCCAGGACCGCATGGATGCGGCGAGCCTGGGTCTTGAGATGATCTCGGATGAATTCATCGAGCATGCTCAGTTCGGTCTCTCCTTCGGATTTGGGAAGCCCGAGCGCCCGGATGAAATTGTGAATCGCTGCAGGCGGGACACCACGACGACGAAGTCCGCTCAAAGTGATCAGCCGGGGGTCGTCCCAGCCGTCGACTATCCCGGATTCGACCAGTCTGCGGATGTTCCGCTTGCCTATGACCTGATCAGCTATTTTAAGCTTGCCGAACTCGATCTGCCTGGGCTGATGCTCGACCTCGGTATGTTCGACGAACCAGTTGTAGACAGGTCTGTGGTCCTCGAATTCCAAACTGCAGAGCGAATGTGTAATACCCTCGATCGCATCTTCAAGCGGATGCGCAAAGTCATACATCGGATAGATGCACCATTCATTCCCGCGGTTGTGATGATGTGCGCGCTGGATGCGGTAGATAATAGGATCCCGCATGTTCATGTTCGGACTGGCCATATCGATCTTGGCACGCAGGACCTTTTCACCGTCGGCGAAATCGCCATTGCGCATTCCTTCGAACAATCGGATGTTCTCCTCCACCGACCTCTCACGATACGGACTGTTCTTGCCCGCGGTCTTCAAATCCCCCCGGTATGAACGTATCTCTTCCGGACTCAGATCATCGACATAGGCCTTCCCCCGCTTGACAAGGTGCATCGCTTTTTCATACATGGTTTCAAAGTAGTCACTAGCGTAATAGAGTGCATCCCATTCGCAGCCGAGCCATTCGACATCCCTCTTGATGCCTTCGATGAACAGCGTGTCCTCGGTTACAGGATTCGTATCGTCAAAACGAAGGTAGAACGTCCCGCCGTAGTCCTTGGCCAAGGCATAGTTCATGATTATGGCGCGGGCATGACCGAGATGCAGAAGGCCGTTGGGCTCCGGGGGGAACCTGGTAATCGGCTTTTCATGCTTGCCACTATCTAGATCGTCTTCGATAATGCGACGGATGAAGTTCTTGTCTTCCATGCAATCACTACTCTCTTTCTTGTGAAAAGAATTTTGAAAAGGTCTTTTATAAGACGTTTCCCATGATTATTGATTGTAAAAGGGGAGACGGGAATGACCGTTCATGTCCAGTGCGTCTTCAGTACCTAGTGTATTATACTTGTAATAACCGGCGATGCCCATCATTGCCGCATTATCCGTACAATATTCAAACCGCGGGATTGAGACGTCTACATCGTTGAAGACCTCTTCAACACGGCGGCGGAGATGGCGGTTCGCGGCGACGCCGCCGGCCACGAGGAACATATCGGCATTGTAATCGTCGAACGCCTTTCTGCTTTGCTTGATAAGGTGGTCGACAGCAGCCTCCTGAAAAGAAGCGGCCATGTCGCGGACATCGATCTCCCTTCCGCGCTGTCGTTCATTGTGGATGAGATTGATAACGTGGCTTTTCAAGCCGCTATAACTGAAATCATATTCGCCGCCGGCTTTAATTACCGGCATGGGATAACGCGGCGTCCCTTCAGAAGCGAGCCTGTCGATGACCGGGCCGCCTGGATATCCAAGTTCGAGAACCCGTGCAATCTTGTCGTAAGCCTCTCCGACGGCATCATCGTGGGTCTGGCCCAGTTTTTCAAATTGAAAGTGCTCTCGCATAAGGATTAATTCAGTATGTCCTCCAGATACAATCAACGCCAGCAGAGGAAAAACAAGCGGAGAGTCGATGTTGTTGGCGTAGATGTGTCCACTCAGATGATGGACACCGATAAAGGGAATGCCGTTAGCGTAAGCGAACGCCTTCGCTGCATTGATCCCGACGAGGAGGCTGCCTATCAGTCCAGGGCCCTTGGTGACCGCGACGAGGTCGATATTCCGACTGGATACGGCGGCTTCCTCCAAAGCGCGGTCGATCACAGCGGTGATGCGTTTGATATGCTCTCTTGAGGCGATTTCCGGAACAACGCCGCCGAAAGTGCCGTGCAGATCGACCTGCGAAAACACCACATTGCTCAGGATACGGCGGCCGTCTTTACTGACGCTCGCACTCGTTTCATCGCAACTGCTCTCTATTGCCAGAACAATCATGTCGGCCCTCCTAGATTAAGAACCATGAGATACGCATCATCACCGTTTTTATAATACTTTTCACGTGTGTGAATGCGCTCGAAACCGAATACCTCATAAAGTCCGATTGCGGCTTCTGCCCTGTGTCGAACCTCAAGTGACACACGCTCGATTTTATTTGCACGGCATTCATCCAAAGCATGGGATAAAAGCGCCCTGCCATACCCTTCGCCACGTCTATTCCTGTGAACGGATATATCAACAATCTCTGCGTCCGGAGGTATTATTTTAATGCCTACGCACCCGATCGGTTCCGAATCTGACACCACAAAATATCGGAAGGGGTCATTATCCAAGACCGATAAAAGGAGTGTATCATCCGTGGAATCAGTGATAGCGTTCAACAGTGTTCTTATAAGTGGTAAATCGCTTTTTTCAGCGGCTTTTATTTTCACAACTCTTTGCCGTGCTTGCGTGCGGCTTCAGTCGTTCGCAGATACCGGGGTGCTACGGCATGGATGGATTCCTCCTGCGTAAGAAGCCCCCCGTTCAACACCTTTTTAAAATCAGGCCGGCCCGAAGTCACGTCCTTCACGGCCTCAGGCAGACCGGATTGATACGTATCGAGATGTACGTGCTGTTCCTTGTCCCTGGCTTCCATGGTCTCATCATCCACATGATAAAGACCGGTGAAGGCATTGCCACGCCTAGCGTCCACCCACGGCATGACAAGACCGCGATGCGCGCTCGCCATCAAGGCGAGGGAACTGCATGTATAAAGCGGTCTTTCAAGCGTCCATGCAAATGTCTTTCCGACACTCATCGCAATCCGGACACCGGTATATGAACCAGGACCGTCACCTATCACAATAACATCAATCTCCGACATCTCGATATGTTGCGAACGCAGAAGTTTATCTAGCGCGGGCATGAGGGTGACTGAATGATCGTTATGCCCTTTGACATAGTGATCGGCAATCCTAGTGACACCATCATATAGCCCTATGTATAGATATTGTGTGGCACTATCAAGCACCAAGTATCTTGGCGATGTCTTCATAGGGCCCCCTCCCTTCTATGACACAGTGCCTTTTCTCCTCACCGGCCCAAGTGAATGAGATGGCGAGATACTCAGAAGGCATGAACATCTCTATGTGAGGATACCACTCGACTACAGCCACTCCATCCCCGGAGATGTATTCTTCAAGTTCAAAGTCTTCATTTGTCCCCTCTAACCTATAGGCATCGATGTGGTAGAGTGGGAGGTCGTGGCCATAAGTCTTCATGATTGTAAAAGTAGGGGAGTTCACAATATCATCAATCCCCATGGCTTTGGCGAGATATTGCGTGAATGTCGTCTTCCCCGCACCTAGATCTCCTGAAAGGCCGACTACAAAACCAGGGAATAGATAGGAGGCCAGTGAATACGCCATGTATTCTGTATCCTTCAAGCTGTGCAATGTCCTTGTGAACTTCATGATAACCTGCCTTCCGTCCATCTCTATCAATGAACATTTTTTCATGGTATAATATTATCTAGTCGGAAAAGCGTTAAAAAGGGAATGAGTGCAATGTATATTATATTACACAATCCGTTGACGAAAAACAAGAAATCCAGACGCACCATCCGGCGCGTCGTCAATCATTTCAAACGGAGAGGCATCCCTTTCCGCCTTAAAAGCCTTTTGAAAATCGAGAACATCGAACACTACATCAAGCATAGCCCCGAGGACACTAAATTTCTCCTCCTTGGAGGCGACGGCACCATCAACACATTCATCAACCAGACCTACAACCTGCACATGCTACAGGAGATTTTCCTTATGGGCGTAGGCTCGGGGAACGATTTTCTGCGCTCACTCAGGAAGCAAGCACCCAAGCACCAGACCATCATGCGCTCGTTCTTCGATAATAAATCCCGGTTCTTCATCAACGGATCCGGAATGGGGATGGACGGCGCCATTGCCCATCGAGTGAACAAGATGAAACGCACGAACCGTCTGAATTATTTCATCAGTGCACTCCGGACGTTCGCGAAGTTCAAGCCCAAATACATGGAAGTTGAAATCGATGGAACCATGCATACCTTCAACAAAGCTTATCTCATCAACGCCAATGCCGGAGAATTCATCGGCGGGGGCATGCGCCTCACCCCGGAAGCGAACCTGGAAAATGATTATCTGGAGATTCTGGTGGTGCACTCCATCCCCCGGTTCCTGATTTTCCTTATCTTTCTGAGCGTCTATTTCGGTGTCCACAGTAGACTGAGAAAATATGTATTCATAGCCAGAGGGAAACACGTGAAAGCAACCATGTTCTCCCCGCAGATCTCACAGTGCGACGGGGAGACCTATGAAAAAGTAAAGACCCTGGAAGCATATGCAACGAAGAAACGGGTCGCTTTCAAACCTTTCAATCTGCACAAGACGAAATAATCACTTGCGGTCTTCAAGCCGTTGCCTGATGGCTTTTCCGCGCTCTTCAAACCCGGGCTTCTCAAGCAGTGCGAACATGTTCCGCTTATACGCCTCTACACCTGGTTGATTGAACGGATTCACACCCAGTGCATAACCACTCAGCGCGCAGCTCATCTCATAGAAATAGACAAGATAACCGAACGCCCTGGCATCCAGCCTGTCCAATTCGATGATGACGCTGGGAACACCCCCGTCCAGATGAGCGAGCAGCGTCCCCTGCATCGCCTCCTTGTTGATATCATCAAGAGTTCGGCCAGCTATATAATTCAAACCATCCCCGTCTTCGTCGCTGCGGGGTATTTTTATAGTCCGCGAGGGTTCCTTTACACTGACGACACTCTCGAACAAATGGCGCTCGCCTTCTTGAATGTATTGTCCGAGAGAATGCAGATCGGTTGTGAAAGCGGCGCTGGAGACGAAAAGGCCCTTGCCCTGCTTGCCTTCGCTCTCACCGAACAGCTGTTTCCACCATTCGGAGAAATGGGAAAGCTCCGGTTCATAATGGACGAACAACTCAATCTTCCTGCCTGCATCATAAAGCGCATGTCTTGCCATGACATACCGATAGGCGGGATTGTCGAAACTGCGGTGCTCAAGGTCTCGGGATGCTTCCTTCGCACCAGCAAGCAGCTTTTCAATATCCACTCCGGCGATGGCGATGGGCAGGAGCCCGACAGCGCTAAGGACGCTGTAGCGCCCCCCTACATCGTCAGGGACGGGGAACGTCCGGTACCCTTCCTTCTCAGCAAGGTGACGCAGCGCGCCCTTCTTAGAATCAGTGGTCGCGACAATGCGTCTCCGGGCCTCTTCCTTACCGACTTTCTTCTCAAGCAGAGCCTTGAGTGTCCTGAAAGCGATGGCCGGCTCTGTTGTCGTTCCGGACTTGCTGATGACATTTATGGAGAACGATTTGTCCTCGAGGTGGTCTATCAGCGCCTTCAGATAAGCACCAGAGAGGTGATGCCCGGCAAAAAGAATCTCAGTTTCTTCTGAAAAATAAGGGCGAAGGGCTTCGATGGCCGATTTAGCACCGATATAGGACCCCCCGATGCCAATGATGACCACTACGTCGCTTTTTTCACGAAGCTCTTCGGCGATGCTACTTATAGATTCAAGGGAATCCTGCATGCGTGATGGAAGACGTTTCCACCCAAGAAACTCACTGCCTTCTCCGGATTCATTGATGATTTTATCATGGGCCTTCTCCACTCTAGGCTGATAAGCTTTCAATGTCTTTTCATCAATCAATGGGGTGACATAATCGAGACATACATTAATCATCTTGCTCCTCCTTTTCATGTTGCTTCTCGTGGTACTCTCTGATCCAAGTATGCAGCCTTTTGCGCAGGGGCGCGAACCCTTTTTTTAGATGAACCTTCATGCGCTTGCGTTTCTTGAGCGCCTTGAGGCTCAGGGATATCCTCCCGTGCTCGTCAATATTGATGACTTTAAAACGATATGTTCTTCCAATGGTGAGAAATTCATCGATACGCTCAACGAAACGGTCACTGATCTCGGAGATATGAACCAATGCCGTCTGCCCTCCGGAAAGTTCAACAAAAGCCCCATACGGCTGAATGCATGTCACTTTTCCTTTGACGATATCGCCTTCATTCAAAAGGTCCACCTCCTCCGAGTTGATTATCTAAAAGTATATCATACACACGTGCTGCATGACACCTTTGCAAACAAAAAGGCCGTTTCAACGGCCTCACTCGGCATATCTATGTGCAAGGGAGCTCGCCGCTGCAGCGGCTATGGCGCCCACGATATCATCCAGGAACGTGTGGCAGGCTTCGGTCTCCTTTCCCATGCGGTCTATCTTGGCGATGACGCCTGGTTTCATCTTATCGACATAACCGAAGTTTGTGAAGCCGATTGAACCATACACATTCACGATTGCCAGCGCAAGTACTTCGTCGACCCCATACAGGCCATAATCATTTAAGAGCATGTCCCTGAGCGGTTGCTCCATGGCGCCATTCTCCGCAAGCCGATCCAGTTCAAGGCCTGTGAGAATAGCGTTCTGGACTTCTCTTTTCCTCACGACACGCTCCACGTGTTCAAGGCATGTCTCCTTAGTGAGACCCTTTATATGCTTCCCTTGGAGATCATAGGCCAGATCGGCGATTTCAGCCAGCTCCACGCCGCGTTTGCGCATTTTCTCCACGACAATATCGCGTGTCTTCGTGTCGTCGGGCCTGTCATCCGTAGTGTTCGGGATATTTGCGTCAGACATGCTCGACACCGATGATACCGGGGACTTCTTCCAAGAGTATCGTTTCAACACCATCAGTCAATGTGGTGTCCAGGGCAGCACAGCCCACACAGGCTCCGGTCATCTCTACATAGACGATGCCGTCCTTATATTCGACGAACTTGATATCGCCACCGTCACGGTTGATATAGGGGCGGATCTTCTCAAGCGTCTGCTTGACTTGTTTTACTATCTCTTGTTGTTGATTTGCTTGATTACTCATGATAACACCTCGCTTCCAGTACTGATTATACAACGATTTTTTCTATGAATGTTGTATAACGCTAGCGAAATTCATTGTTTCTCAGTACGTTTCAAAATGAAATAAGGGGCATTCGGGGCCGCGGATTCCATGAGATAATCGAAGATACGGTCCTTGTCCTTTTTGCTGAAACCCTTCAGTCTCAACATGTCGGCGCTCACGTCACCGACAATATAGATGTATTGATCAAGGTATTCGACATAGCGTTCATTGAAAGTCTTCACATCAAAGGCATCCTTGTATTCCTTGATGATCTCAAATACGCCGTGCTCCGTCTCTACAATATCGGAAGTTTCCGTGTAATCCGAACGTGTTTCATTCTCCATCATCGATCAACTCTCCTTCATTGATTAGTTGAGTCTTGCTGGGAAGCAAGATCCCGAGCAATAGATATACAATCAAACCCCCGCCTCCGGAAAAAAGCAAGACCAGGGCGATAAGACGGAAAATCCAGGCGTCAACGCCGAAGTACTCTCCTAGTCCCTGGCATACACCGAGTAATATGCTATTACGGTTGTTGCGATAGAGACGCTTTTCATTCATAGAGGCGTGACCTCTTTCGTTTTTTCAAGCAAAAGCGTGCATTCACAGATGATCGCTTCTTTACTTCCCACAGGATAGAGGGATTCCCCGGTCGTCGCCTTGATGCTGATCTGTTCCATTTCAGCTCCGAGCAACCTGGCGATGCTGTCACGCAGATCATACACATGAGGTGCTAGCTTGGGACGTTCCAGATGCACCGTGGCATCAAGATTGACAAGCGAGAAGCCACGTTCTGAAGTCCATTCAAGGACGGTTTTTAAAATATCTCTTGAATCACGACCTCTAGCGGTAGAATCTGTATCAGGGAAATGCGTGCCAAGGTCTCCGAGAGCGAGAGCGCCAAGAAAAGCTTCCGAAATAGCGTGCAGTAAACAATCACCATCACTGTGGGCGATGGTCTCAAATTCGGATGGGATGTCAATTCCGCCTAACCTAAGCGATTCCCCGCTTTTCAGCCTGTGGACATCAGTGCTACGACCGATTCTCAGCATCCAAGATCAACTCCAACAAAAACATATCCTCACGTCTTGTCAATTTTATATTTTCTCTCACACCGTCGACAATAGCAGTATCGATGCCGTAGTGTTTTAAGAGTCCCGCTTCACATGTGAATATCCTATCGTCCTCTTTTGCGCGATCCATCGTCCTGAGCAGCAGTGGTCTGTAGAAGGCCTGCGGCGTTTGAATATGAAAGAGGCTCTTCCGCGATACCGTGTCAGCAATGAACCCTTTTTCTGCGTATCGCAGGGTGTCATTCACACTGACCCCCGGGGTAGCGGCCTGATGTTTCAGCACAGCTCGATAAAGATCATTCAGTAGACGATGGGTGAAATAAGGGCGTGCACCGTCGTGGATGAATACATAGTCGGAAGCAGCGGCTTCAACCCCGTTGAAAACACTCTCCTGCCTTGCAGAGCCACCAAGGACGACAACACTGTCTTTGAACATTCCCTGCAACCGCTCTTTATTGTCCCTGTTGGCCACTAGGATGATCTCGGCACAATGTGAATCCTCCCGGAAACGTTCAACAGCGTGTGAGATGACAGGTTTTCCCGCCAATTCAAGGAGAACCTTGTCATCGGCTCCCTCCATGCGCGTCGCGATTCCGGCGGCAACGATTACGGCACTATACATCGGTATGCGGGCTTTCATAGATCTGATTATCCGTCACAAGGATGTCGACAGGAATGTCGTGCCCCCTCGAAGGCAGGGCCTCTATACGGAACTGTTCAAAACATACGCCGACGGAGAGACCCTTGAAATCCCTGAGGAAATCATCATAATACCCGCCGCCGTAACCGAGCCGATACAAGGCATAATCATACACAAGCCCGGGAACGATAACAGCATCAAGCTCATTTTTATTTATAGGAACGTCGCTTTTCGGCTCTTTCGTACCTAATACCGCATCCTCGAACTCACCAGTGTTACGGTAGAATACAAGACCGCCCTCCTCGACCTTGGGATAGTATGTCTCATAGTCTTCTTCCAGTTGAGTGACATCCACTTCGTTGTTGATGGGGTAATAGACACCTATGCGTCTTAGATCGTATTCAACCAGAAATTCCCTCAAGCTCTTCATCAGCATGAAGTTCAACATCTTGTGCATACGTGTCTCCAGGTTCTTTCTTTCGCTCAGGAACACTTTTCTAAGGGTTTTCTTGTCCATGACTTTTCACCTAGCTTATCTCGAAATAGTTTTCCGGGGTGTTCTCATCCAAGGCAATATCCAGTGCTTTATGGTTGCGTTCGACCAGTTCGTCCACTGGCTCGTCAAAATAATCGACGGTCTGGATTCCGAAGAAGGGATAGACGCTCTCTTTCACTTGTCCGAAACTCATTGTGAAATTAGCGAGTTCGCTGCCTTGTTCAAGTGATTGTTTCAACATCTTGAACTTGCGCTGGTCAGTGATGAGCATCGCGAAACGGATGCCGGAAAGACGGAATAGCATATCGGCGTCCTTAAGGAAATGATAGACCAGTTTATTCAGGAACTTCCCCATCATGAGGTCGCCGATGTCCCTGCCGTAACGTTTATTGATGGCGGGGATGTTCGAAAGTTCAAAGAATATCAATGTGTAAGTGCTTCTTTTCCGGTTCAGAGATTGCACTGTCTCGAGGAGCGCTGGTTCGAATTCAAGCCGGTTCAGCACATCGACTTCAGTCTTGGGATAACGCTTGACATCAAGACTCTGGATGATGGAGATGTACATTGTCTCTTTCTCATCATCCATGCGTGTCCCGTGTTCTTTGATCCAGCGGTAGCCGTTCTCCTCTTTCACACGATAATGGGTGGTGTATTTCGGCTTCTTGCGGCTGGTCTTTGAGAGTGCATTCCTGTAGGCCTGCCTGTCGTCCGGATGAAGATGTTCGAAAAACTCATCCACAGTGAATTCATGCTCATCAAGACCGAAAAGCGATATGTAGGCATCCGTGCCGAAAATGTAATCCCCGCTCCTGAATGCGATGCCCTCAGGGAAAAGGTCCAGAAGATGTACGAAACGCTGTCTGAGTACTTCCGATTTTTCTTTGAGTTCCTTATGCTCTTTTTTCAAAGAGTCATATTTCGCTTTCGTGCTGTCCTTCTCCTTTAAAAGCCTGGGATTGAAAACAAGCAGGGAAAAGAGAAAGGCCAGAAAAGCGAACCCATCGACATACAATGCATCGACAGGTGCGAGCCTTAGCTGCAGGAAGACAATATTGCCGGCCAAGGCAACGACAAACAGGAACAATTCGAGATCGCCTTTTTTCTGCCGCGTCTTTTTTATCACAATCAGTATGAACCATACAGGGAATATGACCATCACCAGTTCGAACCAATCCCACATCTTGCATTCCCCTTATCAGTGCATTATTTTTGCAGGTATTTCTCAAGGTAGAGAAGCAGAGACTCCCTGGAAATATCTTTATCGAGATACCCCCCGATCGCGACGCTGAGATCGCCAGTCTGTTCACTCACCACTACAGTCAGGGAGTCCGTCGTCTCACTGATGCCTATGGCAGCCCGATGCCTCGACCCCAGATACTTGGGAACTTTGGCATTATCACTCGGAGGGAAATAGGCCCCGGCACACTTTATGGTATTCTCCCGGATGATGACCGCTCCGTCGTGAAGCGGTGTGTAAGGCACAAAAATACTGGATAGCAATTCGTTGGTCAGTGGCGCTTCAACCTCGAAAGCATGTTTAATATACTCATCCAGCGAATCCGTTCTTTCGAAGGTGACCAAGGCTCCTATCCTATGTCTCGTCAGATATTCAACGCTTTCGATGAGCTCGTTTTTGGCTTCGTCCTCAATAGCCTTCTGTACAAACAGTCCGGTCTTCTCTCCTATGACATGAATCAGAACCCTTGCCTCATGACGCATGAAAACCAAAAGCAAGGTGATTTTCGCGATAATATTAAAAGCCCTTACTAAGCCATTGCCCACTGATTCCCATCCAGTCGAGGAGAAGATGAAGAAAAAAACAATCAACAAAACGACGAAGAAACGGAAAAGACGGTATACCAACGCATTGACCGTTGGCCTGATTGTCATAGTGAATATAGCCATCAGAAAGATGAGAATACTGAAAAAATCCAAGGCGGTCATGTCTTCACCCCTTTTCCGTCACATCAAAGACACTGTCGATTATAACATAAAGGCACACACACCGTAACGACTTTTAGCGGCAATAGGTTCGAGTGCCTCAAAGATTTGAAAAGTAGTGTCTATGTGCCCACAGGTATTCTACCACCGATGTCAATCGATGATTTTTCCAGCAACAACGTTTTCATTCCGCCGTTTCATAAAAAAACCTTGAAAACAACCCTTAACATTTATCCGTGTTAGGAGTACAATAATCATTACCCTTAGTCTTTTTTGGAGTGATGGTATGAAGACATACAGTACTGACCGCATCAAGCGCCTGAACGCGGATATTGAACAACATTTCCCACATCTCTCGCCCGTGAGTGAGGATATGGAGAAATCATTCGACGGGGTGTCCAGACTCGTCATGCTCGACAGATACAGCCAGAAGGATCTGAATCTGAAAACGCTAAGGGAGGATGACCTTGTCCTCACCGTCATCAGAGACGACCCGAAATTCCCGGCGCGGGGCATCGGCACCGTCGAACGCATTGAAGACGACATCGTCACCATCCGGATCGAAGAAGACTATCTTGCCACTGCCGAAGACGCGGATGAGGATGGCTTGATACAAAAACCCAGACGTCAGATCGACAAACCGCTTGAACTCTATTTCGAGCAGATTGCAAAACGTGTCAGCGCCCATCTCGGCGAAGAAGAGAGTACATCCATACAGGATGCTTTCTATAAGGAAGTCTCCGAAATGAACCTTGTCCCCGCAGGACGCATTCTTTTCGGTGCAGGATCGGAGACGAAAGTAACCTATTTCAATTGCTTTGTCATGCCGTTCATTCACGATTCGCGCGGAGGCATAAGCGACCACCGCAAACAAGTCATGGAAATCATGTCCAGGGGCGGCGGTGTCGGCACCAACGGCTCGACCCTGAGACCGAAAAACGCCCTCGCCCGCGGCGTAAACGGAAAATCCAGCGGTGCTGTGAGCTGGTTGAATGACCTCTCCGAACTCACGCATCTCGTTGAACAGGGAGGCTCGAGACGAGGGGCGCAGATGATTATGCTCGCCGACTGGCACCCCGATATCATTGAATTCATCGTCTCGAAAATGCAGAACCCGAAGATTCTGCAATTCTTGATAGAGACCATCGACGAACCCCTTATACAGCGCGCGGCAAAAAGCAAGCTCAAATTCATTCCACTCAGCGAAGAAGAGACTGAAATCAATGAATATATCCTTGAACAGGCGCGCAAAGATGAAAGTAAATTCTCGAAGAAGATAGTCGATAAAGCTTTTGAACGCCTCAATAAGGGCGGACATTACGAAGTGGAGGATGAAGAATTTCTTAGCGGCGCCAATATATCCGTCGCCATCAGCAAGGATTTCATGGACGCTCTGGAACGAGACGACATTTACGAATTAAGATTCCCTGATGTTGACAACTACGACGAAGAGGAAAAAGCCGCCTACAATGCGAAATGGCATGAAATCGGCGATGTGCGCGAATGGGAGGCCTTGGGCTATAGAACCAAGGTGCACCACACAATCAGGGCCAAGGACTTATGGAATCTCATCAATATCTGCGCCACCTATTCAGCGGAACCGGGAATCTTCTTCCTCGACAACGCCAACCATGAAACGAATGCCGTCGCCTATGATCAGAAGGTGGTCTGCACGAACCCATGCGGAGAACAGCCGCTAGCACCCTATTCGGTCTGCAATCTCGCCGCGATCAACCTCGCGAACATGGTCGACCATGATACAAAAGACGCCGACTACGACAAGCTTGCAAACACAGTCCGTAATGCTGTACGCCTACTCGACAACGTCATCGACAAAACCTATTATTTCCTGGAGGAGAACCGCCGTCAGGCCCTCGCTGAAAGACGAATAGGCCTTGGTGTAATGGGGCTACATGACTTGCTCATCTGGTGCAACAGGGAATACGGCGCACAGGAAGGCCTCGAATTCATCGACAAGCTCTTTCAGTTCATAGCGACCAAAGCGTATGAGGCGAGTATCGATCTCGCTAAAGAGAAAGGCCCTTTCCCGCATCTTGAAACAAAGGAGAACCGTGAGAAGTTCCTGCAGAGCGGCTACATGCAGAAGATGCCACAATCCATACGCGATGGGATCATGGAACACGGCATACGCAACTCGCATCTTCTCACAATCGCCCCCACGGGTTCCACAGGCACCATGGTCGGTGTCTCCACCGGATTGGAGCCATACTTCGCCTTCAGCTATTTCAGAAGCGGTCGCCTGGGCCAATTCATCGAGGTCAATGCGCCCATCGTCGATGAATATCTAAAAGCCTATCCGGGCTATACCTGGGAGACCCTTCCCGACATATTCAAAAGCGCCATGGACCTATCACCGGAAGCCCATGCCAATGTGCAATGTACGATCCAGCGCTGGGTCGACTCCTCCATCTCAAAGACAGTGAACGCTCCGAAAGGATACAGCGTCGAAGAGGTGGAACAGATATATAGAAGACTCTATCACTGCGGCGCCAAAGGCGGTACCGTCTATGTGGACGGTTCGAGGGACGCGCAGGTCCTCACTCTGAAGAAAGAGGAGAAAAAGGGCGAGAAACAAGTGGACATCAAGGACTTCGGCCTCGATGTCGAGGAAAAACCCGAACCCTTGAAAAAAGAGCCTAAAACAAAAGGCCTAAGAGCCGACAGGCAGGATAGGAACATCGGCGTCGAGGCCGGGGACATCTGCCCCGTCTGTCTCGAAGGTACCGTGGAGAACCTCGGGGGCTGCCACACCTGTACGAACTGCAACGCCCAGTTGAAATGTGGACTTTAAGTGTTCAGCGCATCAGATTCATAATATAATAGCATAATGACGGGGCCAGGCCTATCGAAAGGCAATGGCCACGTCGTTCATAAGAAGCACTTTAAGTCCGCAATGCTTCAAGCGATGACAGACGACAAAACATACTTGGAGGTCTCCATGAAGCTTCTATTCAGGGCACTCGGCAATACATTCAAGTATTATGGCAAGATCATGCCGCATTTCATCGTCCTCGCCGCATTCTATATCGGCATTCAGACCTTCATCCCGCTTGTAGGATGGTTCCTGGCGCTTCCCATGCTCGTTGGATTCGCCTATACATCGACATATGTCGTCCTGAGCGGCCTCCAGGTCGACAGGTCCCCCTATCTCCTCGGGTATGACGGGGACAACGGATTTAAAAACATCTTTTATCTAGGCTTGCGGTCGATCATAATCAGTATCATAATCGGGGGCGCGATCTTGCTGACAGGTGCGATCTTTGAATCCTCGCTCGGCCTTTTAGGGAGAGTGCTCCGAACCGATCTCGGTACAATGCTTCAGGAAACGCTATTCTCAGACATCCTCATCATATTGATAGTCATCGCTTTCATGTTCGCATTACCGGGCGTTCTATATAGCATCGTCTCGAGCATGTTCTCTATGGTTCCCTATCTCTTGGCCGACCCGAAGTTCAATCAGCGGTGGCGGAACCCGCTCATCACCAGCATGAAGATGCTCAAGGGACATTACATAAAGCTGATCCTGCTCCGATTCCTCTTCATGATATGGTACATCTGGATGATTATCGGTGGCATATTTTCCGGGATTCTCATGCTCTTCATGGCTTTCAGCGGTAGCGGTGAGCGCTTCGTCATCCCATTCGTAAACTCATGGCTTCTGTCCGTACCTGTCACGCTGTTTCTAATCCTACCCTGGTATCACATGCTGCATACGACATTGTATGTCGACATCCGCGATAAAATCATCATAAAGAAAGCCCACGAAAAAGACATGTCCGAGCTTGAAGAGACATTCAACCAAACATCGTAGGCTTCAATTGGATCCAAATCTTGAGAACGTCTCCGCAATGCTTATTGCGGAGTTTTTTATTCAAATCCATCCCCCGCAGAACAAACCCATGATGAATGAATGGGCGGGTTTTCATATAGACATCTGGCCATGAAGCGCAAAAATGCCGTAACGGCGGTTCTGCTTTCGTCCCTCATGAAAGAGTGTTATAATAAAATTGAGGTGATGATATGAACAAAGGCTTTGTCATAGGTATTGAACGCGGCCCGAAACACATGACACAGTACCATCTGGAAGAGTTGAAGAATCTTGCATACTCTTTAAAGATAGATGTCGTCCGCCAGTTTACACAATCAGCTGAACTCAGTACATCGGCCTACAAAATAGGCACCGGAAAGCTCGAAGAAGTCCAAGCCGCTGTCAAGGAATACAAGGTGCATTACGTCATCTTCGATGAGGAACTCACCAACACGCAGATCAGGAATCTTGAAGAGGCGTTCGACACCGCAGTGATCGACCGGACCATGCTTATCCTCGAGACATTCGCCAAACGGGCGAAGACGAAAGAAGCTATGCTGCAGGTCGAGATTGCACAGCTGAAATATTTAAAGCCCCGCCTTACCGCCCTCCGCGACTCTTTCGAACAGCAGCAAGGCGGTATCGGCTCGAGGGGCCCCGGCGAAAAGAAACTCGAACTGGACCGGCGCAAAATCGAAAAGGATATCAATTCTTTAGAACGCTCCCTGAAAAACATCACCCGCACAAGACAGACGAACCGCTATAAGCGGCGGACATCGCCGATCAAGAATGTATCCATAGTCGGCTACACCAACGCTGGTAAAAGCACACTCATGAATAAGCTTCTAGAGCGCTCGAGACAATTGAACGGTAAGGACACCGAAGTAGAGGACCGCTTGTTCCAGACACTCGAAACAGCCACCAGGAAGATACAATTCAAAGACAAAAAGCCATTCACCCTTACCGATACCATCGGATTCCTCTCCAAACTCCCCCACGAACTCGTTGAATCTTTCAAAGCCACGCTTGAAGAGATTAAAGAAGCCGACCTCTTGTTACATGTCGTCGACTTCTCCCACCCTTATTACCTCGACCAGATACAGACTACTGAAAGCGTCCTTGAGGAGATAGGTGTATCAGACATTGAAACGCTCTATGTCTTTAACAAGATCGACCTCACCAACAACATTCTCCCCCCCTCGTTCAAGCCCGCTGTAAAGATATCGCTCAAGGACGATATCAACATTGATAAATTGGTCGAGACCATCAATGATATGTTGTTCAAGGACGACCGCATGGTAGTATACTCCATCCCCCAATCCCGCGGCGACCTGATCCATCTCCTCAATGAGTACGCAGAAATTCTCGAGAGGGACTATGAAAACAACGATGTCCACATCAAAGCAAGGGTCTCTCAACCACTCAAGGAACAGCTTCATGCGTACGAAATATGAAAAAACGCCCATCAGGGCGTCAGATAGTCATGATAATCATCCAGAAGCTTGTAGAAGTGCTCCAGACTATGCGCACGAGTCAACTTACGCTTAGCCTGTGCACTCTCCTTCAATCCCTTGAGATAATGGGCGACATGCGTCCGCATTTCCAAGACTGCGACGCGTTCGCCCTTTTCTTCTCTCAAAAGCTCCGCGTGTTGTTTGATCATTGAAAAGCGTTCATTCAGCGATATATCTCCCTCATACTCGCCGGTGCGTAGATAATCATCGATCCATCCGATAAGCCAGGGATTACCTCTCAAGGCACGTCCGATCATCACACCATCGACACCGGTCTTTTGCATCATATGAGCGGCGTCCTCGGGCGATGTTATATCCCCGTTTCCAAACACTGGAATGCCGACGGACCGCTTGACATCACGGATAATGTCTAAATCCACCTCGCCACGGTACATCTGAGACCGTGTCCTTCCGTGTACCGCAAGCGCTTTTGCGCCGGACGTTTCACATATTCTGGCGATTTTTGGAGCATTTTTTGTGTCTTCGCTCCAACCTGCGCGCATCTTCACAGTAATCGGAAGGTCGCTCACTTCCACCATCGCACGTACAATACGGCCCACGCGTTCGGGGCGTTGCATCAGCGCGGCGCCCTCCCCGTTCTTGACGACTTTCGGCACAGGACATCCAAGGTTCAAATCTATAATAGAGGCATTCGTCGTCGAAGAGACATACCGTGTAGCTGCCTGCAGGCTTTCCGGGTCACTGCCGAAGAGCTGCAAGGCGACAACGCCTTCATCCCTGGCTATCTTTAGCATCTTCAGTGTTTTAGAGTTACGATATAATATACCCTTGTCACTAACCATTTCAGTATAGATGAGGCCGGCTCCGAGTCCGTGCATGATCTTTCTGAATGCACCATCGGTCACACCTGCCATAGGCGCAACCGCAGTAGGATTCCTAAGTGCCAAGGGGCCAATGCGCATAACAGCCACCACCCTCTCTTCCCACTCATTGTGCCACAACGTCCTTGAAGGGGCAACTGTTTCCTTTCTAATTCTTTTCATGCTATAATACGTCAGGTGATCAAAATGAATGACTATCTCGCAAAAGCTTACGCCTTCGGCGGTACAGTACGCCTTTACGCCGCCGACACCACGCAGACCGTCTACGAAGCTCAAAAGATACACGACTTATGGCCGACCAGCGCCGTTGCGTTGGGCCGCTTGCTCACGGGAAGTGTGATTATGGGCGCCATGTATCAAGAAGGCCAGGAACTGACAATTCGCATTGAATCCGATGGACCCATTAAAGGCATGGTAGCGACAACGAACTCAAAAGGCGATGTCCGCGGCTACGCAGGCAATCCACACGTTTTCATGCAGCACGACACACAAGCACTCACGACCAAGGAAGCAATCGGCGATGGGAACCTCCACGTCACAAAGGACCTGAAAGTGCGGGATATCTTCACCGGCAGTGTCAGATTGAAGACCGGAGAGATCGCCGAAGACCTCGCTTATTATTTCACAGCCAGTGAACAGATTCCCTCAGCGGTATCACTCGGCGTCATCATCGACAAGGACAATGCAGTATTACAAGCCGGCGGGTTCATCCTGCAGCGAATGCCTGGGTGCAAAGAGGAGACAATCGCGCTTATCGAACAACGACTTGAATCACTACCCGCGGTAAGCGATATGCTTGAGCAGGGAATGACCCCTGAGAATATCATCGAAAGAATCGCTGAAGACGATCATGAAATCCTGCACACAATGCCTCTCGGTTATGACTGCGACTGCAATCGCGAAAAGTTCGAGCGCGGCCTCATATCGCTTGGCAGATCGAAACTTGAGGAACTGCTGGAAAAAGATGAACACATCGAGACAGTCTGCCACTTTTGTAAGACCAAGTACCAATTCAACAAAAATGATATAAAAGCGCTGATCAAAGCCACTGATAAGGAATAGCCCGTACGATTGATCCAGGCTTAAGAGACACTAAAAAGCCCTTGTGCGCACTCTTTCTCTAAAAAAACGCATTGTCTGAAAAGTTTACCTGTCATAAATAAACATCGAGCGGCCTGCAAAGACCGCTCGATGTTTTATGTCCGGGATGCAATCACATTGAAAAAGCGTGCAAATGAAACATAAATCTTGTCTTCAGACTTCAACATGAATCATCAGTCGTGAAGTTTTAGAAACACTGCTCACGCGTAGAGAGGATAAGTGCTTGTAAGCTTTGCGACACCTTCCCGCACTTTTTCAAGGGTCTCTTCATCTTCGGGATTCATCAAAGCATCATAGATCAGTTGCGCAACGGCACGCATGGCATCCTTCGTGAAGCCACGCGTAGTAAGCGCGGGGGTTCCAAGCCGGATGCCGCTCGTGATGAATGGTTTCTCAGTATCATTGGGCACCGTGTTCTTATTGCAGGTGATGCGCACATTCTCGAGCAGGTTCTCAGCATCTTTTCCGGTCAAGCCAGTGAGCGACTTGACTTCCACAAGCACAAGATGATTGTCCGTTCCGCCGCTGATGACACGAAAACCGAGCTTTCCTAGTTCATCCGCAAACGCCCTGGCATTCTCGACGACACGTTTCTGATACGCCTGGAAATCCTCTGTAAGCGCCTCTTTGAACGCTACGGCCTTAGCGGCGATGATGTGCATCAAAGGCCCTCCCTGGATACCGGGGAAGATAGTCTTGTTGATTTCTTTATAGAGAGCTTTATCATTCGTCAGGATTATTCCGCCTCTGGGTCCGCGAAGGGTCTTGTGCGTCGTCGAGGTGACTACATCCGCATAGTCGCAAGGATTATTATGCAGTCCCGCGGCGACTAGTCCTGCAATGTGGGCCATGTCGACCATTAGGCGGGCGCCGACCTCATCGGCGATTTCTTTGAACTTCTTGAAATCTATCTCGCGGGAATAAGCGCTGGCGCCGGCTACAATCAGTTGAGGGCGCACTTCACGCGCTTTATTCAGAATATCGTCATAGTCTATGACTTCAGCATCATCGCTCACGCCGTAGCTATGAAATTCATAATCGACCCCGCTGAAATTCATCGGGTGTCCATGGGTAAGATGTCCACCGTGATCGAGACTCATACCCAGCACTCGGTCACCAGAATTCAAAAGAGCACGGTATGCGCCCATGTTAGCTGTCGACCCTGAATGCGGCTGGACATTGGCGTACTTGACATTGAAAAGCTCCTTGGCACGATTCCTAGCAAGCGTCTCGGCGGTGTCGACATGGACGCACCCTCCATAATACCGCCGGTTAGGATACCCTTCGGCATACTTGTTGGTAAGGATGCTGCCGTCCGCTTCAAGGACTGCCTGAGAGACAAAATTCTCACTTGCTATTAGTTCCAGATGGTCCTCCTGCCGCTCCCTCTCCAAATTGATAGCCTCATAGATTTCTGGATCTTTTTTCTTAATCGAGTCCATGTTCATTCCTCCTCAAAGATACGGGGTCTGATATATCTGTAGTTGACCCACATGATAATGACGATGCTCAGCGCCAGCATGCCGAGTATAAGCATGCCGCTGACAAACCAGAACGTGTTCGGAACAAAAAGACACATGGCGTCATCCGGGCCGCATTGCCAGTGAAGATTGTCAAAAAGCAGCTCGTGGAAGACACGGAAGAAGCTTCCGAAATCAATCAGCATCCATGTCCCCACGAACATGATGAAAAACAGCGGGACATAGAAGATATCCCTGAGTGCTTGGTAGAAGAGGGCAGGGGCTTTCTTCAAAAGGACGACCCCGCTCAACACAACGACCACCAGACTGGCGCCGCCAGCGATCCGGACAATGGTGTAGATATCCCGGACTTCCTCCATATGAATGATTTCACTTTCACTCATGAGAGGCTCGTCGCTATCCTCATCGGCTCCGAACTCGAGGTTGTCGTGACGATAGTTCATATAACCGATGAGTTTACGATTCATGTACTCATAATCGAAATCGATTTCGTCATGAGCGCTGTAAAGACCTTCAGACATGCTCAGATACGGCGTAGTAGTAAGAAGAGATGCGAAAAGCGCTATCAAAAAGACAGGGGTGAGGACGCCGATTAGATATTTCAAGATACGCATCATACCACGCCTTTATCCGTAGTGATCATTCCTCGATATTCTCGAGGTCCTTGAAGCATTCGAGTGTATTCTCCAGTAAGCTTGCGATTGTCATCGGCCCGACGCCACCTGGTACCGGTGTGATATAGGAGGCTTTTTCCTTCACAGCATCGAAATCAACGTCGCCGACCAACTTGCCGTCCACCCGGTTGATGCCGACATCGATGACTACGGCACCTTCCTTGACCATGTCGGCGGTCACAAGATTGACAACGCCGGCGGCAGAGACGATGATGTCTGCAAACTTCGCGTGGGGTTTGAGGTCTCTCGTATCAGAGTGGGCATAGGTGACAGTCGCCTTGCTTTCAAGCAGCAGCATCCCTATCGGCTTTCCGGCGATATTGGATGTGCCTATGACGAAAGCTTCCTTGCCCACGAGGTCGATGCCGGTGCTCTCGAGCATGCGCATGACACCTTTGGGTGTCGCGGGAAGAATCGCCTTTTCCCCGGTGTGCACGGCAGCGATGTTGAGTGGATGAAACCCGTCGACATCCTTCTCTTTGCGAATGGTTTCAATGACAAGGTTCTTGTCGATGTGATCGGGGAGGGGAAGCTGCACGAGGATGCCGTGTACATCACTGTCCTGATTCAACTCCTCCACGATATCGAGCAGCGCCGATTCACTGATGTCACTATCCTTGTGGATGATTGTGCTTTTCATGCCGGCACGTTCACAATCTTTCTTCTTTCGCTTTACGTACGAATGGGATGCAGGGTTGTCGCCGACAATGACGACAACGAGATGGGGCGCTTTCCCATAAGTCTCCTGAAGTTTCGAAACACGCTCCGTGACATCCGCGCGGATCGATTTTGATAATTGTTTTCCGTCAATAATCTCGGCCATGTTCAGTCTCCTTTCAATCTGTATGAATCCACGATCTCCCCGAAAAACATGATATGGGTGTCATGGTCTTTGTAATATCTTTGCTTGATCGTCTCATTGATCAAGGCAGGCTCCTGAGTCTGCTGGTAGATCATCCTGCATTCATAGTGAAGGTCGCAATCGGCAATAACGGGACTTCTGACCTTTTTAGCAGGTTTCAGCGTCAAATTCGCTTTCTCGAACTTGTCGATGTCCCGCCCTGATTCCGTTCCAGCGATCTTGAGGGCCTGTTTCAGGGTGTTGTATTCAGGAACATTGATAGTATAGTCCTCGGCATTGAGCAATAAATCATAAGTATGCCTTGAATACCTGACATAGGCGATGAACACAGGACGTCCCCAGATGACACCGATGTGCCCCCAGGCGACAGTCATGGTGTTCACTTCGTCCTGCAATGATTTCGTGGTGATGAAGACTCCTTTAGGAAGCTGTTTGAGGAACCGTTCGCTGTTCTCGTAGAATGTTTCATGATAATTTTCAATCATACGATCCACCTTCCAGATAGAGGGCCGTGTATTTTTCCTTCAAATAACGAACATAGTATTCGGGGTTGAATCTTTCCTGTGTGACGCGTTCTAGAATCTCATAAGGTTTGAGGCTTTTGCCGTAACAATGAATGTTGTCCCGCAACCATTCATTGATGGCTTTGATATCGTCGTTGCGTATAGCGTCCTCTATGTCCAAACTCTTCTTCATGGCGTAATAGATCTGTGCGGCATATGCGCTTCCCAGAGCGTATGTTGGAAAGTATCCCATCATGCCTCCGCTCCAATGCACATCCTGAAGGATGCCGTCGCTGTCCTTTTCCACATCCAGATTGAGATATTGCTTGACTTTTCTATTCCAGACATCAGGGAGTTCTTCAACGGTGACTTCATCGTCGAAAATCATGCGTTCGATTTCATAGCGCAGAAGAATATGCAAGGGATAGGTGAGTTCATCGGCTTCGACGCGGATGAACGTCTCCTCCACACGGTTCGCAGCCGCATAGAAATCATCGACCTCCACCCCCTTCATCTGGGTGGGGAACCGCTTTTTGAAGGCGTCTAGATGTGTCTCCCAGAAGGCTAGGCTTCGACCGATGATATTCTCATAGAAACGGGACTGGGATTCGTGGATGCCCATCGAGGCGCCGCTTTTCAAATTCGTCATGTCGAACGCCTCATCGACTTGTTGTTCATAGAGGGCATGTCCGAGCTCGTGAATCGCGGCAAAGACTGATGAGAAGACATAATCCTCGAGATAGCGTACGGTGAAACGCACGTCCTTCGAATGTGTGTTCCAGGTGAACGGATGGACGCTCTCTTTGAGATGCCCCTTGTTTCTATCGAAAGCGAATACGTCCATGAGATATTCGACAAACTCACGCTGCGCTTCTTTAGGGAATTTGTTTCGAAGAAAGCCGGGGCTGTCGCTAGTCTTTTGCAAGATTTTTTTAGCAAAGGGGACGATCTCCTCGCGCACGGTGTCGAAGAACTCGTCATATGTCTCTCTGTCCATCCCCTCCTCGAAATCATCAAGCAAGACATCGTAGGGATGCATCTCAGGCGCTCGATAGGAGAGCATCTTCTTTTTATAGGCGATGATCTTCTCCAGATAAGGCTTGAATCTTTCAAAATCATCGTCCTCTTTGGCTTTCTCCCATTCTTTCTGCGCCATGTTTGTCAGTTTGGCATACTCGATATAATCCTCTTTCGGGATGTTTGCAATCTTGTCAAGATCCTTTTTCGCTTTCTCGACTTCTTTCCATTGCAGTTCATTCAACTCTTGCGGGGCTTCATAAAGAGAATTCACCACGTGTCTGTATTCATCCGAAACCTGCAGGCTGAACAGCTCACCGCTGAGGACACTGAGCATATCCGAGCGATAAGGAAAGCACGCCCTCGGCGCTTCCGTATTCGAATCCCAGGAAGCGATGCCGAGAGCGAGCTGGTAGGCTTTCTGTTTTTTCTGCAGGGACTTGAACGTCTCAAAATCCTTCATCATATTCTCTCCCTGAATATTTTCTAGAACAACCCTTCGGCGTTGCCGTCCTCATCGATATCCATGCGCATTGCCGCGGGGATTTTGGGGAGGCCCGGCATTGTCATCATGTCTCCGGCGAGGGCGACAATGAAACCGGCGCCGATCGAGGGGCTTAGCTCACGGATATTGATGGTGAAATCACGTGGTCTTCCGTATTCCTTGGGGTCGTCGGTAAGGGACATCTGCGTCTTCGCCATGCAGACCTGCAGATCGTCCCATCCTTCCCTTTTGTAGCGACGGAGCTGGTTGCGGGCCTTCTTGGAGAAATTGACATCCTTTGCTCCGTACACAGTCTTGCAGATGGTTTCAATCTTGTATTTAAGAGAATCTTCAGGCGCATAGAGACGTTGGAAACCGCCGTCATTGTTCTCGACTTTCTCAAGCACTTTCCTGGCAAGGTCGACACCGCCTTCGCCGCCTTGTTCCCAGACCTTGGAGATGGAGTAGGTGTGGTTGTTCTTTTCAAGCCAGCTGGTGAGCGCTTCAATCTCCTGGTCCGTATCATTGACAAAATGATTGACAGCGACCACGTAGGGAAGGTTGAAGGCCTGTACCGTCTCGATATGCTTCTCGAGATTCCCGACGCCTTTCATAAGTGCATCGACGTTCTCCTCCTTCAGTTCCTCCTTCTTCATGCCGCCGTGCATCTTCAAAGCGCGGATGGTCGTCACAATGACTACGGCACTGGGATTAAAACCGGCCTGGCGCGATGTGATGTTCATGAATTTCTCCGCTCCGAGGTCAGCGCCGAATCCGGCTTCAGTGATGACATAGTCGGCAAGCTTTCTTCCCATGTTCGTCGCGATGATACTGTTGCTTCCATGGGCGATGTTCGCAAAGGGCCCTCCGTGCATGAGCGCCGGGGTGTTTTCAAGTGTCTGAACAAGGTTCGGCTTGATAGCGTCCTTGAGAACGAGTGCGATAGCACCTTCAGCACCGAGGTCGCCGACTGTGACCACTTTCCTGTCATATGTATAGCCGATGACAATGCGCCTTACCCGTGTCTTGAGGTCATCGAGGTCTTTAGCGAGACAAAGCACGGCCATGATCTCGGATGCGACAGTAATGTTGAACCCTTCTTCCCTGGGCGTTGAATTGCCGGGGCCGCCGAGACCGATAGTGACTTCCCTGAGGGCGCGATCATTCATGTCGATTCCGCGCTTCCAAGTAATCCGGCGGGGGTCGATGTTCAGAGCGTTGCCCTGATGGATATGATTGTCGATCAACGCAGCGATCGCATTGGTTGCGGTAGAGACAGCATGGATATCCCCGGTGAAATGGAGATTCAGATCCTCCATAGGGACAACCTGGGCGCGGCCTCCTCCTGCAGCGCCGCCTTTGACGCCCATTACAGGGCCCAGCGAAGGCTCCCTTAGCGCAACGATTGCATTTTTGTCGATCTGCTTGAACGCCTGACCGAGACCGACGGTAGTCGTCGTTTTGCCTTCACCAGCAGGGGTGGGATTGCTAGCGGTCACAAGTATGACTTTCCCCTCTTTTTCATGTCGTTTCTGTGCTTCAAGGCGGATTTTAGCCTTGTCATTGCCGTAACGTTCAATGTCTTCTTCCTTAAGACCAAGGTCGGCTGCAATCTCACCGATATCCTTTATCTTCGCCTGTTGTGCAATCTTCAAGTCCTGATTCTCCATATTGACACCCTCCTGTATACATTATTTCCTTTTCATTATCACACATTTAGAATGCGTTTTCAACGCAAAATTAAACGCTTCCATAAACGCCCCTATAACTTTAGAAGCGCTTGTTGTATAATTGGATATGTAAGGATATGTCATTCAGGGAGTACTTTTATGGCCTATGATATCAAGGTGTTCCCCTCGGAATTAAAGGGGACTGTGCAAATGCCCCCCTCCAAAAGCAAGACACACCGTGCGCTCTTCGGCGCGGCTCTTTGCAATAGCAAATCGACAATCCAGCCATGGATGGAGAGCGAAGACATCCTCGCCACTCTAAGGGTTATAACAGCGATGGGGGCGAAAGCGCGGCGTAAAAAGAACCGGCTCACCATCAAGGGTAGAAAAAACGACAAGCTTCAACAGAACCACATCGATGTCAAAGGATCGGCGACCACGCTTAGATTCGCAATCCCACTGTTGATGCAGGGCCACGACGTTACATTAAGCATGGATGAGACACTTGCCGGACGACCGATGGGCCCTTACCAGGACATATTCCAAGACGCTTTGAAGATAGATGGGAGTCAAATTAAAATCCAGGGGAAACTCGAACCTGGTGAGTGGACCATCGATGGAAGCGTAAGCTCTCAATTCGTAAGCGGGATGTTGTTCGCACTGCCTTTATTAGAGTCTTCATCCTCTTTAACAGTCAAAGGCGCCGCATCCAGGCAGTATATCAATCTCACGCTTGATATGCTCAAAGCCTTCGGCATAACAATTTTGAAGACAGGGCAGACATACCGCATCCCGGGTAAGCAATCCTATAGACCGTCGGACCTCTCCATAGAAGGCGATTATTCACAAGCAAGCTTCTTTTTTGTCGCCGGAACCGCGAACCCATATATCAATATAGAACCTCTTTCAAGCGGCAGCCAGCAGGCGGATGAAAAGATTGTCGACATCTTGCAATCGGCTAGTGTCAAATTCATCCACACCGAACAAGGCTACCACATCAACAAAACCAAGACACGCGGCATTACAGTCGACATCGGTGAAACACCGGACATTGCGCCGCCGCTTGCACTGCTCGGTGCCTTATCAGAAGGAAAGACCGTCTTGAAGAACATCTCAAGGCTTAAATATAAGGAATCCGACAGGGCAGAAGCCATCGTCAGAGTCCTCTCAACGCTGGGGGCGGACATTAAACACACCAGGGATCGCATTGTTATCCGCGGCGGCGGCCTGAAAGGAAACGCCACCGTCGATCCAAGGATGGACCACAGAATCTCCATGATGGCTACTATTGCTGGAACCCTTTCAGAAAGACCGGTGCGTATAAAGAACGCGCACTGTGTGGAGAAATCTTTCCCGCATTTCTTCAAGACCCTCCATGACATAGGCGCCCAGATCACCTATGAAAAGAAGGTGACCGCTCATGAGGATTGAAAGCCCCTTTAAACCCTACGATGTCATCATAGAGGCAGACAGCCTGAAAAAGACGGTTATAGAGCATCGTCCTCTGACACTCATCACTGACAGCGGAGTCCCCCGCTCCTACATAGAAACCATGGAACAATATCACGGCATCGACCTCAAACTTTCTGTAGACGAAGGGGAGGCATCCAAATCCCTGGACACATACGCACGCTTGATTGAATCCATGCAGAAAGATCATTTCCCGAGAGAGGGAAGTGTCATCGCACTTGGCGGCGGAATGATAAACGACCTTGCCGGGTTCGCCGCCGCAACTTATAAGCGCGGCGTGCATCTCTATCTCGTCCCCACCACCCTCATCGCCATGGTCGACGCAGCCATCGGGGGGAAATTCGCCGTGAACACGGCTCTCGCTAAAAACAGCATCGGCACTTTCTACACCCCCGAGAAAGTTATAGCCGACCCCTTTACGCTTGAAACGCTCCCCAGGAAGAATCTGGCCGAAGGAATGGCCGAGGTCATAAAGATCGCCCTGGCACGAGATGCGTCATTTTTCAGTCAACTTGAGAAGAAACACCCCGCTTTCAACAATCCTGAAATGCTTGAAAGGGCCGTTTATTTAAAGAAAGAACTCGTCGAGAAAGACCCATTCGATAAAAAAGAACGAAGGCTTCTGAACCTGGGACACACATTCGCCCATGCCCTTGAAACTATGCATGGCTACACTTATACACATGGTGAGTGCGTCGCGGAAGGACTGCGCATCATCTCGAATGGGACTGTCTATGAAGAGCGCCTTTATCACCTGCTTTCAGCCTATGGACTGAAACAACGCATTCCATGGACCGCTGATAAGCTTATGCAGCACATCGCGCATGATAAAAAAACCGACCGGGACCATATAGACATCCCTTTGGTTAAAAAGGTGGGAAAAGGCTTTATAGAGCGGTTTAAAACAGAGGACGTCAAGGCCTTTCTGAGAGGTGATACCTGATGAGTACGTTCGGCACGCGCTTGACTCTCTCCTTGTTCGGAGAAAGCCATGGCCCATGCACAGGCCTCACTATCCATAACTTCCCGCCCGGGGTGCCCATCGACCATGAAGCCTTTCAGAAGGCACTAGCTTCCCGTCGCCCTGACCAGAAAATCTCCGGTGCCCGGATCGAGGAAGACCGCTACACGATTGAAAGTGGCGTCTTCCACGAAAGGACTACGGGCGCCCCGATTACAATCAGGATTGAAAACAAGCATCAGCGGAGCGAGCACTATGAAAAAGGAAAGATAAGGCCCGGCCATGCTGATTACACAGCCTATATGAAATACAAGGGATACAACGATTATAGAGGCGGTGGCCATTTTTCCGGTCGTCTCACCGCGCCTTTGGTTATACTCGGAGTGCTCTGCGACTCCCTGCTGGCACAAAAAGACATTCGAGTCATCTCTCACATAAAACAGATCCACACTTCCATAACGACGAGCTTCACTGAAAAAACCCCGGACGAAGAAACACTAAAAAGACTCTCAAGTAGCCATTTCCCGGTTCTTGAAAAAGACATGGAGACTACCTTCACCTCCATCATCCGTCGGGCGAAAGATGAAGGCGACAGTGTCGGAGGCATAGTGGAAACACTCATAAGCGGCATTGATGCCGGACTCGGAGAACCTTTCTTCGATACCTTCGAAAGCATACTTTCCCATCTGCTTTTCGCCATCCCCGGCGTGAAGGGCGTTCAATTCGGTAAAGGCTATGAATTGTCGGCGATGAAGGGAAGTGAAAGCAACGACTCTATCCGTTATGAGGCGCAAGGACCCTCCTTTGACTCTCATCACATGGGGGGCGTCCTGGGGGGGATTACCACAGGATCCCTGGTCATCTTTGACACTGCCATCAAGCCGACGCCTTCTATTAATAAGACACAAGCATCGGTCGACATCGAAAGACAAGAGAACGTCAGTTTGAGAACCGAGGGAAGGCATGATGCATGTATTGTACCAAGAGCGCTGCCCGTGATTGAAGCACTGACAAAATACGCAATTGTGGAAATGTTATTTAGAAACGAGGCGATACAATGGAACTGAAACAAAAACGCAAGGAAATCGATGCACTCGATGAAACAATCATCAAGGCGCTGGAAAAGCGTTTCGACCTTTCTTTGGAAATCGGCAGGGCAAAGAAAAAAACGCAATCCGAAATAAAGGACACCAAAAGAGAGACCGAAATCCGAGAAAAAACTGCATTTAGCGCCTATCCTGAAGCGATCACCGCAGTCTATGATACAATCCTGAGTGAAAGCAAGGCGCTCCAGAGGAAGTGATTCCATGTACGGTCTTCTTGGAAAGACCCTATCACATAGTTACAGCCAAAGCATCCATGAACACTTATCACCCGAAATGTCCTACCATCTTTACGAGACTGATGACGTGGAGACGTTCCTGCAGCTGAAAAGTTTTCGGGGACTGAACGTGACGATGCCTTATAAAAAGGCAGTGATCCCTTGCCTGGACTACCTGGATGAAACCGCGGAGAAGACCGGTGTCGTCAACACCATCGTACGGAAAAACGATCAGCTTATTGGATATAATACGGATTTCCTGGCCGCTAGAACATTGGTGAAACAATACTTCCCCGGACATGAATGCTCCGTGGCGATAGTGGGAAACGGCGCCACAAAGGCTTCTTTTAAATCCGCTCTTGAAGATCTGGGGTACGAACATATCGATGTGTTCGCCCGCCACCCAGACACTGGAGAGTATCCACTAAGAGACGCTCAAGGCTCTTACCATGTCTTAGTCAACACCACACCCGTCGGCACCTTCCCTGATATCGAAGATTCCCTCTCGTTGGACCTCGAAGCTTTCCAGAACCTCTCCCTCTGCCTTGATGTCATCTACAACCCCTTGAAGACCTCCCTCATGCTGGATGCCGAGACAAGAGGCATCCAGACAAAAAACGGACTGGAAATGCTTATCAGACAGGCGGCGGCCAGCCATGAGCTGTTCACAGGAAAAACTATCAATGAATCCGATATTGAGAGCTTGTTCAGAACGTTCTACGAAAAGCTTCTGAACATTGTCCTCATAGGGCTCCCTTATGCAGGGAAGACACACTACGCCCGCAAGCTCTCAAGGAACCTCGATAAGCGGTTCGTCGATATCGACCAGCGCATCGAGGCACAGCAGAACATCTCTATAGAGCACATCTTCCAGACGAAAGGCGAAGCCCATTTCCGCAGCCTCGAACGCCAACATACCATCGAAGTGGCCAAGCGGCACCAGCAGCTTATTGCGACAGGCGGCGGTGTTGTCCTCGATGAACAGGTCATGCGCGCCTTGAAACAAAACGGCATCATCATCTTTCTGGATTTGGACGAGACGCTTATCGACCCTTCCAATCTAGAAAACAGACCCCTCGTAAAAGCCGTGGAGGATCTCAAGCTTCTGAAAGAACAAAGACAGCACCTATATAAACATCACAGCGACATCGCCATAAGGAAAGACACCTGGGAAGAGGGTGTCATGATTCGCCGGATCGAGGAGGCTTTATATGCGCATATTCATAATCAATGGTCCTAATATCAACATGCTCGGGAAAAGGGATCCCGAACTCTATGGCTCCCAATCCTATGAAACAGCGATGGAAGATGTGAAAGAATACGGGAAATCGCTCGGATTGGACATAAATACATATCAAAGCAACCACGAGGGGACGCTGGTCGACCTTCTGCACGATGCCGATACAAACGCCGATGCCGTTGTACTGAATGCAGGCGCCCTGACCCATTACAGCTATTCAATCTATGATGCCATACGCTCTATATCCACCCCTGTCATCGAAACACACCTCACGGACCCCGCAAAAAGAGAAGAGACCTTCAGGCACACATCTGTAATCAATGACGCATGTCATTGTACATTCAAAGGGGATGGCATCAAGAGCTACCGGCTCGCCCTCGACCACATCGTAAAGGAATGGAAACCATGATTATCCTGCTCGAACCACATGCTGAAACGGAATCATTCGAACGCACGCTCAGAGCGATGGGCTATTCTGTACAGACGCTCAAAGCCGAAACCGACACATTGCTTTACATTGAAGGCGACACGACCTCCCTGGAAGCAAAAGCGCTCACCTCCATGGACGGAATCAAGGAAGTGCTTCGTACACGCCCCGCCTATAAACACATAGAGCGTGCGGATTTCTCCCTGTCCTCATTGGGCATAGCGCCTCCCCTTATCATCGGAGGCCCCTGCAGCGTGGAGTCAGAGGCCCACATCCGCCAGATGGCTTGTGCAGTCAATAACGCCGGCGCCAACGCCTTGAGGGGCGGCGCCTTCAAGCCCAGAAGCAGTCCGCATAGTTTCCAGGGACTGGGCGAGGAAGGAATTAAATACCTGCATAAGGCCGCACGCGACCACGGACTGCTATCAGTGAGCGAGATTCTGGACAAGGAGGACCTCCCTCTGTTCGATACCAACATTGATATCATCCAGGTCGGCGCTAGGAACATGCAGAACTTCCCGCTGCTCAAGGCGCTGGGACGCACACAGAAACCAGTGCTGTTAAAGCGCGGTTTCTCCAACACGACCGAAGAGTGGCTGATGAGCGCTGAATATATCCTCTCGCATGGAAATCCGAATATCATCCTGTGCGAACGAGGGATCAGGACCTTCGAACCCTCCACAAGGGCCACACTGGATCTGGGCGGCTTGCTTATGGCGAAAAAGCGCACATCGCTTCCCATAATCGCCGACCCGTCGCACGCCGCGGGCGACCACTCCATCGTCGAAGGGCTTGCGAAAGCGGCAGTCGCCGCCGGGGCCGATGGCGTCATCATTGAAATCCATGATGACCCGGCACGTGCAAAAAGCGATGGAGCTCAGTCTCTAAAAGCGCATAAGTTCGCCCCTCTTGTCGAGACACTGCAAAAGCTCTTTACTTGATTGAAAAACAATTTCAACACGTCACATAATTATGCTATAATGAGAAAAGCCTAACTATCCAATCGAGGTGGCAATCATGCGCACATCCGTACGAATAAGCCGAATAGCCATCCTTCTTGCAATTCTCCTCTATGTCTCGGGCATCTATGCCAATCTGACAAGCGAACCCAGGGGGGAGAACTATTCCATTGCAGTATTCTTCTATACCTACATGCTGCATCCGCTGATCTTCTTTTTCCTCGGCAGGAAGCTGGTATTGACGAGCACCGAAGAGACCACGCCCTTCACATTGATTGCGGTCATCTTTTTTCTGACGTTCATTCCGGTCACTTATCTGTTCGTTCCCACTTTTTTTGAAGGCGGGTTTTTCGAGGGCGCAATCGGCACCGTGTACGTTGTTTTTGAATTCGCCGCGTTACTGGCCACAATCCTGGTTTGCATCTATTTCTTGCGCAGAAGAGTGAAACACATTGTCAACCCCCGCGATCTGATCTCGATCCATCATGTCCTCTTCGGCACGTTAATCTATTTCTACTTCATCAGACTGACGCTCGTCACCTCCATCATACTCTCTCAGATTGAAGTATAAAAAACCGCATCCCCGTGCCCCGGCACGGAAGATGCGGTTTTCATCATCTATCCCTCTTTGTTCAATATCGTCTCGAAGAGGGGAATCATGGTCTCGACCACGCTCTGTTCAAGCTTATGAATCTCCAGGGTTATATGGAGGGTGCGGTGCTTGTAGGAGAGATGAATGAATTGCGAGATGGTGTTCGCTCTCTCAAAGAGCACGTCCCCCCTTATCCGCTTCGAAGCGCTCTCCGACAAAGTGAAGGTGATCGTCCTTTTTTGTCTTTTCACCTTCTCGACTCCAGCTTCAACCGCCAGTTGTTCATACAGTTTTTCACGCATATAGTGCTTGAGCGATTCAGGAACAGGTCCGAACCTGTCCTCCGCCTCTTCGACCAGCAGCCGATACGACGTGCTGTCCTTCAAGGAGGCGATTTTTTTATGAAATTCAATACGGGCGTCATCGGAAGGGATATACGTCTTGGGGATCGTGCGGCTTGTCTCGAGCTTGACAGTCCGTTTTTTCTCTTCTTCATCCGCTTGTTGCTGAGGGGAGGCGTCCTGTGCCTTGTCGATCTCCTCTCTGACCATCTCCATGAAGAGGTCGATGCCCACACTGTCGATGAAGCCGGACTGCTCTGTCCCCAGCAGGTCGCCGGCCCCACGTATGGCGAGATCACGCTGGGCGATGCGATATCCGCTGCCGAGTTCGGTGAACTCCTTGATGGCCTGAAGGCGTTTCGCGGCGTCTTCGCTGAGTTGTTTATGCTTATCATACATCAGATAGCTGTAGGCGACGCGGTTGCTTCTGCCCACCCGGCCTCTGATCTGATAAAGCTGTGCAAGTCCTAGCTTATCCGCGTCATGGACAATCAGTGTGTTCGCATTGGCGATATCGATGCCGGTCTCAATAATCGTGGTGGTGACCAGCACATCAAAGGCATGGTCGAGAAACGACTGCATTACGTGTTCCAGGGTGTGTCGGTTCATCTGACCGTGCGCTACACCGATGCGCGCATCCGGAACCAGGTCTTGAAGGTCCGAAGCGACGGCATCGATGCTCTCTATGCGGTTATGAAGGTAGAACACCTGTCCATCACGTGCAATCTCGCGTTCAATGGCATCCTTGATGACATGGTCGCTGCGCCTTAAAACATAGGTCTGTACAGGAAAGCGATTCTGCGGCGGCGTCTCAATCACGCTCATCTGTTTCACGTCCGTCATCGCCATCTGCAGGGTCCTGGGGATAGGGGTCGCGGAGAGCGAGAGCACATCGATCTGAAGTTTCAGCTGCTTGATGCGCTCTTTATGTTCTACGCCGAACCGCTGTTCTTCATCGATGATTAAAAGTCCGAGGTCATCGAACTCGATGTCTTTGGAAAGAATCCGGTGCGTTCCGATGATGACATCGACATTGCCGTCTTCGATGCCTTTCAGGTAGGCGCGCTGTTTTTTAGGGTCGACAAAACGGTTGAGAAGCGCCACGCGGATGCCGTGGGGATTCAACCGTTCCTTGAATGTGTAGTAATGCTGACGCGAGAGGACAGTCGTGGGGGCGAGATACACTGTCTGCTTATTGTCAAGCGAAGCCTTGAAAGCAGCTCTTAGAGCTACTTCGGTCTTCCCGTATCCTACATCACCGCAGATCAGACGGTCCATCGGTGTGGATTTCTCCATGTCGCGTTTGACGGCTTCTATGGCTTTTCTCTGATCGGGGGTCTCCTCGTACATGAATTCCGCTTCGAAAGTCTGCATGAGGTCGCCGTCTTCACTGAATGCGAACCCTTCGGACTTCTCTCTTTGTGCATAGAGTGTGATCAGCTGTCTGGCGATATCCTTGGCGCGTTTTCTTACGCGTCGCTTGGTCTTGGCCCATTCTGTACTTCCGAGCTTGTGGATCCGCGGGACGACACCCTCGTGCGCAACGTATTTCTGAATGCGATGAATATTCTCCACAGGGACATAGAGCTTATCATCCCCTCGATAACCGATGAGGATGTAGTCGTTCATCTGTCCGTGCACTTCCATGCTCTTAACACCTAGGAAACGTCCGATGCCATGGTCGTAGTGAACGATATAGTCGCCTTTTTCGAGGGCATCGACTGATGATACGCGCTCTGAATCCTTGAATACTTTTTTAGCTTTTTTCTTCCTGGCCGGCGACATCTTCTCGAAGATATCGCTGTCACTGAGAAGGACAAAATCCGCATCGAACCATTCGAAGGACAGGGGGTTTTCGGTGACACTCAGGTTGATGCGCTTCTCAAAGGGAGCGTCCCGCTTTCCGAGTATCTTATAGTCTATCTTCCCTTCCATCGCTTTCATCAAGCGGTCCATCCGGTCTTCATCGGCAAGCGTGACCAGGACTGTCACCCTGCCTTCGTAACGGCGCAGGTCCTTGATGAGCATGTGGAAGTTATTGTGGTATTTGATGCTCTCCTTGGTATCGACCTCTATAGTCTTCTGGACTTTTTTCTGCATGGGAAGCGGATTGATGAAGAGATGTTTCTCGCCCTCTATCGCATCGAGGGAGGACATGACGTCGAACCCGAGCTCTCCGTAGGCGCCGACTTCCCGCTTCCATGTTGTGAAATCCTCCAGGATGTTCTGATAAGCGCCTTCGACTCTTTCATAATCCATGAACACGATGAAAGGGTCTTCAAGATATCCCCTCACCGTTACGGGGTCTATGTCCGAAAACGACATGTAGCGGCTGAGACGGTCTTTCTCCTCGTGATGCCCCAAAGAGGAAAGGTCGCTCTGGATGCGCTCTCTGCTCGTTTCATCCAGATGCAGGCGCTTCATTGCACGATCGACATTCCGATGTATCGTCTCCGCTGTCTCGTCCGTGTAGAAGAATTCGGTCCGCGGAAGGACTTTCACGTGTTTGATCGAGGATTTAGAGCGCTGAGAATCGATGTCGAAATGCCGCATAGAATCGATCTCAGTGTCGAAAAAGTCCAATCGGACCGGATCGGTCTCCCCCGGGGGGAACAGATCGAATATACTGCCTCTTTGAGCGAAATCTCCAATCTTTTCTACAACGTGATTGGAACGATAACCAAGTGCGATCAACCGGTCTTTCAATGCGTCAATGTCGACATCATCGCCGACAGAGAACCATTGGACGGCCTCTTTGAAATGCCCGGGAGGAAGAATATGCTTGATAAGGCCTGTGGTGTGTGTGACGAGAATCTGTTCGCGGGTGGCGAGCAATGCATCAAGTGTCTCGATGCGCTCGAATTTCAAATCCTCGCTCATCGCCAGCATGTCGGTGGTCAGAAATTCGTCCTGAGGATAAAACACCACCTCATCTCTGAGGATCTCTCTAAGAGCCTCGTAGGCCTTTTGCGCTTTATAGAAATTGTGGAATACAACGACGACGCTTCTTTCCTGTCTTTTGAATAGAGCCAACGCGAAAAAAAGCGCAATGGCTTCATCGGCGTGCGCAATTTCAAGTGTGCTTAGTTTCTTGAAAGCCTCTTCGAATTCGGTGAAGGCTCTCTTCTTTGAAAGATGATCCAGTAAGCGTTCCATTTCATCACCACCTAGTGCTATGAGCGTGCATGAAAACAAAAACCCTTCAGAGAGAAGAAGGGTTAATTGTATGTATTCATGAGTGTTACGAACCGCTCGCCGCGTGCGAAAGATTCAATAATGTCCTTCACAGCGGAGATGCCCTCTATGACAACGTCTCCCTCTTCTTTGAAAAAATGCTTGAGCACGTACGCTTTCGGAGGTATGTCACCGGGGTCGCCAATACCGAACCGCACACGGTTGAAAAGAGGCGTGCTTAATTGTTCGATAATGGAAGCCACCCCTTTGTGGCCACCGGAACTGCCCTTGTACCGCAGGCGCAGGGATCCGGTTTCAAGCGCCATATCGTCATGAATCACCAGAATGTCTTCAGGGGCGATGTCGTAATAGCTGGCGACTTTTTCAACGCTGATTCCGGAAAGGTTCATGTATGTCTCCGGCTTCAAGAGAACGGCATCTTCGAAAAAGGCGGTTCTCCCGTTCATCTTCTTCTGTTTTTTAAAGCGGAGCTTATGCTGGCTCGCGAATGCATCCAGGCATAAGAAACCGATGTTGTGGCGGGTGCGGGAATATTTTCTCCCGGGGTTCCCCAGGCCGACGATCAGTCTCATTTCTTTTTCGGTTTGATGACAAGATGACGATTTTGTTTCTCGCCTTCAGATTTGGTCACGACATCCCGCCAGTCCGCCAGCTTGGTATGAATGACGCGCCGTTCATAGGCGTTCATGGGTTCAAGTTTCGCCTCTGTCTGCGTCTGGGCCACTTCCTTAGCTGTCTTGGTGGCCAGGATCTCCAGCTGCTTTTTACGCTGCTCTTTATAACCGCCGATATCGACAAAGACAATGGCCCGTTCCTCAGTGAAAATGTTCAGGAGGTTTCGGAGATAGATCTGCAGGGCATCAAGCGTTTTGCCGTTCTTTCCTATCAGCACGGGATTCTCATCAGTGTCGATGTAATATTGAAACTCGTAATCGGATGGATGTCTCATCTCGATGTCCGCCTCGACCCCCATGTCGGAGAATAGCGTCCTGAGAATTTGAAGGCCGTAGTCCGCAAGGTCGATATCCACATACGCCTCAACATGATAAGTCTTTTTCAAGCCAAGGAAGGAGCGTCTCTCCGTTGTCTCAAAGGTCAGGAAATCCCGGTGTACACGCAGGGATTCCTCAGCACGCTGTTTCGCCTCTTCGAGGTTGGAGACTTCGAGTGTGATTTTTTTCAAGGCCATCACTCCTATGCGCTTTCTTTAGCGAAGTGTTTTTTATACATGCGTTTACGGTTGACGTAGGTTTGCACGAACTGGAAGATGTTGCCGATGATCCAGTAGACGGCAATACCTAGGTTGGTGAAGGAGATCGCGACAAGCATGAACACCATGAAGAACATCATGTATTTCATCATGTTCTGCGTCTGCTCTGCCTGTGCGGATTGGTATTTCTTGTTCTGCATGAAATCAGGCCTTTTCATCGCATAACGCTGATAGAAGAACATGATGACACCTACGATGGCGGCGAGAATTACGTTGATCCAGTGATCCTGGAGATTGAAGGCGGTGTCCAGAACGGGGGATTCCGCCGCGAAATCCATGAACAGGAACTCAAAATTAAGGTCCGCATACTTATCCGTATGGCCAAAACGCTCGACAAGCGGCATGCGGCGGACCGTCTGATACATGGCGATGAAGATCGGCATCTGCAGAAACGGGAACAGACAACCGAGCGGATTGATGTTGTATTTACGGTAGATCTGAAGCATCTCCTGCTGGTACTGCCTCTGGCTGGCCTCATCCTTCTTGTCCTGATATTTCTCTTTGAGCTTCTCGAGCTCGGGCTGAGCGATCTGCATATTCGCGCTCATGGCCGTGCTCTTGGAATAGATCGGCCAACCGATGAGACGGATGATGAGCGTTACAACGACCAGACCGACAATATAGTACCCGTTGGCAAGCTGACTTATGTCATAGATCCTATCAGCTACGAACGTGACAATGGCCTGCATCCACGTAAAGCCAGCATCTGGATCCACGGCTTCTATAGGCTCATTGTAGTGTTCAGTGTCGCACCCTGTCAGAACGAATACAATAGCGAAGATGGAGAAAAGCAAAGTGAGTTTCACAACGTTCTTGTACATGTTTACACCTCAACAATTTTATGTTTTTTGAATAATTCCAACAATTTCTTTTTCAGATTCTTAAATTCAAGCGTCCCGGCCTTGGGATGGACGATTATAAAAACATCCACTTCCGAGTTGATTCCCGCTTCGGAGACAATCATTCTGATCTGTCTTTTGACCCGGTTCCTCTTCACGGCCTTTCCATAACGGCGAGGAACACTGATGGCATATCTAAAATGCGGATAGTCGTTGGGACGGATATAGACACTGAAAAAAGCGTTCTTTTTTACTCTGCGAGCATCGAGCAACGCTTTGATTTCATCGGATCTCTTTACACGGTATCTCTTCTTCAAACCGCCCACCTCTTATGTAATAAAAAAACACCTAAAAAGCATCTTTTCAGGTGTTTGACAGGTATCAAAGATTGCGTTTCACTTAGATTCAAATGTTTAGGCGGAAAGTTTCTTTCGCCCTTTGGCCCGTCTTTTAGCGACGATCTTTCTACCGCTGGAAGAAGACATCCTCTTTCTGAACCCGTGCTTCCTCGCACGACGGCGTTTGCTCGGTTGATATGTACGCTTCATGATTGTCCCTCCTGACCTGAACGAAAATCAGCACTGTTGAATTATATACAATCAACTCTGATGTGTCAACCTTTCTTTACTACCCGCTTGAGTTTAAAAGTTTTCTTCAAAGTTTTCCACAGCCAGAAACCCCTGTATCGGGATGTTTCTACATCTGGGAATGTGGAAATGTGGAGATGCGGAAATTGCATCCATGTGGAATTGTCTATAAGCATTTTCGTGCCTTTCATAAGGGCTTTTCGAGAGCTAGCCCCTTTGAAGAAAAGTTTGTGGATATAAAAAGTTTTCCACAATTATTGAGGATAAAATTTTGTTTTTTTAATCATTTTTCTCTGCTAGAATGAATACACGCAGGAGGTGAAAATATGCAGGAAACAGAAACCACACAACAGATCAATATATGGCATGAAATAAAAAACCAGCTCGAGATGCAGCTTGAAAACAGCACTTTCGAAGAGATCTTTGAGCATGTGGACTCTATTTTCACCGTTAAAAACAACTATATCTATCTCATCGTCGAGAATGATTTCATAAAACGGCGTATTGAACTGCTTTACCTTAACCGCATGAACCGCATGCTGGAGAACTATGTCGATGAACGTTATGAATATCGACTCATCACCAGGGAAGACGCCGAAACCGAACTAACAAAAGAACAGAACATAAAGGAAAACACGTCTTTTCATAATGGCGAACAGCAGGCATGCGCCAACGCCAACCTCAACCCTTCTTATACATTCCGCAATTTCGTTGTCGGCAATTCTAACCGTCTCGCCTACACTTCTTCATTAAAGGTCGCCGACCAGCCCGGAATCGTCGCCAATCCGCTGTATATATTCGGCGAGGTCGGCCTTGGCAAGACGCATCTCATGCAATGCGTCGGCAATTACATCCTCGAAGGGGATATCAATAAAAGAGTGCTTTATGTAAAGGCCGATGAGTTCGTCGAGGACTTCGTCCATTATGCCAGCAAGAAAAAATATAAAGAGTTCAACGAGATGTATAGGCACGTCGATGTGCTGCTTGTCGATGATATCCAGTTCCTCGCAAAGAAGGACAAATCACAGGAAGAGTTCTTCAAGCTCTTCGAACTCCTTCACAGCCAGCAAAAACAGATCGTCATCACTTCCGACAGGAAGGCATCCGACCTGAGGGATATCATGAGCCGTCTCACTTCACGCTTCTCCTGGGGCGTCACCGTCGACATCAATCGCCCCGACCTCGAACATCGCATCAAGATTCTGGAGAAGAAACTCAAAGCCGAGACGAACGATGAGACACTCATGCCCAAAAAAGTCATTGAATACATCGCCAGTGTCTTCGACAATAATGTCAGAGAGCTTGAAGGCGCGTTGAAACGCGTCCTGTTCTATTGTACCGCCTTTGACTATGAATTCAACATCAAGAACGCTGAAACCGCATTGGAGAATCTCATCAAACCCAAACGCAACCACTACGACCTTGTAAGGGATAAGATCCAGAACATCCTGAGCGTCGTCAGCGACTACTATAATATCTCCACTTCCGACCTCGTCTCTAAGAAAAGATCACGCCCCTATCTTTTCCCAAGGCAGATCGCCATGTACCTCATCAAACACCTCTATGACCTCCCCTATAAGAAGATAGGCTCCTATTTCAACAACCGGGACCATTCCACGGTCATGCATTCCGTAGAAAAAATAGACAATGACAAGCAATGGGACAAGGCTGTGCATATCGATATTGAAAAACTGAAGCATAAATGTGGAGAAAAAAACACGTCTAAGTAACAAAAACCGCTTTAAATGTGCTATAATAAGGGTCAGTTGGTTCGTTTTTCCACATATCCACACGACACCAATGAATCAATAATCTTAAAAAAAGATAATATACCGAGGTGATGGCATGCGCATACAGGTGAGCAAGGACAAGCTATTATACCACTTATTGATCGCACAGAAGGCCCTTTCTACAAAAACGCCGAATCCTGCACTTCAAGGCATAAAACTAGATGTTGATGAAAAAGGACTTGTTCTGACGACGAGCAACTCTGATATCTCCATCAAGATATTCGTCGAGGATGAATCCTTAGAGGTCGAGGAGAAAGGGTCCGTACTGGTCCCGGGAAAATATTTCATCGAAATCGTCCGCAAGCTGGACGGACAGATGATTTCCATGACCGAAGGAGAGGACAACCTGCTCAAGATTGAAGCGGACCGTTCCGACATCACCTTGAATCTTCTAGACCTCGAAGACTATCCCAAATTGGTTTTCAAGGAGAAGGACAACCCCATCAAGGTCAATGTCCGGACTTTGAAGACGATCATACGACAGACAGCCTTCGCCACATCCACCATTGAAAACAGGCCCATTCTCACAGGTGTGCACTTTTCAATCGAGGGTGAACGGTTGAGCGGTGTCGCCACCGACAGCTATCGTTTGAGTCAGAAGAGGATAACGCTTGAAGACGACTATGATTCCATGAACGTCATCATTCCCGGAAAAAGCCTCGAAGAGCTAATGAAGATTCTTGAGAACAACCAGGATACAGTCGAACTCCATTTCGACCAGAACCGAGTGCTTTTCAAGTATGATAATGTCCTGTTCCTCTCCCGTCTGTTAGAAGGGAATTATCCGGAGACGGGCAAGCTTATCCCGCAAGAATTCCCGGTGCAGATAAAGTTCAACAAGGAACAGCTCATGACAGCCGCTGAACGAGCGAGCCTTCTCTCCAGCCGGGATGGAAAAAACGCTATTGTGAAGCTGAACGTCAGGCAGGACGATGTGGTCGAAATATCGTCAAATTCACCTGAAATCGGCCGCGTGCTTGAAGAAGTCCATCCAACCGATGAGATAGTCGGGTCCCCTCTGAAAATCGCATTCAGTTCGAAATATCTCCTAGAAGCCTTGAGAGCCTTCAACTCCAGTGAGGTGACGATCAAATTCACCGGTGAGATCAGGCCGTTCGTGCTTGAAGGGGATTACGATGACGACATGCTGCAATTGATTCTACCAGTAAAAACCGATTGATTGGTAACGGCGGGAGCTCCCGCCGTTTTTTTATATATAATAGAAGGGAAGCGAGGTTGTTTTTGACCTCCATTTGTTATATAATGAACGTGATAATATATTATATATATAAGAAAGAGTGTTGACGATGAAACACATAAAAATAGATACGACATTCATCACGCTTGGTCAGTTCTTAAAATATATCAATATCGTACCTTCAGGTGGAAGTGTGAAATTTTTTTTGGCCGAGAACCCAGTCCTTGTAGACGACCAGAAAGAGACTCGCCGCGGACGCAAGATTTACCCCGGCAGCACGGTCAGAATCAATGGAGATGTCTTTAAAATTGTCGCAAGCGAAGATTGAGAGACTCAATTTAAAGCACTTCCGTTGTTATAAAGAGGTTGATATTGTTTTCCACCCTCATATAAATCTTCTGACCGGCGGCAATGCCCAGGGGAAGACCAGCCTACTCGAGGCGATTTTTCTTTTGTCTGTCGGGCGATCGCATAGAAATGTCCATGATAGCGACATGATCACTCATGGCGAGGATTTCAGCCGCATCGAGGGGCACATCACACAGCAACAACAGCATAAGAGGCTGGAGATGGTATTATCGGAGAATGGCAAGAAAGCGCGTATCAATCATGTCGAATATAGACGCCTGAGCGATTATGTCGGTCGTGTCCATGTCGTCATGTTCGCCCCTGAGGATCTTCAGATCGTCAAAGGCGGCCCAAGCAACAGAAGGAATTTCATGGATGCAGCGCTTTCCCAGGTCAACCCCTACTATGTCCATCATCTCAGCCGGTATCGCAAAGTGTTGAAGGAACGCAACGAACATCTGAAATCTTTACAGCGAGAAGACTCCAAGACTCTTCTGGATGTCTTCGATGAGCGCCTCGCGCATTATGCTGAAAAAATCATAAAAGCCAGAAAATTTTTTTTGCAAAGAATCGAGCGTAAAGCGTCAGGGATCTATCAGGCAATAAGCAGGGAGAAGGCACCGCAAATCATCTACGAACCTTCCGCCGAAGAGAGCGATTTCAAGAAGAAGCTCCTTAATAAAAGGTCTCTTGATATACTTGCCGGCAGCACATCCACAGGCCCTCACCGTGACGACTGCGGCTTTCATCTCGAAGAACGCCCCTTTAAAAAGACCGCATCACAGGGACAGACAAGAACACTGGCACTTTCAATGAAACTTGCAGAGGCGGACTATATGCGGGAGGAAACCAATTCACCCCCCATCATTCTCCTTGATGACATATTCAGCGAGCTCGATTATGAGAGACAGAAGAACATCCTAAAGAGGTTCGACCCATCTGCACAGATATTCATTACATCCACCGAAGTAGAGCATCCATTGCTGGAGTCCTTAAAACAATACAAGCACTTTTCCATACAAGAAGGAAAAATCGAAGGAGTGTCGACACATGGAACAACATCCGAATTATGATTCAAGAAACATTCAGATATTGGAAGGGCTCGAGGCAGTAAAAAAGCGCCCGGGCATGTTCATCGGTTCGACAGGACCGCGAGGGCTTCATCATCTCGTGTGGGAGATTGTCGATAATTCCGTTGATGAAGCACTGGCCGGGTACGCCAGCGAAATCGACGTTAGAATTCTTGAAGGGGATATCATTGAAGTCATCGACGACGGACGAGGCATCCCTGTCGATGATCACCCCAAGACAGGATGCCCGGCGGTCGAGACTATTCTTACAACCCTACACGCCGGCGGCAAGTTCGACAATGATTCGTATAAAGTCTCCGGCGGCCTTCATGGTGTCGGTGCAAGCGTCGTCAATGCGCTCAGTGATTGGTTTGAGGTTGAAATCCATCGGGACGGTGTCGAATATTATCAGTCTTATGAGAAAGGCATTAAAGCCTGTCCCCTAGAAAAACGCGGTAAAACGGACAAGAGCGGCACACGCATTGCATTCAAGGCGGACCCCGATGTCTTCGAGGAGACAACCCATTATGATTTTGAGATTCTTCGGCTCCGCATCCAACAAATGGCCTTCCTCAACAAGGGTATTACGTTCAGGCTGCGGGATCTCCGCACCACTGAAGCAAACGAAGAATCCTTCCATTATGAAGGCGGGATCAGGGAGTACGTTCAATATCTGAACAAGAACAAGGAGCTCCTTCATGACGAAGTCATATACGCAGAAGGCGAACAGGAAGGGATTCGCGTAGAAATCGCGATGCAGTACAACAACTCCTTCGCACAGAACATCTTCCCATTCACCAACAATATCCACAACATCGAAGGAGGCACACACGAAGAAGGGTTCAAGAGTACGCTGACACGGATTTTGAACACTTACGGCAAAAACAACGAACTGTTCAGGAAGGACGAATCATTGCAAGGCGAGGACACTAGAGAGGGACTGACCGCGATTGTTAGCGTCAAGCACCCCGACCCTCAGTTTGAAGGTCAGACCAAAGCCAAGCTCGGCAACACCGAGGTCCGCCGAATTGTCTCTCAAGTTCTGAGCGAGGGACTTGAACGCTATCTTCTTGAACATCCCAAGGATGCTAAGATCATAGTCAACAAGGCTTTGTTAGCCTCCCGGGCCCGCGTCGCCGCGAAAAAGGCCAGAGAGGCGACGCGTCGCAAAAGCCCTCTGGATGGCCTCGGTTTCGCGTCAAAGCTTGCCGACTGCCGGGAGAAGGACCCTTCCAAGGCGGAACTATACATAGTCGAGGGTGACAGCGCCGGCGGCAGCGCGAAGCAGGGAAGGGATTCAGCATTTCAAGCGATTCTCCCCCTTCGAGGGAAAGTGCTCAATGTGGAGAAGGCCCGCATGGACAAAATCGTCTCCAACAAGGAGCTTGTCTCCATGATTCAAGCTTTCGGCACAGGCATCGGCGAGGACTTCAATCCGGATCTGGTCCGTTACCACAAGATCATCATCATGACCGACGCCGACGTGGATGGAGCGCATATCCGCACCTTGCTTCTTACTTTCCTCTTCAGGCATATGACAAAGCTGATCGAACGTGGATACGTCTATATCGCCCAACCCCCGCTCTATCAGCTCAAGCTCGGTAAAAAAATAGCTTATGCGTTCACCGAGGAGGAGAAAGAGATCAAACAGAAAGAATTCCCGAGGCGGGCGGACGCGCAGCGCTACAAAGGCCTGGGTGAAATGAACCCCGAACAGCTCTGGGAGACAACGATGAACCCTGACAACCGGACCTTGTTGAAAGTGACCATGGAAGACGCCCAGCAAGCCGACGACCTCTTCGCCCGCTTGATGGGTGATGATGTCGAGAGACGGCGGGAATTCATTCAGAAAAACGCCGCATACGTTGAGGATTTGGACATTTAGGAGGAATAGAACATGGATGCTATGAGACCGACGACATTCGACCGCATCAGCGATATAAACATCAATCAGGAGATGCAGAGCTCTTTTATGAGCTATGCCATGAGCGTCATCGTATCCCGCGCCCTTCCCGACGTCAGGGATGGATTGAAACCTGTCCACCGGCGTATTCTCTATGGCATGGACGAACTTGGCGTCTATCCGGAGAAGGCATATAAAAAAAGCGCGCGCATAGTCGGCGATGTAATGGGTAAATACCACCCCCACGGCGATGCCGCGATCTATGATGCCATGGTACGCATGGCGCAGCCTTTCAGTTATCGTCATCCATTAGTCAACGGACATGGAAACTTCGGGTCCATCGACGGCGACGGCGCTGCCGCGATGCGTTACACTGAAGCCAAGATGGGCAGGCTATCAGTTGAGATGCTCAGAGATATCCATAAGAACACAGTGTCTTTTGAAGACAATTACGATGGCACCGAAAAAGAACCGCTTGTCCTTCCTTCAAAATTCCCCAACCTCCTTGTTAACGGCTCGACTGGAATCGCCGTTGGCATGGCGACCAACATCCCCCCCCACAATCTCGGCGAGGTCATCGACGGCATTCTTGCCTACATAGACGACCCCGGAATCACAAACTCCGGACTCATGGAGTTCATCAAGGGACCGGATTTCCCCACAGGCGGACTCGTGAGTGGTATAAGCGGTCTGCGGCAGGCTTATGAACAGGGCCATGGTTCGATAAGGGTCAGGGCGAAAGTCGATGTGCATGAAGAGAAAAGCGGTAAACAGAGTCTCACAGTCACGGAAATTCCCTATCAGGTCAACAAGACACGTCTGATTGAAAAGATCGCGGAACTCGCCAAGGAAAAACGCATCGAAGGTATCACCGATCTGAGGGATGAATCAAACCGCGAAGGGATCAAGATCATCATAGAACTCAGAAGAGATGTCAATGCAGACGTCGTTCTGAACAATCTTTATAAACATACCCCCCTGCAGACTTCATTCGGCATAAACATGCTCGCCCTCGTGGGGCAGAGACCGGAAGTCGTTTCATTGAAGGGCGCTATCCAGCATTATGTCGACCATCAGATCGAGGTCTTGAAAAGAAAGACGGAGTTCGATTTGAAAAAAGCGAGGGCCAGGGAACACATATTAGAAGGCCTTTTAAAGGCACTTGCCGATATAGATGCTGTCATAGAGGTCATAAAGAACGCCTATGATAACGCTGAAGAGCAGCTCATGGAGACCTTTGACCTCTCGCAGAATCAAGCAAGGGCCATCCTCGAGATGCGGCTGAGAAAACTCAGCGGTCTTGAGAGGGAGAAACTTGAAAATGAACTCGCTGAACTGAAAGAACGCATTGCTGAATACGAGGCCATCCTCGCAAGCGAGACGAAGCAGTATGAAGTCGTTAAAGAGGGTCTCGAAGACATAAAGAGACGTTACAGCGATGAACGCCGCACCGAGATTTCCCTATCAGAAGACCTAGATTTTGAGGACGAAGACCTCATTCCCGTAGAAGACGTCATCGTAACCATCACACAATCTGGCTATTGCAAGCGGATGAACGCCGAAGAATACCGACGCCAGAATCGTGGCGGTAAAGGCATGAAGGGCATCAGGATGCACGAGGAGGATGCCGTTGAACACATCCTTTACACCTCGACGCATGATCCGTTGCTGTTTTTCACCAATCAGGGCCGGGTCTACCGACTGAAAGGGTATAAGATCCCGGTCTTCGGCAGGACGTCGAAAGGGCTCCCGCTCGTCAACGTCCTCCCTTTCAGAGAGGGAGAGACCCTGCAGGCGGTAACGTCCATACGTGATTTCAAGCAGGGATGCTACCTCTTCTTCGCTACAAAGGACGGAACAGTCAAACGCACAGCCTTGGAGGACTTCCGGAACATCCGTAGTTCAGGTATACGCGCCATCACTTTGAAAGATGGAGATGAGCTTTTGGATGTGAGACTGACGCATGGCACACAGGATGTTATCTTGGGCGCTTCCAACGGGAAGGCCATCCGTTTCAATGAATCGGATGTGCGTTCCATGGGACGCATCGCCACCGGCGTAAAAGGGATCGACATTGAACGCCCCGCCCGTGTCGTGGGCATGGCGGTCGTCGACGACGAGAGACGCGAAGTCCTCATTGTCAGCGAAAAAGGTTTCGGCAAACGGACTAGTGTCGAGGAGTACCGCCAACAGAACCGAGGAGGGAAAGGCGTCAAGACACTGCAAGTAACGGAGAAGAACGGACCTCTTGTCAAGCTGATCGGTGTCAAAGGCGACGAGGACATCGTCCTTTTCTCCGACAAAGGAACGATGATCCGCATCGCCGTTGCACAGATATCCTGCAGTTCACGCGTCACGCAAGGCGTCACGCTCATGCGTCTCGATAATGACCAGCGTGTAGCGAGCATCGCTATCATCCCGGAAGAAAAGACCTCCGAGGATGAAGCGGCGACGCATGAAGCCCCGAAGACAAAAGAAACGTCGTCACAGACGGTTGAGAGTGCTAAAGAATCAACTTCTGCCGATTCCATGTGGGATCAACGCATCGATGAACACTCTAGCGATGACGCCGAGGACGAAGAAGACAAGGTCCTGAAGTTCAACCTCTTCGATGAGGAGGAAGACGATTGACATTCCCGACGGACTTTGCTACACTCGACTTGAAAGCGTAGATGAGGCCAAGTAGCTATTCAGGAGCTTCTAAAGAGAGCCGGTGGTGCTGTGAACCGGCAGGCTCTGAAGTGAAATCCACCTCTGAGCGGAAGCAGACCTTCCCGGTACCGGCCGTTATCCGGTCAAAGCGAGCGCAAAAGCGCTAAACAGGGTGGCAACGCGGGTACACGCCCGTCCCTAGCTGGGACGGGCGTTTTTTGTTTCAAAAGGATAGATAGAAAAGGAGGCGTTATCCATGCTTAATATGAAATACCTCAGAGAGAACATCGAAGAAGTCATCGAGCGGTTGAACAAGAGGGGAGAAGATTACTCCTCGCTCAGAGAGCTGATTGACGATGACAAGAAGCGCCGGGAGATGCTGAAAGAGATTGAAGAGCTTAAATCAAAGCGCAACAAAATCAGCAAGGACATCGGCGCCCGCAAACGGGAAGGGAAGTCCGCAGACGACCTTATTGAAAAGGTTGAAAACGACAAGGAACGCATCAAGACCCTTGAGAAGGATCTGGAAAGCATTGAGCAGAAGATTCATGATGTCCTGCTAAGGACACCGAACCTCCCCCATGCTGATATTCCAATCGGCAAGGATGATACAGAAAACCCCGAGATTCGTAAGGAAGGCGAGATCCCTTCGTTTGATTTTGAGCCCAAGCCGCATTGGGACGTCGCAACGAACCTCGATATCCTTGATTTCGACCGGGCGGCGAAAATAGCCGCAAGCAGGTTCGTCATATACAAAGGCCTCGGCGCGAGACTTGAACGCGCACTAATAAATTTCATGATAGATATGCATCTGGAAAGAGGCTATCAGGAAATTCTTTTGCCCTATATCGTAAACGAAAAGTCAATGATGGCGACAGGACAGCTGCCCAAGTTCGCCGATGACGCCTTTAAACTGACGGATGAGCGAGGACTCTATCTCAATCCCACCGCCGAGGTCCCCGGCATCAATCTTCACAGCGACGAGATCCTCTCGATGGAGGACCTTCCCCGGCACTATGTCGCGTTCACAACAGCATTCCGCCAAGAAGCAGGCAGTGCCGGGAGGGACACCAGGGGCATTATCAGGCAACATCAGTTCAACAAGGTTGAACTGTTGAAATTCACCGCCCCGGAGCATTCCTACGACGAATTAGACCGAATGCTCGCCGATAGTGAACGTGTTCTCAAGGCCCTTGACCTTCCCTACCGCGTCGTTGAGATCTGTTCAGGCGACCTCGGTTTCTCCATGGCGAAGACATACGACATCGAGGTATATGTCCCTTCATTCGACACCTATAGAGAGATCGCCAGTGTATCCAATGCCGAGACATTCCAGGCCAGACGCGGGAACATACGTTTCAAGCGCGACAAAGAAAGTTCTCCGGAGTTCGCTCATACCTTGAACGGGTCCGGTCTTGCCGTCGGGCGCACCGTCGTCGCTATTCTGGAGAACTTTCAACAGGCGGACGGCAGCGTTCGGATTCCCGAGATATTGAAGCCCTATATGCGGACCGATATTATAAAGAAAGAGGAGGAGTAACATGGAGCGTCAGAAGACCTTTTCATTGAACGATGAAGAAAAACCGCTTTTCATTCAAGCGGGGGATTCAAAACTCTACGCGGAGATCAATAGTGCCTTGGATGGAGGCCTCGACCACATCGGAGATGGAACAATAGTTACTGTGCCGACCCTGGGGAAACTCAAGACGCCGACTATCTACGTGTTGAACACGACCGCCCTTGATGGGGAGGAAACGCGTAAAAAGCTCTATGAGAGCCTGGAGAACATCGAAGGAGAAACTCTGGTGCTTCTCGACACTTTTGAGGAGAAGATTGCAGCGGAAGTCATTGAAACAGTGTTGCGTGCCCGTTACAGTTTCGATGCATTCAAGGAGGAAGAGAAAGCCCCGTTCATCTTTCACGCACAGACTTTGCCCGATTCCATCATCGAAAAGGGCGAAGCTTATGGAGAAGCCATCAACAATGCCAGGACCCTGATTAACACTCCGAATAATCACCTGAATGCGGAGGCGCTTGCTGAATACGCGGATAAGCTTTCCAGATACGACCATGTGAGTGTGAAGAGCTATGGACCCAAGGACATCAAGAAGATGGGTATGGGAGCCTTCCTGGGGGTCAACGCCGGCAGCAAGGATGAACCCCGTCTCATTCATGTGGACTACGACAAGGCGCCGGACAAGGAGAAAATCGCTCTTATTGGAAAGGGCATCATGTTCGATACAGGAGGATACTCGTTAAAAACTGTACGAGGCATGCCGTCGATGAAAGCGGACATGGGTGGCGCCGCGACAGTCCTGGGGGCGATCGAAGCAATCGCAAGGCTTGGATATGAAGCGAACATCAGCGTTATTATCGCCGCCACAGACAACCGCATTGGCGACAATGCGCACGTTCCCGACGATGTTCTGCATTCCGCTGCAGGAAAGACGATTGAAATAATCTCCACCGATGCAGAAGGGCGCCTCACCCTTGCCGACGCAATCTGGTACGCGAAGGAGAATGGCGCGGATTGCATCATGGACGTCGCGACTCTGACCGGTGCAGTCGTGGCTGCCCTGGGAGAGTTCCATTCCGGAACCTTCACCAACGATGACGACTTTTATGGAACTTTGGAAGAGACTGCAGGGAAAACCAAGGAGAAAATCTGGAGGCTTCCTGTTGACAAGGCGCACCATGAAACTTTGAAAAGCACGGTCGCAGACATGAAAAACAGTGGTTCTCGTACTGCTGGTGCTAGTGTTGCGGCAGCATTCCTGGAGAAATTCGTCGGTGAGACACCGTGGATTCACATTGACATCGCCGGCACATGCTTCGACAGCAAAAAAGGTGCTCGCGGTACAATGGTGAAGACACTAGCAGAGTATTTTGCCTAAGAAAAGAGGACAGTTCATGAACTGTCCTTTTTTACAACGCTTTTTCTATGGCTTCTTTGATCTCGATGTAGTCGCTATCATCCAGGCTGTCCTGACGGTTTTCAGTGGTGAGGACCATGCCGTCATCCTCATAGCGGGGAATGAGATGAATGTGGAAATGGAAGACGCTTTGTAGCGGTTTGTCATTGTTGTTAAGGACATTGAGTCCGATAGGGTTGAAGGCATTCTTGAGCGCCTGCGATAGTTTCGGAATGCGTTCGAAGATTCTGCCTGCTTTCGAAGCGTCAAGTGCATAGATGTTCTCTACATGTGTCTTTGGAACGACGAGCGTGTGGCCCTTGGTTCCTTGCGTGATGTCAAGGAACGCATAGACCTCTTCGTCTTCATAAACTTTGTAGGATGGGATCTCTCCGTTTATAATCTTGCAAAAAACACAATCCATGACATAACCTCCTCTATTCTTTTTTCATGATATTGAAGATATCCTGCATGTTTTCGAGCATATAATCTGGCTGAACAGATTTTAGAAAAGCCCGGCCCTTTATACTCCATGATACGCCGGCGCTTAGTATTCCGGCTCTGTTTCCAGCTTCGATATCGCTGTCGTTATCACCGACCATGATGGCTTTTTCTACAGAGTCGAAGGCCTTCAAAGCTAGATGTACAGATTCTGGATTAGGTTTAGGACGCTTGACTTCATCGAGTGTGACGATGCGGTCGAATAGACGATGAAAACCGAAATATTTTATGCTGGGCCAGGCGTTATCCCGGTATTTATTCGTCACGATGGCCAGGTTCATGCCTTTGTCCTCTAACTTTTTCAGAGTGGATCTCACGCCTTCATAAAGCTCAAAAAGCTCTTTTTCATGCGCCTTATAATAATCCTGGTAAGTCTCAATGAGCTTTTTGATCAAGAACGGGTCTTTGGTGTGAGTGGAGAATGTCTCCTCCAATGTCGGTCCGATCTGATCGATGATGGTTTTCCGCGATATGTTTCTGTCCGGAAGATGTGTTTTGTAGGCGTGTTCATAGCTCTGTATGATGACTTTGTTGGAGTTGATCAAAGTCCCATCCAGGTCGAAAAGAAATGTGTTCAATGCTGTCATTTTATCACCTGTTGATATTTTAACACGTAAGCGTTGAAAGGTCACCTTATACATTGTAAAAGCTATGTAAATCTACTATAATAAATAAGTGTTGATAGGGAGTGATGTTATGAGCATTTTAAGCAGTCTGAAAAATAAAATAAAAGGGAATGACATTCGGATTGTCTTCCCTGAACCTGATGACGGCCGTATCGCTGATGCGGCGCAGAAACTCGCCGAGGAAGGCCTTCTGCAGCCTGTTCTTGTCGGCAACAGGGAGAAGATACAGACCGACGTCTCTTCATGTGAAGTCATCGACCCGGAAGAATCCGACCTATATAATGATTTTGTTCAGGCCCTAGTAGAGAGGCGTGCTGGAAAATGCACCTATGAAGAGGCGAAAGAACTTCTAAAGAAACCCAACTATTTCGGCACCATGCTAGTCTATATGAATTATGCGCATGGTCTTGTTAGCGGCGCTGCACATTCAACAGGCGACACCGTCCGTCCGGCGCTTCAGATTATCAAGACCAAGCCCGGTGTTGATAAAACCTTCGGCTATTTCCTGATGGTCCGCGAAGATGAGAACTACATCATGGCGGATTGTGCAATAAACCCGGACCCGGAAGCAAACGATCTCGCCCAGTTTGCGGTTGAATCCGCAAAAGCCGCCGCCATGTTCGATATGACCCCGAAGGTCGCCTTACTTTCTTTCTCGACCAAAGGAAGCGCTGATACGCCTTCTACCAAGAAAGTCGCTAAAGCCACGAAAATCGCTAAAGAAAAAGCGCCTATGACTCCGATAGATGGCGAGTTGCAGTTCGATGCTGCTTTTGTGGAAAGCGTAGCTCAAAAAAAATGCCCGGACAGTGATGTCGCGGGAGACGCCAACACTTTTATCTTTCCTGATCTGAATGCAGGGAACATCGGCTACAAGATGGTACAGAGACTGGGTGGCTTTGACGCAATGGGTCCCATCCTTGCAGGCTTGAATAAGCCTGTGAACGACCTCTCCCGCGGATGTTCCGTAGATGATGTCTACAACACGGCAATCATTACCGCCGCTCAAAGTCTGATGGAATAAAAAGCTCGTTCGAGCGGGCTTTTTATTTAGGTAGCTTTATATGCATTATAATGGCATCAAGAGGGGAGTGGCCATATGAACCGATGCATCATCATTTATAACCCTATAAGCGGTAAAGGGAAATTTCATGAACAACTCCCGGACGTCAGGCGGCACTTCACTGAGATGAACTACAGTGTAGAGGCCTATGCATCCGAATACCCCTTGCACGCCATTCAACTGGCCAGGAAAACTGCCGAAAAAGACCCTGAACTAATGGTAATCGTAGGAGGGGACGGCACTTTCAACGAGTGCATCAATGGCATTTTACAAACCGGGAATCGCCCCAGGATTGGATATATTCCGACAGGTACCTCATGCGATGTGGCAAACACTCTGGGGATCTCCAAAAATATCGAAAAGACACTGCGGACTATCGATAAAGGTTTCACTGTAGCCATGGATGTTGTCAAGACAGGAGACGGCTACTTCTCCTATGTAGCCGCTATCGGCAATTATGTCCATATCAGTTACAGCACGAGCGACCGCCTTAAGGAGAGAATAGGATATTTCGCCTATATACTGAGCGGTATCAAGCAGTTCTTCAAACTGAAAAGGTATCATATGGAGCTTTCTCATCCCCGAGGAAGTGAAAAAAGGGATGTATCCCTTGTTATGCTGGTCAATTCAAAGCGCGTTGCCGGTTTCAATATGATCAACCGTCCCGTCCTTGACGACGGTAAATTTGATATCATCATCTATCCCTTTGTTCCGTTTTTGAATAATATACTCCTGGGCCTCTCTTTTCTAATCAGCCCTAAATGGGTTCCGGGTGTAGTAAAGACCAAGGCGGAATCTGCAAAGATCAGCGTCACTTCAGGTCAATGGACGATTGACGGGGAAGAAGGTAAAGAGGGATATATGCAGGCCGAAGTGCAAAAAAAAGCAATCGACATCATCATTCATCCGAAGAAGAAAAGACTGTTCAAGGATGCCCGATAAGGATGGTTATATGAAGACATCAACCTCAAGATACGTAAGGAATCTGCTAGAAAGACATGATGTGAAAATCAAGAAAAAGTTCGGGCAGAATTATTTGATCGATGACCATATTCTGCAGAAGGTCGCCGATGTCAGTGACATCGATGACCATACACTGGTTGTCGAGGTGGGTCCGGGTCTGGGCAATCTCACCAGATACCTACTTGAAAAGAGCGCCCATGTGCTCGCTTATGAAATTGATGATTCCCTCGTGGATATACTCCACCAGGCATTTCCCAACACTGAAAACCTGACCCTGATTCATGACGATGTCCTGAAGCGGTCATTAGATGAGGACATCCAAACCCTTTCAATCGATTTTGACAAGGTCATCGTCGTGGCCAATCTTCCGTACTATATATCCACGCCTTTCATCATGAAAGGATTGGAGACTTCGTCACTGATCGATAGATACGTCCTCATGCTTCAGCTTGAAGTGGCACGTCGGCTCACCGCATCCAAAGACACAAAGGATTATAATGCCTTGAGTGTCCTTATTCACCAAATGACTTATGCCCAGTTTTGCTTCACGTTATCGGAACACGTATTCATTCCCAAACCTAAAGTTAAAAGTGCTGTCATTACTTTGGATGTCAAGAGAGAGAATGTTTCACGTGAAACATCATTACGAACAGATTTCGTGAAAAGCGCTTTTAAGCAGAGAAGAAAGACCTTGATCAACAACCTCCACCAAGCGTATGGCGTCGAGAAAGAGGTACTCGCACAGTTCCTTGATTCTTTTGGCTTTGATAGAAATATCAGAGCAGAGAACATATCACCCGAGGAATATCAAGAACTAGCGGACGAGTTTTTCCAAAACATTTATGTTTCACGTGAAACATAAGGAGGGCTTTATGGAAAAAGCGTATGCCAAAATCAACTTGTTCCTGAATGTCTTAGGAAAACGTGAGGATCAGTACCATGAGCTGGAAATGGTCATGGCGCCGCTTGCTATGCATGATGTTCTATCTTTCAAGAAAAGAAAGGACAACGAGATAAGATTGACGACTTCTGCCCAAGTCACTGATGATGTCGAAGACAATCTTGTATTTCAAGTCGCTAAATATTTACAGGATAATTATGGACTCGCCGGCATTGATATCCATTTGGAAAAGAATATCCCCATAGCTGCCGGACTAGGAGGCGGGAGTGCAGATTGCGCAGCTACGCTCAGAGGTCTTAATCGTCTTTTCAATCTAGACTTGTCTTTGGAGCAGCTTGCCGCGATAGGGGAAGGGTTCGGAGCTGATGTCCCCTATTGCGTATATAACAAACCCTGTATTGCGCGTGGCAAAGGAGAGGAACTCTTCTTTTTGAAACGAAAATTCAAAAGACCGGTCTTGTTGGTCGTCCCCGACATCCGGATTCGCACCAGGGATGTCTATCAACGATTGACCATGGATGAAGTGACCCACATAAAAATCACGAAGATGACGAACGCTATTTATAATCGAAATTACCCATTGATGGTGAAGGAATTACATAACGCATTGACGCCTTTTGCCAAAGATATAGCCGAAGAGGTGCGCATATTGGACGAGAAACTCGCAGACCTTGATGTCGATGGCTATGTGATGAGCGGCTCGGGCCCGTCTTTCTTCGTTTTTGATAAAGATCTTAAACGTTTGCATGATTTAGCCAAAGTATTCGGTGATGAATACTATACCAAAGTAACCAAAATACTTTAGATTAAAGTTTGAAAGGCTTAAAAAGTTTGAAAAGAAAAAGATAGTATGCTATAATCCGCAGTATGAAAGGGACAAAACTATATGTGGGGTGGAACAATGGAAATTACAGACATTCGGATAAAGAAATTCGACACCGACAACCGTTTGAAGGCTATAGCGGCTATTACATTCGATGACTGTTTCGTCATTCACGAGCTACGCGTCATCGATGGCAAGGAAGGTCTTTTTGTGGCGATGCCTAGTCGCAAGATGCCAAACGGGGAATTCAAGGACGTAGCACATCCGATTAACCAAGAGACCCGCGATTACGTCGAAAGCGTTGTGATCGATGCTTATCACAAGCTCCTTGAAGAAGAGGCCGCTAAGCAAGAACAAGAGGCAGCCAGCGAAGAATCCGAAAGCGAAACGCCAGAGGAGGAAGCATCCGACTCCGGGGAAGGAAGCGAAGAAGAGACTGAAGAAATTTAGTCGTAACCAACAAAAAATGCAACTTGGGAGAGTTGCATTTTCTTTTGGGCTGAAATCGAGTAAGATATGGAATGGATATGAAGATTAGTTGTTAAGGAGGTTTTTATGGCAACTCTTACAGGAGAAAGTGGAAAGAAGGTCAAACTGTTCACACTCAACGCCAATCGCCCTTTGGCGCGGGAAATCTCGGAACATGCAGAGATTCCGTTGAGCAAGTGCGAACTGCATCGTTTCGCGGATGGTGAGATCAGCGTCGATATCGAGGAGACCGTCCGTGGGCACCATGTATTCATTATCCAGCCCACACAGCCTCCGGTGAATGAACACCTCATGGAGCTACTTATCATGATTGACGCAGTGCGGAGAGCCTCGTCAAAGAGCGTGACAGCGATGGTCCCTTATTATGGGTATTCTCGTCAAGACAGGAAATCCGCCTCCCGACAGCCTATATCAGCGAAACTGGTAGCCAATCTCCTCGAGACAGCCGGTGCGGATCGTGTCATTTCCATGGATCTTCACGCAGGACAGATACAAGGGTTTTTCGATATTCCTATCGATAATTTCGTAGCGATGCCCATTCTGGTCGATTATTTCCGGAAGAAACTCGGAGAGCGGGATCTAGTCATCGTTTCGCCTGACCATGGCGGCGCTGTGAGAGCGAGAAGAATGGGGAATGCGATGAATGCACCGATTGCGATCATCGACAAGAGCCGACCCGAGCCTAACGCAGCCGAAGTCATGAATATCGTTGGCGATGTGAGCGGAAAAACTGCAATCATCATTGATGATCTCATCGACACCGCCGGCACCATTGCGACAGCATCTTCGGCACTTAAAGAGGCTGGCGCAGTTGAAGTGTTCGCGGCGTGCACCCATCCTATCCTCTCGCATCCGGCGATCGATAGGATCGAGAACAGTGAGATTAAAAAAGTCGTATGCACCAATACAATCAATCTCCCCGATGAAAAGCGGTCTGATAAGCTCGTACAGCTCAGCGTCGCATCCCTGCTCGGTCAGGGAATCCTGAACATTGTCCACGAAAAGCCGCTAAGCAGCCTTTTCGAGACAAGGAACTCCTGATTCTTGATGCAGTCAATGAAAGGGTCCCCGGAGAGCAAATCTCCGGGGACCCTTTTTTGATAGGCATGTCTTCAAGTCTTATCTCTCCCAGGGATCGTCCTTGTCATAATCCGCCATGAAATCATCGTCGTCACTATCCTCAATCGTCGCCCAGTCTTCTGCCTTCGCCGCCGCTTCAATTACTTCTGCATCCGCATCATAGCGCTCATCCACGATATATGTTCCGGCGATAAGGTCGTGAAGACCCCTGGAATCTTCTCTGGCCAGATACATGATCAAGGCGATAATAGTTATGATTATAAGCAAGGTCTGTGAGAGCGAGAGAACAACCATGAAAGGGAAGAATCCTGCTAGCAGCACCAGGAGGAGCGGTACCGATATATAGTACTCCCACAGCATGATCGCCCTGATGGCATGCATTTTCAAAGAAGGATTGCGGCCCAAGTCATCAATAGCTTTCACCCTCAGAATCATCTTGCCGAATGTCTTACCATCTTTCGCGTAAGGAACATAGACATAGTAGATAAACCCGAGCACCAGCCCGATAACGATATTCGCGACTGTGTAGGGGATGGTGGCCTCGAAATTGAAGAAACCTCCTGCCGGATCATTCATAATGGCTTCAAAACCGAAAAACGGGAGCGTCACTAATGAAGAGAGGGCCATGACAATGCTGAAGAAAATATAGTCCAGGATCGCTGCGACTGTCCGTTCACCTTTCACGTTCTTCTTGTATTCCATTGGATATGCCTCCTTATTCGTTTCTAAGCGCTTCTATAGGACGTTTTCTGCCGGCGATCACCGATGGGATCAAACCGCTGATGATGGCGATTGCCATACTGCCGATAAGGGCATAGAGCATCATCTGGATGTTCACGGTGAAGAGAGGACCTTCCGGAACAGCGGGAAAGTAATCAGCTAAAAAATTGCGCACTTGTTCGGGGAAGACGACATTGAACGCCAGAACCAGAAGCAGTGTGGCAATAATACTGATCATGCCTGCCAATATGCCGACCATGGCCGTCTCACCGGTGAAGATTCTCCGCACATCCCGGCGCGTGCCGCCGATAGCGCGTATCAGACCGATTTCCCGTGTGCGTTCGATAATGCTGATGTAGAGAATCATCAACAGCATCAGCCCCGCTGTCACGACAGCGACACCGACAATCGCGCTAAAGATGAATTGCACGATGTAGGTGAAGAGAGATGTCAGCCCCCCGAAGAGGTTGAAGCCCGCATCGGTCCTCTCACGCACTCTATAGCCGTCGTTCTCCATGTCACGGATTATCGAGGTCTTCTCGTCAATGTGCTCATCGTCGAGATGGCCGACGAGCCGCACTCTGTCCTCGGGGCTCTCTTCGACAGTCCCACCCTTGTATTGTGGCTGATGGTCGATGCCTTTCAATAATTCATCATCAAACAGAGCCCCGTGTCCCCCGCCGGCATCAATGATTCCTACCAGGGTCAGGACCTCTGTCTCTTTGGGAGCCGACTGGTCGATTCGCCAAGGGATACTATCGTAGTCGTCACAGAAATAGGTCAGGACTGTTTCGCCGTCCCGTCCTTGGATCAAATGCTCCCTGTAGGGCGAGAGCGCCTCCATATGAGAGTCCAGGTCATGGGAATTGTCAAAGTCATCGAAGAACCCTTCCGGAATGTCCTCCGCGTCCTCTAGATCCTCGATTGCTACGCAGCCGTAGGCTTCAAAATCTGAATCGGCGGGCGTGTACTGAAATTGTACGCCTAGTTCATAGGAATTCCCCTCTACAATATCCCACATCTCTTCAGGCGTCAACTGTGCGTCCGGGCTGAAAAGACGCTCGGCCATAGAAAGGGGGAGGACGAATTCTCCGTTATTCCGGGGGAACCTGCCATCTCCTATGAAATTGTCATATACCTCGAGGGTGTCTTCATCTTCCGGTGTGGCAAAGAAATAATCGATGCTCACTGGCGAGACGAGCTCTTGTCCGGCCGTCTCGTTTTTCAGTACAGTGAAATCATGGTTCGGTGTAAATGATAGGTCGCTGAAGTAAGGGTGTCGGTCGTTGACCTCATCAATATAGTCTTCTGGCGAGGCATCTTCTTCAAAAGGCGACATAATATTCAACACAGGGTTTTCTCTTAACGCCCTTCCTTCCTCTTCTATGCTTGAGCGGATGGTGGTGAAGAGGGCGCTCACCAGCATCAGTCCCACGATGCCTACGGCGAGACCGATTGAAACGAGGAGGCTTCGTGTGAACCTGGACCTGATATTGAAAAAGGCGAGCCGGATCCCTTCCAGAAAAGAGAGGGAACGGCCGTGCTTCTCACGGTTCAGACTGATTGTAACCTTCTTATCCTTGGGGTTGGTGTCGCGGACGACTTTACCATCCCTGAGTTCGATCTTGCGTGTGGCGTAGTGGTCCGCAAGATCGCTGTCATGCGTGACGAATATGATTAGTTTTCCCTTGCCGACGTCCTGGATGAGGTCCATGATAGCATGACCGGTCTTCTTGTCTAGATTTCCAGTAGGCTCGTCCGCAAGGATGATGTCCGGGTCGTTTATCAACGCGCGAGCGATACCGACCCGTTGTCGTTCCCCTCCGGATAATTGATTGGGAAGCTTCTTCGCATGCGTCTTGAGACCTACCTTGTCAAGCATGTCCATGGCCATAAGAATGCTTTTTTTATGGCCATACCCGGCGACCTTTGCGGCGATCGCCACATTCTCAACGACCGGGAGATGCTCTATCAGGTTGAAATGCTGGAAGATGAAACCGATATTATGGTTGCGGAAATAATCCCACTCGCTTTCTTTGAAACGCGAAGTGAGCTTGTCATCGATGACCATCTCCCCGCTCGTGGGTTGATCGAGGCCGGCAATCAGATTGAGAAGCGTGGTCTTTCCGCAGCCGCTTTTTCCGTGAACCGCAACGGACTCTCCGGGTTCAAAGAACAAGGAGACGTCCTTGAGCGCGTGGAAGCCGATCTTGCCCTGCATATAGACTTTGTGAATCTCATGTAATTTTATCATGGCCTACTCCTTTCGCAATGCCTTGATAGCATCCATCTTGGCCGCCTTGTTGGATGGAATCCATCCGGCGAGCATCGAGTAGAGAACCCCTGCTATGAGCACAATGGCAATCGCGGGTATGGACGGTGAGAGAAGTGTGATGTCGATATCACCGCCGGTGATGAGATTGAGCGGCGCTTCAATGAAATTGTTGAAGAGGCGGTTCAAGACATTGGAGATGACATAGGCCAGTCCTACAGCGATCGCTCCCGAGAGAAGACCGCTCAATCCGGCTTCAATGATGAATATACCGCGGATTCCCTTGTGCCGGACACCCAGGGCTGTCAGTATGCCGATCTCCCTGATGCGTTCAAGAACGGAGGTATATATGACCAGTCCAATCAATATGCCGGCAACAGCCAAGGATATCAGAGCGATACCGATGAACCATCTGAGTGCGGTGTCCATTACATCATCAATCTGCTGGGTGATCTCTCCGAAGACGTTTCTGAGTGACATATCATACTCATCACGCAGTTCCTGGGTCAGCGCTGAGACAGCCACGTCGCTATCTTCGTCCAGATAGGCCAAAGCGCTCTGTTTATACTGTGCCTCCGGAGCAACATCACCCGCCAGCCCCTCTAGTGCGTCGTAATCGAGGTAGACCGTCTGCTGGAACTGTTCCTCGCTCATTCCTACGACGGTCACTGTTTCATCCGTCTCTGTAATTGTCATTTCGCTTCCTTCAATCAGGCCGAAGACATAACCGTATGAATCCTCGTCGGTCGACTGCATATCCCTCATCCTGAGGGCTGTACCTAGTGATACAACGACCTCATCATCCTCCGCCGGCAGCCTTCCGTGCAGTACTCCGTCCCGCTGGAATGCGAATGTGTCATAGGGGAGCGCACGATAGTTGAAATCGAACACATTGTCCTGATACATGCTTTGCAGGGACAAGTCGATATTGTAGCGGAGCTCGTCGATTCTTTCATCCTCGCCTATGGCATCGAATGTATCATCTGAGATCAGTGTCCCCTGAATCGGATGCAATTGATATTCATCAGGCGGAATCAGATCGGCTATGGTGTCAGCGACCGACCCTCTTATGCCACCGATGATGAAAGTCAGAAGCAGTATGGCGACGAAGCCGATGGAGACGATCGCGGAAGTGAAGATGCTCCGGAACATGCGGGAGAAAAGGTTGTTTCTAGCGAAGGCGAATAACATCGACCACCGCAGTTTGACGAGGGAGTAATGTGGTTTTTCTTCTTTTTTCCGCTGGGGTTCGACGGGTCTTGTATCATCAGTGATCCGGCCGTCCTCGATGAAGATCTTCCGGTTGGCGAAAAGTTCAGCCAGGCCTTCATCATGCGTGACGACAAGGACGATCTTGTCTTCAGCGTGTTTTTTCAGATAGGCGATGACCTTCTGACCCATTTCTTCATCCAAGGATCCTGTCGGTTCATCAGCTAGAATGATCTTTGGATTCGTGACAAGCGCCCTGGCGATGGATACACGTTGTTGCTGTCCGCCTGAAAGCTGGTCCGGCTTCTTATCCAGGTGCTTCGATAGGCCGATGCGGTCGAGCTCTTCTTTAGCCGCTTCTCTTGCCTTCTTGCGCTCTTCTCCGCGGAAGACGAGTGGAAGCGCCACATTATCGACGATGTTCAGATGGTCGATGAGGTTGTATTCCTGGAATACGAAACCGATCTCCTGGTTGCGGAATGTGGCCCAGTCCTTACGGGTGAACGTTCCTGTGTCGACTCCGTCGACGAGGATTTCCCCTGCGTCCGGGGTGTCCAGACCGCTTAATACATTCAAGAGAGTGCTCTTTCCGCTTCCGCTTTCACCGAGAAGAAAGGCGAAATCACCTTCCCTCAGGCTGAGGGACACCTGATCCAGGGCATTAAGCAGGTTCTCGCCGTTTCGATAGACCTTGCTGACATTGTGCATTGTAAGCATGATATGTCACCTTCTTTTGCTGTTGTATTGACAAACAGACAACATGCATTATAATTAAAGTGTGAAAATCGATGATTGGACAAGGCCTGCGTTTCCCTCTCACAAGCGATTCTAGGATGGTGCGAGCTAGAAGAAGAAAAGCGCATGTCAACCCCATGAGAGATGGAAGAAAACAAGTAGACCCATCCGTAAGCCTGCGTTAAAGGCCAGAGTGCATCTATTGAATTAAGGTGGTACCGCGGCTCCGTTCGTCCTTAGGCAACGGGGTGTTTTTTATTTTAAAGGAGTGATCGCATGAAAACAACCGTAAAATCTCTCTATGCATCATACGAATCATATGAGGGACAGGAAATCGAACTCAAGGGGTGGGTTCGCAATCACAGGCCGCAGAAAGCATTCGGATTCATCAACTTGAATGACGGGACCTATTTTGAAACGATACAGATTGTCTATGAGGCGGAAACCGTCGAAGATTATGAGAAAGTGCGGAGACTGCATATCGGCTCAAGTCTGAGCGTTAAGGGAGAGCTGGTTCTTACGCCAAACAGGCCGCAGCCTTTTGAGATCAAGGCAAGGTCGATCGAGGTGTTCGGGGATTCCGGCGAGGACTATCCCATACAGCCCAAACGACACTCCCGTGAATTTCTCAGAAAAAATGCACACCTTCGTCCCAGGACGAACCTCTTCACTGCAGTATTCAGGGTGAGGAGTCTATTGACCCACGCTGTGCATGAGTTCTTTCAGACGCAAGGGTTCATCCATCTTGCCAGCCCTATCATCACCGCAAGCGATGCTGAAGGCGCCGGCGAGATGTTCCAGGTGACCACTCTGGATTTGAACGATGTCCCCAGAAAAGGCGGGGACATCGACTACAGCCAGGATTTTTTTGGTAAGAAGGCGAACCTTACGGTTTCCGGACAGCTCCAGGCGGAAGCGTTCGCCCAGGCGTTCAGGGATGTATATACCTTCGGACCGACCTTCCGTGCTGAGAAATCACATACATCGACGCACGCTTCGGAATTCTGGATGATCGAACCCGAATGCGCCTTTATGGATTTATCGGATTCCATGGACCTGGCGGAATCGATGGTCAAGTATCTCATCACATATCTGAAAAGACATGCAGAAAAGGAACTCGCTTTCTTAAACAAGTTTGTGGAGAAAGGCCTGCTGGAGAAGCTGGAGCGGGTCGAGAAGTCTCCATTCAAACGTATTACGCACCGTGAAGCGGTCGATATTCTGAAACAATCTAATACGGGCTTCGAACGCCCCCCTGCATACGATGGTGATCTGTCCACCGAGCATGAGAAACACCTTGTCGAATATTTTGACGCACCTGTCTTTGTCACTGACTGGCCCAAGCACATCAAGGCTTTCTACATGCGGTTGAACAGTGATGAAAAGACGGTGGCGGCGATGGATCTTCTCGTCCCGGAAGCCGGAGAGATTATCGGCGGTTCGCAAAGAGAAGAACGCTATGATGTGTTGAAACGCCGCATGCAGGAGATGAATGTGGATGAAGAAGAACTCTGGTGGTATCTTGATCTGAGAAGATTCGGCACGACGCCTCATGCCGGCTATGGACTTGGTTTCGATAGAATGCTGATGTACGTGACGGGCGTGGAGAATATCAGGGATGTCATCCCGTTCCCGCGTACGCCCAAGCAGTGCGAATTCTAAAAAGTGCCCCGGGGCGCTCCCCGGAGCACTTTTCTTTTGAGTCAAGGCTTGCTTAGGATGACTGCTTGGATTTGCTCTGCTTACTTTGCTTTTTGGGTGCCGATTCCTTTTTGGACGCTTCCTCTTTCTTCTCTTCAAGCGTTTTCTGCGTCTTAGCGGTGAATGACGGGTCGGTCTGGAATGCTTCTGAGAGGGTCGAAGCGAGTCCGACCATGCCTTGCATGTCCGAGGGGATGACAAGTTTGGTCGCTTGACCTTCGGCGACTTTCTCCATCGCTTTGTAGGCTTCAAGGCGTAGGAATGCTTCATCAGCACCGGCTGCCTTGATATATTCGATACCTTTCGATGTCGCTTCTTGGACCTTGAGAATCGCATCCGCCTGTCCTTCGGCTTCGAGGATACGCGTCTGCTTTTCGCCATCGGCACGGAGGATTCTCGCTTCTTTCTCACCTTCTGCGTTCAGGATGGAAGAGCGCTTGTTACCCTCGGCGATGAGGATGGACTGCCGCTTTTCACGTTCCGCGCGCATTTGTTTCTCCATGGCTTCACGGATGTCCTTCGGCGGAATGATGTTCTTGACTTCGACGCGGTTGATCTTGATACCCCAGGGGTCGGTCGCGTCGTCGAGGACGGTCCGCATCTTTTCGTTGATGTAGTCTCTTGAAGTCAGCGATTCATCGAGCTCGAGGTCGCCGATGATGTTACGGAGCGTGGTAGAAGTGATGTTTTCAATCGCTTTTATGGGGTAGTTGACACCGTAGGTGAAGAGTTTCGGGTCGGTAATCTGGAAGAACACGACGGTGTCGATCTGCATGGTGACGTTGTCTTTCGTAATGACGGGCTGAGGATCGAAGTCGACCACCTGCTCCTTGATGGAAACTTTCTGCTTGATGCGGTCGACGAAGGGGAGCAGGAAGTGAATACCTACATCCCACGTGGTGTAATACCCGCCGAGACGCTCGATGATGAAGCGGTTCGCCTGTTGTACAATGGTGAAGCGTGTGGCAAGATAGATGACAACAATGATGACAACGACAATTGCTAGAATAAGTCCGATACTGATATCCATTCCTAAATCCTCCTGTATTTATAAAATTCAAACCAAATTTTGCTAGCGTCTTCAAATCAGATGGGATAAGGGACATCCGTGAGTATGACCCTGTTGCCCGAGACGCGGTCACGGATTGTCTTTTTGTCCTTGGTGAAGGAGATGAGCAGGAAGTCTATCCATGCTCCGAGCGTGAGGGTGACCGCCCAGAAGACACCTTTCCATAAGACTTCCCTCATGAACAGGGTACCCCAGTTGACGCGACCGTGCAATTCGACATCCGACCAGCGTCTTCCAAAGGTGCGTCCTTTCATCAACCCTTGATATACGTAGTTTATCACGACCCAGGCGACATAGTGAAAGATAATACTCACGACGATGAATTCGACATAGCTGTCATATTCTTCATACAGGGCGTTCAATTCTTCCATGTCCTCGTCGAAATCCTCCTGGGTATAGGTCGGGTCCTCCTCCAGACGTGTTTCAAGGTCTTCCTGGATAGCGGTCATTTCTCCGGCGAGGTAGGAGACATATGCCAGGTGGTCGTATTCGCCTTCTTCAATCTGTTGCTTGGTCTCTGAAAGGTCATCCTCAAGGTCGTCTATATCACTTTCGTATTGCGAGATCGTATTGTTTATGTCATACGCGTCCTCTTCATAATCGGACTGCGTATAATCCTCATCCTCTTCAATCCTGTCCTCTTTCTCCTTGAGCAATGCTTCCTTCTCCTCTATGCCGTCTTCTAGACGCCGGATGTCTTCTTCAATTTCACTCACTGCTCTTTCTTCGATGTTCTGTATTAATGCATCGTGTCCGGTCTGGGAGCTGATAATGGGCATAGCAGCGAAACGGTATACGAGAAATACGACTGCTATGACAAGGACGAAATCGACCACGAAACTGCCGACCCGCCTCAATGTTCCTGCGTTCATACTTTCACCACGATGAGCTTGACACCCTCGATAGCGAGTATCTCGATCTTTTCATCGACTTCAATCGTCTCTTCTCCCGATGTGATGGCTGTCCAATAATTGCCCTCGATGTAGACTTCTCCTCTTTCGCCGGGGACGATTGTCTTGGTGCAGGTTCCTATTTTCCCCACCAGCCTATCGGCGTTAGTGCTTACGATGTTGGTCCGGAAATAGCGTTTTGCGAGTGGACGGACCAGCAACAGAAGCAATGTCGATATGACTATGAAGGTTACGATCTGAACAACGATGGATTGATTCAGAATCGCGAGGATGAAGCTTATGACAGCGCTTATGCTGAACCATACGCTAGTAAGGTCCATGGTTGCGATCTCAACAATGGCTGCGAACAGGATGATCGCGAACCAGATGATCATAAAAAGCAGTTCGGTATTTTCCATGTTTATGCCTCCTCGAAGTTTTTCAGATTGATAATGACTGTTTTTTTCTCGGGGTTCCATTCAGTGGGGAAGGTCAAAGGAAGCCGTTCCTTGAGGTTGTGCGTTTCCAGGGCCTCTGTGACGAACCGTCTGTTCTTGACCCGGGCGCGTCCGAGAAACAGCCGGAGCCTGTGTCGTTTGTGCTCAGGGATGGTGCCCCGGTAGTATTCCTGTTTGGAGATCGGCTTGATTGCAAGCGTGCTCTTGTCCTTATCCCAGCCGAGCAGCGCGGCATATGCGTGAGCGAAATGGGCGCTGGCGTTCTTATCGAGAAGAACATGAGATTTTGTAATCATTGCCTTGCCTTTAGGCGGACGTTTGGAGATCCACTCGAACCGCATATCGATCAGTCCTTCCCGCTGCTTGGATTGTAAAAATGACGATTGTAGTATATTATAACATGTTTCGGAGGGATTTGTATGTCCGTCACATCAGAATTTCATAAAGACATAATGAAGAAAAAGCGCAGTTCCATCTGGGCGCCTTTCATACGTGCGATCAAAACCTTTCACCTTATCGAGGATGGCGACAGGATAGCCGTCGCTTTGAGCGGGGGCAAGGATTCCTTTTTGCTGGCGCGATTGTTGAGCGAGCTGACCAGGCATCCACTTAAGCGTTTCGAGGTGGAGCTGATCGCCATGGACCCCGGCTATTCTGAACGGAACATAGAGCAGTTGAAGGAGACGGCCCGGGCCTTGGAACTGCCTATCCATATTGAAAAGAAACGTATCTTCGATGTGCTAGAGCACAAGGCCCCTGACAATCCCTGCTATCTCTGTTCACGGATGCGCCGAGGAGCGCTTTATAGCCTCGCTGAAGATTATGACTGCAATAAGCTCGCGCTTGGCCATCATCATGACGATGTGGTTGAAACCACGTTATTGAACCTTTTCTTCTCCGGGACGTTCAAGACCATGCTTCCAAAGATATCCGCCGACCATTTCGAAGGCATCGAGCTTATACGGCCGCTGTTTTTCATCAAAGAACGCGATATCTTGAACCTCTACAGGAGATACTCTCTTTCTACGCTTGATTGCGCCTGCGAAGTGGCCTCTGGAGCGAAACCTTCCAAGCGCGATGATATCAAAGCGCTTATCGAGCAGTTGAAAAAAGAGCACGGAGATATCGATAAATCCATCTTCCGTGCGGCGTCGAATGTGAATCTGGACTACGTCATCGGATGGGAGAAGGACGGCAAGCGATATCGCTTTGACGATTGATTATTTTCCGAGGCAGAACCTTGAGAACAGCTCATCGATCAATGCCGTGTCGCTGCTCTCGCCTGTGATTTCCCCGAGTGTCTCCCAGGCTTTTTTGAGATCGACCTCCACTAGGTCTACGGGCACCATGTCAGAGGCCGCTTTTCTTGCATCCTCAAGCATTTTTTTTGCATTTCGCATATTCGCGATATGCCTTGTGTTCGATAGATATGTCTCGTTCGCGAGGTCTATCTCCTCCTCTAGAAACATCTCCTTGATGCGCGCTTCCAAAGCATCGATGTTCGTTCCCTTCAGAGCGCTGATATGAACGCTGTCGTCGAATGTCCTGTCAATCTTGCTTTCGAGGTCTATCTTATTGATGATCACAATGCGGTTCTTGTGCTCGGTCATGTCCAGAAGACGACGGTCGTCCTCGCTGATAGGCTCGTTGTTGTTGAGGACATAGAGGATGAGTTCGGCTTCATCGATAATCTGTTTTGTCTTGTCGATGCCGATCTTCTCGATGAGATTGTCTGAATCCCTCATCCCGGCTGTGTCGAAGAGCTTGAGCACGATGCCTCCGACATTCAGCTCCCCTTCGACAATGTCCCTGGTCGTTCCTTCGATTTCTGTGACGATGGCCTTGTCCTCCCGGAGGAGCGCATTGAGCACACTTGACTTTCCTACGTTCGGTCTTCCTATGATGGCGGTTTTTATCCCTTCTCTTAAAACACGGCCGACGGAGGACTTTTCCAGAAGTTCGTTCATCTCGGCGATAAGCCCCTCGAGTTTGGGCAGAAGCAGATTGTGTGTAAGTTCCTCCACATCGTCATATTCAGGGTAATCGATGTGCACTTCAATATGCGCTAGAATGTCCAGAAGTTCATCCTTCAGATTCTTCACCAATGCATATACCTTTCCATCCAGGCCTTTGTTGGCGAGTGCAAGGCTGTAGTCAGTACGCGCTTCCACGATATCCATCACGCTTTCAGCCTGGGTAAGGTCTATGCGGCCGTTCAGGAAGGCGCGCTGGGTGAATTCTCCCGGTTCGGCAGGTCGCGCCCCTTTCGTGAGCAAGAGCTCAAGAATCTTTTTGGCGACATAGGCGCCGCCATGGCAATTGATCTCGACCATGTCCTCACGTGTGAATGTATGAGGTGCCTTGAACACACTCAAGAGAACTTCGTCGATGACGGCCCCTTCATCGATGATTTTCCCATAATGTATGGTGTGGCTTTCCACGGTTTCCGGATCCTTGCCGCGAAAGACCTCCTTGGCGATAGAAAAGACATCGTCCCCACTCATGCGGACGATGTTGATGGCGCTTTTTCCAAGAGCCGTGGATATGGCGGCAATTGTGTCTTTTTCCATGTGAATCACCCAAATTCATTATATCATAATGCGGCAGTTTGTTGTATAATACATGATAGACAGTCGGCGAAAAGGTTCGGCGTTGATTTGTATCTGACGCTACTCCTGCCGACGTTTCAAAAGGAGTGTGTGTGATGGCTTACAAGGCGCTTTATCGAACCTACCGCCCCCGCAATTTCGACGAAGTTGCCGGACAGGAGCACATCACAAGGACATTCAAAAACGCCTTGAAAAAGCAGAAATTCTCCCATGCCTACCTCTTCAGCGGCCCGAGAGGCACGGGGAAGACGAGTGTGGCCAAGATTATCGCCAAAGGCGTCAATTGTGAAAACGCTCCTGCTGAAAACCCCTGCAATACCTGTGAGACCTGCAACGCTATCGACAAGAACGCCGTCAATGACGTGATTGAAATCGACGCCGCAAGCAACAATGGTGTTGATGAGATACGCGAACTGCGCGACAAGGTGAAATATCTCCCCGGGGTCGGCATCTATAAGGTCTATATCATCGATGAAGTGCACATGCTGTCGATCGGTGCGTTCAACGCATTGCTTAAGACCCTCGAGGAACCACCCAGGCATGCTATATTCATTCTTGCGACGACAGAACCGCACAAGATACCTTCCACCATCCATTCGCGCTGCCAGCGGTTCGATTTCCGTGCCATCGGCGTCAAGGATATCCTGACTCGTCTCGAGGAGATCGTGGATAAGGAAGCGCTCGATGTCGATGCCGAGGCGCTCCGCTTGATTGCGGAATCCGTAGAAGGCGGCATGCGTGACGCCATCAGTCTTCTCGACCAGGCCGATGCTTACAGCGAAGACACCATCACCACAGATGATGTCCATGCTATCAAGGGGTCTGTCTCGCATGAAGCCATTCTGGATATTGCGGCCGCGTTGGAGAAAAAAGACACTGTCAAAGCCTTGAACATCCTGGACAGACTTCTGGAGGAAGGCAAGGAGAGTTCGCGCGTCATAGATGATATGCTGGTCTTTTATCGCGATGTCATGCTTGTGAAGAATGCCGAAATTGAAAAGGAAAAACGTGTGCATGAGACGGAAGGGTTCAAAACATTGACCGAAAGCCTCTCCAATCCGATGATTTTCCATTATATAGACATACTGAGCCGCACTAAGCAGCAGATGCGCTATGCATCGCAAGGCAAGCTCTATCTTGAACTCGCTTTGATAAAAATGGTCGATGAAGCATTGCGGAGTGAACCAAAAGCCCGGGAAAACCTTGAGGCGATTGAAAATCAAGTCAAACAACTCGAATCACGCCTAGAGACCCTTGAGACGCGTGGAGCGACCTCCGGGAGGGAAGATTCCCGCGGGACCGAGGAGAAAACTCCTGCCGATGCCGTCTTTGACAGGTTTGAGCGCGATGAGGAAGCCCCCTCGGAAAACAAGGAAGCGGCCACGGCCGGTAGGGAAGCGGAAGTGGAGCCTGAGTCAGGCGAAACGCCGCAAGCGAGCAAGGAAGATGACCGTGGAGGCGCTAGAAGGGAAGCAGTCACTGAAGAAGCGCCTGACGCTTTCCGTTCCCTTTATGACAAGTTTTCGCACAAGAAATACAAAACCTTTGATATCCGCTACGTTGAAGATGTCCTGAACACCGCTGATCGGGGCGTCAAGATCGAAATGGTCAAATCCTGGTACGATATTGAACGCTACGTCTCTGAAAACGATATCGATTATGCGCGCATGATCACGGACGGAAAGCTTGTGGCGACGAATGGCGTCATGCTGATTGTCGCTTATGAGACTGCAGTGATATGCAATCGTCTGATGAAGCCTCAGGTCAAGTCGAAAATCATCGAGATACTGGAAGGCTTTTTCGACCGCCCGATCATGTTTTTGGCCCTGCCGGAGAGCGACTGGCGGAAGATATCCGATGAATTCATCAAAAAGTTCCGCAATAAGAAAGAAGGCGAGCGCATCGAACTCTCCCCGATTGAGAACTCGCGACTGGTCGAGATTCCGGATACGGATGAGGATTATGGCGATGTAGAAGATGATAGCGTCAAAGAGGCAAAGGATATTTTCGGTGATGAATTGGTCAAGGTCAAGAAAGGAGAATGAAGAATGAATCAGAACATGATGAAGAAGTTGCAACAGATGCAGAAGGACATGCAGAAAGCCCAGAAGGAACTTGAAGCATCCATTTTTTACGGCCAGGCCGGCGGCAAGACGGTCGAAGTTGAGTTCAACGGCGCAAAGGTTATGCAGAATCTGACCATCGACAAAGAGGCTTTCGACCTCCCCGAAGACCTGGAGATGCTTGAAGACACCATCACAGCCGCTGTCAACGACTGCATGAGAAAAATCGATGAAGAAACGCAGAATACAATGGGGCAGTTCACCGAAGGATTGAACGTGCCGGGGATGTTTTGACCATCAAGCGCTATCCCGAAGCCATCGAGTTGCTGATCGAACAGTTCATGCGTTTCCCGGGGGTCGGGAAAAAGACAGCGGAGCGTTATGCCTTTCATGCGGTGAACAGCTTTGAAAAAGAGGACTACGAGCATTTCATCGAGGCGCTGCACCGCACCCGTGAAGAGATCAAGCCATGCAGAACATGCGGGAACCTCACTGACAGGGATGTATGTAGCATCTGCACGGACGAGGCGCGCGACGCAAGCAAAATACTGGTGGTGGAAGAGAGCAAGGATGTTCTCGTTATCGAGAAGAGTAACACCTACCAAGGGCTTTATCATGTCCTTGGCGGCGTCATATCGCCAAGCGAAGGCGTTGGACCGGAGGACCTCGCCATCAAGCATCTGCTTGAAAGGCTGAAGGATGAAAGACACCAGGAGCTTATACTGGCGACGAATCTGAGTGAAGAAGGGGAGACGACCGCTCTCTACATACAACGTCTGCTTAAAGATACCGACATCCTTATCACGCGCATCGCTTACGGCATGCCGGCGGGCGGAAACATCTCGTATGCCGATGAAATGACATTGAACAAGGCACTTGAAGGAAGGAAAAAAATATGAAAGCCTATACATGTTGAAAGATTTTGTATATAATTGCCATAAAGGAGAAAGGTGATAATATATGCTTGAAAGTTATTTTGCGATCCTATCGACATTCAGGGACCTCCCGGTCATAGGTCCGGCGCTGGATTTCATCGAAGACCTCATCCCTATCGATACATTTATTGACAGAGCCTATGATTTCATTATCGACTTATCTTTCGGAGAACAGCTGATATTCGCCATTGTGCTGGTTATCGTCCTTGTCCTCGGCATTATCGCCCTAATCCAGAAACTGGCCAAGCTTCTGATTGTCGTTGCGATCATTTTCGCTATCTGGCTGCTTTACAACCAGGGTGTCATCGGTTGACAATTTTCTTTTTACAAAAAAATACAAAAAAATGATGTAAAAAAATGAAAACAGTGAAAAACTGTTTTTAACTATGGAAAACGCTTTTATATTATTGTATACTTGAGTGATAAGAATTTTGTTTTTTTATGGAAAAATGAAAAGCAAAAACTTTAAGAATTAGGAGAGAATAAAGTTATGGAAATCACACTGCAGAACTTAACCAAGATCTTCCAATCCAAAAAAGAAGATGAAGTCGTTGCTGTAGACAACTTAGACATCGTCATCCCTTCAGGAAAGCTTTACGGCCTTCTCGGTCCTTCGGGGTGCGGCAAGTCGACCACCCTGTTCATGATTTCCGGTCTGTTGAAACCGACATCCGGGCATATCATGTTTGGTGAGGAAGAGGTTACGCACGTTCCACCGGAAGAACGTGGTATTGGTCTGGTCTTCCAGAACTATGCGCTCTATCCTCACATGAGCGTCAAGCAAAATATCATGTTCCCGCTCGAAAACCTCAAGATTGACAAACGCGAAGGTCTCAAGAAGGCTCAGGAGATTGCAGACTTGGTCGGTATCGGCCATCTGATGAACCGCAAACCGGTTCAGCTCTCAGGCGGACAGCAACAACGTGTCGCAATCGCCCGTGCATTGGTCAAGGAACCCAGGGTCCTCCTTCTTGATGAGCCCTTATCGAACCTGGACGCTCGCCTGCGTCTGCAGACACGCGAGGAGATCCGCCGGATCCAGAGAGAGACCGGTATTACAACAATCTTTGTCACACACGACCAGGAAGAGGCCATGAGCATCAGCGACGAAATTGTTGTGCTTGATGAAGGCGTCACCCAGCAAGTCGGTGAACCGCAGAAAGTCTATAATGAACCGAACAACCTCTTCGTTGCGAAGTTCCTCGGAACGCCGCCGATCAACTTGTTCGACGGACGCATTGATAACGGAAGAATCATGATCGGCGATGCAAATATCGGTAAGATCGACGCTGAGGACCAGGAAGTCACCGTAGGTATCCGTCCGGAAGGTTTCAAGATGGTTGAGCGTTCCAGCTTCCAGGTGGAAGTTGAATTTGTCGAGACCATCGGCAGGGACACGACACTCATCATGAAACACCCCAATGCCGAAGTTTCTGAAGGAAGCTTCGAGGAACCTGAAGATGATGTGATAGAAGATGCTTCTGAAGAAGAAATGGAAAGCGCAGGAGGCAAATCCATCGTAGAATCCAAGACATTCCGTGCCATCGTCGATGCGGATTACGGTGTCGAACCAGGCGATACTGTAAAGTTCAATGTAAAGCCGCATAAAATGCATGTGTTCAATAAAGAGACCGGAGAGCTCGTCTAAATGCTCGAAGAACAACATAATTTAAAATCCTGGTTTTATCTCGCTCCGGCGATGGTGCTTCTCGCTCTATTCATTTTCTACCCTATCTTCAACTCAATTCTCCTAGTATTTCTACAGGATTATCAGTACTTGATGGGGACTTTTGATGGTTTCACCCTGACAGAGAACTTCCGATATATCTTCGATGATGCAAACTTCTGGCTGGCACTCGGCAATACAATGCTCATAACTTTTGTATCCGTTCCTATATCCGTCCTTATTGCACTGCTCATCTCCGTATGGCTGAACGCAATTCCGCAAAAGCGTATCCAGGGATTCTTTCAGACTGTGTTCTTTCTTCCCTACGTCACCAACGCGATTGCGATCGGAATGGCTTTCGCCTTCCTGTTCAACCAGCACTACGGTCTGATCAACTGGTTTTTAGCATTGTTCGGAGTCTCGCCGATCAACTGGGTCGGCATGGGCGCAAATTGGGGCAATGCGATGTTCACATTGCTCGTCTATATCACGTGGCTGACGCTCGCCTTCAAGATTATTGTCTTCCTGAGCGGCCTACAAGGCATCGACAAACAGTATTATGAAGCGGCGCGTGTTGATTCCGCCTCAAGGGCGCGCATCTTCCGCCGCATCACGATTCCATTGCTTTCCCCCATGATAATGTATATTACAATTACATCGTTCATCGGCGCTTTCAAGGCATATACCGAGGTCATCGGCATGTTCGGTGAGCGCATGGGACCACCGGGTAATGACAATGCGATGATTACAATGGTCGCCCTTGTCTATCAACGTCTCGATGAATCTGCAAGAACCGGAGCTTTGAGTGAGGCTGCCGCCGCGGCACTCATTCTATTCGCTATTTCACTTGTCTTCACTTATGTCAACTGGCAAGTGAGCAAAAAACGAGTGCACTACGGATAGGAGTGAAATACTATGCAAGAACAAGCTATATATGGTAATGAAAAGCAGGTAAAAAGAAAACAACGGCTCCGGTTGGCTCTCGTTTATCTACTTGTCATATTCTTTGCAATCTTTATTATCATTCCGTTCTATTGGATGGTCATCACTGCATTCAAAACGGAAGCTCAAGTGTTTACATCTCCGCCGATTCTCTGGGTGAATCCCGCGAACTGGCAATTCATGAACTTCGCGGCAGCGCTTGAACAGGCGCCCTTTATACGGTTTACGGTGAATACGGTGGTGGTTGCGACGATTTCCACGGCCGGTACTCTGCTTACTACAATCCTAGCAGGGTTCGCATTCGCCAGACTCAACTTCAAAGGCCGCGATGTCATCTTTTTCATCCTCATCTCCACGATGATGATCCCTGGAGAGATCTTCGTCATCACCAACTACATCACCATCTCCAATTTCGGTTGGATCGCCGATCAGACGTATTTCGAGGCGATTCTCGGCATGACGGTTCCGTTCATGACAAGTGTGTTCTTCCTGTTCTTTTTGAGGCAGGCGTTCAAGACGATACCGGACGAACTCTACTATGCCGCCAAGGTGGATGGCAAGACCGACTGGCAGTATCTTTGGGGAATCATGGTCCCTATCGCCCTTCCAACCATCACAACAATCACTATCCTCAACATGATGAACACATGGAACGCCTACATCTGGCCCAGGCTGATCACCCAGGAAGAGGAATTCCGTCTCGTCTCCAACGGCCTGCGTGATGCGTTCGATGATACCGCCGGCATGATCATGTACCATGAACAGATGGCCGCTGCGATGATTGTCACCGTGCCGCTTCTGGTAGCCTTCATCATCCTGAAGAAATACATTATGCGCGGTGTTTCCCGAAGCGGTATCAAAGGTTAGTTTCTGTTTTATGCAACTCATGCATATGGCTCTCTTTTCACACCTTGATGTACGATAAAATAATGAATGTACAATAAGACAAGCCTATAATCAATTAAAAATAAGGAGGAGAAATCCGATGAAAAAAGTGCTTGTACTTCTTCTGTCATTGACGCTGGTCGTTTCGCTTTCAGCGTGTGACCTCTTCTTTGGCGAAGAAAGAGAAATCCCTCAACCAGACGTTCCTGATGAATTTCCTGAAGAGGAGATTGAAATCGACATCTGGCATGCTTGGGGGGACGACAACCAGGCTCTGCTAGACGATGTTATTGAAAGTTACAACGAAATCTACCCGAACGTCACAGTCGACCATCTGCCTCAAGGTGGCTATGACGGTCTCCGTGAATCAACAGTGCAGGGTATTGTCGGTGACAACACCCCCGACCTTGTCATGGGGTATCCCGACCATTTCGTTGAATACCTGACCGGGAACGCGCTTGTTCCCCTCGATGCATTCATCGAACATGAAAAATGGAGTATCGACGAGGATGACTTCATTGATGGATTCATGGCCGAGAACCAGCAATATGAGGACTATCAGTTCTCGATGCCCTTGAACAAATCCACTGAGATGGTTGTCTACAACAAGACCGTATTCGACCACTTCGGCTATGACTTCGGACTCGACACAATTCTTACTTTCGATGAGATTGAAGACATCGCTGAAGACCTTGAATGGACACAAGACGACATCGATGCGATTGTCGAGAACCCCAACGCCAATCCTTTCGGTGGCACTGAGCATCATCCTGATGACATTCCGCACATCTTGAACTTCGACTCCGCGGCGAACACATTCATCGTCCACGCCCATCAATGGGAGGGCGGCTACACTGACGAAGACGGAAACATTCTCGTTGAAGATGACAACACGATCGCCATGCTTGAATATTTCAACGACATGTTCGACCGCAACATCCTCACTTTCCCTATCGAATGGGATGAAAACTATGGCTCCATTCCGTTCAAGGACGGCCGCGTACTGATGAGCCAAGGCTCTACAGCCGGTACCCGTCACAATATTCCTGATCAAGAAGACGGCGCATTCGGTATCTTTGAAATGGGCATCATGCCTGCCGTTCAGAAAAATGAAGAAGGCGAAGGCCCGAGAGTCACCATGCAGCAGGGACCGAACATCGCCATCATGGCGGACACTACTGATAACGAACGTATCGCGGCATGGGAGTTCATCCGTCACATGACGAATCCAGAGAACTCTGCAATCTTCGCGATAGAGACCGGCTACGTTCCTGTGCGCGAATCGTCCTATGATCTCGACTTCTATCAAGAATTCCTCGAACTCGGTGAAGAAAACCGTTCCGATATCCTTGCAGACATCGAAACATTAGAGGATGAACTCGACGATCTCGACGAGGATTCTGATGAGTATGATGAAAAACTTGAAGAACTCAATGCACGCTATGATGATCTCGACAACCATCCATTCGCGATGGCGAATGCCGCAGCGCAGGCGCAGACTGATTATTTCAACTTCGACCCCGCGTTTGTCGGTCGTGTAAGCTCGAGCCGCGCGAGAAGCCAGGCGGATGCGGCGTTTGAGGCCATCTATGCAGGCACAAGAACTGTCGATGAAGCCGTCCAGCGTATGCTTGAACAGCTTGGTGTAGACTAAAACAGAATATTCTTCGATGTTTTCACCCTTGCAGTTTTGCAGGGGTGAAACATCTACTTTTGAGGTGTTTGATAAACTATGAAAAAACTACTACTTGCATTGACGACACTCATTCTTGTTTTCACCCTTGCAAGCTGTGACACTGAGTACGAAGTCACTTTCAAGATTGACGACGAGACTATAGAGACAGTCACAACCGAAGAGGGGGAGCTTACATCCTACCCGACTCCTGAACTAGAAGATAAATATTTCCTTGGATGGTTCGCTGATGAGGCTTATGATGAGCGTTTCGACTTGGACACCGAGATTGAGGGCGATGCTACCTTTTATGGAAAAACAATGCCGTATGACGGTGACACGCTCGAGACCCCTCTTACCGATGAACTGACCCTTGAACCCGAGGATTACGAGGGGAAATCATTTCCGGAGGACGGCATCGGTGAAGCCGAATTGAACTACTGTATCGACGGCGACACAACCAATTTCTATGACAGCCATGGTAACGATGTCAGAATCCGCTACCTGCATATGGATACGCCGGAGTCCACAGCGGACATAGAACCCTGGGGAAAGGCATCAAGTGAATATGTCTGTAATGCACTTGAGGACGCGGAGACGATTGTCCTCGAATACGAACCTCATCCTGAAGAGGGACACCCTGAGCCGCACCCCAGCGTTGGAAGGATCGGGACTTATAACCGGGATCTGGCGTATATATGGTATGACGGAAGGCTCCTTAATCTCGAGCTCATCGAACTCGCTTACGCTACCGGCGGTGGCTTCGGACAATCGCAGTACGGAGATTTGCTGAGACTCGCCGATGCGAACGCCCGTATGAGCGGTCGTCGCGTCCATGGCGAGGATGATCCTGATTATCTCAGGGACGACCCTCTGGAGGCCAGCGTGAGTGAACTTGTGGAAAACATCGAGACCTACTCCGACCGTTTCGTGCATGTAGAGGGTGTTGTCAGCGGCACTGATTCAGACGGGTTCTACCTGGCCGATCAGGACACCGGGGATGAAGTCTATTTTTTCACCATGAACTCCCCGGCAAACATAAGCCGTATCAGTGAGGGCAATCTGGTCAGGATTGAATATGCCTTCTATCAGGAAAGTGCATTCAGCGCCGTTTATCAGCTCACCGATTTTGATGACGATGATTTGTCAATCATCAGAAGAAACGTTGAAATCCCCGAATGATGGTATTAAAAAATCTTTAGGAGGAGACATTTATGAAAAAATTACTTGCATTGGCGTTACTGGCTGTAGGTGTTTTCACATTCGCAGCCTGTACGCCTGAACATCAGGATGAAGTCAACCAAGCCCGCGATGCGCTTGTCGTCTCCGGTCTTGACGACATCACCGGCGATATGTGGGTGCCCGCTTCAGGGCGGAACAACACCTCGATCAGCTGGGAGACGGACCAGCCTGACTACATCACTGTCACGGACGATACCCGTGTCAATGATGCCGGCACTGAAGAGGTAAGGCTTGAAGTCACCCGCCCCGAGTATGGTGATGGCGATCTGGACGTCGACTTGACCGCTACCGTGACCCGCGGTGACGCAGAGGCGGAAAGAGTCTTTGAAGGTGTCATACGTGAAGAAGGACCGCCACTAGAAGTCATCGAGGACTTCGAAGTCCTTTTCGATGATACAGAACTCAACGAACGCGTTGCCGTAGAAGGTGTTGTCATTGCGCGCATGCCGGGCAACACGTATATCTATGACGGTGAATATGCTCTGAGCATCTACGGCGTCGATTACGACCTCGGCGATGAAATTCGTGTGACCGGCTACTATGACCGTTGGCAGACCCTCTATCAGATAGGCGATGTCGAGGACGTAGAAGTTCTCTCCACTGGAAACGATTATGATGTAGAACCCATCGAATCCTCCATTGAAGAGATCAATGAACTTGATTTCGATGACCCTCGCGTCCATGGCCTCCCCTATGAAGTTGAAGGTATTCTTAGAAACGACCATCCGCAAGGCGAAGTACTTACTTCCGTCGAATCGGATGAATTCATCATGTTCACCTACAGTCAGGCCTCGGAAGCGGATGACATTCTTTTCACTGAGGAAGGCCATCTCAATGAATATGTGCGCATGACTGTGCATGTCAACGCCCGCATCACCGATGGCGTCCTTCATTTCATAGACCCCGACAATTACAGTCTTGAAGTACTTGAATTGGATGAAGAAGAGCTTCTTGAACTTGATATCGAAGATATTGAAGCTGACGATTATGTGCTTCGTGGGGAAGACATCGAGCTTCCTGAACTTGGTCCAAGAGGCACCGATTTCGAGAATTGGACTTCGGACGATACATCACTTGTTGAAGACGATGGCACATTCGTTGACTTCCCCGCCGAAGCGACTTCCGTGACTTTCACAGCAGATGCTGTCTATGAAGGCGATGAGACTTACGAAGACACAGTAGAGATCGAAGTCGTGGCCCTGCCTGAAACGGCATTGTCTGTCAGCGACGCTCTCGCTGAAGAAGACGGCGAAGAGGTGTTTGTAGAAGGCATTGTCATGGGCCATGACTATCATTTCGAGCCGCTTGGCGTCTTCATCCAGGATACCGAGACGGACGATGCAATCTATGTCCGAGCTTTCGATGAATCCTTTGAAGATGTCGAGGCCGGAAACCTTATCAAAGTTTATGGCGAAACCGACCGCTACACTGATTGGGGCAATAACCAGCGTCAGATCGGTTCACCCAGTATACTTGTTTCGAGTGATGATGAAGACCATGATTTCGATACAATCACGGATATGGACCAGCTCGACATCCTGAATGGCTTCAATGAATACGATGAAGATCAACTCGAGGGTTCTCTCGTAGGCTCGAAACATTATCGCCTCGAGGACATCGACCTCGTAGATGTTGATGGGTCATTCGATGATCACGGCGAAGTATTCTTTGAACTTGCTGAAGACCCGGATGCTCCCTTTGACTATGGATTCACATTAGATGTTGAGCTCGCTCCCGGACTCGAAGAGGAAGATTTCGAGGACGGCATGACGCTTGAGTACATTGAATTCATTCCGCAACGTGTACACTTTGACAACTATCGCATCGTTGTCACTGATTTGGAGATTGAATAAGTGACTTTCCGCCGGGTGCGTGTTCGCACCCGGCTTTTTTTGTTTGTGTGTAGAAAATCCCGTCGTGTATGTTATTATGTAACGATAAGCTACAAAGGAAGTGTTCCAATGAAAAAAGTCTCTTTACTTTTTGCCGTACTTCTTCTGTTTCTATTTTATGCCTGCGACCCCCTTGTACTCCCTGACCTTGAGGGTATGGACAAGGATGAAATCGAAGAGACCTTCGATGAGATGAATCTAGAGCCCAATTTCATCATCGATCATTCTGTCGATAAGGATACCTCCTATGTCTTTCTTGAATACGGCCAGTTTCTTTCCACAGGAGATGCCGTCGAGCCTGGTGAGACAATCTATATAATCATCAGTGCAGAAAGCACTGCGGATTACGAATACTTCGAACCCGTTGATATTGATTATGATGGTCCTCGCCTTGATGAAGCTTTTTTCGATGAAAACCAGTATGATTATTATATTTTCGATGAAGAAGAGGCTGATTATTACGGCGGTGGTCGAGCTTTTGATGTCAGCTATGAAGACGGACGGCATTCGGAAGGAGAAGGAGGGTGTATCGACGGCGATACGACTGTCTTCGACTATCCGGAAACTGTCTATGAACGTATTGAGTCCTCGACACCCAGTGTCCGTTATCTGAATATCGATACGCCTGAGACCTGGCCTCCGGGCGAGGAGGAGGAATGGGGTCAGCCGGCCACGCAGTATGTCTGTGATGTTCTCGCCGATGCTGAACGCATAGTTCTCCAGACCGACCCCGGCGACAATCTTTTAGGATTATACGGAAGGCTGCTTGCGTGGGTATGGGTCCAGATGTCGGGAGATGATGAATTCGAACTCTTGAACTACAACATCGTCCGCCAAGGCCTTGGCACTGTAGCCTATGAGTACGGAGCGGGAGAGACTGACGTCACTATTTATGACAATAAGCCCTACAATGAATGGATGCATCACGCTGAGACCCTTGCGAGAGAGGAAGAGAGGGGCATGTTCAGCGATACACTGAGAGACTATTACTGGGATTACCACGACGATGCGCCGCATCCGATACGCTGGCCTTGAGAAGCGACTCGTTTTAACGGAGGGGTATAAAGATGTACGAAACAGTTATTGAGAAGATCGACGCTTACAACACGATCGTCATCCACAGACATATTCAGCCGGATTTGGACGCTCTCGGATCGCAGCTGGGGTTGAAACGTCTTATCGAAAAGAACTTTCCCAAAAAAGAGGTGTATGCGGTCGGTGAGGAAGGCGATCTTGGTTTCCTGGGACAGATGGACACGATTGATGATGCGACCTACAATGACGCACTGGTCATTGTCCTGGATGTGGCCGTTTCCGACCGCGTGAGTGATTCCAGATTTCGGCTTGGCGCTGAAAAACTCGTTATCGACCATCATAAGAATGCATCGGATTTCGCGGATGTGTTCGTACATCAGCCCAAACACATAGCGACCGCACAAATCATCACGGACATGTGCATGCGCTATGATCTCTTCGTCGATGCCGAGACAGCCACCCGTCTTTATGCTGGACTGGTGACCGACAGCGGCCGTTTCAAATATCCGGCCACCAATGAACTGACATTCAAAGCCGCCGCATATCTTTATGAACGCGGTGCGAGGATTCAGGAGGTCTACAATCAGCTATATGATGAAGCCATGAATTATAAGAAGCTCAAAGGCTATTTTATAAATCATTTTCAGACAACGCCGAACAATGTAGCCTATATGAAGAACGACAAGACCCTTAAAGATACTTACGGTGTCTCCACCTTCACTATATCGAGAGGCATGGTCAACCAGATGGGGGATATAAACGGTGTCCCCTTCTGGGTGAACTTCACCGAGGATGAAGACGGCAGGATACTCTGCGAACTCCGCAGCAAGTCAATTCCTGTCGTCGATATCGCTAAAAAATACGGCGGGGGAGGCCATGACCTCGCCTGTGGCTGCACGCTTGAATCGTGGGAGAAGACAGATGAACTCCTGCAGGAACTCGATGCAAGGGCTGAAAGGATTGCATAGCATGAACACACAGAAATTGCGACAGATACATGAAAAGATTCTGGAGTACGACACGATCATAATTCTCCCTCATGGACGCCCCGACGGCGATTGCATGGGGACTGCGTTCGGTCTCAAGGACATGATTCAATCGACCTTTCCGGACAAGGAAGTCTATGTGAGCGGTGAGGAAGCTGATTACGTCAAGTTCCTCGGCCGTGTCGATGATGTGACTGATGAGACTTTTGATGACGCGTTGGCCATAGCCGTCGACACAGCCTCCCTGGACAGGCTGGCCGATCAGCGTTATGAGAGGAGCGACTTTTTAATCAAGATCGACCACCACATTAATGTGGCTTCCTATGGAGACATTGAGTATGTGGATACATCCCGTCCTTCCGCGACGTTGATCATCCTGGACCTCTTTGCTCAGTTTAAAGACACATACATGCTCACTCAACCCGGCATGCAGGCGCTTTATACCGGTACTCTCACCGATACCGGTCGTTTCAAATACCCAGGTGTGGATGGCGACACGTTCCGCCGTATCGCCATGCTATATGACATGGGACTGGATGCACAGGCGGTCTATCGACATCTCGACACCCAGTCCGAGGCTTTGACACGTTTCAAAGGATATGTGCTTCAGAACTACAAGAAGACTGAAAACGGTGTCGCTTATGTGGAAATCACTCATGAACTCATGGAGCGTTTCGGTGTCACCGACGAGGAAGCATCGAGCCTTGTGAATGAGCTTGGTGTTTTTGAAGATTGCCCCATATGGGTGCTTTTTGCGGAATATGAGGAGAAGATTGTCCGCGCCCGCCTCAGAAGCAAGGGACCGGCTGTCAACGAACTCGCTAACCGCTTCGATGGCGGCGGTCATGCCATGGCGAGCGGCGCCAACCTTGGCACCTGGGATAGAGCGAAAGAGATTCTGAAGGCGCTCGACGACCTTGCGAGAACATATAAGCAAAGCTTGCAGGAGTGATGAAGTTTCCCGGTTGAATTTCCTTGCAAGCGAAAGGGACTTATTATATAATACATATCGCGTCGATTTGACGCTGCACAGGTGATATCATGCGCAGAATCCGCATTGATTACACAATGACCAATGAATCCGCCGTGGAATCCTTCGAGGCAGAGGGAACGATCAAAGACAATGTAATGGAGTTCACGGACGACTCGGAGCGTAAACACACGCTCACTTTTCAGGATGATCGCCTTCATTATTCCCGCGGAGGGGAGAACGCCCTCCTTTTCACTTTTGAAAAAGGCGCGGAGCATGAAGGCACCTATACTGTGGATGATGGAAAAATAGTCTTCCTCATCCAGACACATGAACTGAAGATGACAGAAAGAAGCGTCTATCTCACATACACACTGAAGCAGAACCATGTCCCTCTCACACACAGCCGCCTTCAGATGTATTATGAAGAATTTTAGGAGGCAATTGAATGAACGTTGAAGAAAAATCCTATATCAACATCGCCGAGGAAATCCTTATGGAAAAAGGGGAGCCCATCGACCTCTATGATCTTTTCGAGGAGATTGCTGAACGCAAAGGCGTCGCTGTCGGGGATATCTCCGATGATCTAAGCGAATTCTATGCGGAACTCGTCAGCAGTGCTAAATTCATCTACACGGGCTCGAACACCTGGAATCTGAAAGGCCATCAGAAAATCGAGCTCTGGACGAAGGATGGTTCTTACTATAACGAGTATAAAGAGGTCGAAGACCCTGAGATCGACGCGCGTATAGAAGAGCAGAAACGCAAGGAGCAGGAACATCAGGAAATGCTTGAACGCCGCCAGAAAGAACAGGAGCTCGAGGAAGAAGCTAAAAAGCGCGCAGAAGCGCAGGAAGCTGAGCGCGCCGCTGAAGAGCGTGCCGCCATGGAAGCCCGGAAAGCTGCGGAGCAAGCGTCGAAAGCGTCGGAAGAAGAGGCGGAAGCTGAAGCAAAGGAGACAGCGACCGACGAATTCAAGCTCAAGGACAGCGACCTTATCGAGCCCGATGCTGAAATCTTCGAGGAAGAGGAAGATGATTTCGCACCTGTCGATGAAGAGTTCGAGGAAGAAGAAGACTTCGACGAGGAAGAATATCTCGAGATCATGGACCAGTATGAAGACAAATATGAAAAATAAGAGGTGCAAAGCCCACCTCTTTTTTTATGTTTCACACGCAAAACATCCTGATTATGTTATAATGTTTTTCGTTAGCGACTATAAAGAGGAGGGAAAAAATGATAGGTAAGACAGCGCTAGAACGCATCATCAATGCCGGTTTAGAAAGTCAGGCGGATTTCGCGGAAGTCTTTGTAGAACACACAAGACAGACCAATATCACATTGCAGAGCGATGTTATCGAAGACTCGAAGGAAAGTACGATCAGCGGTGTGGGCATAAGAATCGCGAAAGGGCATCAAAGTGTATACGGATACACGAACGATATGGATGAAGAGTCCCTGATCGCGCTTGCAAGAGATCTGACGCGGACCTTCGGCGGCGAACGTATTCGCGAGACAATCACTTTGAAAGAACGAGAGAGAGGGACACGCCACAACATTGAACGCCCTTTCGATGAGGTGGACATAGAAGAGAAAGTGTCATTGCTCAAGAAGGCCAACAAGGCTGCCAGGAACTATAGTGACGACATTGCCCAGGTCAACGCCAGATACATGGACACACTCCAAGATGTCGTCATCGCATCCAGTGAGGACATTCACGTCGAAGACCAGCGCGGCAGGACACGTTTCGCCGTTCAGAGCATAGCCAAGAGCGACACAGACATGCAGACAGGCATGAACGGACCCGGTGAAGCCCGCGGCTTTGAATTATATGATGATATCGATGTTGAAGAGGTAGCCCGCGAGGCATCGCGCATCGCTGTTAAGATGCTGTATGCCGATGAATGTCCGAGTGAGACAATGCCTGTCGTTGTGGACAACGCTTTCGGTGGTGTCATTTTCCACGAGGCATGCGGACATAGCCTTGAAGCAACGTCAGTCGCCAAGGGCGCGAGCGTCTTCACAGGCAAGAAAGGGCAGACAATCGGTTCTTCACTCGTGACCGCAATCGACGACGGTACGATTGAAAACGCTTGGGGCAGCGCGAATTATGACGATGAGGGGCGGCCTCAGCAACGCCGTGTACTCATTGAAAACGGCGTACTCAAAAGCTATATGGTCGATCACCTCAACGGAAAACGCATGGGAGAAAACTCCACCGGTTCGGCACGCAGGCAATCCTATCGTTTCGCCCCGACCTCCCGTATGAGCAATACGTTCATCGATAACGGTGATTCAACGTTTGATGAGATTATCGAAGCGACCGATTACGGCCTCTACGCTAAAAAGATGGGCGGAGGAAGCGTGAATCCCTCGACCGGCGATTTCAATTTCGCTGTCATGGAAGGCTATATGATCAGAGACGGCAAGATTGCAGAACCTGTCAAAGGGGCGACGCTTGTCGGCACCGGAAAAGACGCCCTGCAGAAGATTGACATGGTCGGCAATAATCTCAAACGCGCCCCTGGCATGTGCGGAAGTCTTTCCGGCGCTGTACCAGCCGATGTCGGACAGCCCACAATCCGCATCTCCAGCATTACTGTCGGTGGCAGAAAGGGGAGTAAATAATGGATTTCAAACCGCTTTTTGAAAAGGCAAAGGCTCGTGGTGTTGAAGCATTGCAGGTTCATCACGAATCATTGGAGGAGATCAACTTTGATGTTTTCAAAGGTGACCTTGACAAGCATAAACTGGCGAATACAGAGCGTCTGGTCATTAAAGGCATGGTAGATGGAAAAATGGGTGAAACGACGACAGAACGGATTCATGAAGCATATGCGGACGAATGGGTGCAAGCGATTATCGACAGCGCGAAAGCTGTTGAATCCGAGGATGAAGTGTTCATCTATGAAGGCGACTCCTCATATCCGGAGCTAGAAGGTCTGAAGAACGCCGATCTCGACCGATTCGACAATGAGGAGAAACAGCGTCTTACATTCGACCTTGAAAAGAAAGTCAAAGCACTTGATGAGAGGATTGACATCTCCCAGGCATTCTTCGGGGAAAGCAAAAAGCGCGTGCATCTTATCAACAGCAAGGGGCTGAACCTTGAACGAAAGGTCCACAGCGCTATCTTAGGAGCAAGTGTCGTCGTACGTGAGGACGATGATACCCGGGATGCCTTTGAATACATCCAGAGCAATGTCTTCGATGACTTCGACCTCGATGCCATAGCCGAGGATGTCGTTCAGCGCGCCACTTCCCTTCTCGGCGCTAAAGCTATTCCATCGGGCACTTATGATATCGTGCTAGAAAACCGGGCGAGCGCCAACCTGCTCCAGACGTTTGCCGGGATGTTCAACGCTGAAAGCGTACAGAAAGGCATGTCCAAGCTGAAAGGAAAAATCGGTGACGTCATCGCAGCTGAAGAACTATCCGTTGTTGATGATCCGTTCCGTGCTAAGAGTACAAAAAGTGCAACCTTCGACGATGAGGGCGTCGCCACCAGCAGAAAGCGTGTCATTGACGAAGGAAAGCTGTCGACATATCTCTATGATTTGAAGACAGCGGCGAAAGATAACACCGAGTCGACCGGCAATGCGTTTTCAGGCAATATATCTCCCACTAATTTCTATATTGAACCAGGCAATCTTTCGTTTGAAGACGCCAAGGCATCCCTGGATAAGGGGCTCATAATCACCAGCCTGCAAGGCCTGCACTCAGGGGCGAATCCGGTTAGTGCCGATTTCAGCCTTCAGGCCTCGGGGTATTACGTGGAGAACGGAGAAATCCAGAAGGCTGTGTCCTTGATTACAGTATCAGGCAACTATCTGTCATTCCTTCAGCAGGTGGTGAACATCTGCGACGATCTTCGGTTTAATTTCTCCTATGTAGGCAGTCCATCGCTATACATCAAGGATGTTGTTATTTCGGGCACTTGATAGCATCTGCTTTCCGGCCGCCGGCGCATAGAGCGCCGGCGGTTTTTGTGAAAACGTTCTTAATCCCCATGAAAAGGCTTATTGGTTTACTTTTGAGTATCGCTGGGATATAATTGTCAATGACTGAAAAGGAGGTAGAGGAACATGGTGGTATCAGCTGAAAAGATGTTAAAGGATGCTAGAAAAAACGGTTATGCAGTCGGTCAGTTCAACATCAACAACCTGGAATGGACAAAGGCTATTCTCACAGCCGCAGAAGACATGCAATCCCCGGTCATCCTCGGTGTTTCCGAAGGGGCCGGGAAATACATGGGCGGTTTCAATACTGTCAGGGCCATGGTTGTAGAGATGATGAAGACATTCGGGACGAGCGTCCCTGTAGCTCTGCATTTGGACCATGGTTCTTTTGAAGCGGCAAAAGCCTGTATCGATGCAGGATTTTCCAGCGTCATGTTCGATGGTTCTCATTATCCTTTCGATGAGAACGTCGCAAAGACGAAAGAGATCGTCAAACTGGCGGATGAGAATGGTGTCAGTGTCGAAGCGGAAGTCGGCAGCATCGGCGGTGAAGAAGACGGTGTGACCGGTACCGGAGAGGTTGCCGATCCGGAAGAGTGCCGGCAGATAGCCAGGCTGGGTGTTACAATGCTTGCGGCAGGCATCGGGAATGTCCATGGGAAATACCCGGATAACTGGAAGGGACTCGACATGGAAGTGTTGGAAGAGATCGGCGAGACGACGGACAGGATACCCTTGGTGCTGCATGGCGGCACTGGAATACCTGACGGGATGGTCCAGGAGGCCATCGGATTCGGCGTCTCTAAGATCAATGTGAACACAGAGGCCCAGGTCGCTTTCGCCGAGGCGACGAGGTCCTACATCGAAGCCGGCAAGGATAAAGAAGGCAAAGGCTTCGACCCCAGGAAACTGCTTAAACCCGGCACGGAGGCTATTGTAGACGTCGTCAAGGAAAAGATGACGTTGTTTGGTTCGAACGGAAAGGCCTGATGATAGAATGGAACAGTTCAACCTTGTACTGAAAGATTTTGCCAACTGGAAGATGGACAACGTTCAAGTCATTGAAAAACTTCGCTCGGGGCAATCATTGATCTATGACAGATTCGAGCCTGTTTATGCTGTGTTGAATGACATCTATCGTCGTGCTGTCGAAAATGAACCGCTCGACGAAGAGATGCAGACTATTTTCAATGTCGGTTTCAAATATCTTCATTCCCAGTTTGAAGTGGTGCGCATCTATTATGAGAAGCTATTTGATTCCGATTGCGCACTTTTCTCGGAATTTGACCAGCTGGTCGGGTATCTCTTGTTCCTCTCGGATTTCCGCTCTGATCTGGAAGACTACGAGGATACTATCGATTTTTCCGATTTGAACGATGTCGAAGACTTGATTGAAACAATGATCGCGCAAAGGGACAAACGTTTCGAGTATGCTGCCGATCGCCTAAACAAAGCGGTGGAGAAAGTCACTGACCAACTTGATTTTGAATACGTGAGCATAATCGAAATATTCCTCGAAATCGCTGAAAATCTGAACATTGACCTGGAAAAAAGCGATGCTTACGTCATCGGCGAAGACTTGGATATGTAAGGGACTGATTAACTATGGGCTTGTTACGCGATATACGCTCGATAAAATCCAAAGATCCCTCGGCGCGGCATGTGTTGGAGATACTCTTCACTTATAACGGGATGCACGCTATATGGATGTATCGATTCACGCATCTCCTATGGCGCATTCGTCTTAAATTCATCGCCCGTCTGATCAGTGTGATCGTCCGTGCCTTTACCGGTGTGGAGATTCATCCTGCAGCCAAAATTGGCAAAGGAGTCGTCATCGACCACGGCACCGGTATTGTCATAGGAGAAACGGCTGAAATTGCGGATGATGTGCTTATCTATCACGGAGTGACCCTGGGCGGAACCGGCAATGAAAAAGGACAGAAAAGACATCCTACTGTATGCACCGGGGCGATGCTCGCCGCTGGTGCCAAAGTTCTCGGTGATATCCGCATCGGTGCCTATTCCAAGACCGGCGCGAATGCAGTCGTGCTGTCCGATGTGCCTGATTACGCGACCGCTGTAGGGATTCCAGCGCGCATCATTGAAGATGAGACGGCTACGCCCGCTGTATGTTCTCTCAAAACAAAAGACGCATCAGAAGATGCGTCTGGCGAATAACTTCGATTTTCTCGAGAAGGCGCCTTATAGGCGTCTTTTTTTATACTTCATTGAAAAGGTCGGTCGAGAGATAACGCTCTCCGTTACTTGGCGAGATAGTCAGAATAGTCATTGATTCTGAGGCATTGCGTGCGACTTTCAGAGCCGCCGCAACATTCGCGCCGGTTGAGATGCCGACGAACAAGCCTTCTTCTTTTGCGAGTCGTCTGGCCATCTCCAGCGCCTCATCGTCATCTATGCGGATTATATCCTCATAAATGCTGGTATCCAGAATATCGGGAATGAATCCGGCGCCGACACCTTGTATCTTATGAGGACCGCCTTCGTCACCGCTGAGCACCGCAGAAGCTGACGGTTCGACGGCGATGTTTCTTGTGGAAAATTGCTCCTTGAGTGTTCTTCCAGCACCGCTCAGGGTGCCACCGGTTCCTACTCCTACTACGAAGACATCGACATGGTCGAAGTCTTCAACGATTTCCTGTGCAGTGGTTCTGGCATGAATGGAAGGGTTCTCGGGATTTTTAAACTGCATCGGCATGAACGCGTCATGTGCCTGCTTGAGTTCCTCGGCTTTTTCAATGGCGCCTTTCATGCCCTTCTCCCGCGGTGTGAGATGGACAACAGTGCCATAGGCCTGGAGTATCTTCCTCCGCTCTTCACTGACAGTTTCAGGCATTGTGATGATGAGTTTGTAGCCCTTTGAAGCCGCAACCATAGCCAGTCCGATGCCGGTGTTTCCGCTTGATGGTTCCACAATCACTGAACCTTCTTGCAAAAGGCCCCTGTCTTCGGCGTCTTCAATCATGCTCAACGCTATCCGGTCTTTCACGCTGCCACCCGGATTGAACCATTCGAGCTTGATATAGATGGAGCTTTCAGTATCATTGATGCGATTCAATTTGACTATAGGTGTTCTCCCTATGGTGTCATGTATATGGTCTACGAGCATGTCCGCACTCCTTTACAGATTTTTATGAAAAAAGACAACCGTCAGGTTATCTTTTCATGGTTTTTGACGCATATGAGGGAATAGGATCACATCCCTGATTGATTGCGAGTTGGTCAGAAGCATGACAAGCCGGTCGATCCCCAGACCCATGCCGCCGGCGGGGGGCATGCCGTACTGCAGGGCTTCGATATAATCCTCATCCATCTCATTCGCCTCAAGATTGCCGAGATTGCGCTCCTCGAGCTGGGCGGTGAAACGCTCTTTTTGTTCGTCGGGATCGTTCAGCTCTGTGAAGGCGTTCGCATATTCCCTGCCGTTGATGTAGAGTTCGAAACGCTCTGTGAAGCGAGGGTCGGAAGGCGTCTTTTTTGCGAGTGGTGAAATTTCAATTGGATGTCCATAGACGAAGGTGGGTTGGATGATGGAGGTCTCTACATACGTTTCAAAAAGCAGATTGAGAACGTGGCCCGTACCGGTGAAGTGCTTGGGTATTTCGAGCCCCTTGTCCTCGGCGAAAGACTTCGCTTCTTCAAAGGTCAGGGAAGGATCTTTGAAGTCGATACCGATTGTTTCCTTGACTGCATCAGCTATGTGCAGGCGTTCAAAGTCGCTGGAGAAATCAATGGTCTTTTGATCGAATTCAATGGACAATGTGCCAAGTACTTCTTCGGCGACATATTTCAGCAGGGACTCAGTCAGCGTCATCATCGAGGTCATGTCGCCATATGCTTCATAGAGCTCCATGATGGTGAACTCCGGATTATGTTCTACGCTTATGCCTTCATTGCGGAAAGTCCTGCCTAGTTCAAAGACTTTCTCGAAGCCTCCCACCAGGAGCCGCTTTAGGTAGAGCTCCGGTGCAATGCGTAGATAGAAGGGCATGTCCAGGGTGTTATGATGCGTGATGAACGGGCGGGCAGCGGCCCCTCCCACAATCGGATGCAGAATCGGGGTTTCTACTTCCATATAATCGTTGTCATCAAGGTACTTCCTTAAAGCGCGTATGATGCGGGAGCGCATCCGGAACGTATCCCTGCTTTCCTGATTGGCGATGAGGTCGAGGTATCTGCGGCGGTAGCGTTCTTCAACATCTTTAAGTCCGTGCCATTTTTCCGGAAGCGGCCTTAGAGCCTTTGAAAGATGTTCGAATGTCTGAAGGCGGACGGTAAGTTCTCCCACACGGGTTTTCATGATAGTGCCCTGTACGCCTATTATATCGCCGAGATCGGCCTTCAGGAAGAGGTTGAAGACCTCCTCGCCCAGGTCGTCCTTGCGGGCGTAGATCTGAATCTGCCCTTTCTGGTCCATTATATGAGCGAAACCAGCCTTGCCTTTTCCACGTTTTGTCATGATACGGCCCGCTAGCCTTACAGTGGGTATGTCCATATCCGCTAGTTCTTCTTTAGAGTAGTCAGCATAGGTGTCTTTCAGCATTTTAGAATCAGCATTGCGGTCAAACCGTCCACCGAAGCCATCGATGCCGTCCTTGCGTAATTCTTCAAGTTTTTCTTTTCTTATGCGGTCCTGTTCGTGGCTTGCCATAGTCGACGCCCCTATTCTAGAGCTTTATTGAGTACTTCAAGATTGTAATACATCATGGTGATGTAATTTTCCCTATCGTCTAGTTCCTCGTCTGTTAAAAATCCAATAGGATGCAGATACTGTTTCTCGACATCCGGATTCTCTGATTGTATTTCACTGAGCAAAGCTTCGCCCGCAGGTGAATTGGCGTTCTTTTCGAAGAGGATATATTGAATATCTTCCTCAATCGCTAGGTCCACAAAGTGAGTGAAGTCCGTGGGGACCGGCTCGTTTTCATGTGCATGCGCTTGCAATGTGAACGGGCGGATATCCGCGCCGTAAGCCTCTTCGAAATAGGAGAAGAGATTGACGTTGGTGATCAATGGCTTGTCTTTTCCCGACAAGAGTTCTTTATAGTCATTGTCGAGCTGTTCTAACAACATTTTGAGCGGCAGGAAATTGTTGTTTAATTGAGTGTCTTTCTCGGGATAGGCATCAATCAGATAATCACGGACGATTTCAGCTGCCTCAAGCATACGACCGACGTCAAGCCAGAAATGGGGGTCAGGCATCAATTCGGCTTCGTCATGGTCGTGGTCGTCGTCATGATGGTCATCATTATGGTCATGATGGTCGTTATGGTCATGATCATGAATTATTTTGACCTCGATAATGTCGATATAGTCTTCAAAGCGGACCAGTTCGACATCCTGGCCTTCGAATACGCTGTCCACATTTCTATCGATGTAAGGGTCGAGACCGGCTCCGACGTAGAAAAGCAGTTCGGCATCCTGCATCGCGATTATCTCATTGGCGCTCCAATCATGGTGTTCAGCGTGGGCTTGAGCCCCGGGGACATATTTGGTGTTGACAATCCCGTCTCCAATTGTTTCAACGAGGAAATACGTGGGATAGTTAGTGACATAGACGAGGTCATCAGGTGTCTCTTCCTGACAAGCGGATGCCGTAAGGCTTAGTAGCGTTATTAATGCAAGGGCAATGATTTTTTTCATGGGTGTGCCCACTCCTGTTATTATTTTTCTTGAATAATTTCATAAAGGCTGCTGGCGTCTTCCTTCTTCTTGGATGCTTGCAGGTCGAGTACCTTGACGACAAGGGTATGATTTCCTGATGTGATGGAGATTTTGTCGCCTACTTTGAGTTTGGTACTGGATTTCGCTGTCTTATCGTTGACTTTGATGCGTCCGGAATCACTGATCTCCTTTGCGACGCTTCGTCGTTTGATGATTCGTGAGACCTTCAAATATTTATCGAGTCGCATACCTCACCCCTGAAAGGATAGTCCGTCATTGCTGATTGGAGTCATCAGTGCCATCTGAAGCAGTGCCATCAGAAGCAGTGCCATCTGAAGCCTCCGTTGTTTCCGATGTCTCTTCGACCTCATTATTTTCTTCAGATTCTTCTTTTTTTTCAGCCTGCCTCTCGGCCTCTTCACGTTCCTTATCTTCCTGTTTCTTCTTCTCCAGCCAGGAGAGTCTGCCGGTGTCGACGATTTCTATGATGTCTTCGCGAGTCAATGTCTCTACTTCGAGAAGGATGCCGGCGATGAGCTTGAGAAGGTCGAGGTTTTCCTTGAGGATATTCTCGGCTTTTTCATAGCATTCGTTGATGATCTTACGGACTTCATTGTCGATCTCAAGGGCGACAGTATCGGAGAATGATTTGTCAGCTACATAATCGCGCCCGAGGAAGACATTTCCGCTTCGTTTTTCATATTGGATCGGTCCGAGCGAGCTCATGCCGTACTCCGTGACCATCGACCGTGCAATCTCGGTTGAACGCTGAAAGTCGTTATGAGCTCCGGTGGACACTTCTCCGAATATGAGCTCCTCCGAGACCCTTCCGCCGAGGAGGCCGGTGATCTGGTCGATGAGACTTTTCCGGGTCTTCAGGTATTCTTCCTCTTCTTCAGGCAGCATGAGGTTATAGCCGCCAGCCTGTCCACGGGGGATGATTGTGACTTTATGCACAATGTGGGCATTATCGAGTTTCAGCCCCAGGACTGCGTGCCCGGCTTCGTGATGCGCTATGAAGTTTCTTTCCCTCTTGGTGAAGACACGGGATTTCTTGGCGGGCCCCATCATGACCCGGTCCACTGCTTCATCGATATGCGGCATGCTTATGGCAGGCTGGTTTTCCCTGGCTGCAAGCAAGGCCGCTTCGTTAAGCAGGTTTTCCAGATCCGCACCGGTGAACCCCGGGGTGCGTCTGGCGATTGCGTCGAATGTCACGTCCTTCTTGATACGCTTGTTCTTTGCGTGCACCCGGAGAATCTGTCTGCGGCCTTTGACATCAGGACGGTTGATGATGATCTGTCTGTCGAAACGGCCGGGTCTCAACAGGGCGGAGTCCAGAACATCCGCGCGGTTCGTGGCCGCCATGACGATGATCCCGGAGTTGATGCCGAAGCCGTCGAGTTCAACGAGCAGCTGGTTGAGGGTCTGCTCACGCTCATCGTGTCCACCACCGAGACCTGCGCCCCGTTGACGGCCGACAGCGTCGAGTTCATCGATGAATACGATGCATGGTGCGTTTTGTTTTGCATTTTTGAACATGTCCCGGACCCGTGATGCACCGACGCCGACGAACATCTCCACAAAGTCCGAACCACTGATGGAGTAGAAGGGGACGTCCGCCTCGCCAGCTACTGCGCGGGCGAGAAGCGTCTTACCTGTTCCGGGAGGACCGACGAGCAAGACACCCTTGGGAATCCTGGCGCCGAGACGCATGTATTTTTTCGGGTCTTTGAGGAAATCGATGATTTCAGCGAGTTCTTCCTCCTCTTCATCGATACCGGCGACATGTTTGAATGTGGTTGTCTTGCCTTTTTGCAGCTGCGCTTTGCTCTTACCGAAATCAAAAGCGCGATTCTGCCCGCCGCTCTGGCGCATGAAGAATGCGATAATCAATATTATGAAGATGATCGGCATAAGTATGAAGAGGATGTTCCAGAAATTATACGTCGCGCCGGGCTCGTGCTCATAGGCGACATCGTGCTCCCTGGCGAGGTCCATGATCTCATGCAGTGCGTTATGTGTGGGCACCTCGAGGAAGTAATTCTCTTCAGTCACAAGCTCGCCTTCGATTTCATAGGCACCGATGTTGACTTCGCCTGATATCGGCGTCGACTGTATAGTCTCTATATTGCCGGCTTCGAGCTCAACCATGAATTCAGAATATGAAAGCTCTCTGACCTCTTCATCATCGGCGGTGAACAGCCAGATTGCCGAGAAGACAAAGAGGAGTATGAGCATCATGACAACTAGGTTTCCAATTTTGCTGGTGCGTTTTCCACCGGGAGGGGTCGGTTTCTTTTGCGCCATGTTTTCACTCCTTGATAGTAAGAACATAAAGTTCAGTATAGGTTGCTTTAAAGAAACGGCCTCACAAGACGGTACCTGTGGAAGGCCGCGGGTCAGTGCCGCTTATTTGGCTTGTTCGTCCGAAGCCGCGCGATGAACGCGATGGATGTAGATTGCTTGTGCGGCTTTCGCCTGTTCAGCGATGATGTCGAGGTCCGGAATCCACAGAATGTCCTCTCCGGATGTTATGAGGACCAAAGTATCCCGCCGGCTCGGAGGTATCTTCATATCGATCAGAAGGTCTTTCAGCTTCTTTTCTCCGGCCTTCAACTTGATCCGGTCGCCATCACGGCGATTTCTTATCTCTAAAGGAAATACTAGGTCATTATACCATAGTTTGCATGATTTTGAAGTATTATGGGCATTTTTTTGATAAGTGAAGTAAAAGCCCTCCTCATCATTGATCCAATAAGTTCCGGCCGTTTCTACACGTAAGTATAAGGACGGTCTCCTGTCCGTCTTTCCAATGGAGAATGTATCATATTCCCTTCTGATTTCATACCCGGAGAGCGGATAGACAAAATTCTTTCCGCTTTGCAGTTGTTTAAGAAGTTCCTCGTACAAGCCGGTTGTGAAGCGGATCTCATGTGTAGCCAGCAGCTTTTTGAAGACTGCTTTCTGGATGACACGAGGCCAGGACAGAAATTTCTCGACCGGGACTTCGTGTCCATAGCGCTCCAGCAGCGCCGCCGCCTTCGCATCGATGATGCCTTCTATGTCCGTGATATCCTGCATGTGTCTTGACACAGTCTTCTCCAGGGCAGGGTTCTCTTTTTTAAGTAGTGGCAGTATGTGATGACGGAAACGATTCCTAGTATATGTGGTGCTTTCGTTTGAGACATCATATGAATAGGAGATTCCGTTCTTTTGTGCATATGCTTCGAGTTCTTCCTTGGAGATTTCCAATAAAGGACGGACAATCTGATATTTTTCATCCAGGGGCTGTAGAGAAGCCATGCCTGCGAGACTTTCAAACGGAGACCCCTTGATGAGGCGCATGAAGAATGTTTCAATCTGATCGTCCAGATGATGCCCCAACGCGATAAACTCCGCTCCGTATTTCTCCGCGACTTGCGTGAAAAAATTGAAGCGTATGCGCCTGGCTTCCTCTTGAAAGTTCCCCTTGATGCTGTGTGTCACATCATGTTGTTCAAAAGGGACGTTTTCCGCCTCGGCTGATTGCTTGAGGGAAAAAGCCTCATCATCCGACGCTCCACGCATGTGGTAATTGACATGCGCTATGACCAATCTGGTGTTCAATCGTTTAAGCAGATGAAAGAGCACAGAAGAGTCGACGCCGCCACTCATGCCTACGACGATAGCTTCTGCCCCCTTTAGAAGGTCAGTGTGCTTCATTTTTTCAAAAAGGTTTCTCTTCATCAAACCACCTGATAAACTAATTATATCACAGGGATAGGGTTTTTCGTGAAACAGGATGGTGGGTGTGCTATAATACAAACGGTACATGGGAGTGATATACATGAGGGCTGTCATTTTAGCTAGTTCTTCTCCGAGAAGGAAGGAACTTTTTACTTTGACGGGGTGGACAGCGGGGATCGTCCCCCCTGCCGTCGAAGAAACGATAGATGAGAAGGTCTCTCCGGAGGAGACGGTGCTTTCATTGGCTGAACAGAAAGTGGATGCCGTGTGTCCTTCATATCCGGACCGATTGGTTATCGGATGCGATACGCTCGTCACCAAGGACGGCAGGCAGATGGGGAAACCTGAGGACGCTGTTTCTGCACAATCAATGCTTGAAATCCTTAGCGGTGGGTCACACCGTGTGCTTACTGGGTGCGTGTTTTCAAAATCAAGCCAACGAGTTCGTTTCTACAGCGAGGCTAGAGTGACATTCTCTACGCTCTCCGAAGCTGAAATAAAGTCATACATCCAGAGCGGGGAATGTTTCGGCAAAGCTGGCGCATACGCTATCCAAGGAAGCGCGGCCAGGTTTGTAGAGCATATAGAAGGTGATTACTACGCCATCATGGGATTGCCCGTGTCTAAAGTGTATCGATTTTTAAAAGCGTATCAAGACGGGAACCTTTTTTGATTGTGTAATTTGATATACAATGAATGTAAACTAATTGTGAGAGAATGGCACATGAGTACTATGATGTTAGATTAAAAATGACATCTTCGGAGGGGTACTATGTTCAAACTCAAAGCGCCGGAAAAGAAACGCGCCTATTTGAGGAAACAGCTCAAAATAGTTGACAGCAAGCAATATGAGTTTGTAGTGACACCGGATAAAGAGAACGTTGAAGACGACAAGATCAATATTGTATTTCCTGAAGACCAGGCCAAGAGAGTTAATCGCATATTGAATCTCATCGCCCAGGGCGAGGATGTTTTTATCGTCGGACAGAGCCACCGTGGCATGAAGCATATAGAATCCCGGCGCATCCATTACTTTGTCGTTGAGCAGGAGACATTATATGCAGTGTTGCGCGGCGACCGTTTCCGGGTGGATATGAAACTTTATGAGGCTGAGGAAATGTTAAAGGATAAACATTTCATCCGTGTGAGTAAATACGCGCTGGTCAATATCAACAAGATAGATTATATCAAGCCGCTTCTCAACAGTAAGCTCCTTTTATTGATGAAGAACGGTGACCAGGTTGAAGTCAACCGCCGGTATTATAAAGATTTTAGAGAAAGGCTCAATCTATAGGGGGTGTAATAATGGATGCCATTATAGGCGTTGCCGAGTTTATCTACAGTAATATTATTTATATTGGCATTACATTCCTTGTTGTTCTTTTTGTGATTGTTCAGGGACATAAGATCTATCAAGAGACCAAAATGAACAGACGATTGAACTTCAAGCAACGTTTGCATCGTAATTTCTCAACGATGAGTCTGAAGAATCTATTCAGAAAGAGGGTCGTGTTTTCTATAGTCACATTCGGCGCCCTTCTTTTGCTTGCGGCTTTCCTTGCTCAAGATTCTGCCCCGTACGACGACCATCTGAGCCGACTTACCTCTGCGGAAGACGTGATTGCGCATCATGAACGCTTCGAAGAAAGCTTTTACGATGAAGGCTCGCAGCAGACAGCTATAGAGTTCGCTCAGCGAGAAGCAGTTACACTGCATGAAGGCGTTCATCACGCTGATATTCACGACACCGTAGCTTTTTCCATGTCGGAGACGGATATGCATTATTATGAGCGCGAGGGGACTATTCTGCATGAAATGAATTTCGCGGAGGAACGCCCAAAAGAGAGAGAGGACTACGCTTCTATAGGCATGTTCTCCACCGGGGGGATCTTGGCTGTTATCGGAACGGCGACCGATGATGAAAATGCCGACCGCGATCTCATCTTAGTGGATGTCTATGATATCGAGAAACGCACATATGAAACGACTTATACACTATCCGGGACCCTGAGCGATGTCGCGATGCACAATGGACAATTAATGCTGATTGCTTATGAGTCCATCCCTTTTGAAGATTCAGAAGAGTCTCTTGAGCCCTATCGACCCCGCCTTGAGATAGATGGTGAGATAGAGCGTTATCAGCGATTTTCGGACATGAGGCACATAGACGGTACTTACCCTGATAGTTTTGTGACCTTTTCCACCATAGATATAGTCTCCGGAACATATGATTTTGAAACGTTGCTCACAGATTCTGAATACCATGCCGTAATCGATGGCGCGAACATGTATTTAGCGACTTCCTCATACAGCGCTTCGGAGATGACAGAAGTTGTCAGGATGCGCGCTCCTGTTGAAGATGTCGATACTGCAGTGGCGGTGATGCATGTTGTGGATGATTATGTACGCCGTCATCGTGTGCGCCTTGTCGAGGGAAGCCTTGCCGGTCACACTCCTCTTCAGGTGTGTGAGGATGGTGTGTTTGTACATACAAGTTCCGAAGCGCATCATATAAGCCGTTTCAGCAGAATGCTGGCCGAGAAGACCTCTCTTACTTTGGAACAGGAGGGGATCCGTGGCATCGTGAGTGTTCCTGGGTTTATTGTAGTTGAAGATGTGAATGGCCGAGTAATGGCGTTATATGATTCCTATTATCTGAATAAATGCAATGTGGAGACCGCGGCCCGATTCGACAGGATATTCTATGACAAGCACGACAACTTTTATCTAGGTGTTGAGCTCGGAGAGGACCATATATCCATGAAAGTAATGGATAATCTTCTTGGCTCTTCGCGCGGCCATTTCGAGATCGATCGTGATAAAGAACCATTGGATGGTTTGTATCCACTACATGAAAAAGCGTTTTACGATGCCGATATGCAGACTGTGTACATCCCGATGGTCCAGGAAGGGCCGACGCCACCTCGAAGAGAGATTGAAGGCATCCTTGCTTTGGATATGACCCAGGATGCACAAACATTCTCACTTGTTTCCCCTCCTGTGCCCACGCTAGAGAACGAGCCTTTTACCTTTAGGTGTTCTACTTCCGAGGAATATTGCTATTATGTGACACCCGGGGACATGGCGTTAATCGAAAAAGACTCGCAGTATTTTACTATCCTGGATTAAAAAAACAGGCAGGAACGCTATCAACTCCACCCAAAACCTGGACAGCATCGAACCAGGAAAGGGTGCAGTTTACGTTCCTGCCATTTTTATTTCAAGGCCTCTTTTTTTACAGCCTCGCTGACAGCGGACACCACTCTTTTGTCGAAAGGCGAAGGGATTATTGCTTCAGGGTGGAGTTCGCTCTCGGAAAGCACCTCGGCGATTGCATCCGCAGCCGCTTGTTTCATGGGCTCTGTGATAGGAGAACGTGCATCAAGGGCCCCTCTGAATATGCCGGGGAACGCCAGTACATTGTTTATCTGATTGGGATAGTCGCTTCTTCCCGTGCCGATGATGGCCGCGCCTCCCGCTTTAGCTTCTTCCGGGCTGATTTCCGGAGTGGGGTTCGCCATGGCGAAGATCAACGGGTCTTTGTTCATTTTTGCAATAGAATTTTTCGTCAGCAGATTCCCCGCCGAGACACCTACGAACACATCAGCGTTCTCGAGAAGGTCTTCTAAGGTTTCAGCATCGTCCGGAGGAGAGTCGATCAGATTGTTTTCAATCAGTTTCTGTACGGCGCTGTCATAGTGTGCTTTTCTTTCGGGCTTCACGACCCCGCTTGTGTTGAAAGCGTACAATTCCCTGACGCCGCGGTGCTTCAGCATCTTGGCGATAGCGGTTCCGGCTGCGCCGGTTCCGCTCATGACGACGCGTAAAGTATTGATATCTTTTTTAATGAGTTTGCATGCGTTGATCAGTGCGGCCGTTGTCACAATCGCCGTGCCATGTTGATCGTCGTGAAAGACGGGGATGTCAAGTGTATCTTTCAAGGACTCTTCGATTTCAATGCATTGTGGCGCTGCAATGTCCTCTAGGTTTATACCTCCGTAGGAAGGGGCGATTGCTTTCACGGTCTGAATGAAGTCTTGTGCATTCTCACTGTCAAGGCACACAGGGAAGGCGTCCACGCCCGCAAATTCCTTGAGGAGTATCGCTTTACCCTCCATGACTGGAAGAGATGCTAGAGGACCTATGTTTCCTAGACCCAGGACTGCCGAACCGTCCGTCACGACAGCTACACTGTTCCCCTTGTTGGTATAAGTAAAGACGTCCGCCGGGTTTTTATGGATGGCACGGCAAGGTTCAGCCACTCCCGGGGAGTAGGCAGTAGATAGATCTTCCTGGTTTTTAAGTGAGACCTTGGAACGCATCTCCATTTTCCCTCTGTGCTTGCGATGCAAGTGCAGAGCTTTTTCCTTTATATTCATCTTGTACCTCCTTTGAAGATAGAACCGCCGTGTGTGTCGTAGGCGACAACACAGGGGAAATTCTCCACCGCTAATTCATAGACCGCTTCTGTACCCAGTTCCTCATACATGAGCAGTTTCCTTGAACGAATCCTGCTAGCGAGCAGGGCCCCAGCTCCACCGGTTGCGATAAGATAGACGGCATCGTGCATAATCATTGCCTTTCTGAAGTCTTCGCTCCGGTCCCCCTTTCCAATCATGGCTTTGACGCCGCGTTCCATGAGCGGGATTGCAAGTTCGTCCATCCTATAAGAAGAGGTAGGGCCGCTAGCACCTATAACCTGGCCCTTTTTCGCAGGTGTTGGCCCTACATAATAAATCACTGCCCCCTGCAAATCGAATGCCGGGTGCTTTTCTTTGATTAGACGCTTGTGAGCCTGGTCCCTTGCGGTATAAATAGTACCGGTGAAAGTTATTTTGTCGCCTGCTTTCAATTGTCTGGTTGTGCGTTCGGAGAGAGGTGGAGTTAGTTTCATAGTTCAATCACCTCATGCCTGGCGGCGTGACATTGTATGTTTACAGCAACCGGCAGTGAGGCTATATGCGTAGGATGCGTATTAATCTTTACGGCCAGGCAGGTTGTCTTCCCGCCAACACCCATGGGGCCGACATCTGTATCATTGATGGCATCCAGAAGTTCATGTTCCAAGGCTTTGATTGCGTCGTCGTCACTTTCATCGTCAAGTTCTCTCATGACAGCCTCCTTAGCCATCAATGCACTCTTTTCCAGATTGCCGCCCAGTCCGATGCCGACTATGATGGGAGGGCATGGCTTACCTCCGGCTTCCTTTATGGTCTTAATGACATGGGATTTGATGCCCTTTTCACCATCGGTTGGTTTTAACATGCTGACCGAGGACATATTCTCACTGCCTCCCCCTTTTGCTGCAACCTTCAAACGAAGTGTATCGCCTTCTGTCAGTCTTTGATGAATGATGGCGGGGGTGTTGGTGTTCGTGTTCTTTCTTTCAAGCGGGTGTCCTACGATGGATTTCCGGAGATATCCTTCCTCGTATGCCTCCCGCACTGCTTCATTGACCGTCTCCTCCAGATTGAAATTCATCTGTGCGTGTCTGCCTATCTCTGCGAAAACAACCACCATTCCAGTATCCTGACATAAGGGGAACACCCCTTTTCCGGCGATTTCCTGATTCTCGACAATGTCGTTCAGGATTGATTTTGGCAGCTCCTTATCTTCCTCATCCCTTGCTTGCTTCAAAGCTTGTGTGACCGGGTTCGGAAGTGTGTGATTGATTTTTATGAGCGTGTTCTTTATCGCTACGCTGACATCTTCTTTCGAGATGTGTCGCATGAGGGTCCCTCCAGACAACTATATGTAATTGCATATATTATAACACACGTGAATGTACTCAAAAGCCACCAGAGAAGGTTTAATTAAAAATTCTTGCGTTATATGTAGGACTTTGATACAATTATTAAGCGTTAAACTTACTATGGCTGGAAAGTCATGGCGGAAGGAGAATCGATGATCATGAAAAAAGGCATTCATCCTGATTATAAGAAAGTCACCATCAAATGTACGACGTGCGGCACCGAGTTTGAAAGTGGCTCTGTCTTAGATGAAGTACGCGTAGATACTTGTTCGAATTGCCATCCCTTCTTCACAGGAAAGCAAAGGAGAGGCAAATCGGCGGGTCAGGTTGAGCGTTTCAAGCAGCGCTACGGCCTAGAAGATGAAGACTCAGAATGAACAAAAGGCCGCTTTCGTGGCCTTTTGTTTTTATTCTAATGAAACGGGGCGTGAAAGATGAAAGACGAGATGTTCATGGAACAAGCTCTCGAAGAGGCCCGGAAAGCATTCAAGCGTGGTGAGGTCCCGATAGGGGCCCTGGTTGTATATGAAGGGCGCATAATCGGGACGGGGTATAATCAAAGGGAAACCCTTCAAAGATCCTCTGCTCACGCGGAGATGTTGGCAATTGATGAGGCGAACCGTTTCATGGGGAGCTGGCGTCTGGAGGAATGCACATTGTATGTCACTTTGGAGCCATGCCCAATGTGTGCAGGGGCCGCTATCCTTTCCAGGGTGGACAGGCTGGTCTATGGAGCTAAAGATAATAAGAATGGTGTACACGTCTCCGGCCCTGATCTTTTTGCGGGTCCTTTTAATCACTGCGTAGAAGTCAAGGGGGGCGTGCTTGCAGAGGAGAGTAAAGCGCTGATTCAGCGTTTTTTCCGGACTTTACGCAAATGAGGATTTAAGGTATAATTAAGTAGGTAGTCTCTTGTCGGGCATCCCCATTCAATGGGCGAAGGTGAATCAGGTCAGGTCGGGAACGAAGCAGCCTTAAGCCTTTCGTTCATGTGGGTGGGGATGCCCGGCAAGAGATTTTTACATCATGCCGCATCAAATTTGAGATTCTTGAGCCTGATAAAGCCTTCTTTATAACATTTCCGCGGCATGTATGGTCGATTTGAGCCCGTCAATATGCTTATACAATACACCCCCCTTATTCATTACGTTCTTTTCATGTTAAAAATCCAGAGCCATTGTGCACTGTTTACTATTTCAAGGGTTAAGTTTACAATGAGCCTGAAACGGTGATGTTCATGTATGAAGTTATTATAGTCGGCGCTGGTCACGCAGGTAGCGAAGCTGCTCTGGCTGCCGCAAGATTGAATAAAAGAACCCTTCTTCTGACGGGTGATTTGAACTATGTAGCCTCGATGCCGTGCAACCCATCCATCGGTGGCCCGGCGAAAGGCATCGTTGTCAGGGAGATCGATGCCCTAGGGGGACAGATGGCCCTGAATGCGGACGCCACACAGCTACAGATGCGCCTGTTGAATTACTCCAAGGGGCCCGCTGTTCGTGCATTGAGATCTCAGTCGGATAAAGAAGCTTATCCGAAATTGATGCGGGAGACCTTGCTTGAAGAACCGGGTCTGGATGTCAAGGAATCCTATGTGTCTGAACTCATTATCGAGGGTGGTGTGGTCCGAGGCGTCAAGACAGCTTCCTCCGAGCGTTTCCAGGCACCGACAGTCATCCTGACAACGGGTACATTCATGAACAGCCGTGTCCTTATCGGAGACCAAGTCAAGCATGAAGGCCCCGAAGGCCAATCACCGGTGTACGGTCTCAGTGCACAGCTTTCCAGCGTCGGTTTCAAAGTGATGAGGTTGAAGACAGGAACACCGCCCAGAGTGCATTGGGACACAGTGGATACTAGCCTGACAAAGCCTCAATATGGCGATGGAACGATTCGTCATTTTACACATTATTCAGATAGGACCTATGATGTGGATGCCCAATATAGATGCTATCTTACCTATACTACGGAAAAGACCCATGCCGTTATTAATGAGAATCTTTATCGATCCGCCATGTATAGCGGTGCGATCGAAGGCGTCGGCCCCCGGTACTGTCCCTCCATAGAAGATAAACTTGTCCGCTTCAAGGACAAGCCTCGTCACCAGTTGTTTTTAGAACCTGAAAGCGCACACCGAAACGATATCTATATACAGGGTCTCTCCACATCACTGCCTATCGATGTCCAGGAGCGAATGGTACGTACTATCCCCGGCCTTGAAAAAGCGAAGATCACAAAATACGCATATGCGATTGAATATGATGCCATTGACGCTCGCGACCTCTGGCCTTCACTTGAATCCAAGCCTGTCGAGGGGCTCTTCCTCGCCGGGCAGATCAATGGCACAAGTGGTTATGAAGAGGCCGCTGCCCAAGGGTTGATTGCCGGTGTGAACGCTGTAAGAAAACTTGATGGAAAAGCCCCCGTAATCCTGAAGAGGGATGAGGCGTATATCGGCGTGCTTATCGACGACCTGGTGACTAAAGGCACTAAAGACCCCTACAGACTCCTTACATCCCGCGCCGAACATCGCCTTCTTTTGAGAAATGATAACGCAGACAGACGATTGATGCCTTTAGGAAAAGATGTCGGGCTCTTAGACGAGGAGAAATACGAGCTCTTTGAGAAAAGGAAAGAACAACTGCGGTCCTTGAAGCAGGCATTGCAGGAATTCATGTTATTTCCGAACAAGACTGTGAATGAAAGGCTTGAATCTTTGAAATCAGCGCCTTTGAAGGGGAAGACCTCTTTCTATGACTTGATCAGAAGACCGGAAATCAAAGCCCGGCACGTGCATCGTTTTACAGACAGCGAGACATTCGAAGTTTCCGATGAACTTCTAGAACAAGCGGAAATAGATATCAAATACGAAGGATATATACAGAAAGCCAGAAAGAACGCGGAAAAACTCAAGCAACAGGAAAACAAGCGCATCCCTGCCGGTCTCGATTATGACAAGGTCCCCAATATCGCACACGAGGCCAGGGAGAAATTGAAGAAGGTCCAACCCATGACTATCGGGCAGGCTTCGCGCATCAGTGGTGTGAATCCCAGCGATATTGCGGTCCTTACAGTGTACCTGCGTTCATATGAATCCTGATCAATACAGTAGGTGGTGCTCAGACGTGGATGACCTGCAGGCGTTATTTAACGCATACGGATTTAATATAGACAACGACGCCGTTCAACGTTTCTACACATATGAACAGGAGTTGCGTGAATGGAATAAAAAGATGAACCTGACACGGATTGAAACCTCTTATGATATCTATCTAAAGCATTTTCTGGACTCGCTGATGACCATGGAACATTATGAATTCTCTGGCCATAGATTGCTCGATGTAGGTAGTGGCGCTGGATTTCCTTCTATTCCTCTTAAAATCGTCGACCCCTCTTTGGAGGTAGTTATTGTCGAGGCGACGAAAAAAAGAGTCAATTTTATGAGGCATCTATTGAATAGACTTTCTCTGGATGCGACTGTCCTTCACGTGCGTGCCGAAAATTATGAAAAGAAAGCGCATTTTGATTATGTCGTGGCCCGGGCTGTTTCAAGATTGAACATCCTCGCTGAACTTTGCCTCCCTTTTGTGATAAAGAACGGTTATTTTATCGCTTATAAAGGTCCCGCACATGAAGAGGAACTAGAGGAGGCAGAACATGCAATAACAACTCTTGGAGGCAAACTGGAGAAAGTGAGCGCATATCATCTTGAAGAGGCGGAAAGAGTCCTTTTGCATATAAAAAAAGTGTCAGCTTCACCGAAAACATATCCCAGAAATTTCAAGCATATCAAATCCAATCCCCTATAAAAAGGGAGGGACCAGCATGGAAGAGACAATTCGCTCCAACAGCCGTTTTTTCGACCATATGGTTGAGGAAGGCGCGGAGCGGCAGCTGAAAGACTCGCTGCGACAAAAATTGATTGTTGTGGGGGTAGTATTGGCGATTTTGAGTGCGCCCACCATTTTACTGCTCTATTTCAGTGACACTGGTCTTGGCGTAATGACAGCTTTTGCTGGATTAATGCTGTTGATGATAGGAGTCAATGTACTCTTTTATCTATTCCCTCAACTGTTTGAGGATATCCGGTTAGCAGTATACGTGACAATTGTCGGGATGTACTTGCTTTCAATCGGCTTAATCGTGGAGTTACAGGACCCCAGTGTGTTTACCATGCTGTTCCTTTCCTTTGCAATCATCTCCATTTATCAAGAGCTAAGGACAAATATTGTGAACAGTGCCTTCTTGTTTGTAATAGGCAGTGGTGTTCTTTTCCTTTTTCCCGAGGTTTTCAATGTCGAAGAGGGCATTACTCTTAACACCTTCTATCTGTTTGTCTTTCTATTGCTTTTTGTTGCTTTGTTGTCTTTGGCATTTTTCATCATTTTGAAGAGGAGATTGCGAATCTATACTCTCCTCGCCCAAGCTAAAGAGAGGGAGTATAGAACGATGGAGTGGTTCTTCAATGTGCGCCAGCACTATACTCAACAGCCCTTTGATGCCCGGAGATACTATGAGCAGATGAAAAACTTCTCCGCATCCTTTTGTAAAGGCCTTGGAGTGGAGGGGCCTGTCTTTCAGGAAAGAATCGCTATTTTGGAGGAACTGGGCACGAAAACATCCGGGGAAGTACTGGAAAAATATCCTGATTATACAGAAGAGGAGATTGCTGAACTTAAACAGCTGGAATTGGATGTATACAAAAAAATGCGTTATATCGGCCTTCAGCTAAGTCAGAGACCATATGTTGAGCTTAAGCGACCTGATGTAATTTCAGGAGAAACACCAGCATCCTTGGACCACCGGAAAGACAGCTATGAAGTGAAAATCGTCGCGTTTGCAGCCTTCTATGCATATTTAAAGGTGCATCGTCCGTATAGGAAACGCTTCTCTATGGCAGAACTGTACTCGATCATGGAATCACAAGCATTCGAAGGTGTTTTCCCTGAAACATTCATAAAGACTTTAAAAAAGCATCAGAAAGCCTTCGAACGTGTCATGAGTGATATTCAGGGCGGGGAGGGCGAAAACTGATGCGTGAACTCTATGAAAAAATACAATCAAGCGAGTTACTTACTGAAAGTGAATTGCTTCGCTTAAAAGTTACTGTTGTCATGGTTTTCCTGCTTATTTTCGGCATTTGGACCATTCCGGTCTCCTTTTTTGAAGACTTTGATTTGATTTTACGGATTATGCTTCCTGTTGGTTTTATTGTATTGTTTCTAGTGACATTCCTTCTGCTGTTTTTCGGGCAGTCACGCTTGGCTATGCATTTCAGTATATTCACCTTTATTGGATTGACCGTCTATTACGTTGGCGTACCGACACATTTCTATGGTTACTTATTGATTTTCGTTTCCTTGACCATTATCATTTTCTATCAGGACATTTCAACGTACATCGTATATGGTGGGGCTCTTACCATTTTTGGCGTGTATTATGTTCAAACCAATCCCGAGGCAATTTCAACTGTCGAATTAGCCTATCCCATTTTGACGCCTCTTGTTTATCAGTTGATTTTAGTCGCGTTTTTTCTAAGTTTTGTGGTATATTTTATCCTGCTAGAGATTACTAAAGAGAAACTCAGCGAAGAATATGCCAAGACCCGTAAACTTACCGAAAGATATCAAAGCCTGACCATACGCCAGACCGGCGATCTGGACTATAGTTTGAATTTGACTCCATTGCACGAGGATGCGACATTTGAATACTCTGTGAAAGAACTGGCTGATTTGCTCTATAATAAAGTCCAAGAAGATGAAGAGCACATCGAATTAGATGCTTCTGTTGATTTTTCCGAGTTGGTTGAATTCTATCTCTTCTTACACGGTAAAAGCATTGAAAACATAGTGAACCGGTCCGATATATCAGAACTTTCCATCAAATACGCGCAAGAGCTTGAGAAATATCTTCTGGACCGGAATAGCGAACTTCAAGAGATTATCCAGGATTTCTGCGCTTATAGGCTGCCGTGCTCTCCACTCCTTCATAAGAGGTATTCAGTACATTTTGATACTCTTTTCAAGAGCAGAACGAACCGAATACTTGCTCTTTGCGCCCTTTACAGGTTCATGCGCGCCGAGACCACTCAGTTTGACAAATGGGGAAGAGTGGAAAAATTATTGTCCCATTCAGAAGTCAAGTATTGGTTTCAGTACAAAGTCACACGAGATTATCTTTCTTTCGAAGATATGAATTTCTTTCTGCAAAACGAGACGTTGTTTAAAGAATATTTATTTTAATTTGTTAAGTAGATAAGTAACAATGCAAAAGACGAGGTGTATCATGGGGAAAATTATCGCTGTCAGCAATCAAAAGGGTGGTGTTGGTAAGACTACGACAAGCGTGAACCTTGCCAGTTCAGTATCTTATCTGGGGAAGAAAGTCTTGCTAGTGGACATCGATCATCAGGCGAATGCCACCATCTACATGGGGATACGGCGTTCAAACCTGGCCTATACCATTGCAGATGTTTTGATGGAAGATATCAAGATTAACGCCGCAATCCGATCGGTTAAAAACCTAGACGTTGATATCCTCCCGGCTCGCTTTGAACTTTCACACATAGAAGGACAGCTTGTCGATGAAAGGGATAAGGAGCACATGCTTTCCAGTGCTTTGGAAAGAGTGCGTAAAAAATATGATTATATCATCATTGACTGCCCCCCTTCTTTAGGGGTGATTACAATGAATGCATTGATGGCCGCTGACAGTGTGTTGATTCCAGTACAGTGCGAGTTTCTGGCATTGGATGGTTTGACACAGCTTTTAAACACAATCCGCATTGTACAGAAAAAACAGAATTCTTTGGAAAAGAAACTGACCATCGAAGGTGTGTTACTTACAATGCTGGATACTCGCAGCAACATAGGTTATGAGATAATCAACGAGGTTAAAACCTATTTTAAAGAAAAAGTGTTCAAAACCATCATCCCCAAAAATGTAAAAGTCGCGGTGGCTCCTAGTCACGGGGTTCCTGTCACCGAGTATTCACCGAGTTCAAAAGGATCGATCAGTTATAGAAAATTAGCCAAGGAAGTGGTGGAAAACAATGACAGCTAAAGAAAAATTAGGACGGAAGATACTCGATTTAATTGAAGAGAATGAAGTAGAACTTTATGAAAAAGAGGAAATCGTTTGGTTGAATATCTCTGATATTCGTAGAAACCCGGAGCAACCCCGTGTCACGTTTGACAAAAAAAGACTCCGAGCATTGGCTAAATCGATTAAAAAATATGGCCTCGTCCATCCGGTGATCGTCAAACCCTATGGCAATGAATATATGCTCGTTTCAGGCGAAAGAAGGCTCAGGGCGCTTAGGATGCTGAATCGCTTTAAAGCTCCGGCTATTGTTAGAGATTATAACTCTCTTTATCTAGCTGAACTAGCTATTTTAGAGAATCTGCAAAAACAGGAGCTGTCTCCGGTAGAGGAAGCTATTGCCTATCAAAGGGCGATGAAAAACTTGGAAATCACACAAGCCGAACTGGCTGATAAAATTGGCAAGAGCCGCTCCTATATTACTAATATCATGGGGCTTTTAAGGTTGCCTATAAGTGTTATTAATGATTTGAACCGCGGTTTGATCAGTCAAGGGCACGCTCGTGTCATTAGTAAGATAGATGATGATGATTTGGCGATTGCTTTGGCGGCTGAAGTAAAGGAGAAGAACCTCAATGTCAGGCGAACCGAAGAGCTTGCAAGAATGGATAAAGGCCTTGCGCGCAGTAAAGCGTTTCATACAACAAAGAAAAAATTAGAAAGCAATAAACCGATATTGGAAGAGATTATATATGACATGCTCCCTGGCTGCGAAATTTTTTATTTGGGTAACGAAATCAAGATAAGATTCCGTAGCTATGAAGAGTTTTCTGAAGCCGTACAGAATGCTGTTGAAGAAAAAAGAGATGTTATTCTCGAAGAGCCTGATGAGAACGATAATGAAACAGAAGAGCAAAATGAAGAAATTCATGACGATGAAGATGAGGAAATGAAAAATGATGATGACTCAACTGATGCTGAGCAAGTTAAATGAAATTTGATAAAGATTTTTTTTGAGTAGTTAGTAGGGGTGTTATCGGTGTCTGATTTTCAAAAAGGGGATATTGTGAAAATGAAAAAGGCACATCCATGCGGGGAAAACCGTTGGAAAATTTTACGTTATGGAGCTGATGTAAAGCTACGGTGTTTAGGATGCGGGAGAGATGTGTTGTTAGAAAGACCAAAGTTTAGGAAACATGCCAAGAAAGTTAAGTGAAGAAAGAATGAGGGATGTCTTGTGGAAGAACTTATTCAGAAAATCATTCATTTTAGAAACGAGAGAGGTTGGGAGAAAACTGACACTCCAGAAACTTTGGCTAAATCTATAGCAGTTGAGGCCGCAGAGCTTTTACAAAACTTTCAATGGGGAAAGGCTAGCTATAATGAGGAGAACGTCAAAGAGGAACTGGCCGATATTATTATTTATTCTTTAGCCATGGTTCACGATTTAGATTTTGATTTAGAAAAAATTATAGAAGAAAAATTAGTTAAAAACGCCCGAAGGTACCCGATTAAAAAATTGTTGAGTTGTAAATGATGTGAGACCAGAAAAGGGAAAATAAATAAGAGGCTAGGGTATCCTATAGGTGAAGACCTTGGAGAGCTTCCGGTTATTGC